>Ga0209702_10010184_pt1 | contig 10167 bp, 9 predicted proteins | sample FRY01_FD_187210 | JGI IMG/M metagenome (GOLD analysis project Ga0209702, IMG submission 187210) | Freshwater microbial communities from Lake Fryxell liftoff mats and glacier meltwater in Antarctica - FRY-01 (SPAdes) (version 2) | ecosystem: Environmental > Aquatic > Freshwater > Ice > Glacier...
CCACTGCAGTCATGGTCGAAAGTGATGAAAACCAGCTGACGCAGGTGCTGACGAATCTGCTGAAAAATGCGATCGAGGCCTGCCGTTCCGGCGATCTGGTGACGGTTAGCCTCACTGCAGATGTCTATCGTAACGGCAGACATGGCCTGGAAGTTATGGTCCAGGATAGTGGTCCTGGAATTGAGCCCGAAGTGCTTGCACATCTCACCGAGCCGAAACAATCGTTGAAGGGCAGTGATCATTCCGGCTTGGGACTTGCGATCGTCTATCGTATGGTTAACTCACTGGGTGGCAGCATGGATGTCCGGTCCTCTGCGTCACTCGGCACCACCTTCAGCATCTTCCTCCCGCACGTGCCGGCCTGATTCACGACGCGGCAATCTGCGGAAGACGCTGAGCCGATATTTTGGGCAGCCTGTTAGACTGCACACCCCAGAACATCTCAGAAGGAGACACGAGTTGGCTGCCGATAATGCTCCGTTCGACTGGAAAGACCCGCTGTTGTTTGAAGCGGCGCTCGCCGACGATGAAAGACTCATCATGAACAGCACGCGTGAGTATGCGACGGACAAGTTGTTGCCACGAGTCAAACTGGCCAACCGGGAAGAGAACTTCGATCGCGAGATCATGAACGAGATGGGCGCCATGGGGTTGTTGGGCGCGACCCTCCCGGAAAAATATGGTTGTGCCGGGGTCAACTACGTGTCCTATGGACTCATGGCACGCGAAGTCGAGCGTGTGGATTCCGGTTACCGCAGTGCAATGTCTGTGCAGTCATCGCTGGTCATGTACCCGATCCATGCCTACGGCAATGAGGCGCAGCGTGAGAAGTACCTGCCAAAACTTGCCACCGGTGAATGGGTGGGGTGCTTCGGTCTGACCGAACCAGATCACGGTTCCGACCCAGGCAGCATGGTGACTCGCGCTGAAAAGGTGGACGGCGGCTTTGCGCTCAATGGCGCCAAGATGTGGATTACCAATTCGCCGATTGCCGATCTTGCCGTGGTCTGGGCAAAACTTGAGGGCAAGATCCGCGGGTTTGTGGTGGAGCGGGGATTCAAGGGATTCAGCACACCCAAGATAGTCGGCAAGATGAGCCTGCGTGCATCGATCACTGGCGAAATTGTCCTCGACAATGTGTTTGTACCGGAAGCCAACCTCCTGCCAAACGTCTCAGGGCTTTCCGGTCCTTTCGGTTGTCTCAATCGGGCGCGTTACGGCATCGCCTGGGGCGCGATGGGTGCTGCTGAATTCTGCTGGCACGCTGCCCGTGTCTATACCCTTGAACGCAAACAATTTGGCCGGCCACTGGCAGCCACTCAGTTGATCCAGAAAAAGCTGGCCGACATGCAGACAGAGATCACGCTCGGACTCAATGCCTGTGTAACCGCTGGACGTCTGTTTGATGCCGGCAAACTGGCCGTCGAGAGCATTTCGATGATCAAACGCAATAACTGTGGCAAGGCTCTCGACATCGCTCGCATGGCGAGGGACATGCATGGTGGCAACGGCATCTCGGATGAGTACCACGTGATCCGACATGTCATGAATCTGGAAACCGTAAATACCTATGAAGGAACCCACGACGTTCACGCCTTGATTCTGGGTCGGGCGCAAACCGGTCTGCAGGCGTTTTTCTAGCCCGGAATATTCATGAAGGTTTGTCGCGATGGTGACGAGATGCGCGAAAAGACAGTGTGGAGCGGACAGGAAAGCGCGCAGTCATACGAACAGTACGGCGGGCACCTGGAAGGAGCACTCGCTGTGTTTTCACGTATATCGGCGGCCGCAGCAGAAAATTCATGAATAGACCGGGCTAGAAACGCACCAGATACCCGAAAACTGCTGATGATGTTGATGAGGCAGTCAGTTGCCGGCAAAAGTGATATCACGAAGATATTGGAAAATGGAAATGTCGTGGAAGTTCGCGTGATTTCGACCTTTTTGACTTGTTGATCAACCGCACCCGCCATAGATTCATTCGACACAACAAAACTTGTCGAAGGGGTGGGCAGAATGATCAGGGTAATGCTGGTTGATGATCACCGGCTGATTCGTGCGGCGGTTGCACGAGTGTTGCAGGATGACAAAGGGATCGAAATCGTTGGTGAGGCCGGTAGTGGCGAAGACGCTGTGGACCTGGCCCGTGAAGTCATACCGCATGTTGTCGTCATGGATCTCTTCATGCCGGGCATTGGCGGGATGGAAGCCACACGACGTGTCCTGCGTCTGCCAGGTGATATCAAGGTGATAGTACTTTCCGCGTGCGCAGACCGACCGTTTCCAGAACAGATGTTGAAGATTGGCGCGATGGGTTATCTGACCAAGTCTGCAACTCCCCAGGATCTTGTCGCCTGCGTGCGCAAGGTGTACTTCGGTCAGCGTTATGTGAGCAGTGATGTCGCACAGACCCTGGCGTTCAGTGCCTTCGACAAAACCAGCCTCAACCCGTTTGACACCTTGTCACACCGCGAAATGCAGATCATGCTCATGGTGGTCAACTGCCACAAGGTGCAGGACATTTCCGGCAATCTTCATCTCTCGCCGAAGACGGTCAACAGCTACCGCTACCGGATCTTCGAAAAACTGCATGTCAGCAGCGACGTCGAGTTGACCTTGCTGGCAGTTCGCCACGGTGTTCTCGATCCTGAAGGATTGCCAATGCTGCAGGGTGCTGCCTGAATTTGGCAGGTCTGCATCTCACGACTCACCGGAACGTGCTGGTATATTGTCCGCATGGATGCCAGCACACCCTTCGATCCGGACCCCTATCTGCAGTCACTGACTCAGCGGCCGGGTGTCTATCGCATGCTAGATGCCCAGGGGAAAATCCTCTACATCGGCAAGGCCCGCAATCTGAAGTCACGTGTCAGCAGCTATTTCCGGTCCGGTCCGCATACGGGCAAGACGATGGCTCTGGTGGAGAAGATTGCGTCGATTGAAGTCACTGTCACCAGTTCCGAAACTGAAGCACTGCTGCTGGAGCAGAGCCTGATCAAGGCAGAGCGCCCGCCGTACAACATTCTGCTTCGAGACGACAAGTCGTACCCGTTCATCTATCTCACCGATCATCCCGACTTCCCACGTCTGGCTTTTCACCGAGGCGCCAAGCGCAAGACAGGTCGCTACTTCGGACCATACCCGTCGGCTGCGGCGGTGCGTGAGAGTCTCAATATCCTGCAAAAACTGTTTCGTGTTCGCCAGTGTGACGACACTTTTTTTCGCAATCGTTCACGGCCGTGTCTGCAATATCAGATCCAGCGTTGCAGTGGGCCTTGCGTCAACATGATCGATGCCTCGTCCTACGCTGAAGACGTCCGGTTTGCCGTCATGTTCCTGGAAGGCAAAAACCAGGATGTGCTGGACGGTTACAAGTCATTGATGGAGGAGGCAGCCACTGCTCAGCAGTATGAACGCGCCGCTCGTTTGCGCGATCAGATTGCCCGTCTGCGCAGGATCCAGGAACAGCAGTTTGTGCACGCTGCCGAGGGGGACGTCGATGTCTTCGGTTTTGCGCAGCTGCAGGGAGCGGTTTGTGTGCAGGGGATGTTCATTCGTCAGGGCAGGGTGCTGGGTAGTCGTACCTGGTTTCCCAGGAACGAACTCGGGATCGAGAACTCGGAATTGCTTGAGGCTTTTCTGTCGCAGTTCTATCTGGCCTCGAGCGGGCGAGACATTCCTCGCGACGTGCTGTCCGCGGTGCCGTTGGCTGAAGGCGACCTGTTGGAGACGGCGCTCGGTGAGATGGCGGGACGAAAGGTGAAGCTGGCACACGATGTACGCGGCCAGCGGGCACGCTGGCTGGATATGGCCACTGAAAATGCGGCCTACAATCTTTCGGTTTATCTGGCCGACAAACGCAACGTGCTCGCCAGGTTCATCGCACTGGGTGAGGCACTTGGCCTGGAAGCGGTTCCGGAGCGACTGGAGTGTTTTGACATCAGCCATACCATGGGTGAGGGCACGGTGGCGTCGTGTGTGGTTTTCAACCAGCAGGGCCCGGTAAAATCTGACTATCGACGATTCAACATCGACGGCATTGAACCCGGCGATGACTATGCTGCCATGGAACAGGCACTGCGCCGGCGTTACACCCGTCTGAAAGAAGGCGAGGGCACTGTGCCCGATCTGCTCGTCATCGACGGCGGCAAAGGACAACTGGAAAAGGCGCGCCAGGTGCTTGAAGAGTTACAGATCGATGACGTACCGATACTTGGTATTGCCAAAGGCCCCACGCGCAAGCCAGGGCTGGAACGATACTTTTTCGGCGGCATGGAGATACCGCTGCGGCCGGGCAGTGAAAGCGTCCTGCTGCTGCAGCACATACGCGATGAGGCGCATCGGTTTGCCATTACCGGGCACCGGGCCAGACGTGCAAAAGCCCGGCGGGTGACTGAACTCGATGAGATTGCAGGCGTCGGGCCCAAGCGACGGCGTTCACTGCTCGTACACTTTGGCAGTATCAATGCCATCAAAGGCGCAAGTCTCGAGGAAATTGCGCGGGTGCCGGGCATCAATGACAAGCTGGCGGGAGAAATCCATGCGGCTTTGCACGGAGAATGACGACCATCCATCACAGATCGGTGTACGGGTCACACAAGTCGGCGAGGCCGGACTAGAATGGCGGCATGAACTTGCCGAATCTCCTGACACTGCTGCGGATACTGCTCGTCCCGTTTTTTGCCTTGTTGTACGTTTCTTCCTGGAGCGGACGTTATCTTGGCACGGCAGCCCTGTTCGGTCTGGCCGCCTTTACGGACTGGCTTGACGGGTATATCGCACGCAGACTGAACCAGACCACGCCGTTTGGCGCTTTCCTTGATCCGGTTGCCGACAAGATCATCGTGGCCACGGCTCTGGTGCTGGTGGTCGGCCACTACCATGACATCTGGCTCACGCTCCCGGCGTTGGTCATCGTCGGCCGCGAGATCGTGATTTCGGCTCTGCGGGAGTGGATGGCGGAGATGAATCGGCGTCGACGCGTTCGGGTGTCGTGGCTTGGCAAGGTAAAAACCACAGTCCAGATGATCGCCATCGTCGTCCTGCTGTCCGCGCCACCATGGGCTTATCCAATCTGGACCCAAACTGGATATGTGCTGCTCTATTCGGCTGCGGTGCTGACCCTGATTTCGATGATCCTCTACCTGATTGCCGCATGGCCGGCACTGCGAGACGGCCTGCACAGTCGCTAAGTCGGCCTCGGGATGCTGTTGCACCTTTGGAATAGACGCAGGCAACCCAGAGAGAGTTCCTTCCGGACCAGACCCGCTGTTAGAATGCGCGCCCTCTGGCTGGGTGGCAGAGTGGTCATGCAGCGGACTGCAACTCCGCGTACGCCGGTTCGATTCCGACCCCAGCCTCCAATAAAATCAACAACTTACAAACACTGATCGCCGCCTCTAAACCAGCTTGGCACAGTCTTGATACAGTTGGGAATAGTCGTGGTAAGTTCTCGCCTGTTCGTGGCTGGCGCGACACGCAGTTAGTCCCCGTTCGAAAGCGCTTCCAGCCGTTGTCCTTACATCGAGACGGAGACGGATTGCATGGCATCCATACGGGAACGAAACGGACGCTTCACGGCCATCGTTCGCAAAGCAAGGCACCCGACAATCTCCAAGACCTTCGCGAGCAAACGCAAGGCAGAGAACTGGGCCGCTTCCATGGAGGGGCGCATCGAGGACGGTGAAGCCTTCGACACTACTCAGAAATACACCCTGTCGGATGCGGTCACGCGCTACATCGACGACCCTGGCCGATCAAAAACCAACTATCAGCGAATGGTGCTCAACTGGTGGGCCGAGACGGCGATGAACCGGCAGGGCATGAGCCTGGGCAAGAAGAAGCTCCAGAGTCTTCGACGTTCAGACTTCGTTGACGCTCGCGACCAGTTGCGCGAACTCACGACGAAGGACAGCAAGCCTGTTGCAGCCGCTACCGTGAATCGTCGCATGAGCGCAATCAGCGCAGTGCTGACCGAAGCCCAACAGTGGGATTGGCTACGGGAAAACGTCGCGAGATTGAAGCGCCTGCCGGGCGAGGTGAAGCGCACCCGACTACTTTCTGCAGACGAGCAGCGGAGCATTCTCGAAGCGGCGAGATCCTCAGACGAACCCTGCATGTTTGCGTTCGTGGTCTGCGCCATGTCCAGCGGAGCGAGGGCAGGGGAGTTGATCGGACTTCTATGGAAAGACGTCGACAGCGAGGCAGGGCTCGCACGCCTGACCCACACCAAGAACGGAACCAATCGACCCATTCCCCTGCGCGGGCTCGCCAGAGACCTGCTCAGGGAAATGAAGGCAACAGAGAAAGTTGCGGACATTCGTGGTGATGGCTACGTATTCAAGAACAAGTCCGGTCACGCACCGTTCTACTACCGCAAAGCCTGGGGGGAACTTCGAGACGCTGCCAAAGTGGGTGACGTTCGATTCCATGATCTTCGCCACCTGGCAGCCTCTCACCTGGCCATGGCTGGCGCCACACAGCGAGAGCTTATGGAAGTCCTCGGGCACAAGTCCGCATCGATGACCAGGCGGTACTCCCACTTCTTCGATCAGCACGTGGCCGAGCTGGGCGACCGGCTACAGGCTCGACTGTTCGGAGATGCCGACAAATGAACTGGCGCGAGTGGAGCCAGACGCTTGAAGCGATCTTCCCAGAGACCGACGCAGAATCGCGCTGGATGATGGCAGTGGTTGCTGCGAATGCGGAAAAGGAGTTGCGACGGGCGGCGGAACATCCCCCACCATCCCCACCACGTGCCCGAAATGTCTCGGCGATGGCTGCGGATGGTGCCGGCCAAAAAGTCAATTCCCCACACCACTGCATGAGGACATCATTCTTGAGCACGCCTATGCGCGGCCACGATGAGCAATCACCTCGACCGCTGGCTGACCATCGCACGGCTGGCGCGTTGGTCCCGGGTGCGAGGAAAACCATGCAACTGATGATGCAGATTCCCCCATGCCCCCAGACCTCGTGGGGCGGCTGCTGTTGCGCGTTGCCGGTCAGACGACACGGCGCCCAGGCCATCGTGCTACCGCATGCGTGGCGACTCCCTCCTGTGGGCACGCTGCGAAAGGCTGGGAGCGCGGCAATGACGCTGCTGGACCTGATCCGGGGTCTGCGCTCTGGGGGCTTTGCTACGGCTACACCTGCTACACATGGGGTGAAGAAAGCAGTTTAGTTACCTATTTACCCTTCAACTGTAGCAACTGCAGCCGTAGCAACCCCCGCGGCCCAGCGAGTCAGACCGCACGACCCGCAGTGCCCTCTGTGTGCGTTGATTGTCCTTCGGCAATTGAATGGGGAGCACCAGGCGAGGCTGATTGACCGAACAGGGGCTGTGGCGCGCGTTCGTCTCGACACTTGGCGAGCTGCGCAAAAAGTGACCTTCGAACAGATCATCGCCATTGCTCACACCCTGCACCCCCAAGGGCCATCATTCTTGAGCATGCCTATGCACGGCCAACAGGAGAAACCCATGGCCACCCGCACCCTGGCCAATGTCCACGGGTTGAAAGGCACTTCCAGACGCGACCGCATCGCGGCGCCAGCGCTTGAGCTTCCCCCGGCCTCGCCGAAGTGTCGAGCGTGGCTGAGTCCGAAAGGCCGGAAGAAGTGGCGCCACATCTGCCGGGCGATGAGTGGACAGTTGGCCGACATCGATCAGGGGCTTTTGCTTCAGTACTGCCAGCTGTGGCAGAAGCTGGTGCAGACCAGCAAGGGCGAGTTGCTGGACGGCTTCATCGCCGCTGAGCACTCGGTGATGCTTCGGATTGGCGCCGAGCTAGGCATCGGCGCGCGATCGAGGGCAAAAGTTGCCCAACCCACCCAGCCGCCCACAGCCGGGGAATGGTCTGGGCTTGAGGCAGACATGCCCAGCAGTCGCCACAGCCTGCCCGCCGCGGGGCTTTCATCTCTGCCCCTGCATAACTTCAGAGGGGGCTGTCGTGTTCCCCGGTTGAATGCCTCAGGCCTTGCTTCGGGAAACCCTGATTTATCAGAGTATCCTTTTGGTGCGCGATACGCGCCGGCTTGAACAATTTGCAGGAGTCCTTGAGATGCGCAGATTCAAAAACATTCTTTGCGTACTTGAACGCGACGAATCAAGCCGGCTGGCGTTTGAGCGCTCTGTTGCCCTCGCCGAAAACAACCAGGCTAGCCTGACGGTCGTCGATGTGATCCAGCGGGTACCAGCGGGCTTTTCCGTCCCGGACGGTAGCAAGGGCTCCATCAACCTGCAGACGGCAATGGTGCGGGACCTTGAGTCACGGGCTCAGGCATTGATCGAACCCTTGCGTCAACGCCTGCATATCCAGCACAAGGTCCTGTCCGGTACTAGCTTTTTCGAGGTGATCCGCGAGGTCCTGCGTAACCGGCACGACCTCGTCATCAAGTGCCCTGAATCGCCGGCCTGGCTGGATCGGCTGTTCGCCGGAGACGATATGCACCTGTTGCGCAAATGCCCGTGTCCGGTCTGGTTTATCAAACCCCATGCAGCAAAACCCTACCGGCGAATTCTGGCAGCGGTGGATGTCGACGACTTATACCCGCCACAGGAATTGAAGACGCGCCATGCTTTGAATCTTCAAGTTCTGGAAATGGCGGCCTCTCTGGCGCTGGCGGAATCTGCAGAACTGCATGTAGTGCACGCCTGGGAGGCCATGGCGGAGCTGGTCGGCAGTCTGGCTTTCTCGCCGAAACAGTCAAAGGAGCAGATCACCGCCGACGTCGAACAGGAGCGTGAGCAACGAAAGCAGCTGCTTGATAAATTGATGCGGAATGTGAAGACCGAAAGCAGTGCCATGGGGGATGCCGTGGACTACCTGAAGCCCCGGACGTATCTGGTGAAAGGATCAGCGCGCAAGGAAGTCCCGGCTCTCGCCCATCAACTGGCCGTCGATTGCATCGTCATGGGCACGGTCGCGCGCACGGGTATCCGCGGATTCATCATGGGCAATACGGCCGAGACTATTCTCGAGCAGATTGATTGCTCGGTACTCGCGGTCAAGCCCGAGGGATTCGTAACGCCGGTTGCGCTGGATGAGTGATGGTATGTTGTGAAAGGAGCGACGTGATATGAAGCGGTTCAATAACATTCTTTGCGTGACTGAGCCGCAGGCGGTCGGTCAGTGTGCCATTGAGTGCGCTGTGGCATTGGCAGAGAACAACCAAGCGAGCATGACAGTCGCCACAGTTACCGAGCGCGTGCCGGCGGGTATCGAAATCCCTGTGCTTGGATCCAGCCCGGGCCACGTACGGGCGAAGTTGATGGACGCAGAGGCCCAGCGGTTGAACACTTTGATTGCCCCATACCGCGCACGGTTAAAGATAAACACCAAGGTGCTTGTAGGTACCTCGTTCCTGGAAATCATTCGTGAGGTGATGCGCAGTGAACATGATCTGGTGGTTAAGTGCTCTGGTTCGCAGGAATGGCTGGGCCACTTGTTTGCAGATGACGACATGAATCTGCTGCGCAAATGTCCGTGTCCAGTCTGGCTGGTCAAGCCCGAGACGCCGCAATCTAACCGGCGCATCCTGGCTGCTGTGGATGTTGAGGACGATTATCCGCCAGCCGAACTGAAGACACGCCAGGCGTTGAACGACATGGTGATGGAGCTGGCTGGTTCACTGGCCGTGTCGGAGTTTGCAGAATTGCACGTAGCACATGCCTGGGAGGCGTTCGGCGAAAGCACGCTGCGCCACAGTGGCTTCATGAGCCGGCCAGAAGCAGAGGTTGACGTCTACGTAGAGCAGGCTCACCAGCGCCACGCCGAACTCCTGGATGCGCTAGTGCAAAAGTCGCGCTCGAACTTGGAACAGGACGCAATGGACTACATCAGACCTCAATTGCACCTATTGAAGGGATCGGCGCGCCGAGTGATTCCGGAACTTGCCAAACGGCTCGAGATCGACTGCATCGTCATGGGGACGGTGGCACGGACTGGCGTTCCAGGATTCATCATGGGCAACACCGCTGAGACGATACTGCAGCTGATAGATTGTTCGGTCCTAGCGGTCAAGCCGGAGGGGTTTTCGACGCCAGTGACGTTGGATGGTTAAGCCTGTCACGACCAGGTGATCAGCTGAGACGCCTCGAGTGTGATGCCGGATTTGCAGTTGCGAGTTCGCGACAAGCCAGCCGGTTGGTGTGTTTGTCCTCGACCC
>Ga0209702_10010187_pt1 | contig 10166 bp, 9 predicted proteins | sample FRY01_FD_187210 | JGI IMG/M metagenome (GOLD analysis project Ga0209702, IMG submission 187210) | Freshwater microbial communities from Lake Fryxell liftoff mats and glacier meltwater in Antarctica - FRY-01 (SPAdes) (version 2) | ecosystem: Environmental > Aquatic > Freshwater > Ice > Glacier...
TCATGTCGTCGTATAGCTCCAGCATCCGGATAAGCCCATACCCTTTGTAAGACCCAGCCATCATACGCTGATGCAGCTGCTCCTCACAAAAGCGTATCTCAGCCAAGCCAATGTCCGACGTCTCGCCATACACGGCGCAACACGTCAAATCGTACACGATCTCGAGCATGTCGGCTCCCTGGCTTTCCGTCCAATCTTTGCTGTTGCCCGCTAAGTTGGTGCGCACACCGTACAGTACACATAGACAGGCAATACGGTTGGCGTTCTCAGCACAGAAATATTCCACATTTTCGACAACTAGCCAGTCCAGCAGCGCCACGCAAGATACAACAGTTTCCTTCTGCTCTGTACTACTACGAAACAAGATCTCGGCGTGCACTTGACAAATCTGTTGAATCATGGCAATCTCGTCTTCGCGCTTGCGCCTCACAGCACTGTATTCGACGTAATGCTGCAACCAACCAAACTCGTGTTTCATCTGCTGCGCCATGTCGATTATAGTGTATCCTGCTTCGTCGCGAAGAATAATGTCGTTCATGTTGTATACCAACGCTGTCGGCGTTTTCGTGTCGACCTCTTCGCACATTGACATTGTCTCGCTGCATAATAGAAAAGACGAGACGTCGTCGCCAAGATCCAGATCGTCCGGACAAATGTGTCTCTCCGTCATGCGGGGAGATATGATTGTGATTTCGTTGACGAGATCAGTTTCTACACGACCGCATCCGACACTCAGAAACGGGCTAGTGGTCTCTGCAATGTCAATGCATTCGTCGTTTACAAACTCTGGTGTCATATACCCGGGTAGTATCTCATCTACTCGGTAACTGCAAGTTGCTTCGTGCAAGATTGAAATCATGACACGTCTCGCCGACACTTTTTTATGGACACCCTGCGTCTTGTCTTGCACTTTCAAGAATAATTCCCATTCTTTCTATTTCTGGTTAAATGCATTATTTTCAACATCCACACTGCATTATCAAACCGAGCATTTGAACCGTCACTTCACGCGGAATGCATTTTAAAACATTTACTGAATTCATTTAAAAATTTTCAAATACAAGCCAAGGGCGAACATGCTTCTGCACTCTGCTACAGGGTCCACGTTGCGTGACTATCTACGGAGACGGTGGTTGGTGGAAGTGTCTCTTGTGTTCACACGAAAAGACAATCTAAGTTGACATTTTCACATCGCCCACTGTGATGGTCTTGCGATTGCAGTACTTTGCCTGTTTGTTGGCGCTCTTAAAGATGTCGACGATGTAGTCTTCCGCCGCTTCTTGGAGGGCTTCCATGGCGCTTTTTTGATAAATGATGTCGGGAATAAAATCGGCCGTGATTTCCTTGACTATGCGTTTGAACGGGCTGTGTTGGATGAGGAGCTTGGTTGTTGTCTGCATCTTTTTGATTTCGCGCAGCGAGACAGTGCCGCTCTTGAACCTGTACTTTTTGCGGGGCTTTGCGGTTGGCAACGATTCCTCGGGTTTCGGCTTTGCGGTCTTGGCAACAATCAAAACGGGAGCAGCGACCGAAATCTTGGTTTTGAGAGAAGGCATGACACAACGCGGTGCTCACAAGACTTGTACACGGCTTTTCAAGGACATAGGCATATCTATGTACATTTATTTTTTTACTAGTGAAGCCCCTACAGTCTCTGTGTGGCGTGCATTGCATACTACTATGTTATTTGTGGGTGTGTGTGTGTGCAAACAATCATATGAAACGTGCGGTTGAAGATGTGTCTGGTAACATCCGGACTGGATTCAGCGGCGCCTAGCCTCATTACGTGGCCGCTCCTTATCAAGGCAATCTAACTTATTCGCATTTCACGCATGTATTGCAACGATGCCTCGTCTATTGGCCACTCGCTTACTCCGCTTTTTGGGTTAAAGTAGTAGATGCGACCATTCCTTTTGGATTTTTGCGTTTGCCAGGGCTCGTTGATTGCATAGGGGGGTGTGCTTGTCGATTCTAGTACTTGCTTGTCTGCACCAAGTCGAACCCACTTGTTCATGGAAGGGGCAAATTCGAAACCTTCACGCAAAACAAACTCGGGTGCGTCGAAAACACCTACTTCCTTGTACTGGAATTCGTTGTATCGGTTCAAATACCACCCATCTTTCAGTGTGAGCGGACCAGAATGCGGGTCCACGATTGTCAAGCGTCGTTTTTGGCCAATCTTACTGTCGGCTAGAACACTCCGATCTTTCGGACGATACGACTGCGTGTCGGTAGGCTGACGCGGGTCAGTGTACGCACTGGTGTTATATGACGGAGGAAGTTTGTCAAGAACAGCCGGCGACCCTGTGCTGCCATAGTAACGCTGAGACGTATCTTGCAATGGCTCGGCTGCGCCTGCCACCGCATCCTGTGCAGGTGTAGGTCTGATTTTCCTCGGGATCTTGAAAGTGTTTAGAGACGCAGCCTGTTGAGCTGGCTGTGGAGACGTGGATGCAACCTGTTGTTCGCGAAGAATCTGCTGTACACGTAGGTCCGGTAGTTCGCTGAAAACCGGTGCCAACGGAGCATACGACATGGGGTAATTCGCATGTGGAGCAGATACACTATTTGCCATAACCCGGCTGGCTGTGGGGACAGCGGGTGTTTGTAGATTTGTTCTCGCACTTCTTCGATCTTCCTGCCGGGCTGATAGTGCACGGGGACTGACAATTGCTGTAGGCTCGTATGGCATCTCGAGATCTCCTCCCACAGCACGTCGACTTGCTTCTATTTGCAGTTGCTCCATGTATGCAGCGTTCTGGCGTGTTCTCTGTTCCACACCCTTCCAGCCCTTGTCTCCAAAGCCAAGTGACAGGGCATTGGGGCCGATGTAGGCACGATTTCTTTCAATATTGTGGGTGAGAGGAGGTCCGGCCGATTGACTTATCAAATCCAACTCGGCCCTGGTGTATGGATACATCGACCCCCTGTGTTCGCTGGCAACACCACCGCTTGATCTTTTCTGAGCCATGTCCTGTAGGGCGGCATTCCTTCCCGCTTGTTGTTGCAATTGTCTTGCAACCGCAGGGTCGTTTCTTGACATGTACAGGGATGTGGTGTCGCGAGACATGGTATGTGCTTATATACATAAAAGACGTAGCAGCACAGAAAAATAAATCAGAGGGCGGGTGGGTTGCGGATATGCAAAGTTTTCATGCAAAATTATGCTGACACAAATTCATGACGGTCGCTGAAATGTTGAATGTTGGGGGCACAACGAATGGGGTTTGCACATGGTGGACGAGGCGTATATATGTGCGCATTATGGTCGAAATCAGTTGATGTGGGCATGGAGGCACGGGACGACGACAATGTATTTTCAGATTTTATTTCGGCATGTTCGTCGTCTTCGTCGACAGTCAACGAAGACCGTGTCCACAACAAACTCCCCCTGTCGGTGCGCGAGTTCCTCAAGAAAAAATTCGGCACCATCGCCCGTTTCTACTCAGGCATTTCGGTGGCAGACACCAAAGAAATCAACGGGTTTTCGCGGATCAAAGAATTACGTCGCGCGCTCTCAGCACTCGACCGCGGAGGGTGGGAACGTTCATATCACCAAAAACTGTTTCATGTAAGTTTTGTCTCTGTGCAGGAGGGCCTTGCACTTGTCATGACATGGCTTGCATCCCTGTAATTTTGTTGCGGTGTGCAGGAATCGTTTTTGAATTCGGTGGTTCGGGTAATGTTCAAGACGGACCCACCTGGCTTTTTCGAAAAATCGTATCCACGGCTTTTGGAAATGAACAATTGGTCCACCATCAACCAAGAAATCCTGTGAGGACCCGAGGCTCATTTTGTTACGCTGTGGTGTTGGCAAACAGTTTTCTGACCACCAGATGCATACAGGATCTCGACGCCTCGCCGATTTGGCAAAACCATCTCGGTGTGTCTGTTTGTCGCCGCTCTGATTTTCGCATGTCCCAACGTCGAAATCTCCATATACAGCACATGTAAGCTCCGTGTCGTTTCTGCTATTCTGGTGTCGCCATGTTTCGACCGCGTTTTTTTGAATCCGTGTTGTGACGACCATACGCGGAAACATGCATCAGGTAAACGAATCAGCCAGAAGTTGTTGCGTAACTGCGTCAAGTTTTTGTCCATCATCCACGACGTGCTCAACATCCCGCATCTGGAGTTTCTGAAGCAAAGTTCCGACGAGGTGGAGCTGCGCGGCGGTGAATCAAAGTACGACACGAGGAAACTCAATTCGTATCCATCAAAGGTGCAGTAGCATATGGGCGTGCGTGTGAACATGTGATGCGTTTTTCAAATTCGTGCCATGTTTTCAGGAATTCGATGGTGCCAGTGTCCAATGCTGCTAGCAAAAAGTCTCGTTTTTAGATGCGTGCTTCTATAAAATTACCCATTCCTGTCTTCCAAATGTCGCGCATTTTGGCACGCGCTTCACCTGTCTTGTATGGTGTATGCTATATAAGCACTACAGAGTGAGAGAAAATCTAACAAATCATGTCGTTAGTCGGGGGTTTTAAGAAACCTGGGCCCAATGCCTTCAATACCACTGGAGCCGCTGTTAACCCTATGATGCGCCCGGACTGCCCAGTGTGCTCGAAAGGTTCCAGTTACAATATGCAGCAGTCGATGGGACACACACAGCAATCTCATGGTTATGGCCCGACTGCGCTAGGACACGAACAACGGGTAGGGAATCCATATTCAAACATGCAACAGAGCGGATACAATGTCGGGTCCGGTGGTACCAACAGCCCCTTTGCTCCTTCGGGCAGTCCATTCGGAGGAAACAATGGACAGTTTGCACAGCAAAACGGACAGTATGGCATGCCTTCGCATTGCATCTGTCCGCAGTCACACCAGCATCCATAAAAATTGCGAGTTCTTGTACGGAGACAGAATGCTATTCTCAGTGTTGTGTGGTCGGTGTGTGATTCGGGTATATAAAGTATGGATGCACGCGCGACTCTTGCGGTGTGTGGTTTAGAATTCCCACGCTCGTGAGAAGAGATGCAGGACGAAAATGCGATGCTCGAAAAGGCCGAAAAGTTCATGAGCGATTTGCAGGCGAAAAAAATATGCCTGGATAAAAATACAACGATCGAAGTGCTCACGACCCATGTCAACAGCATCATTGACTGCAAGAAAGTGGCGTCCCCCCGTTCGAATCTAGTGATCAATCAGCTGCTACACATGTCTGAGAAAATGCAGAAATCGAGCAGCCATACGCCAAGCAGCTGCCATGTGGGTGGAAAGGAATCTCCTCCTCGTGCAGAAAAGTGTGATTATTCCCACTCGTACAAACACGGCGCAGAAGGAGACCCGGAACAGGACAGTGCGTGGAACATTATGTGCAACACCAATATCAAGTACTGCGACATCAAAGGATGCGACGAAGCCATTTCTAAAATCAGCGAGTCTATTATTATTCCCATGAAATATCCCATCATTTTCAAAAAAAGTCGCGGTAGACAGTCATCTGGCGTCCTTTTGTATGGCCCGCCGGGCACCGGTAAGTCCATGATTGCGCGTGCCACGGCATGCGAGATATCTGCCACTTTCTACACCGCCTCCTGCGCAGAGTTGACTTCGCGATGGGTAGGTGGCAGCGAAAAAAGGCTGCAGTCGCTGTTCAAAACTGCTACGGCCAATTCCCCATCCATTGTATTTCTCGACGAGATTGATTCGATTGCAGGCACACGGGGTCATGAAAGTACGATTGCCGACCAACGTTTGACAAATCAACTGCTCATCGAACTCGACGAAATCAACACACGACAAACTCCTGTTTTCGTAATGGCGGCTACAAACCTGCCATGGCAGATTGATGATGCTGTCATGCGTCGTCTGTCGCGGAAAATATATATTCCAATGCCCACATACGAAGCTCGCCTTTCTATGTTCCAACAGGCATTTCAAAACAACCCAGAAGTTACCGAGCAAAGCCTCGCGATTTTTGCACATGCTGCCGCAGATTTATCCGGTTCTGATATTGCCACGATCGTCAGTCATGTGAATTTTCAGCCACTGCACATCCTATATACCTGTACGATTTTTGCTGTTGCGATGCAGGGCGCCAACGTGCGCTCGGTGTCTGTTTCTACGGACCAGACGAATGCCTTGCACGATGCTCCCCTCGGTTGTGTGCACGAAAATGAAAAAGACACTGACAGCAACAAGGTGCCGATCGCCGCTGTTGCGGATCTTTTGCATGATGCGGATCTTGTAAATCCCGACGACGGTGAGGCTGCGCTAACAACCTCCACAGATAACAACCTCACACCAGACTACGTGTTGTCAGTGAAGTGCACGTTTGCAGAAATCGTCGAGACGTACGGCGAAGAGGCGATTCAAGTTCCAGGAATCGACCTTGATTTTGTAAAATCTGAAATCCATGCCTACACACCTACAGTTTCCCGAGAGTCGCTTTCCAGGTATCAGAGTTATATGAACCAACGAACACGATAAATGCAGGCCCCATAAAATCAACCCCGTGCGCACATTCCAGATTCGTCAGAACTTCATGCACACGTCTTGTTATATCATAAAAACCACACAAAAAAAATTTGCTATGCTTGCTGGGATTACCGCCCTATCACACACACAAGCATGACGCATTCGATTATGTTTCGCTCTAAAATTTTATTAACAAGACGTCGAGGGGCTCGACTTCTGAACCCCAAAAAACTACTACTTCCCACACGACATGAACGTGGAAATATGAACTTTGCGAGCCGGGTGCAGCATAAACGCCTGCACCACACGCGCACATACACCATATTCTCAAAACAAGCACACTGCCGCGCTACGAAACAATCTTCTGTCTCTCGCCCTCGGTACTTTTCCTCTGGACCTTGTGATTTCCAATGGTATTGACAACTTTCCTCATTTCAACTATCAGTTTCATGTTCATGGTGTCGGATGTTTTCTTGTCGTTCTCGAGCTCAGAGACGCGCCGCTTGAGACGCTTGTTATTCTCTTCGCTAGTTTTTACCTGTTCTTTGAGGTCTTTTGTTTCGCTATCATAGGCCGCGAGCTGTGCTTGCATCTGCTCGACTTGTAGTTCTACAGCAGAGACATTGCCGTGTAGCCGTGCATTTTCCGTCTTTTGGACTTTGTGGGAAGTGGTCTGGTCCACAAACAGGGTTTCAAGACCAGAGATACGTTCGCGGAATTCGGCAAACAGCAAAGCAGTCTGCATCGCCCTGCACCGTGCGTGTGATAGGTGTGGGTTCTTGAATAAAAAAGGACCCGAACTTCTCTGTCGATTAAATAGCGAAAAAAGTGCCCGAAATAGCACATGCTTTTTTTTCCGAAAAATACGTTTTTGTACCCAAAAAATCTATTTTGGGAACCGGCAATGACCAAAACTACTCGTCATGCGCCGCCACGGGGATGTAGCTGTGGAACCTGTCATTGTGTTTTTCGATGAAGAGCAGTACGACCGATATCAGAAAATACGAAATCATCACGATGGAAAATAAAATCAAATTGGAGTTTCCTTGTATGTTTGTGTTTTCGCAGGACTGCACAATGTCGCACATTTTGGTGCAGGGACAATGGCAATGTAATGTATATATATAGGCTGTGTGCACGTCATGCTTCCAGTGCACCGTGTGATTTTGCGATTTCCAGCGTTTGGGTAGCCATGCCGTACGTTTACAGGATTTGTGCGGTGCTCCTGATCATGTCACACTGTGCTACGGGCGTCTCGAGAAACTGTATAGAAAAGTCGCCATGGAAGTTCGAAGTGGTGGCTGGAATCACGAAAATCCCGTTTGCAGACGGTCCTGCCATCCCGTATATCACCAAAGCAGTGTGCATTACTGGCAGTCCGGGTATAGAAGTTGTGCTCAACAATATCACAATCAACCTGCTAAACACGACCGTGAGCGACGAACAGTGCCGAGTCATGTACAAACAATTACTATGTACAGATCTTCGGACGCCTTTACCTCGCCGGTGTTTGCACGCCCACCAGATCGTCTTTGCGATGTTACATTCCCTCGAGGCATGTGGTTCGAAAATTGACTGCAGAAGTAGGTACACCGTACCCCCCATGCTGTGCTCGTGGAAACGGCGTTTACAAAACGAGGTGTGCAGCGACGGTGCTCACAGAATACCTGACTGCGCCAACGAAAACGAAGAACATTTCTCGGTGTCGGATTTCTGTTTTCTAAACACCGTTTTTTGTGAGTTTGTTGTGAATAATGTTGTCTTCATGTCGATCGGGGCTGGGATCCTGTGGGCATTTGCAACCATCCTCGTGATATATTACGGACAGAATTTGTGCAACCGCGTCGAGAGCATGGAGGATCGAGCATCACGCATAATGGTATATGCGCAAAACAACTACACTCCAACCCTCTTTGCGCCAAAATATAGCGACAACTACATGTACCATGTGGCTCCGTGCGACGTGTGCGCACCGCAGTCCTGCCGATAACGAGAAAAGTTGCCGGTGCGGCGTTCGTCCGAAAACGGCATTTTTCCCGGCAAAATGCGGAGAAAGTGTGTGTTTGTGGGGCGCTACCGCGGCGATTTGCTGTTTCAAAAACGGAATTGCAATGTACATTGTGTTTTCATGTGTGCTGCACCGAAACGCCGTCGGCTCGCCACGATGGGCATTAACCCGCAATGGCCAAGAGAGTGGAAAGAGGAGGGTGAGGAGTTTGTGGCAGCGAATGTTCGGTGCAAGACCATCTTTATTGATGGACAGATTCTCCTCATGAAGTCGCACGTCAAAGACACCGACACGACGTGGAGAGAATTTGTGCGCCGAAACTTTTTGCAAATTATTGCCCGCCATCATGCCTCTGCCGACACGGTGATTATGTCGTTTGACAACTACGACAATGTTCCCATTTTCAAGTCGATTGAACAAAACCGGCGCATCAGCTCCTCGCAACAAGTGTATCAATTCAAACACGGTGACCAGCTCCCAAACGGTCCGCCCACTCAGGAGGTATGGGTGCGAGCGCTACAGAACCGTATTTTCAAAAGCAACATCATCAGCATCATTGCCACCATTCTCACCTCGGAATACAACCCTCCCCGCAAAGCCACAACCCTCATTGTCGACTTTGTCAATTGCGTGCGCATCGACTACAAGACAACCGGACAGCAGCGAGCGGTCATGGCCGAGATGAATGCGATGGGCGAGTCGGATGTCAAGTTTATGCGGTACATTGAAATGTTCCGCGAGCTGTGCATCGACTCGATCGATTCCGACGTCGTCCTGATTGCTCTGCTGTACAAAACACGGCATCCTGCAGCGGGCAAAGTCTACGTCCGTCGATACAGAACAAAGACCAAAACACAGGAGGCCGCCGCGAAACTGGACAGGAAACGCAAGATCAAAGGGGAAAATATTCCGAACGAATACGAGGTCCTCGATATTGGTGTCCTCAAAGACGTCTTGCACGCGAGCATGCGGCAGGCAATCGGCACGTCATCTGTTGTCTGTGAGGGACAGTTTTCTGCAATTCTGGTCTTCATGACATTGCTGTGCGGATGCGACTACTCGCGCAAACTCCCTCGTATAGGAGTACGGTCTGTATGGGATAACATGCACTCCATCGTGCCTGCTCTTCTCAAGTGCACACAATATGACGCGACCAACTCGTTTTTCTCCGTCGACGTCGAGCCGTGCATCAACACTATGATGGCTGGGATATATTCTCAAGTGTTCCGCAAGCACGTCAAGTGCGAACAAGGATGCATGGTGGCGGTTTTGACTGATTTGCAGAACAGCAGTCTCTCTGACAAGCTCAAGCAAGAAATGCCGACATACTTTTCGCTGGACAGTACCGTCCGCAACATACAGTGGGTAATCAACTATTGGAACCTAGAAAACACGGACCCACAGTGCGATCCCACTGGCTCGCACGGGTTTGTGGTGGACAGCAAACATCGTGTTGTGTTTGCTGACAAGGTGAAATAGACTCCGACCGCCTTCCAATGTCATTTTCCCGGAACGCCCGTGTGATGTCATGTGACAAGTCACAAACACGCATGTTGCACAAGAAAAGCGCATAAATCGCGCTGTTTATAAATAAACATAGCATATATTTCTGCAACCCACAAGCACTCTGATTTTCACGGGGATGTGTACACATTGTGAAAGTGTTTGAGCGGTTACTCATTCCAACATAGTTCTTAGACTTTGGCGGAGCCTTTGACTGTAAAGGGGGTGT
>Ga0209702_10010188_pt1 | contig 10165 bp, 7 predicted proteins | sample FRY01_FD_187210 | JGI IMG/M metagenome (GOLD analysis project Ga0209702, IMG submission 187210) | Freshwater microbial communities from Lake Fryxell liftoff mats and glacier meltwater in Antarctica - FRY-01 (SPAdes) (version 2) | ecosystem: Environmental > Aquatic > Freshwater > Ice > Glacier...
TCTGTTATTAATGACATCTGGCGTAGCAATTTTTTTGTTTGGATTCAATGAGTCAACAATAGTTTGTTCTAATTTTTCAGCGGCACTGTTGCTGTTTAGTAGTTGGGCTATTATTGAGGGCTTTTCATTTATGTTAAAATCATTTTCTAGATATTGAAGTTTGAAAATATATTGCTTCACTTCAAAAGGAGAAATATTGTCAGAAACAATGAATTGGCTGTCGTTTTGGTCTATAATTCTATTTTGACAATTAACAAAAACAAGGTTTTTAACTTTTTTAGAGTGCTTTATTTTAATGTTAACCATAATATTTGTGGTTTTACTATTACTGAGATTTAAGTAGTAATAAGTTTCAAAATTTGAAATGATTTTTTGGTTGGTATTGCTTAAAATGTCAATGCTTATTTTACCATTGCCCGATGAAACAAAAGGGAAATACACTAAATAATTAGAATCTATTGAAAGCGTTTTGTTAAATTGGGTGTTGCAGTTTAGGTCTAAATGATGGTAGGTCGATAGTTTGACAATTTCGTTCGCATTAAAATACAAGTTGGCAATGCCAAGTAGATTTGTTTTTGTTTTCACTGCCTTGTTATTTGAAATAAATACATTGTTCAAAAGCAATTCGTTGTTGTCAAAAACACCATTTTCATTAATATCCCAAAATGAAATTGCTTTTACTTTACTTGAGTTTTCAGTTGTTATTTGTGCAATGCTATTGAATTGGTGTTTGAAAAAGTCGTTGCTACTCGTGTTAAAATTACCACTAATAATAGCTTTTTCAGCATTGTTTTTAAAGCTTAAATTAATGTAAGTGTTTGCAATATAAATTCCTTTTGAGGTTTTAAATTGTGTGCCATCAAAAATATATGTTTCGATTCGATTGGTGTTTGGGTTTTGAAAATATAGATATAACTGATTGTTGTTGTTCATACTTCCTAAATAATTGGTGGTATATAAACTATCGGGTAGGGGAAAATGGCGCCAGATATTATTGTCTAAAATGGAAATTCCATTGGTGTAAAAAAGGTTATTGCAAGTTAAAACACAAAGCTTATTGTTAAAACCTATTAAATCATTTATCTTTTTATTTAATGGCGTAATCGTATTGAATTTTCCATTTACAAATACTCCAATATTTAGAACTGAATATCCACCAATCCTAATAGAATCAGCACTAGTTTTGTTTTTTTCAAAAACATATAACAGATTATTTACATATTTAAAATTCAGTCCACTCGTTGAAGTATTATTAAACCCAGCAAGACTATTTGCACCTATCCCTTGCCAACTTATGCCATCAAAGATTACAATTCCATTTATAATTTGGTTAATGGCAGTTGATATTTCACCATAAATAATCATGGCGTTTTCATTAGCCTCTATTCTATTGACGGATAATAATTCGGGGTCATCGTTTTTTAAATCTAAGTTGCACGATTGCCAAGTGCTGCCATTAAACTTTATGATGCCAGCCCCTAAATTATTGTCTGAAGAATCGAAGTTTCCTATCACATAAACTTCATTTTTAAACACCGCAATATCTCGAATCAATGGAGCATATAAGCCATTGTTTTTAAACAGTTTAATAGGTTTTGTTGTCAGCCATGCCAATCCATTAAAAACCTGCAAGCGAATGATGGAAAACTCTTTGCCATAGTTGAAAGTTGAGGTAATGGTGTCATAAAGCAAAGCATATATCGTGTTGTTATTGTCTATTGCATTTAAATAATAATTTGCGCCTTGCTGATGATAAAAACGGTTGATTGATAGCCCATCTTCAATAGGTTTAATGGTTTGCGAAATGGATTGCGAAGCATTTAAAAAAAGAAAAATTAAAAGTAGTAAATATGGTTTCATTGGCGTGGTTTTATTAGTGGTGTATAGCTGATACCTATGTTGATTTGAGACATAAAATTGGAGTTATTCAGCTTGCTATTGTTATTGTTTATTGCGTTTTTGTCCATGCTTATCTGCCACAAACTATTTATGCCAAATTGTGCATTAATTTGATAATTAAAGAAAAGGTTGGCTTGGGGCATTAATTTAAAATTTCTTTCCGTTTTAATATTGTTCAATCGATTGTTTTCAAAATCAAAAAGCTTTGTTTCTGTAGTTTTAAAATAAATAAAAACGGCTGACACGCCACTCCAAATAGATAATTTATTGCTACTAAAAACTTTTCCTTGCAAACCCACAGGTATTTGAATCGTCCTACTTTTTGCCGCAAATTGATTGGTCGAAAGTTTCCCTTGATTGACTGGCACTTGCAAATAGCCCAAACGATTACCCAAAGAATCATATACTATTACTTGGCGATTATTAAATTCAAATTTGCTGGAACTGTTGGTTTCCGTCCATTGCAAACCTGCTTTTATTTTCAACCCACTTCGTATTTGATAAGAAATATTAAATTGTGTGCTAATGCCTTTCTTCATTTTACCTTCTGTTTTCTTAAAAAGAATGCCTTCATCAGAATACGGAAATGTTGATTGAATCGTGTTTAATCGGTTTTTTTCAAAAGCAAATCCTGTCATTAATTCAAAAGAGAATTTGCTTAATCTGGGTTTGACGAATGTTTTTTTAGTAGGCGATAAAGCTACTAAATCATTGTCTTTTACAAAATTGTTTTTAAACGGATGATAAAGTTTTAAGGGTAAATTGAGAACCAAAGAATTGTTCTCAAATAGATCTTCAGTATTTGATAAAGAAGGAGTTGATGTTTTTTCTCCTTTGAAAATAAATCCTTGTTTGGTTTCTGTTTTCTTTTGAATGAAAGCCAGATTTTCTTTTTCATTATTTTCTTTTGTTAAGTTGCTTAATCCAGTTCCAGTATTTGTCTCATTCATACTATTATTCAATTCATTTTTTGAAACAGATGCCTTATTATTTGAAGTTATAATATTGTTTTCAAGAGATTTATTACTTTTTAAATCTGTTTTTTTATTGATAAACAAAGCCACCGATACGCTCGTAATTAAAAGCAATAACAAGGCGGCCCATTTTTTATAGTAACTGGTTTTGAATTGATGAATAAAGGCTTTAGTTTCTGGAACGGTTTCAAGGTTTTTTAACTGATTAATGGCTGCATCAATTGGATGTATTTGGCTTTGAATTTTATTAAAGAAAGAAGCATCAGGCATGGCCTCCATATTCTCCAATCCATAATTTAGGTATGCATCCATCTCATTTCCCGATTGGGCTTGTTTCAAAATGCTTTCGCCAATGCCATGGTCTGGCAATTGCTCAAAATCTGAAAGACTTTCAAACAAAAATTTGTCGATATTTTTAAAATTATCCTGCATTTTTTTGTTGAATAAATAATTGTAATTGCTCGTTCAGTAACAGTCGTGCCCTTAAAACGATGCTGCGACAGCTCGACTCTTTAATATTTAAAGCATTGGCAATATCGGATTGAGACATTTGGTCAACGGCAAACATATTCATCACCAATCTATATTTTTCGGGCAGTTCTTGAATCATTTGCAGGGCATCTTGTTTTGTAACAATATTTAGCCAATGCTCTTTTTCATAATCTTCAATTTCTTCAATGGGCAGTTCAACATTATCAAGATTTTCCGTTTCGTTTCCAAATATGTTTTTTCTTTTTATGAAATTAATAGAGTTGCGCACAAATATCTGATACATCCACGATTTTAGCGCATAATCGCCTTTAAGCGTGTGCAACGCATGATACACTTTTATAAAACCCTCTTGCAAAAGGTCGTGAGCCATGTCTCTGTTGGATGAATAACGCATACAAACACCAAACATAGCGGGAGCATATTTTTTATACAGCAGTTCTTGAAACGCCTGCTTATTTTTTAAACATCCTTCTATAATTTCTTTGTCTGAATACACAATCTTTAGTTATAAGACACCGAAAATATTTTTTGTTGCAAAAAATATTTTAATCCCAATAATTTTCTGTGCTTTCTTGCTTCATATCGCCCCTTAAAAAACGATATCGAAACCTAGCTTCGTTAGCAAACAAAGAGCCTGTGTAGTTTAAAATCAAAAACTCATACATTTTTTTTGCATTGGCGGTGTCGTTCATTTTAAATTCATATATTTTGCCTAAATTAATGAGCGCATTGTCTGCCAAAATATCAAAACTATGGTCTTTAATTATTTTTAAATAATAAACCTCCGCTTCTTTAAACTGGTTTTGTTTTTCAGCAATTGTTGCCTTTGCAAACAATATTTCGTCTGTCAGTGTGTGGTTAGGAAATACTTTGTTCAGGGTGTCTAAAACCAACAAAGCCTGGTCAAATTTATTTTGAAAAATAAGCAAATCCGCCTTGGCATAATAGGTGAGGGCTTCCTCCGTAGAATCCAGTCCAATATTGTCCTGAATCGTCAGCCATAGCTGCATGGCATTGTTACTAATCAGCTGCGTGGTGGCTTCTTTCAGAACATCTAGCTGGGTTTGTGCCCACTCAAAATCACCTCTGTAAAAGCAAAGTCGGGCATATTTAAACTTGGCCTCTTGACCCAAAGGGTCGTTTTTATAATCCTTTTCCACCTGTTTATATAACAAATCGGCTTCCCAAGTGTCGCCAGAAATTAAATAAGCATCGCCCAAATTTATTTTGCTTTCTGCTACCGTTTTCGGATTAGCGCCCTTCATACTTATAATTTGATTCAGCCAATTGATGCCTTTTTTTTCATCCTTTAGGTAATAAACATACAATTCGGCCAATAATTTCATTTGATCAATACTGTAAAGATTGACACCATTGGTATTTATAAACTCCAAAAACTCTTTTTCTAAAATCAATAATTCGCTTTGTGTGCCACCGTTTTTTTGCCTTATTTGAGCAATGCCACATTGCAAAATCCCTTGTTGCGCTTGAGAATAAAACCTTTTGTCGCTGCCCAAAGCTTTAATATCCGTAAAACATTTTAGGGCATAGCTGTATTCTTCATTGTTCATGAGCGTAAACGCCAGATTCAGTTGCCACAAACCTCCCTCTTTCAAGCGTCTGTCTATAGCCTTGCTTTGAATAATAGCCCCGTCCCAATCTTTTTGTTGCACAAAACTCCAAATCAATAAATCATTAAGCCCAATATTTTCAGGTTTCGATTGTATGTTTTGAATAATAACCCTCGAGAGAATTGAAAAGTCATCGCCTTTCAATTGCACAGAAACCTTGTTTTTCACTTCTTGCAAAATGGATTCATTTTCGCCAATAATTGAAACGAGTTCTTCAATGCCTTCTTTCTTTTGCCCGTTTCTAAAATATATTTCGCTAAGCTCATAAATAAACAAACCTGGCTGCCTCAATTGTTTGCGGGCGTTCAAACCCACTTTTATGGCTTCGGACAAAAACCCTCGCTTAACAAAACTATTTAAAATATTCTCAACTACTTCCGTTGACGAAAAATTTAGATTTACTATGTCCTTAAAAATCTTATCCCGCTTTTCAAAATCCTTGGTTTGATGATAAAAATTACCTTTGTCTATTTGGTAAATATAATTTGTAGGATACTTTTTTATTCGTTTGTCAATAAGCTTTTCGGCCGCTTTGTTGTCGTTCAAAAGGGTGTAGCATTGCAACAAGTTTTCGTAATAATAAATAGATTCGGCTTGTTTTTTAAGCAAATCTTCGTAAATATCAGCGGCTTTGCTGTATTCTTTTTCGTTAAAAAACTGGGCAGCAAGCTTTTCCTCCTGCGCAAATTGTGCATAAACGCAAGTGTTCAACAAATAAATAATTAAAAAAACAATGTTTTTCACATTTACAAAGGTAAACGAATTTAATAAATTTTTAAGGGAACTTTTTTTGGGGCGTCAACTCCTTGCCCTTTTGGGTTGGCTGCACTCCTTTTCGTCAAAGCCTGAAACCTGCCGAAAATCTTAAATGCGTATGCCTTATATGGGCTTGCGTTCTGTTTATTGTTGCTTTATAGTCATTGTCTGCTGTAAGTTTTACTGTCGTTGTCGAAACAGTTGTTGTATTTTCCCCAGTCGTTTTAATTCCCAAAAATATTTTGCAGTTGCGTTGATGTTAACAGCCGTAGTGTGCGTTTCTTCAAACCCTATTCTGAATAATTTGTAATTTAATTCAGAAAGTTTGTGCCATTTATAGCCTTGTGGTCAGTTAAGTGCACAGAAATTCGTAGTGCTTTGCATTGTGCAAATTTTTTTCTTGATTGCAACGCTGTCATTTATATTGTTTCTTAAAAATTCTGCTCACACAATTTTCTCGTCAAAACTCATATTGTGTGCAACAAGATGTTCAGCATGGCCAATTATTTAAGTATGATATTGGAGCTTTCCAATTTTTTGGTTGTCCAGTTATTTCGGTGTCAAAGGATAGATACATATTTTTTTAGTTTCATTATTGTTGTTGTCTGTTAGGCTTTCCTATAACGGAACTCTCCCGAAAAATCGGGACAAGTTGTCTAGAAACTCCATAAAAATACACAAACAATCGGATACTTACCTTTAAAATTTTCTAACCATGCAATTCTCAAGGTATTGGTAATTAGACAGTTTGATGTTTTGCAGCTAACAGAAATAGCGATTTTGGTAATGTATTTGTGTTCATGCTTGCATTTTTTTATGTAAACTTATTTTAGGACAAGTTAATAGGAAAGGGATCGGTTTAGCTTGGCTTTTGGTAAGAAAAATTTGGCAAAAATGATAAAAAAAACACTTTTTGAGGAACATGTGCAAAATAAATTTGGTTTAAGTGCTTAATTCATAATATTTTCGCACAAATGAAAATAGATTGCCACGCCCACATTATGCCCGAAACTTGGCCCGATTTAAAATACAAGTTTGGCTACGGTGGATTTATTCATTTGCAACATGATAAAAAAACAAACACGGCCGATATGTTGAGGGATGACGGCAAGTTTTTTAGAAAAGTGGAACAAAATTGTTTTAATCCAGAGGCCATTCTTTGGGATATGTCTGCCAACAATGTTGATAAAATGGTGCTTTGCACGGTACCCGTTTTGTTCAATTATTGGGCAAAACCGAAAGACGCTGCTTGGTGGTCGGCTTTTTTAAACGATCATATAGCAAAGGTTCAGAATGATTTTCCAGATAAATTTATAGCCATGGGCACCTTGCCAATGCAAGATATTCCTTTGGCCATTAAAGAATTGGAGAGATTGAAAACCATCGGTATCAAAGGAGTTGAAATTGGCTCAAATATCAATAATTTAAACTTGGATGACGATTCTTTTTTGCCTTTTTATGCAGCTTTAGAGAGTTTGGACATTGCGTTGTTTGTGCATCCATGGGAGATGATGGGAGAGGAGGTTACCCAAAAATTTTGGTTGCCATGGCTTGTGGGCATGCCTGCGGAAACAAGTAGAGCAATTTGTTCTATGATTTTTGGCGGTATTTTTGATAAGTTCCCTAAACTTAGGGTAATGTTTGCACATGCCGGAGGTTCTTTTCCTTTCACAATTGGCCGCATTGCCCACGGTTGGAATGTTCGCCCCGATTTGGTGAATTTGAACAATATAAAAAATCCTATTGATTATATCGGTAAGTTTTGGGTAGATGGCATAACGCACGACACCAAAGCTTTTGATTATTTATTAGATATGTTTGGAGCCGATAAAATATGCTATGGCACAGATTATCCTTTTCCGCTGGGTGATTTGGAACATGGAAAATTTATAGAAACCAATCTCCATATCTCTGAATCAGACAAAACAAAGATTTTTAGCGAATCGATAAAAACATTTTTAAACATATAAATGCTTCTCATTTCTAGCGCAACTAACCCAAAGTTTAAATCTTTATTAGATTTAGAAAAATCGAAGTCCAGAAAACAACACGGATTGGCTTTGGTGGAGGGCGAAAAAGAAATTGAAATGGCATTGGCGGGGGGCTATGTTTTTCAGTCTGTTTATGTGGTTCAGAAACTACATGACCCCCGTTTGTTGGATTTAATCAAAGAAAAAAATATTGATTTGCAAGTTTATGAACTCACGCAAGATTTGTTTTCAAAATTGAGTTACCGAGAAACCACAGGTGGTATTGTTGCGGTTGTAAAAACCCAATTACATTCAATTGCAGATTTGCCTGTAAAAGAAAATGGTTTGTATTTGGTTGTAGAAGGGGTGGAGAAACCCGGCAATTTAGGTGCCATTTTAAGAACCGCAGATGCCAGTGGTGTTGATGGCGTTATTTGTTGCAATTTGCCTTCGGATATATACAATCCAAATGTGATAAGAAGCAGTTTGGGAACGGTGTTTACGGTGGACATTGCAGTTAGTTCTAATCAAGAAGCCATTGAATGGCTGAAAAATAATAAGATTACTGTTTTTTGCACAGATTTAAAAGGCGCAGAAAACTATTATTTAAAAGATTTCACAAAATCATCCGCCATTGTTGTAGGCACAGAGGCAACGGGTGTGAGCAAGGAATGGATAGATTCAACGGATAACATTATAAAAATACCAATGTTAGGCAAAATAGACAGCATGAATGTTTCTGTGGCAAGCGCCATTTTACTATTTGAAGCCAAACGACAAAGGGGTTTCTCACCGCTTCTCTAAAGTTTGTTGCCAAAGCCATGCCGACTGCACCATGCTTTTTAAATCGTGGGTAGCATTCCATTTTAACAATTGCTTTGCTTTGTAGTTGTTTGCCCAAACCTGTTCAACATCGCCAGCTCTTTTACTACCAATTTTATAATTTAGTTTTATGTGGTTGTTTTGCTCAAAACTATCAATAATTTCCATCACAGAAAAACCATTTCCGGTGCCAATATTTATAACATCAAAATGAATATTTGCATTGTTGTCTAAATATTGCAAAGCCAAAACATGCGCTTTAGCTAAATCCACAACATGGATATAATCTCTGATGCAAGTGCCATCGGCAGTTTTGTAATCGTTGCCAAAAACAGTAAGTTCTTTTCTAATGCCTATAGCAGTTTGGGTAATAAAGGGCATCAAATTATTGGGTACGCCCAGCGGCAACTCGCCAATTAAGGCAGATTCGTGTGCACCAATTGGGTTAAAATATCTTAAAGCAATGGTGTGAAAATTTAGAGAATCTTTTAAAATAGCTTCGCCAATTTGCTTGGTGTTGCCATAAGGAGAAGTGGCGGTTTTTATAGGCGAATTTTCATCTACGGGACAATTGTCTGGTTCTCCATAAACAGTGCACGATGAACTGAAAACAATTTTAGATACATTTTTCAATGCCATCACTTCTAAAAGAGAAATAAGTCCGCCAACATTGTTTCTATAATATTTTAGGGGTTCGGCAACCGATTCGCCAACGGCTTTGAAAGCAGCAAAATGAATGACACTATCAATCTTGTGTTTATTGAAAATCTCCGATAAAGCGTTCTTGTCATTGATGTCATTTTGATAATACACACATTTTTTATTCGTTATTTTTTCAATGTTGCTTAAAACAGAAAAGTTTGTATTGCTAAGGTCATCAATAATAATAGGTTCAAAACCATTGTTTAAAAGCTCAACAACAGTGTGCGAACCAATGTACCCTAAACCGCCTGTAACAAGAATGTTTTTCATGAAATTCGTTTTACAGTTTTGTCTTTTAACTCATATTTTTGCCCGCTTTCCGAACAAGTTGCCAAGCCGTTTGCATCAAAAATTAGTTTCTGACCATATTCGCTCATCCAACCAGTTTGTTTAGCCGGATTGCCCACCACTAGTGCAAAATCGGGAATATGTTTGGTTACCACAGCGCCTGCACCAATAAAAGCAAATTGCCCAATATCGTGTCCGCAAACAATGGTTGCATTGGCGCCAATGCTAGCGCCCTTGCCTACATGCGTTTTTGAATATTGGTCTTTTCTATTCACGGCACTCCTCGGATTAATTACATTTGTGAAAACCATGCTTGGACCTAAAAAAACATCGTCATCGCAGGTTACACCAGTGTAAATAGAAACATTATTTTGTACTTTTACATTTTTGCCCAAAATAACTTCTGGAGAAATAACAACATTTTGCCCAATATTACACTTTTCGCCTAACACACAGTTGGACATAATATGGCTAAAATGCCAAATCTTTGTACCATCGCCAATGACGCAACCTTCATCAATAATTGCACTGGGGTGAAAATAAAATTTTTCAGCCATTGTTTATAAATCTAAAACTTTTTCAAATGGTGTTTTTCCATCAAATAACATTTCAGGATTTTCTAGCAGGTTTT
>Ga0209702_10010192_pt1 | contig 10160 bp, 10 predicted proteins | sample FRY01_FD_187210 | JGI IMG/M metagenome (GOLD analysis project Ga0209702, IMG submission 187210) | Freshwater microbial communities from Lake Fryxell liftoff mats and glacier meltwater in Antarctica - FRY-01 (SPAdes) (version 2) | ecosystem: Environmental > Aquatic > Freshwater > Ice > Glacier...
CACTGTAAGGCACAATAATTTCAAGAAAATAGTTTTGACAGGTAAAGCGATAGAATAAACTTTGGTTTTATTCTATCGCTCTTTTTATATTGATAGCTGCAAAAGGGTTGCTTTTTCAGTGGCCTCCGAAAAAACCGCTTGACCTTTCTTCTCCCTACCCACAAATAAAAGGATTTTTCCATGATTCCTTAATTTTTTAAACACCATATTGGACCGGATAAATCTCCTAACTGTACCCATTTGAATTCATATGGTTCGATATGTTTTAAGAGGTTAAATTATTGATTATAAGATAGTTATATTCAATATCGATCAACTATATTTATCTTTGAAAAAGATAGCAAGTTGTATTCTAAGTAACTTAGAATTGTCTACTTCTGACGAAGTGTTTGCCTAAAAGAGCAAAGGAAATGGAAAGCAGGAAAAGAGGCCGTAAACGATTGGGAAAAAGTAAGCGGTACCATAACGTAATGCTCCGGTTCAACGATGTGGAATATGATAAATTGAGGATAATCTGCGAATCTTATCACTTGAATATTTACGAAAGGGGCGTAATTAGCCCCTTCCTAAGAAGACTGGTATTGGACAGGGAATCGGAGGAAAAGGACAGGCTTCCAAATACCTCGGAACTTGCCCATCATATCAACAGGATAGGCAGCAATATCAACCAATTGGTAAAACTGGCACACTTCAAGAATCTGAGAAGTCCGAACAGTGGTTTGGTAGACGAGATTCAAAGGACAAATGAACTGCTGGACGCACTTATCGAAATTACAAAAGAAGAACAATTGGGATGATAGGAAGGATAGGATATGGGGAAAGCTGTCAGGGAATGCTGAACTATGTCTTCGACAAGGAAGGCATGCGCATTCTCGGTTACGGGAACATGTACTCACAGGACATATCACAAAAATTCTTCGGTAGCGTACTCCATTTCCAGGGGCAGCGCAATGCCACCAAGAACCGTTATGCCCATATTACCCTGAACCTTCCGTTAGGGGAACACCTAGACGACAAAATCTTCCAAGCAGTCTCAATGGAATACATGGTGCAAATGGGCTATGGCGAACAGCCCTTTGTAATTGTAAGGCACACCGATACCGGGCACGAGCATGTCCATATAATTACGACCAATGTGGACGATGATGGAAAGGTCCTCGGAATTTTCAATAGTTACCGAAGGAACGTGGCCACCCAACGCTACCTTGAACAAAAGTTTAACCTATCGCCATCGCCACGTACCAAACAGCAGAGGGAACTACCGATCTACAGATTGCCAGAACTACAGTTCGGCATGGACACTGCCCAAGGGACGAAGTACTATTTGCAGGATGTGCTCAGCGGAATCCTCCAAAAACACAAAGTGCGAAGTTTCGGGGAGCTGGCAAAACTCGTAAAGCCCTATCACATCGAAATAAGGCAAACAAAAAACATATCGGGAAGGATAGGGGTGGCCTATGGCCTGGACAATCAAAAAGGCTACAGGACCCGGTTCATCAACGGCTCCACCGTGCACCGAAGCTTGAGCGGCCCGAAACTACAAAAGGTCTTCGAGGCCAATTCAAAATCCAAGCTACTTCCGATGCACCGCAAACGTTTGCTGAAACAAATAGAAACTACCTATGGCCTCTTCAAGACAATTCGGTCTAAGGAATTGGCAGCAGTGCTCAAGGAATATCAGGACATCGATATCAAACTGGACAGAAAAGGGCTTGCCATCAAGGGATATACCATCCATGATAGATCGGGATATGAGTTCACGGAAAAGGAGCTGGGCCAAAAAATGAGAATGGATATGCGACCAGTAATTTTTGGAAAAGGTGACGAACCCACGGAAATCGATACCAATAGCAGTCAGTTCGGAATAGAGATCCAAAAATTGATAAAGGAGGCATTCCAAACATCCCATCTTAAATCCCCAGAACGGAACGGACTGCTATCGGAAAGTATCATGACCAAAAGCTTATTGGATATCCTTCCATATATAGCAACCTCAAAAAACTACATTTTCCTTGAACGCTATTTACCAAGTAATCAAAAAGAATTGTTGAAGGAAGCTCTTGAACGGGAATTCCCTACGGTCAGGGAAAGATTATATCAACTTGAAACCAAAAAGGAAATGGAAACCTTGGAAGGTAAGTTCAACCTTATCGGCAAGGTGTTGGAAAAAGGCATATTCGATGTCGGGATGGAAAAGGGAAGCGTCCGGCTATTGTTCCAGGCTTTGGGGGTAAAGTATCACGACAACCAGTTGTCTTTTGCCAATTCGAACAGGCATACGGTCCCAGTCCGTTTGGGAAATTTACCTTTCCCCAAGGCCATGGAGCAATATGTATCCACCGGATTTGTACATCAAAATCATTCGGTGCTGGAACTATTGGCTGAAAAGAATTCGGAGAACAGCCCGAAGCTGAAGGCATCCGCCTTTTTCCTGCCCATGATTTTTCCAAAGCTTTATGAAAAAATGGATCCTGTTTACCATAAGCAATATGAAAATGTCGCCTTGGGTTCCTATGTGAAATATGCCGAACGGATGCATGCCCCTTTTGAAAAATCGCCAAAGGACTATATCGCATTTTTCAATGCCAAAGGGTTCTATTTTACCAGAACGGAAAATGGTTTCGAGATCAAATCCATTTATACGGACAACGGAACAAGTTGCACGCTCTCTAAAAAGACAGGCCTTTATTTGAATTCCGTTCCCGATGTAACTAAAATATTAGAGGAACAACAGTCCATCATCAACGGACTAGTTAAAGACGGCAGGGACCATCTGAAGAACCTATGGGCGGGCCATCTAATGGAAAGGGGAAGGTACGACAAGGTCGCCTTTATGCTCACATTTGAAAAAAGCTACCCCAACCTGCATCCAGAAATTGTGCACCACCACATGGACAACGGGCTTCGAAAAAGTGTGGGCGAAGCGATCAAAAGACAATCAAGTATCCAACAGAATCATTTATTGCGGAAAGGCGTCTATGCCATCAGTTCGTTGTTGGGCAATAGGGGCAAAGGGTACGAAGAGGTCTATAACGGGTTCAGGGATGAAATGACAGATTATTCAAAGTACAAGGGTAGGGGGATGTCGATTTAAATCTGAATAGATATCTTACTAGTCATCATTAGTCCAAAAAAAGCTGTTTTAGAAAACTTATTTTTTCACTAATGCATTCAATTGCTTCCCAGAATGTTTAATGGAGCATAAGGCGCATTGTGTTTAAAGCTATCCTTGACACCCAAACTCGGTCGAAAATGGAGTAATTCTCGTTATTATCGCCAAATCTTTTAAAAAAGTATGCTGATAATATGTTAAATTGCGTATATTATATGATTTATAAGAATGAAATTATGGCTACAGTCCGAAAATCATTGACCATTACCGCAGCCCAAGAGAAATGGATTAAATTGCAAATTAAAAATGGAGGTTTCGCCAACGACAGCGAATATATGCGACATCTAATACGTTTGGACGAGGAACGTAATAGGGAATTTTTAATTACTAAAGCAGCTATTCGGGAGGGCTATGACAGTGGTGTTAGCCCTAAGGTCAGAACCGTTGACGAAATTATGAAAGCAGCATTAGATCGCCGAACGGACAAAACCCACGGGAAACAGAATGCATAGATATACTCTATCCTCCAGGGCTGACAATGACCTTGATGATATAGCAGATTATACTTTAGAGATTTGGGGTGAAAACCAGACTCGAGATTATATTGCCGGGTTCGTGCAATGTTTTCAATCTTTAGCGAATAAACCAGATCTTGGTAGAAATGCTGCTGAATATGCACCGCTCCTAAAAAGATATAATTACAAAGCCCATACCATTTTTTACGAACCGACGGACCAGGGTATTTTTGTCGTCCGCATATTGGGTCAGAGACAGGATTTTGAACGCCATCTTTAAGCGCTTGTTAAAAAAGCGAGAATGTTCGAAAATAAAACTTGGCTGTTCTTCAGTTGTGTAGTAGTCTGGCACTTATTGGTTAAACATGCTTCTGAAATTTATCTTAGTCCCAAAAAAGGTTCGTTTTTAGGGACTTTAGCTTTTTAAGACCTTATCCTCATTTTTGATCAAATAATCCAAGGAGCGATTTACAATGTCGTTCAATTTCAAACCCTTCTTTACGGCCAACATGGATATTCTTCTATGAATGGCACTTGGCACCCTAACGTTGAAAACTCCTTTATAGGTTTTCTCTGGATCCTTGCCAAGCTCTTTACAAGTTTCCAGGTAATCATTAACAGCTTCCTTAAAACCGGCTTCCAATTCTTTGACATTATCGGCCTCAAAATTGACCAGGTCGCTGATTCCTTCTAATTTTCCGTAAAAAACCTTGTCTTCTGCACTGTAATTTACGCTTCCCAAATATCCTTTGTATTCCAAATAATCTTTCATGACTTTATAATTAAAAATCCAACTTTTCCAAAATCTGCCGAATTATGTACTGTTTCACAATGTTTGCCGGATGAGGCTTGTGTAAATTGATGATATCATTATTCGAGTTGACGAATTTAATTCTAGACCCGCCCGTTTTGCCCTTTCCCAATTTTTCATAGTAGCCTTTATGGTTCAGTATTTTAACCAACTCATCCCAAGTAAGGTCATTCGGCACTTTCAGAAACTTGGCAGTTAACTTTTCGATCTTGGACATATGCAAAGATAACAAAAATCAACAATAGTAACTAAAATATAGTTACTATTTTTCGTCCGAAGTATTTTTAAAAATGAAATAGGTAATAGTTGATGAAGAATATTCTTTCATAGTCCCGTAAAATGGTCAATAAACGAAACAATTTTAAAAAAGGGGACTGTTCCAAAAAAGGTTCGTGGCTGTTGCAGAACTACAATAAACATCAATTTTTGCTTTTATAAATGTGCGGAAATCCGTAACTTAAAGGTATGCAAGGCAGAAAGAATTATACCGAAAAACTCTTCCTCAGTTTCGAGTTGTCGGACCGGATTCCAGAGGAAAACCTTTACAGAAGGCTCCGCGAAACGCTTGACCTGAGTTTTCTTTATAAGGATACAAAAGAACTTTATGGCAAGACCGGCAACCCCTCGATTGACCCCGTAGTCTTTTTTAAGCTACTGCTCACGGGATACCTTGAGAACATTACCTCCGACCGGAAACTGGTGGAACATTGCAGTATGCGAATGGACGTGCTCTACTTTCTGGGTTTTGACATAGACGAGGATCTGCCGTGGCATTCAACGATCAGCAGGACGAGGCAACTTTACCCGGCATCACTTTTCGAGAAATTGTTCAACAAAGTATTTGCGCTGTGTGTCGACAGCGGGATGGTATCCGGACACACCCAATCAGTGGATTCGGCCCCGATAAAGGCAAATGCATCCATGGAAAGCGTAGTGCCGAAAATGCCGGCCACCCCCATGGACAGCCACTTGAAGAAAGTGTCGGAAGAAAATCAGGAAACCACGAAAAAACATGGGGAGACCGTATCTCCCGCACATGTCTCAGCTCCTGCACACGAGCTGAAACGCGTAGAGAAACACCACCAAAATTTACGGGATAATCCAGTAGGTCCTGCCGGTGCATCCCACAAAAAAGCACGCCTGCTCAGCAACAAGACGCACTTTAACCCCATGATCCGGATGCCCGTATATCGGTAAAACCGGGCAAGGCCAGAAAGCTGAACTACCATTGCAGTATGGCGGTGGATACCGCGGAAGGGGTCATCTCGCATATCCAGGCGTACTTTGCCGACGGCAGGGACAGCCAGTACCTTACCAATATCAGCATGCAGGTCCAGAACCGCTTAAGGAAAAACGAGCTGATAATGACGGATCTCCTGGCGGACGCAGGTTATTCCAATGGCTCCAACTACGATTTTCTCGAACAGGGGAAGTTTACCGGATGGATACCTGTTTTCGGGAAATATAAACCTGAAATAGAAGGTTTTCCGTACAACAAGGAAAAGGACGAATACAGTTGCCCGATGAACAGGCCCCTGCCTTTCAAAGGATTCTACACCAACCGTGATGGTAGCGTACTGAAAAGATACTGGACAGCCCCGAAGGACTGCAAGGTCTGCCCTATGAAATCCCAATGTGTGCCAAATTCAAAATGCAAAAAAATCACCAGAACGGTCTATGACGAACAATATTTGAGGGCCTACGGCCGACAACAAAGTGAAAAGGGAAAACGGATGAAGAACCTTAGGCAAAGTACGGTGGAACCTGTATTCGGTAGTCTGACCCAGTTCTACGGCTTGAGGAAAATTGGCGTACTGGGCAAGGCCGGTGCACAAAAGGTCATGCTCATGGCGGCGATTGCCTTCAACCTAAAAAAGTACCTTAAGAAAGGGGCAAGGAAACCCTCCCTTGTAATTTTCAAAACGATGATGGATGCCTTCCAAAGCTGCCTGACCATTTTTTGCCGGAAAATCCAACCAAGACCGGTTCTCCTGAAGGCTTCGTAAAAACAAGCCTACTCGGGTCTATATCTCTTGCGCCGACCACTTATGCAACAGCCACGTTCGTTTTACGGAACTACTGCGAAAAAGGCTAAATGAGTTAGTTTTAAATCACCTAGCCATAAAATTCCAATGATTCTTTCTTTGGGGCAATTCCATTTCTATTCACCTACTCTATGAGATAGTCCTTGAAGACAATCTAGCCAACTACCAATATCGGATAATAAATTCCGGCAATACATCCAGCAACTAAGCCAATTATCAAAGAAAAGGAACAATTGTGGAAATCCATTAATCTTTCCGTTCTATGCTCTGCCGTGCCATTGCCTAGTTCTTTTGGCGCTATTATTTTTCCCAGATCATTATGCTGGATTTTTATAATATTCCAGCACTCATTTCAATATTTAGAGAGTGTAGTCCTAATTCTTGAGTAATTAGGGACAGGACTGGCATTTCAACCCAAAAATCCGTATCTTAAACACATTGCGGATTAGGTTCACACTTTTTCAGTTACATGCAATTTTGTTCCCTAAAACGTAAGATGCATCTCCATATAATCTAAAAAAATAACAGCGGCCTGCTCCCTGCTGGCTATTAAAATCAAATAATATCATGAAATCATACAATGTTGCCCAAAAACTTATCGACTCCCATTTGCTAATTGGGGAAATGACCCCTGGGTCTGAAATAGGCATAAAAATAGATCAGGCCCTGTTGCAGGATGCAACGGGCACCTTGGTCCAATTGGAACTGGAGGCAATGGGCCTTAAAAAAGCCAAAACAGAGGTTGCCGTTCAATATGTAGATCATAACCTGCTGCAGACCGATTTTAAAAATGCCGATGACCATGTGTTCCTTTTGTCGGCCGCACAGCGTTTTGGCCTTTGGTACAGCCGGCCAGGAAACGGGGTTAGCCACCCGGTGCATATGGAACGTTTCGGTAAACCGGGAAAAACGTTGGTAGGATCGGACAGCCATAGTTGTGCCGCAGGTTCTCTGGGGATGCTCGCCATTGGTACAGGGGGATTGGATGTGGCCGTTGCCATTGCGGGCGAACCCTATTTTGTAAAAATGCCAAAGGTCATGGGCGTTAAATTGACAGGAAAACTTCCGGACTGGGTAAGTGCAAAGGATATTATTCTGGAGATGCTCCGTAGACATGACGTTAAGGGCGGGGTCGGAAAAATTTTGGAATATTACGGGGACGGATTAAAAAACCTAAGCGCAATGGACCGTCACGTCATTGCCAATATGGGTGCCGAATTAGGGGCTACCACTACCGTCTTCCCCAGCGATGATGAAACCAAACGCTTTTTAAAATCACAGGGCAGGGAAGAAGATTGGATAGAACTCGTGGCCGATGAAGGTTGTGAATATGATTTACATGAAGAGATAAAGCTAGACGAATTGGTTCCACTTATTGCCCAACCTACTAGTCCCGGAAATGTGGTTGCCGTGAGCGAAGTTGCGGGAAAACCCATTGGCCAAGTGGTCATCGGATCTTCCGCAAACCCGGGGCTACGTGATTTCTGGATGGCGGGGGCCATTGTAAAGGACAGATCGATCGACAGCGAGGTATCTTTTGATATCAACCCGACCTCCAGACAGATCATCCTGAATATGATCGATAACCATGCCTTTGCCAACTTGATCAAAGCAGGGGCAAGGTTCCACCAGTCGGGCTGTATGGGGTGTATCGGGATGGGCCAGGCCCCGGCCTCTGACACCATCAGTTTAAGGACTATGCCACGAAATTTCCCGAGCAGATCTGGGACAGATGATGACCAAGTTTACCTCTGCAGTCCCGAAACGGCTGCGGCTTCTGCCCTAACAGGAAAGATTACCGATCCTAGAGACCTTGAGGAATTATTAGGAATGAGCTATCCCCAATATGAAAGCCCGGAAATGGAAATCATCAATACCGATTTGTTGGTTGCCCCTCCCGGGGATGGTTCGCAAATTGAATTGAAGAAAGGACCCAATATTAAAGCATTGCCCCATATTGATCCGTTGCTGGACAGCTATGAAGTGCCCGTTCTCTTAAAAATGGGGGATGACATATCCACCGATGAGATTTTGAAGGCCGGGGCCGAAGTGTTGCCCTTTAGAAGTAATCTCCCGGAAATCAGCAAATACACCTTTACGGTGATAGATGACTCTTTTTATGATAGGGCCATGAAATCAAAATCCCGGCATGGCGGACACATTGTAGTCGCCAAAGAAAATTACGCCCAGGGATCTAGTAGGGAACACGCTGCACTTGCACCCAAATATCTCGGGCAAGTTGCCGTGATAGCTTTATCCTATGCCCGGATTGCGTGGCAAAACCTTGCCAATTTTGGGATATTGCCCCTTGAATTTATAACTATCGAAGATTATGACAAGATCGAACAGGGAGATACCGTGAGCTTTAAAAATTTAAGGAACGATATTAAAGACCGGAATCCCATCAAAGTAACGGTCGGCAACGATTCGGGTAAAAAACTTGAATTTGAGACTAAACATACCCTAAGCGACCGCCAGATAAATATGCTGCTCAAAGGGGGTATCATTAATGAATTTAAAGACAAACTCAATCCTTAAGGAAAATCGTTTTCTACGACCCGTTTAAATACAAAACATTCTTGCTTTCCAAAATATTCCCTATTATCGTATCGTTCAATAGCGTTCCTCCCAATGAAAATCCATGTTTGCCAAAGGTAATGTTCAAACCATAGGAAGTAGCCCTAACTTAGGAATAAATGGTTTTATAGTCCCTCTGGTCAATATTTTTCTGGATTTCCTGAACATGATAATAGGATAGGTCCTGCTTCTTGAGGGCCTTTTAACACAGGATTAACCTTCCTTAAGGTAGAATTCGCAACCTATGTCTTATACTACATGTGAATATATAACAAAATAGGAACAATGAGCGATAACAGAAAATTTAAGAGGAAAGTAAAACAATCAAACCCTACGAATCCAACTGGGGGCACCGATATCGAGAATAGGACTTTTGATATTGACAAAAAAACTATAGATGAAAACCAAAGTAAAAAATAGCTTCAAAAAGGACAATGTAACGGCATTATTATAATGTAGATATAAATTGGGAAAATAGCTAAAAACTCCATACTGGATTTTACAAGTTTCAGCTGTCAGGCTGAGGGAAACATGGGAATAATTGAAAGTAAATTGATGATGAGCGATATTTTTCTTAAACCTACGGTTGTAATCACTAATTACATGTATAGAAATAAGGCGGTGCGTATTTTAAAAAAAGCAAAAGCTGCTTGTTTAACAACCCGTTCCATTAAGTCAAAAATCATAATGGAAACAATTATTCAGATATAATATAACCCATTTAAATAGAAAGCAAATGAAATGATTAAAAGAACTAGGAATCTGGATGGATCATGCCAACGCAAATTAGATTGATTTAAATTCTAGGAAACACAGTCGTTCCATAGCATCAGAATTTACTTTTAACACAAAAGAAGAAGCTTTGAATAGAAGTGAAAGCCTTATGCATAATAAAAGGCAGCAACTGCATGAAGTCTATTACAAAGAAATTGCAGATGTCATTTTGAAATATAACAATGTCCTTTTATTTGGCCCGACAAATGCAAAAACAGAACTTGGACTTGCAACAAAAAAATGGACACTAGGTTAAGATCATGCTGCTAATTTTTGATTATTCATTTCTAATTCCAGCTCATTAATAGTTTTGTAATTTAATGCTG
>Ga0209702_10010199_pt1 | contig 10157 bp, 13 predicted proteins | sample FRY01_FD_187210 | JGI IMG/M metagenome (GOLD analysis project Ga0209702, IMG submission 187210) | Freshwater microbial communities from Lake Fryxell liftoff mats and glacier meltwater in Antarctica - FRY-01 (SPAdes) (version 2) | ecosystem: Environmental > Aquatic > Freshwater > Ice > Glacier...
GCTCTAGTCTCATTCTCTTTAGTCCCCTCCTGAGAGCTTTTAGTAATCTCCTTAAATTGGGTTTTAGGTCTCCCTACTTTAGTAATTTTATCCTCCTTACTATTCTCTCCCAGTAGAGAGCTTAATCCTCCTGTAAAATTCTTTTTACTCATAGCTATACAAATATAGTTAATTTAATGTTTACTTAGTAATATATGTTTATTCCTTTTTAATATTTCTTTACTGAGAGAGAGGTAATCCTCCGCTCCATAGGTTTTGCTATTGTATCTAAAAATATCTAAGCCCTGAGAGGGAGCCTCCGCTAAAGCTATATTATCTCTTATCTTAGTTTTAAAAACATTCTCTTTAAAATGAGCCTCTATAGTAGATACTACATCTCTATTTAATACTTTCCTACTATCGTACTGAGTAATAAATACTCCTCCTATTTTTAGTCCTTTATTTAGTCTCCCTTTTATTTTATCTACTACCTCTATTAATTTAGCCAATCCCTGTAGAGCTAAGTACTGAGCCTGTAATGGTATTAATATCTCATCTGAGGCTGTAAAGGAGTTAATAGTAAGCAATCCTAAGGAGGGAGGACTATCTATTATAATAAAATCATAAGAGGCTCTTATAGGCTCTATTAGTTCTCTGAGGATATATTCTCTACCTGGCTCTCCGCTTAGTTCTACCTCCGCTCCTGAGAGGTCTAAAGTAGAGGGTATTACATCCAGTCCTTTTAGTATCTCTATAGGCTGTAGTTTATACTGTCCTCTTAAGGCTCCGTAAATATTCCGCTCTGGTTCTATTAGCCCTAAACTCTGGCTAAGATTTGCCTGAGGATCTAAATCTATAAGGAGTATATTTTTACCCAGCTTATTTAATCCAGCTCCTATATTAATAGCTGAGGTAGTTTTACCTACTCCTCCTTTATGGTTACTAATACTAATTACTTTACTCATATTATCCTGTTTACTTTGGTTACTTAAAAATAGGTACTCCCAGAGCTACTACTGTTTTTTACCTTTCCAGTATTCCCATTAAACTCTAAAAACTCAAAGGAGCCTGTAGCTATGTCTCTACTTTTTAATACCTCTAAATAAAAGTTATTACCTCCTTCTCCTCTTACTCCTTTACTCGCTAGTTTAGAATCTATCCCATATCTTTCTTGTTCATCAATACCCTTTAAAACTGGTTTTTTATTCATATTCCATAGCCCTATTAAGGTATTTACTATCCTCTCTATATCTCCAGCCTCTCCTATTTTTGTAGGGTGCAATCTCATTAGGTTTGTAACCTCTCTATTAAACTGAGCGGCTAATATTAGAGGTAATCCTGTATCTACTGCTACATCTTTTAGACTCATACAAATATTTTTAAGCTCCTCCTGTCTGGAGTTTTTCTCTTTTTCTAACTTTAAAAGTTGGAAGTAGTCTATAAATACTCCTCCTAAATTAGGCTCCTGTTTGTGTAGGTATCTTATAGCTGTAGTAAGCTCCTGAGAGTTATAATCTACATACTTTACTAATATCCTCCCTGTCTCTATGTAGGTCTTAAAAAACTCCTCTTTTTTAGAGTTGAAAAATTCTAAATTAGAAGAGCTAATAAACTGAGTAGATCCTGTTTTAAAGTAATCCTTTATTACTCTCCTGTTTGTTTTTTCAGAGCTATTTAAATCTAAATCTACATAGGTATTTAAAAAATACTGTAGTATAGCTGTAGCCCTCTCCTCATAGGTAAATAGTATAAATTTTCTATCTGGGTATTTATCTACTACATTAAGCATAGTATTTATTAATAAAATTGTTTTACCGTGATTTGTAGGAGCTGCATAAACAGTAATAGCTCCTCCTGGTAGTAGTAGCTCATCCTCTCCTATTTTATATCCTGAATTTAAAGAGTCTGGTAAAAGAGCCTCCTCTTCTTTTATAGCTTGTTCTGAGGTAGGTAATAGTAGCTTACTAAACTCTGTAGCTTTGTTTTTTAGCTTTACATCTTTTACTCTACTATCTAATAAATCCAGAGCTTTCTCTACCTCTCCTTTATCCTGTAATTTAGTAGCATCTGAGAGTAGTTTTTTAAAGTCTATAGCCTGAGCCTCTTTATCTCTGGTAGAGGTTAATCTATCTACTGTAATAGATAAGCTCTCCTCCGTAATCCCTAGCTCTTTTATCTCCTCTACCTCTAAAAATTCCTTTAAAAATATATCTTTATCTATAGGTTTTAATCCCTGAGCTGTTTTTAATATCTCATCCAGAAAATTATCTTTATCCCTGTCTGTTAATCCGTTTTTTTGATCCTCTATTTTACCGTATTTTTTAAATAAATATTGGAGCTTATATCTATAGGCTCTTAGTTCTATCCCTCCCTCTTTTACATAAATTTTTTTATTAGTCTCCTCTATTAATTCTATAGCCTTTATTACCTCCTCCATAGCCTCCGCTCCTGGAGAGGTTATTACTACCTCATCTCCTATAGCTGTTTTTATATTCTCTATTTTTAAGGTTTCTCCTGGAGTGGTTATTACTAAGATTTCTCTGGTTACTTTGTTTACTACTTCTACTTTTATTTTCTCTGTCTTTACCTGAGTAGGTGTTATGCTTTCTCCCTTATAAGGTTCTCCGTAGCCCATCTCTAAAAGCCTCCTATAAGCTATCTTATCGTCTCCGTTACATTCCAGTAAACTAAATACCTGAGAGGGGTTATATCCTTTCTCTGTATTAAACTCTGTAGAGCTACTAAATATCCTTAATACTCTTAGCCCTTTATGGAAGTTCCCAGAGGTTTTACTGTCTGTTTGTCCTGGTCTAAGTAGGTTTATTCTTTGCCCTCTCTCGTTTGTTACTTTCCATCCATTACTTTCTAATAATTCTACTACCTCTCCTCTGTTATTATAATCCTCAAAAGGACTAAGCCCTGTAGAGTTATAAATAGGAGATGAGGTAGTAGTTTTTACTTTTGGTTTTAGCTGCTCCTCTGGTAATTCATTAAAACTTCTACTTATACTAAATATTACCTCCCTCTCCTCTGGAGTAATAGTAGGTATATTACCAGGCTCCCCCTGTATGTATTTATATCCTATTGTAGGAGGAGCTATAACATAACCTCCCTCTCCTCTGGTTTCTACCAGTACTCTTACTTTATCATTATCTTTGTTTTCGGAAGCCTGAGCCTCTGTAGATCCGTTAGCTATCTCTTCGTTATACTTTACTAATTTTTCAGCTTCTACAGTTGGTCTATTAGCTAACTTTAAATTACCAGCTATAGAGCTACATTTATAGTAAATATGGTAGCCTCCGCTCTTTGTCTGAGCTATTACCAGCTTATTATAAGTATCTGGTAAATTATCCTCTAATAAGGCTTTAAGGTCGCTCCAGAGAGTACGTCTAAGATCATATTTAGTATCTACATCTATTACCTCTAAACCTCCGCTAATAGCTCCGCAAATAATACCTATACCTTTTACACTATATCCATTAAAGAAAGTTTCTACCTCCTCTTTTTTCATTCTGTCGGTCTTGTAGGGAGTCCAGCTCTTTAAAGCTGGTTTCTTTATGTCGTTTGTTGGTAGTATAGAGAGCTGGTAGCTTAAATACTCTGTAGCCTTATCTTTTAATTCGTTACTCATATTATTCTGTTTATCTCCTTTACAAAGTTTACTATTAATTCCATTCTCTTACTGTCATCCTTTACAAACTTAGAGCCTACAGTTACCTCCTCTATAGGAGGGAGTTCACTCTGTTTCCAGTTTAGCCTCTCTCCGTTTTGATATACTACTACCTTAGTAAAAGCTCCGCTCTGGTAGGTCTGTATTTTTACCGCTTTTTTAAAATCTATAGCGGAGGCAAAGCTATTAAATAAACTTTTAGCTACTCCAGAATAATAAGATAAGGCTAAGGAGTAAAGCTCTCCGCTCTGGCTCTGTATATTTACATACCAGTATTTCACTACCTCTCCTCTAAACTCCCTATCCTTTATATCTATCCCTTTTAGGTAGCCCTCTAAGAAATCATAAGCGGTCTCCTGTTTATAAATTTTACCCTCCTTTATATTTAGATAGGTCTTTTGTTGTTTTACTCCTAAACTCATACTTTTATGTTTACTCTGTTTATTTATGTTACTTAAAAAGGAGTAGAGCCTGTTAAAAAATAGCTCTCTCCTATTGTATAGCTTATAGCTCCAGCCTGTAACATTAAATTAAATCCTGTCTCCGCTCTATCCTTACTTATATTATTAACCTCTTTTATTCTGTCTATAATATCCTCTTTACTATAGTTGCTTTCTCCCTCTATTACCTTTTGAGCTAAGGTTATTAGTTTAGCTTTATCTACCTCCTGAGGTCTCTCTATCTTTGGTAAATCTATTTTCTTTATCCTATCTCCTGTAGTAAAGCTAATAAGGTTAAAACATTCTACCAGCTCCTCTATAAGAGGATTAATAATTACTAACTTACTATAAGCTATCTCCTCATTTGTAGGAGGTCTCTCTACCAGTATAGGAGTACTATACTCTATCCTTAACTCTGGAGTAGGTAGCTTTACCTCCCTTAGAGAGAGCCTTTTTACTTTGGTTATATCTGTAGAGAGTAATCCCATTAATATAAGCTATCTATTAAAGCCTCTCCTGAGTTCTGTAATCTTCGCTCTTCGTTTAGAGTAGCTGTATAAATTTGAGTAGTAGCTGGGTTGCTATGTCTCAAAGTAAATTGAGCGGTTTCTAAACTACCTCCAGCTCTTAATATATTTACGGCTGTAGTATGTCTAAGGCTATGAGCTGTATAACTTTTCTCATCTAGTCCTATAGCTTTTAAGCCCTCCTTAGCTATGTAGCTTATAGTTCTGGTAGTAAGTCTATCTCCTTTGGAGTTATTGCTTATAGAGGTAAATAAAGGCTCTGTAGGGCTTATATTTCTGGTAGCTAAATACTCCGCTATAGGCTTATAAGTCTTATCTGTAAGTAATACAAAATTATCTTTCTCATCTCTACCTTTGCCTTGTACTAATAGTACTCTATGTCCTCCTTTAAAAGTAATATCCTCTACAGAGGCTCTAATAACCTCTATAGTTCTTAATCCAGTTCTTAGGAGTAGGCTTATTATAGCGTAATCTCTCAGAGCTTTATCCTGGTAAAAGTTTAAAAGAGCTGTAGCTTGAGCTGGTAGGAGAGGCTGTTTTTTAAATTGCTGTTTTCTCTTAGGTGTTTTGATCCCTTTAGCTACATTAGGATAGAATTTATTAGCCTCTGCCCATTCGTAAAATCTCCTTACTGAGGTAATATAAGAGCCTACAGTTAAACTACTCTTATTAGATTTTAGTAAATAATCCTTATACTCTAATAGCTGAGGTCTAGCTATCTCATTTAGTAAATAGTTAGTAGTATCTATCCAGTTAAAATACTGTTTTAGCGTTCTCCTATAAAGTAGTTTAGAGCTTTGCTTTACATCCTGAGAGTTTATAAAAGCATCTACTAGGCTCTCTAGGTTTAAAGTAGGGATTAAAGTATTTTTTTGAGAGCTGTTTATTATCTCATCTGTAGCTGTATATCTAACTATATCCATAACCAGTAATTTAATGTTTACTATTACAAATATAGTGTTTTATTTAATATAAAAATGTTTTTTATGTTTATTTTTATTACTTAGTAAACAGTTAAATAATACTCCAGAGGTAAAGCCCTATCTGGATGAGTAATCCTAAAGCTATAAAGTAGGCTAATAACTCCAAAAAAAAAGGAGGTAATATCTTTAGGGCTGGATGAGTATTATAATCCTCTTTATCCCAGCCTCTAAATATATGTTTTACTATTTTCTTTACTTTATCTCTCATTTTTTTAGGAGGTATTTTTTTTGTTTTTTTTCTCTTTAGGAGAGACGACTGTAAGAGAGTCTATCCCTCTTAAGACTCTTAAGGAGTCTTAATAAATCTTAGTCTTTTTTTGGTTTTGTCTAACTGTCTGTAAATCAATTAAATATTAACTGTTTACTATGTTTACTATTGCACTCAGGTACGTAATCGTTGCACTCAGGTACGTAATCGTTGCACTCAGGTACGTAAAAAGGGCTAAAAATTGCACTCAGGTACGTACCTACTCCCAGCTCTTATTTAGAGTAAAAATTACTTTAGGCTCTCCTGTAGATCCTGTCTTAATTTCATAGCTTTCTAATAGCCCTAAAGTTTTTACTGTCTCCAGAGCTTTCTCTGTATATTGCTTTACTTTAGCTTTTCTACTCTCTCTCATCCACTTCTCCGCTAAAAGGTAATAGAGCTTATTTAATCCTATCTCTGGCTTATACCGTTTACTACTATACTCTCTCATTAAATACTCTCTCAGTCTTAAGGTTATCTCTGGAAGGTTATGAGATCCATAAGCTATAATAGTCCTTTTGTTTATGTCATTAGGATAGAGTATAAATTTACTATCTATCTCTCTTTTAAAAATAGGGTTTAATAGAATTACTGTCTCCTCTAATTTACTTAGCTCTATGTCCTCTTTATTAAATTCCGTTTGGCTTATTTGTAGTATGTCTATGAGTTTTTTAAACTCCTCTATTTTTCTCTCTACTCTACCTCCTCCTTTGGTTTTAGTCGTTTCTACATAGCTTAATAAAAACTTTCTCTCATTCAGTCCTGTAAGTATCTGTTTTACATTATCTATATCTTTACCTCCTACATACTCTCCTCCTTTATATTCTTTAGTAAGTTCATAAAGAGTAAAAGCTAATTTAGGAGCTGGAGTTTTATCTCCTCCATACTCTACCAATTTAAAGCCATTATTACCAGAGTAGTAATCCTCTTTTTTAGGATCTAAAGTCTGGCTATTTTCGTGTAATAATTTACATAAACAGTCTATTATTTTTGTCTCAGAGGGAGAGAGTTTAATACCCTCTACTATCTCAGTAGTTTCTACTCCTCCTACTGTTTCTATAGCATTTTTAGTAGAGTCCTGTAAGCTGTCAAAAATAGAGAGCTGTCCTTTATTTTCTTTAGGGTAATTATATTTTAATACCTGGTCTGTCAAATGTCCTGAGCGTTTAAATTTGCCTACTTTAGTCTCTTTAATCTCTGCAGCCCCTTTAGGTATAGGATTAAATCCTAAGCCTCCTCCTAAACCAGGTAGTATAGAGTTCTCTACTTTGTTCTGTTTATTACTCATCTCCTAAGATTTGCTTTCTAAAAAAGTTACATTGATCCTCATCTACTTTAATCTCCTGTATATTAGGACAAATAGAATACTTTTTAATTATCTCCTCTAGGCGTGAATGAGGGAGAGCAAAACTTCCGCTAATATCTCCGCTATATTTACCCCAGCCTATAATAGGAGAGTAAATCTCCCTTGTAAATTCCTCTATTTTATCTTTATAAGTCTTTACATTATATCCTTTATCCTCCATATAATCTAGTATAGCTCTCTCCCAGCTTAAATATTTAATAATAGAGGTAATAGCCTCCTGTTTTACGTTATTCATAACATACCAGAGGCTGGTTTCTTTAGTTTTTAATCCTTTCCCTTTATAGGTATCATTCTCAAAATCTATTTTTATATCTATGTAGCCCTCCTGGTCTATTTCTGTTTCGCTAAAAAGGTGTTTTATACTTTTAGCTCCCTCCTCCGCTATTCGTTTCCGCTCCTTTGTATCTTTTGTTTCGTGTAATACAGAGTTTACTAATTGCTCCGCTATTTCTATAGAGTTCCATACCAAGATATAACCTCTTAGGTTAGAGTAATTCATTAAAACCTCATATTTTACTCCCTGTAGGTTTAATATTCCATTACTAACAGAGGAGCTATAACTTCTAAAATCATTCCAGAGCTTTATCTCGTTTGGTTTTTTAAAACTATCTGAGAGCTGGTTATAATCACTATCTGAGAGTAATAACTCTAATCCGTAAATACCTCTAGCGTTATTTTCCGCTATTAGGAGGAGCCTCTGTTTTGCCGATCCTGTAGTAAGTAGTTTACCTATATCTTTTTTAGCCATTTTTTAAAGTGTTTTCTATGTTTTGTAATCTATCCTCTAAATCCGTTACCTCTATAGCTTTTAATACAGAGTTTAGTAAGTAGGTCTCCTTTTGAGCCTGAGTATCTGTAATAGCTCCGCTGGAGTATCTTTTATAAACTCTCAGTAGTAGCCTTTTAACATCCTTAGCTTCTATTTGTTTCTCTGTAATCATTGTTTACTCTGTTTATTTAGTAATCTTTTAGCCTATTTTTAGTCTCCTCATCTCTGGCTTAAGAGTAATAAGCTCCTCTAAGAGTTCTTTATCCATTCTATCCTCCAACATCTCCTCAGAGGTTTTATAGGTGGGCTCTATTACCTCATCCTTTACCTGAGTATTATACTTTAAGAGTAAATCCAGTAGCTTATCTGTAGGCACGTCTGAGAGGTCTCTCTTTAAAGCCTCCTCCTTAATCTTAATAAGCATAGCTCCAAAGGTCTGGAGCCTATTCTCTTTAAGTAAATAGTATCGCTCATAAAGAGCCTCTAGCTCCATAGCTTTTAAATTTGCTATCTCATCCTGTAGCTCTTTACTCCAGTCTATTAAAGTCTGTTTAGCTTTACCTAGTTCCTTAGCTATCTTATCAAAACTCCAGCCTTTAGCTCTTAGGTCTATAAATCTCTGTTTAGTATCTATTAGCTCCATTATTTATATAATTTATAACAGTCCATTAAAACAGAGTATGGAGCCTCTAGCTCCTCCGCTATACTTCTAAGGTTTGGGAGTAACATTAGAGATTTCTCACTAATTAGATACTCACTAGATATAGCGCATAACATAGAGCTGTATTTATCTTTTGCTAAAGTTCCGCTCCAGGTCTCTGGTAGATTAAAATCTTTAGGCTCTATTAATAAGAGGTCTTTATATTTAGCTCCCTCCTGTAGTTTTTTCTTAAAGGATCTAGAATACTTACTATATCTGGAGCCTGTAATGGTATCCTCTAGCTCTCTTATAGCGTTCTCTTTAGCCTCTATCTCTGTATCTGGAGTAACGTATTTACCTCCTTTTTTATTCCAACTATCTAAGTGAGTAATCCCTGTAAGTTCCTGTAGGTGTTTACTGTTTTTTACTTTGGTTTGGTTTACCTCCTCTACATAATCTATAAAACTCTCTTGAGCTTCTTTTACATCTGAATAACAAGAGGTGGAAAAAACTAATCCCCAGTCTTTACTTTCCTGGTAGGTCTCGGCCATTTCTTTTTTATAGTCTATGTATCCAAAGTACTCTTTTAGGATATTATCTACTATCTCTCCTCCCTGTTTTAGCCCTTTAAAAACATCCTTTCCTAAATTCTGTAGCTCTCTATAAGACAAGAGCGATAAACTGGAGAGTTCGCTTTCTCTATATCTGGTATAGTCCGCTATAGCTCTCTCTATATCCAGGCTATTTAATCCAGCTCTATTAAATATCTCCCTCAGTTGGATATCTGAAAAACATACTATGTTTTTATCCTTACTCATCTATAGTTTTTTTTAAATCCTCTCTTAGTTCTTTAAAAGAGGGGTGTATATTATTATAAACGGTTTGTAAATATCCCTTACTGTCTAATTTTAATAAATCTACAGTATCTATAAGAATATTATCCCAGTTCTTTTTTACTCCAGGTAGTTCTGGGGTTTTTAACCTCCGCTCTACCTCTTTATTAAATTCTATAGATAAATATTTAATAGTAACTACTCCAGTTTTATTACTCTCTAAAGGGAGTAAAGGGTAAATTTCTTTTAACAATTTCTCTAGTTCTGGTATGTGTTTTTCTTTATCCATTTTTCTAGTTCTGTAATGTAATGTTTATGGTAGTAGGATTATTTACTAACTTTTAAAAACTCCTTTAGGTTATTCTCTGTTATTAAAATAGGTCTCCCTATCCTTTGGCTCTTAATTTTGCCCTGTTTTATCCAGGCTCTTATAGTTTGAGGAGTAACTTTTAAAGCCTCCGCTGTCTCTGGTATGGTATAGAATTTAATACCCTCTATTATAGTACTCATCTTTACTTTTTAGGTATTGGTTTAATCTCTCCTCTTTTTTCCTGGTGTTTATTTATAGCATCCTTAAGAGCCTTATTAATTACATCCTTAATTAAAACTCTATCCCAGTAGGCTATAGCTTTTAATTTCTCTAGTAGCTCCTCATTTACTATAAAGGTAGCTCTAGTCTCATTCTCTTTAGTTCCCTCCTGAG
>Ga0209702_10010201_pt1 | contig 10153 bp, 9 predicted proteins | sample FRY01_FD_187210 | JGI IMG/M metagenome (GOLD analysis project Ga0209702, IMG submission 187210) | Freshwater microbial communities from Lake Fryxell liftoff mats and glacier meltwater in Antarctica - FRY-01 (SPAdes) (version 2) | ecosystem: Environmental > Aquatic > Freshwater > Ice > Glacier...
TGCAAGGGCAGGGCCGAAGACACATGTCTTCCCCCAATCGCTGCAGCCGGTTTGCTCCTCAGCGGCTGCCATCACGACGGACTCAGAGAGCTCGACTTCGGGGATCTCTTCTTGGTCACACACAATCCTTCCCCTCCTTTGAACCCCCTCCTTCCCCGGCCCAAGGGTGACAAGAATGCGGAAGGGATAAAAAAGCAAATTCCTAGCAATAATTATTTACTGACCCAACCAATATTCGTGCGTTACTTTAGTCGCTTTACCACCCTTGAGCACTTCAACGTGGTAGACGCCACGTATGCCAGCATATTTACCCGTGCCGCCAATAATGGCGCCGGTATGTTTGTGACCTTCTTTTACAGGGTGCCCATGCTCAAGTTGAACGATGTCCATCTTATAGATTGTGCCTTCAGGTAAAACACACTCAGAAATGTAAGATCGGGCTGATTTTTGATTCGCTGAGTCAAGGGTAATAATTGTCGCTTGGGTATAGTATTCGCCAATGACAGGGCCATTTTGTGAAGACCTTACTATCCCATTGCGAACATAAATATCACCCAAAGATGGTCCTTGAGGTGCGGTGTCGATCATGTTCGGTTCGGCGTTATCAGCGTAATAAACTAGGACCTGATCACCTACCTGATCACCTGCGAAAGCAGCAGCGCTCAATGATAGTGTAAGGGCGACAGTAAGGATGGCTTTTTTACAGTTCATATGTCAATGGTCGGAGATTTTTGGCTGGCTGTCAAGCCTTTTTTTCTGCTGGGCGGGCTAGCGAATTCCGATTTTTTTGCTCTGGAGCGCAAGGCCCGGCTGGCCTCGGAGCGTAGCGCAGAGGCCTGCGCGGGCCTGGAGCGGAAGAGCAAAAAAATCGGTCGGCGGAAGGGGGGGCGTTTTCATGCGACTTTTTCCATTTCTGCCACTGCGGAGTGCATCGACAAGTCGGCGGCACCAGCACGTTCCAGCGCGGTTGCCAGTGCCCCCAGCTCCTTGTGCCCCCGAATCCGGCGGAAGCCCTCCTGCGCCCTCAGTAACGCCACTCCCATCCACCTTGCCACCTGGTCGGTTTTGTCATTCCATCGGGAGACCCTCCCCACCACTAACCGCGCATTGCGCATCACGTTTTCGATGTTGTTCGTGCTCAAAAATGTCACGTTCAACGTCGATGGCACATTCAAGCGATGAAACGCCAGGATCCCGTCCTTGCGTGCATCCAGGCTCTCCGCAGCGGCGAGATTCTTGCTCCTGACAAATTTCAACAACTCCTCAAAAGCCTCTTCGCCCGCCTCCGCGCCTTCCACCGCGCGCAGCCGGTTCATCTTCATGACCGCCTCCCCTTGGTGCTTGGAGGAAAGCTTCGCGCACAGCCCCCGGTCCACATGCACCAGGCATTCCTGCTGCACCGCATCCGGCCAAAAATGCCTCACAGCCTTAGCAATCGCATCACTGCCATCACGCGTCACCAACAGCCTGCGTGCTACGCCAGCCTCCAATCCCCGGGCCTTCAATTTGGCAAACAACGCCATATCACCACCTCCGCGCTTTCACTGCTGCCCTCCTCGAAGTCCAACAGATGCTTGTGGCCCTCCGTGGTGATGGCCAGAGCCACTACCACGCATCGTTCCTTGCCCAGGAACACCCCGTCCACCATCATGGCCAGCACATCGTGCTTGGAGAGATCCCGCCCCCGGAACTCGGCCAGCAACTCCCTGCTGCGGGCCTTCCAGCCCTCACAGACCTGGCTCGCACTCACGCCGGGCATTGAACCCCCTCCTTCCCCGGCCCAAGGGTGCCAAGGATGCGGAAGGGATGAAAAAGCAAATTCCTAGCAATAATCCCCCTCGAAGATGGCCGCACCCTGGTTCTCGAATACACCTGACGCCGACAGGCGAACTCCACAAACAACCGCTGGCAAAATAATTCTTGGCAAAGCGGCTCGGAAAGCTAAGTTCGCGGCAAATGAATCTTGCCGTGAAACCTCCGAGTTCCGCCAGATCCCGGCGTTCTACGGAGCCTTTTTCATTTTCAAATTTCAGTTTTCAGCGTTTCAGATTTACATAATCCCTTCTTTTTCCCCGCAACCCCCTTTTCCCCGCCCTCCGGTCTAGCCCAACGGCTGTTTCAGGAGCCACCTGCCAAAAGCAAATTTCTAGCAGTCACTCAGTTAAATAGCACCACGCCAATGAAAAGGACTCCGATTACCCAAACCACCATCGCCCTCGTCTGCGGGTTCCTTTTCGCCGCGATCCCCGCGACGGTTTTCGCGGACAAACCCTCGACCATCGTCGCTGAGACACTCGTCAAATCGACCAAAAGCTGGAACGGCGACACGCTGCCCGCTTATCCCGCAGGTCAGCCGGAGGTGACCGTGCTCCGAATCACCATCCCACCCGGCACGCAACTGCCGATGCACGAGCATCCAGTCATCAACGCTGGCGTCCTCCTCCAGGGTGAACTGCAAGTGAACACCAAGGACGGCCAGACTCTTCTCCTCAAGGCGGGAGACGCCCTCATCGAACTGGTCAACCAGTGGCACTACGGAGCCAACGTCGGTACCGAACCGGCCGTGATTCTCGTCGTCTACGCCGGAATCGAAGGAATGCCCGTTACAGACAAGGCAGATTAAAGGCTGCCCCACCTCACCGCCATCGCCCGGCCACCCACTCCACGTAGCGGTAAAACCCCTCCTTTCTGCTCGCCAACTCAAATTCACAGGGACAGGCAAATAATCAAAAAGCACCCACTTTCCCAATTTCCGTTAGATCACTCCATCATGAGGCACGCTTGAGTCATAAGCCACGGCTTGTGCTTCTATCACTGCTATCTCCGCAGCCATCGCGAGATCGCTTGATCTCGTACCCGCAAATGTCCGGGAACTCGAGTTCACCAGCGCCGAAGCGGGGAATCTGAAGGTGAGGGATTCGAGCGAGAGAAGGGGATGGTCCCACGAGCGACGAGGGATCGTCGCGCTCCGGCGAGGGCAAAGGGACGACTGAATCTCATGCTCCGGCAAGGCAAGCGCTGGCGTTATTATTAACCTGTCCCCGGAGACAAGATGGAGCCCATCGAGGTGCCGCCACACGCGATCTGGCGGGACGACTTTGATGAGTCCCCGCCGGATCGATGGGCGGACACGGAGCCCAATTGGGACTGCCACGGCGCGATAGCGCGCGCAAACGGCGAAGCCACACCGCAGGTGGCGCCGAAGGCGGCACACCCACTGGACCTCGACCGTAGCGGCAAGCCCGGCGATGGACGCAGCCTCGTCCTGGACGCATCCGAACCGTTTCCTGAGGAAGAGTGGGCGTTGTCCGGGGCGAACTGAGACAGAGCGTGGCCCACGTAGTCGGAAACCCGCTTGATTTTGAAACGGAAATCAAGCGGGAGCGAGAACCCATGCCCGGGGGTCTTGATTTTTTGCCATAATCCTTAATGATGGCGAAACTTCGGAATTCGCCTGAAAATCATTGACCTTACTGCTGAAATCAGGCATTTTTCACTCCCGATGGCCCTAATCGTCTCCTACCTCCCCCTGAACCCCCTCCTTCCCCGGCCCGAGGTTGAGGAAGGGATGAAAAAGCAAATTCCTAGCAGTCGCGCGTGAGCTTCGCGTAAGATGAATCCTAACGACCCCAAAGGCTCCTGTTGTTCCCCGGGCCGCGATCACAAGAATGGTGAAACATCCGCTGTATCTGATGGCGAGTTTCGGCGCGTCAACTCTGGCAGTTCCGAGGGGATGAAGCTCATCCCCGGCGGAGAGTTCCTGATGGGCAACGAAGGCGATTACGGATTTCCCGCCGATGGTGAAGGTCCGGTGCACACCGTCGAAGTCGCACCGTTTTACATGGACGCGAGCTGCGTGACCAACGAGCAGTTCAACGACTTTATCAACGCGACCCATTACAAAACCGAAGCGGAAAACTTTGGTTGGTCATTCGTCTTTTACGGTCACCTCACACCGCAGCAACAAGCCACCGCCGTCCGCGCACGAGTACTCGGCAGCGAATGGTGGTGTCGAATCGACGGCGCGACCTGGCGGCATCCCGAGGGCCCTGGCACCAACATCAAGAAGCGTTGGAAATATCCCACCCTTCACGTGTCGTGGAATGACGTGATCGCTTATTGTAAATGGGCCGGCAAACGCCTCCCCACCGAAGCCGAATGGGAATACGCCGCTCGTGGTGGCCTCGAGCAGAAACGTTTCCCTTGGGGCGACGAACTCGAACCCGGCGGCAAACACCGCATGAATGTGTGGCAGGGCAAATTCCCGAGCCAGAACACCGAAGCCGACAAACATTACGGCCCGGCTCCCGCCCAAACCTATCAAGCCAACGGCTACGGACTCTACTGCATGACCGGCAATGTGTGGGAATGGGTCTGGGATTGGTTTGATCCTGATTATTATCAGACCTCACCACGCGAAAACCCCACCGGCCCCACCGCTACTGATCGTCGCATGATACGTGGGGGCAGTTATCTTTGCCACGAAAGCTACTGCAATCGCTACCGCACCGACTCGCGCAGCAGCAACACCCCCGACAGCTCCACCGGAAATCTCGGCTTCCGCTGTGTCCGCGATGTGTGAATCGGAATACTATTTTTCAATTGAACCCCCTCCTTCCCCGGCCCAAGATTGACAAGGATGCGACAGGCTGCTAGCAATCATTCATTTACTTTTCATCTCAAGTGGGATAAACGCTCTCAATTTCAATCTACGACGCCTCATGAACATTCCCACCCCCGCCCGTCGCCAACCCGAATTTGACCGCCGCGGCTTCCTCAAGACCGTCGCCGGTGCCGCCGCCTTCACCGCCACCGAGGGCTTCCTCGAAGTTCCCTTCGCCCGCGGTCAGTCGGCCACCCAGCGCAATCTCATTCTTTTCATCACCGATCAGGAGCGAGCCATCCAGTGGTTTCCGCCCGGCTGGGCCGCCGCGAATCTCCCCGCCACCCAGCAACTCCTCAACACCGGCGTCGCCTTCGAACGCGGCTGCACCAACAGCGCGATGTGCTCCCCGTCGCGAAACACGATGTTCACCGGCCAATTTCCCGCCCAGCATCGGACGTTTGACACGCTCACCGAAGATTTTCAGCAATCCGAAAGCGAACATCAACTTGATCCCACCCTCCCGAACCTCGCCACCGTTCTGAAAGGCGCGGGATACGAGGTCGTTTACAAGGGTAAGTGGCACCTGAGCAAAGGCGTCGAGAATTGCGACGGCTCTTACGCCGAGGACGACATCACCCGCTACGGCTTCGATTCCTGGAATCCACCCGACGCGGGTCAAGACGTCAAAATCGAGAATTATGGCGGCGGTACCGCCAACAACGATCAACGGTTCGTCGACGATGCCGTCGCCTATCTGCAGGAGAAAGCCGCCAATCCCGGCACGAAGCCGTTCTGTCTCGTCATTTCGCTCGTCAATCCCCACGACGTGCTGGGTTACCCCGGCAATCAAGGTGCCGGCGGCTACGGTCCGGTCGATCTCCTCGGCGACATCGAGATTCCTCCGTCCGTCACCGAGAATCTGCTCACCAACTTCAAACCGACCGCGCACGAAGCGCTCCTCCTCAAATCGAATGGGCTTGGACTAATCGCTACTGACCAACAGCGAAGAAACTACATTAATTTTTACGGCAATCTCATGAAGATTGTCGACAATCATATCGGCCAGATCCTCGACGTCTTCACCGGACCAACCGGTCCTGCACTCCGCGACAACACGTGGATCGTCCGCACCTCCGACCACGGCGAAATGGGGATGTGTCACGGCGGTATGCGGCAGAAATCTTTCGTGACTTACGAGGAAGCCGTCCGAGTTCCTATCATTTGGTCCAACCCAGTCGCATTTCCCATTGGCCGGACCAGCGACGAACTCGTCTCCCACGTCGACCTGCTTCCGACCATCTGCGCAACCCTAGGCGTCTCGGGTTGGGAAGGTTACAATTTCGCGGGCATCGATTACAGCAGTCTCATCCAGAGCCCCTTCGCCCCCGCCGTGCAGGATTACATCTTGTTTACCTTCGACGACATCTGGTCCGGTCAAAACGCTGCCGGCAACCCGCAAGGCGTCGTGGCCCCACCGAACCGGATCCAAATGATCCGCGAAAAAGACTTCAAATTCGCTCGCTACTTCGACTCGGAGGGCGTTCAACCCGACCAGCAGGAATTTTACGATCTTCGCCCGACCACTCTGGGCGGCACCGACTTCGACGACACTTTCGGCCAGCCGCTTGAACTCTCCAACCTTTCGGTTTGGGCGGAGGCTCTCCGCGTTTTCACCGGGACGGCCGCAATTGCCAATCTGGTGCAGATCGCTAAGCGCACTCAGATGGCGCAGGACCTCCCGAACATCGTCGCCGCCCGCCTACAGCCCCTGCCAATCGGGGCTCCCGTCGCACCGCAAAATTTCCAGACCGCGCTCGTCGGCGGCGCGGTCCAGATCTCTTGGGTGTCGCGCAGCACCACCCAATACCAGCTCCAACAAACCACTGACGGTGTGTCGTGGTATAACGTGGGCGAACTTATCGTTGGCAACAACGGCCCGATGGTCCTCTGTCAAGCAGTCAATCCTGCCGTCGTCGGCTACCGCCTCGCCTGGGACGCAGCAGGCGGAGTCGGTCCCGATTCTTACCTCGCACCGGCACCCGTCCCCACCCTCGATGTGCGGGGCAAAAATCGGCGCCGGATTTCGAAAAACTCTTTCGCGCTCCGCGGCAGAACCAACACGATCGGCAATCGCATCGAATACCGCTTCCGCGGGGAGGGTAGCTGCACCAGCAGCAAAACGCTCTCGAGGGTCAATTGGAGCCTCTCGATCAAAGGCATCCCGCACGGCAAATCCACCCTCATGGTCCGCGCGGTCAACACCAACGGGATCGCCACCGATTGGAAGCAACTCACCGTCACCCGCGATTAACCGATCGGCCAGGTGCAACGACTGGAGGCAGGCGTCGTCGGCTCGAAAAATTCAAGGCGAGGCGAATTGCAATCGTCCCCCCCCCACCCCGCAGCGGCACGACATATTTCATTTCCCATTTTAAATTTCTCATTCCGACACGAGCCCTTTCTAGGTTGCCATAATTCACAGGGATAATTCACAGGGACAGGCAAATAATCAAAAAGTACCCACTTTCCCACTTTCCGTTAGATCACTCCATCATGAGGCACGCTTGAGTCATAAGCCACGGCTTGTGCGTTTATCACTGCTATCTGCGCACCCATCGCGAGATCTCGTACCCGCAAACGTCCGGGAACTCGAGTTCACCAGCGCCGAAGCGGGGAATCTGAAGGTGAGGGATCCGAGCGAGAGAAGGGGATGGTCCCACGAGCGACGAGGGATCGTCGCGCTCCGGCGAGGGCAAAGGGACGACTGAATCTCATGCTCCGGCAAGGCAAGCGTCGTTAAATTGACCCCGTGGTCGGAGCGGGCTAGGTCCGGTAGATTCGCCGGATGCCCAGGAAATTATCCCGACCAACAAAGGCGAGCCGCGCGAAGCGTGCCGAGTGTGAGAGCGTTCAGTTCGTAGAGGTGGAGTTTACCGCTCCCGTGGTGCCTCGACTCGTCATCCAATTCAGTGACGGGCTTTCGATTCTCGTCGAGAACGAGCGGTGCGTGCCGCTTGCCGCCGCCTTCATCGCCGAGTTCCGGCGCACGGAGAAAGGAGGTGCACGATGATTGGACTCGGAAAGGCCGCCCTCAAAATCTACGTCGCCCTCGAACCCTGCGACATGCGGAAGTCCTTCAATGGTCTTTTCGCTGCAGCGAGTCAGCAACTGGGCGACGCCCGCCTCGGCACCGACATGCTCTTTGTATTCACCAACAAACGAAAGGACCGCATCAAGTTGCTTTATTTTGACGGGACAGGGCTGTGGGTCGCGGCGAAGCGTTTGGAAAAAGGTGCCTTCAGCTGGCCGACCGCCGAGCAAGGGCAGACCAAGCTACGTCTTCGTCACGAGGCTCTGCAGATGCTCCTCGACGGTGTTGATTTGCGTGGCGCGACGCTGCGCCCCTGGTATGAGGGGCCGAAGCCGTGAACAAAATCGTCCTCTCATGCGACAATTAACCTGCTTAAATATATGCGCTTGTTAGTGTTTTGGCGCGATGGCCGACGATATAGAAGCACTGGGAAAAAGACTCCTCGAACGAGTTGATCGACTCGAGGCCGAACTTGCTGCGGCCAAACGTGAAATCGCCCGCAAGGACCAGATTATCGCAGCCCTTCAGCACCGACTCTTCGGAAGCAAGTCCGAGCGCTACCATCCCGATCAGGAGCAACTTAACTTCGGGGAAGATGTCTTGGAAAAATTGGAGCCAACCTCTTCGTGCCCGACAAGCGAAGAGGACGACGCGACCGGGGCAAGGGGCGCAAGCCCTGAGCGTCGGAGCAAGCGGGATCTCCTTCCCCGCTGCTTGCGCGTCGAGGTCTCGGAGGTGATCATCCCCAAGGAGGTCCTCGCCAATCCGGAGGCCTTCATCGAGATCGGAGAACTACATCACGACGAGCTCGCCGTCCAAAAAGCGGAGTTATACTGGCTGCGCCAGATCCGCAAAAAGTTCAAGGCGCGGGATGATCGCGAGGCGGCCCCCGTGGTCGCTCCCGCTCCGCTTCCGAGTGTGCCCGGCACGATGTGCGATCCGAGCCTGTTGGCGATGATCATGGCCGACAAATACGTCTACCACGATCCGCACTACCGCCAGTCGGGGCGCTTCCTTCACCGCTTCGGGGGGGATTTGAGCCGGCAAACGCTCAACACCTGGACCCATGCCGCCGTGGGACACCTCGAACCCCTCCGAGTCGCCATCACCAACGAGCTGCGCCTGGCAGAAGTCATCCAGATCGATGAACCGGAGCGCAGCGGAGATAGACTGCCGCAGGCAGCCCGAAGGGCGAGCGTAGCGAGTCAAACGCCGATGTTCTATCTTTCACCGGGCCTGGGGCGGACTGCCCGTGGTTACATGTGGTGCTATCGGGATCCGACCACCGGGACAGTCGCCTTTGACTGGCGATTGGGGCGCGGGCACGAGAGCATCATTGAGGTCCTCGGCCTCGACGACGAGACGGTGGAGTGCCTCGTGAAAATGATCCAATGTGATGGCTACATTGCATACGAATCCATCGCGAAACGATATCGGGAAATCCTCCTTGGCGCTTGCCTCACCCATATCCGGCGGAAGTTTTTCGATGCACGCGACGAATCGCCTGAGCTTATCGAGATAATCCTCGCGATGATCCGCAAGCTCTACGTCATCGAGAAGCGAATGCGAGGCGGGCCGCACACCGATGCCTGCCGAATGTTGATCCGCTCGGGCCATGCCCGACCGCAGTTGAAAGAACTCGAAGATAAAATCATCGCCGAACACGAACGCCACCTCCCCAAAGGCAAACTGGGTGAGGCGCTCCACTATGCCCTAGGCCAATGGGAGCAGTTGGAACGCTATCTCCTCGAAGGTCGTCTCGACATCGACAACAACGCGGTGGAGAATCTAATCCGACCCTTAAAACTCGGGTTAAGAAACTGGCTCTTCATCGGCAACGCGGAAGCAGGGCCAGCGAGTGCATTGCTCTACACCTTGGTGGCGAACTGCCGGGAACAGAAAATCGATCCCGAGCGCTACTTCGAGGAAGTCCTGCGAAGGATGCCGGTCAACGCCACTGTAGAGGACGCTGCTGAACTCACTCCGGCAAAGCTCGCCACTCTGATCCGTGCGTTGCAGCCGCGCCCGGCTTGCTTCGATGAGCAGTCTTTGGCTGTTGATCGAAAAGCTGCCGCCTGACCGAGGTTGTTCGCCGACGATGTCAAGGCGGTCAAATTATTGACGCTTTCCCCTGCTGATCACATCTCCGCCCCCAAATCCCGGGTAGGGCGAGGCGTCCCCGCCGAGCCGCGATCATCGAGCGGGGTCCGTTTGCCAAACGGCTCACCGGGACGGTTCGGCCTACCTTTTCAATTTAGAAAACGATGCTTGCCATCGTTGCGATCGGTTCATAATCTCGACTCACCATGAACACAAATCACGCACGAAGCACTCTCGCCGTATATCTGCTGATCACTATGGTAGTGTAAATCTTTGTCTGTAAGAGCCGCGCAACCCGAGTCTGCCGTTCAGGCCGACGATGGAGCGTAGCGGAATCGTCGGCCTGAACGGCGTCG
>Ga0209702_10010204_pt1 | contig 10153 bp, 8 predicted proteins | sample FRY01_FD_187210 | JGI IMG/M metagenome (GOLD analysis project Ga0209702, IMG submission 187210) | Freshwater microbial communities from Lake Fryxell liftoff mats and glacier meltwater in Antarctica - FRY-01 (SPAdes) (version 2) | ecosystem: Environmental > Aquatic > Freshwater > Ice > Glacier...
TAGACTCCCATTGGACGCAGGAGTAGATGCCTCAAAAAATCCCCCATGCTGGACAGATGCCACTAAAATCCGAGAAGAACCAAAAGAATTGGCGGGAATCAACGCAAACCGTAGGCCCGGATCATACATCATTGGAGAACATGGCCGTGACTGGTTCTTTCCTCCCTCACAAACCTCGGAATCCCAATTTAAAACGCGGCAATGTACTCATCGAGCTTCAGGCTGGTTATCCTAAGAGGCAGGCGGCTATACGTGCCCAGTAAGCACCGGTCTGATCCGTGCATAAACCCTCCTCAAGCGATGGCTTTCGATGAACCCATTTTCCACGATTCTCACGACGACCCTTGCCCTTTTTCTCGCCTCGGGAAACCTGTTTGCACAAGATCGCTCGATCACCGCCAAACCGCTGAAGGTTTTACTGGTTGCCGGCGGATGCTGCCACGATTATGACACGCAAACAAAACTGCTTAAGAATGGTGTCGAAGCACGACTCAATGCCGTCGTGACGATTGTCTACAACCCAAGCAAGGGAACCGATGCGACGTTTGAGATTTACAACAACGATGATTGGGCGAAGGGATATGACGTCGTTGTGCATGACGAATGCTCAGCCTCCGTTACCGAAAAGCCCTATGTCAATCGTATCCTCAATGCTCACCGCGAAGGCGTTCCCGCCGTGAACTTGCACTGCGCAATGCACAGTTATCGCTGGGGCGATTTCCGGGAACCGGTCGAAGTCGGCGCGGATAACGCGGGCTGGTACGAGATGATCGGGATCCAGTCCACCGGCCATGGTCCACAGTTACCGATCGATGTCAGCTACACCCAAGGCGATCACCCCATCACACGCGGGCTTAAAGATTGGACCACGATCAATGAGGAACTTTACAACAACGTGCGAGTCTTCGGGAACGCAGAGGTTCTTGCCAGCGGCGTTCAATTACAAACACCAAACAAGAAAGAGTTGAAAGAGAACCCAGCCGCCGCACCTCGCCAAGCCGATGCGGTAGTGGCGTGGACGAATGAGTACGGCACCAAGAAGACAAAGATCTTCAGCACCACCCTGGGCCACAACAACGATACCGTCGGAGACGCTCGTTATCTTGACCTGGTGACGCGAGGGCTGCTTTGGGCAACCGGCAATCTCGCGAAAGATGGCAAGCCAGCTGCTGCGTACGTGAAGTAAAAACGCGAGCACTAAGTACAGTTGATTCGCAAGCCGCGAATCAACTTCTATTCTCGGCGACTTTGCGGTGCGGAAAGAACGAAGCCTGAACAGCAGGTTCAAGATTGCAAAGCGTCAGTCGACTGCCCTTTGACTTCAGCTTGCCGTTGAGCAATTCGAGGGCATCGATGGCGCCAACGCCGAAGTCACGGACCCCTTCAAAATCCAACATCACCTGGCTGTCGTTTACAAGTGAATCTGCAAGCTTCAAGAAGTCTTCTCGAAGCTCACTCATGGCCGTGGTACTGGCTTCCTCGATCGCCTTGAAGCGAACATGAATGACGGTTCCCAGTCGCGAAGTGAATAATTGGTGAAACGTCCACTCCTCGGGATTGCCAACTTCGGCTGTGGCACGAGTCGCCTTGGAGCCTAGCGCCTGAGCCGCTTCTTCTTGATGATCGAACATCTCAAACGTTCGGTGTCTATGTTTTGCCATCGGGCACGAACTTACCTTTCTTTTACCGCGAAAAAACTCGCTACAATCATTGAAAAACGCAATGAATGCAGCGGCGGAACACATACGAATGAATGCCACGTCGGCAATCGGTTCGCATCCCCACTTCGAATGAGGCCGAGACGCGATAGCGTTACGCACCTGGATGGCTCAGAAAACTTAACGCAAATTCTGTTTGGTGTAACAGCGACGAAAAGTTATGTGAGTGAGGTTCAGCGGATTATAGGCCTAGGAAACCCGCGGCACCAGTGCTGGCCGTTGATGGGTAATTGGGTCTTGGTCGCGGTTCCATCCGTTCACTAGCCTGAAACCGTTTTCGGGGGATGGAATGCACAGGATGATGAAGTTCCAAACACGCGACTTCAGCACAACCGCAGGTGTCAGCTCGCAAAATTAAGATTGCTGCAGGTAGGCTCCGTCGTGCTGTCACTTGCCGACGGCACGACGGAGCGTACCCACTACAGGAGGCCAAAAAACTCTTGTTCCCCTGCTTAAGCGTGATCAACCAGGACGAGACGTTTAACTCACTCAATCGCTTACGTTGCACAAGCATTAAAAATCAGCACTAGATCCGACTTAGGATGCTTCTTTGGTGAGTTCAGGTCAAACGGATGTGATGCAAAAATCCGATATCGCCGAAGTGAAACCGAGTCCAATCTATGGTACAAATCTTGGGTTCGCACAGGTGCATTTGGCGAGTTGCTGAATGCCGCGTCACTTCACAACAAAACACGGATTAACCAATCATGTACAAGTCTTTCTTAGCGTTCGCATTCATCGCGTTTTCAGTCGTCATTACCGGCTGCGGTGATAGCAGCTCAAACCAGACCGTCGGAGAAGATGCGGATGCAAAGGCATTCGCCGATTACGAAGCGGCTCAAAAAGCATCGGAAGATGAAATGAATGAGTCGATGAAAGCGGTTCCCCCAGCAAAGTAAACTCGGTCGACGATTCGTTTCCAACCACTCAACTTTATCCATTCAGTAAAGCGTCGATTTAAACTCAGTGGTTAATAAAAAAACACCTCGAATCCCATGATGGAATTCGAGGTGTTGTCTTTTTACAGAAGCTTCCGCGTCGCTTAGAACTCCGCGTTAATGACTTCTTTGTTGGCTCGCGTCCCTAACGCTCCCCATAAACCATACGGGCTTCTCGAGCCAGGTGACAGCAGTCCAATACTATTTTGCCAAACGTTGCCGGACCTTGAGTTTCCTGCCTCAATTGAATCGGTGATGAACTTGACCGCACCGTCAGCCATCAGCACGTGAGCACCGCCCTGGTGCCGACTGCCGGGAGCTGCGGTGGCATAGTTGCCAATGTTATTGACGCCGCAAAGTTCACTGTTGGGAGGCAGGATGGTAAAGCAACCGGTGTTCGTCACGAAGAAGTCTGCCCACCGGTAACCGCGAGCATTGGAGGCGTTCTCAAAAGTGAGACCGATTGTGTTCCAAAAACGTGGCCGCAGGGGATCGATCTGACCTTGATCCGCACACCATTTAGGATTGTTGAACTGGTTGGCCTGGACGTTGGGATTACGCGTCTGCATCGTTCGATTGTCACGATCGCCCAAATCGGTGGGGATCTCACCCATCGCAACCGTGTTTGACGTTCCATCCAAAATGTCACGGAAGCCTAACTTAGTGTGGGCTGCAAAAACTCCACGGTTGGCCGCACGTGCGCGTCGTGCGTATCCCGAATTGCTTGGATTTCCGTAATCACCGACCCCTTGATGAGCTCACTCGATCGAATCACCCAAGCACAACGCATAATTGGTTCGACCAAGAGCAGGTAACCCGGTACCGGGATCGCTTGGGCATCGCAGCGTCGAAATGTCCGTCGCCCATGGTGGATACTGAATCTGCTGCGGAGTCGGGCCCATCGCTGGCCAAGACGGCAAGATTCCCACGCCCGTGATTGCCCTGTCGGTTCGCCCAACCAGTGGATTGGAGATTTGCTCCCATAATGCCTGTTGTTCAATGAACGGCGTCAAACCGACCAGTGCGCTAAGTCGCCAGTGGGCACTGGTGTCCAGATTGGACCACCAGTTCTGTTGTGCTGGAGCGGCGACGGCTGATTTTGGTCCCGTACCGTGCATCGGCAGCGTATCGTAAGCAGCATGATAGTTATGCAATCCAAGACCGAGTTGCTTGAAATTGTTGCCACAACTCATACGACGTGCGGCTTCTCGGGCTGCCTGGACAGCAGGAAGCAGCAGACCAACCATCACACCAATGATGGCAATGACCACCAGCAGTTCCACCAACGTGAAACCACGGGGCCTGAATACGGATTTTTTCATGACAGCGTTCGCGCCAAAAAAACGGGAATGTGAATTTAATTAACCGTATCCAGATACTATCGGACCACACCGCCTCCAAGCAACGGAAAAATGCTGGAAATCAGAAAACGGGTGAAACTTTATCGATCCGAAAGAATTCCCGTTCGCCTTAGGGCCTGCGCTAACGACACCTAACTCTCTTTTGCTCTCTAACACCTTGTCCGAACGACTGCCGAAAACCGCGCCGCTCCACCGATGGCTGAAACAACAAAACCACCGCCACGGCTCATGCTGAAACAGCTCTACAATTAGAAGTTTTTGCTCAGCATTGTGCCCTCGCCGGCCCTAAGATGCCGACGCTCCCGCCGCGCAGGAGGGTGAATGGTCCGGACTTTGTTACGACGTGAATTACTACCTTTGCGGCAGTCCACTCGTACAGTCGGCTTTACTCGGCTGGTGAGCCGGTTTGCGCGACTGGCTTCATGATCATCTAGCTGAGCTTTGATGCGGCCGCTTGCGACGATGCTGCTAAACGGATTTCGCCGCCACGATGAATCTGGACAGATTCTATCCACGGGTGTGGTGAATGGCTTTTCTTTGGAGACTTCCATGCCCGGTTTGAAACCTTAAAACGGCACAAAAACCCGTGAAAAGTCGACTTTTCTCCATATGGCATGGTTAATGCCTGGTGGCAAGTGCCCAGTAAGCCTCTAACCAGTTTCGAGCCAATACAAAATGTCAGAAGAGAAAATTAAGCTGACGAAGGCCGGCCCCTTTCAATCCATTGCAAAAGCAATTCCAACGCTTTTTGTTCTATCACTCATGGCCTGTGGCTGGCTGGCCATTCATCAAATCAACAAAAGCGGTCAGAGCCAGGTTACCGCCACGGATTTGGTGGAGGCCGAAAAGGTTGCCGATACGCTAACGCTTCCCGATCGCAAGTTGCTGGCCGCTCGTTTCGAGTCAGTCCCCGTCCAAAACCAGCCTGTTCAGCATCTCCATATTGTTCCCGGGCGGATTCGTTACGACGAGTCGAAGCATGTTGACGTCAAGGCGCCGATGGATGGCATCTTGACGGAGATCAAGGTGACCCCCGGGGAACAGGTTCAATCAGGGCAATTATTGGCGGTCCTGCGTAGTCCTGAGATCGGTCAAGCTCGCGCCGAGATACTTAAACGACAGAAGCAGCGTGAGATCGCTCAACAGATGCTTGAGCGGGAAACGTTGCTTGCTACCAATTTAAAGGAGCTGTTAACGATGCTCGACCAGGAGCAGTCGATTCAGCGCATTGAGGAAGCGTTTTCGAATCGTGCGCTTGGCATGTATCGGCAGGAGATTCTGTCCGCCTACTCGAAGATGAAGCTCTCGTCTGAGTTGCTCGCCAACGTTGCGCCTCTGGCGGCTTCGGGCTCCATTTCAGGCCGTCTCCTGCGTGAGCGTGAAGCGGATCGACAAGTCTCCGAAACGACATTCCGAACCGCTCGCGATCAGGCTACGTTTGCCGCGAATCAAGCCAAGCTCAACGCCGAGTCCGAGCTTGCGGAGGCGGATCGGCAACTGAATCTTGCTTGGCAGGCTGTCGAGACGTTGCTTGGCTACAAAGAAGACAGGCAAGCGGCAAATTTAAGTGATGACGAGGCTCTTTCACGCTTGGAGATAAGGGCCCCCATGGCCGGTTCCGTCGAATCGCGAGGCTTCGCAAACAACGAACGCGTCTCGCGAGGTGACTCACTAATGGCCTTAGCAAACACGGACTCGCTTTACGTCGCCGCGAGCATCCGTGAAAGTGATTGGTCGGCAGTCGCTTTACAACCAGGGACCATCGTCTCCGTTTCCGTGCCGGCTCTTCAAGACCGTACTTTTGAAGCGAGTATTCGATACATCGGTCGCGAGGTTCAAGCCGATTCCAATTCCGTGCCGCTGATTGCCACGATTCAGAACGGCGAAAAACTTTTGCGTCCCGGAATGTTCGTTCGCGTCACGATACCGATAGGGCCGGCGCGTCAGGCTCTTTCCGTCAAGCCCGAGTCGGTAATTCAACACGAGGACCAGCAGTTCGTTTTCATCGACCTGACGGGGGGAATGTTTAAGCGAGTCGATGTATCCACAGGCTACACATCGGAGGACTGGATTGAGGTTACCAAAGGATTAACGCCTGGTGACTTAGTTGTCACCCATGGGGCGTTTCTTTTGAAGTCGGAACTCCTGCTGCAAGGCGAGGCGGAGTAGAAGCATGCTAACCAAGATCATCGAATTATCGCTCGTCAATCGCGGGTTGGTCATCATGCTCACGCTTTTGATGGCAGCGGCAGGACTTTACTCGGCAATCAAGCTGCCGATCGATGCCGTCCCGGACATGACCAATGTCCAAGTACAAGTCGTTACCAGCGCGGGCTCATTGTCTCCCGTCGAAGTCGAACGGTATGTCACCTATCCGGTTGAAGCAACAATGGGCGGCTTGCCCGATGTTGAGGAACTAAGAAGCGTTTCAAAGTTCGGTATCTCCGTCGTGACGATTGTCTTTCAAGAAGGAACCGACATCTACCGAGCACGCCAACTTGTGGCCGAGCGTTTGCCCGATGCGGCGAGCAAGATTCCACCTGGATATGGTTCACCTGGTGTAGGTCCACTCACCACGGCTCTCGGTGAAATCCTTCAATTTGAAGTACGCAGCGAAAAGCATACGCCGATGGAGTTGCGGACGATGCTGGAATGGGACATTTCACCACGACTGCGGCAAGTTCGCGGCGTCACCGAAATCAATACCCATGGCGGCGATTACAAAACGTTTGAAGTCCAGCCCGATCCTGATCGCATGACCAGCTACGGCATCTCGATGGACCTGCTTTTTCAAAGACTGCAAAATAACAATTCAACATCCGGTGGTGGTTATGTCATCCATCATGGCGAGCAACGTTTCATCCGTGGCGTATCACTTCTCAAAGGAATAGAAGACATCGAAGCCGTCGTGGTTCGTAGCGAGCCTGGCGGGACTCCGATCCTGGTCCGCGATATCGCATCCGTAGCGATCGCACCGATGACTCGCCAAGGAGCCGTCACACGCGATGGTCGAGGCGAGATCGTTACGGGATTGGTGATGATGCTCATCGGTGAAAATTCTCGGGAAGTCGTTGCTGCGGCCAAGGAACGCCTGAAGGAAATCGAATCGACGCTTCCAGACGGCGTTCGATTGGAAGTGACCTATGATCGTGCGGCATTGATTGGCCGAACGCTCAAGACAGTGCTGACGAATCTGACCGAAGGCGGAATGCTCGTCATCGTGGTCCTGCTATTGATGCTCGGCAATCTTCGCGCGGGAATCATCGTGGCACTCGCGATTCCGCTTTCGATGTTATTCGCAACGAATGTGATGCTTGCGACCGGGGTAACCGCGAGCTTAATGAGCCTAGGCGCGATCGACTTTGGATTGATCGTCGATAGTTCGGTCATCATGGTGGAGAACTGCATCCGCAAACTGTCGCATGACAATGGCGACACCGCTCATGAAGACATTATTCTCAACGCCGCGGTTGAAGTGCGCAAGCCGACGATGTTTGGCGAGCTCATCATCGCGGTTGTGTTCTTACCAATCTTGCTACTGGAAGGCACGGAAGGAAAGTTGTTTCGCCCGATGGCATTGACGGTGTTGTTTGCGCTGGCTGGATCGTTGATCTTATCGCTAACCTTCATGCCCGCGATGGCGTCCCTCTTCCTGCCGAAAAAGATGGATGAGAAGGATGTGCTTTTGGTGAGGATCGTCAAGTGGTTCTACGAACCGATTGTCACTCGGGCCATCAAGCATCCCATGGTCACCGTCGCCGCCGCGCTAACGGTCTTCGTCATCAGTCTTCCGATGGCACGTAACCTGGGTGCGGAGTTCATGCCGCGATTGGAGGAAGGCGATTTGCTTGTGGAAGCATTGCGGCTTCCGAGCGCGACACTGGAAGGCTCGATCGAGATGTCGACCCAGATTGAACGCATCCTTAAAACGTTTCCGGAAGTGAAAACCGTCTTCAGCAAGACGGGACGGCCCGAGATCGCGAATGATGTGATGGGCGTTCATCAAACCGATGTTTGGGTCTTGCTCAACCCCGTTCCCAGTTGGCCAACTCCCAAGACGCGAGACGAGCTGATCGAAGAGATGTCGGCAATCTTGTCGACAAGTGTCCCTGGCGTTGCTTTCGGTTTCACGCAGCCCATCGAGATGCGAGTCGACGAGTTGGTCGCGGGGGTTAAAGCGGACGTTGCCGTTTTGCTTTACGGCGACGATCTTGAAGTGCTCGGAGCCAAAGGCAAAGAAATCGAAGCGGCGCTTCGCACGATTTCTGGCGCCGTCGACGTGAAGGCCGATTACCAAGCAAATCTTTCCACCCTTACGATCGAGACCAAACCGGAAGCACTCGCACAATACGGCATCGATGCTCAGACCGTTCTCGATGTTGTCGCATCACTGGGAGGCTATCAAGTCGGGCAGATCTTCGAGGGCCGCGCCAGGTATCCAATCATGGTTCGCATGCCGGAAATTTGGCGTGAACAATTATCTTTGCTGGAGCAAGTCCCGGTGACGAAATCCGGCGGACAAACCGTGCCATTGAAAGAACTCGCCGATATTCGACTCGAGGAAACGCCTCCAACGATCGAGCATGAGGGAAATCGACGCCGCACGTTCATCTCCGCGAATGTGCGTGGGCGCGATGTGGCATCGTTCGTTACCGAAGCTCAACGGGTGATCCCAGAGAAAGTGACATTGCCAGCCGGCTATGAAATTCGCTGGGGTGGTGACTTTGAAAATCTTCAATCCGCCAGCCTCCGTCTTGCGATCATTACGCCCATGGTGTTGGTCATCATCATGCTGCTGCTGCATACCAGCCTCGGATCCTTGCGGTTAGCGTTCCTGATCTTCTTGGCGGTTCCGATGGCGGCATCTGGCGGCGTCATTGCGCTTTACTTTCGCGAAATGCCATTCAGCATCTCTGCCGGTGTCGGCTTCATTGCCTTGTTCGGTGTGGCAGTGCTCAATGGGTTGGTGTGGGTGAGCGCAGCAGAAAGTCTTCGCGCGACCGGGCTACCGCTAGATGAAGTTTGCCACGAAACCGCACTGGTTCGCTTACGTCCGGTCTTGATGACCGCGCTCGTCGCAAGCCTTGGGTTCTTACCGATGGCGTTATCAACAAGCGATGGTGCCGAAATGCAACGGCCACTGGCCACCGTCGTGATCGGCGGCTTGATCACATCGACTTTGTTAACGTCGCTCGTCATCCCTTGCATCTACCCTTGGTTTGCTCGTGGGTTGCATCGGGTTGTCTTAACGCATCACGGAGAGCCTGAGCCTACTCGGCATCGAACGATGATTGAGTGAAGACCATCCCTCACGGCTTAACCATTGCAATGGCCGTTGTCCTCAGATTTGCGCTAAAGAATCAAGATTTTGCATCGTGAATCCACCCAATCCGACAAGAAAACTACACACGATCCGCGTTCGGTTATTCCTAGTAACCAGTAGTGCGATCATGTTTTTCGTTGCAGTACTTATCACACTTGACTACATGCCTTCACGACCCGCGAGCTTGATTCGTTGCCCAGCTATTTGGTAAAGAACGGCTCCTTGAAGCATTGCTGCTTACACGGACCCGGCAATTGTGAAAGCGGACGAATCTGCTCGTGACCTTGTCAGTGATTACCGAGGCAGCAGAGAGCAGACCGATGACGTCACACTGCTATTGATAGAGTTTTCTTCAGTCAACACGCATCCAGGCAATGACCGATTTGACACGAATGCGATGCAGAGATATCCCAGCAGTCACAAGACTCAAGCTTGGAAATGAGTAGCAAACAAATCGAGTTCGATGTTTTCAACATAATCAACATCGTGTTGAGGCACGTGAAGCTTGAATCATGATTTGGTCAAATGGTTCAGTCATTACGAATCAAGGCGTCCACTAAAATTAAGGCTCTTCCTCTGAATCTGTGGGTACAAACCCGCTCAAAACCGAGTTTGCATCAGCAAATGACTTCATTTTTGAGCGAAAACATCAAGGTTGGAAGTCACTTTCAGCTTAGAGATGGATTTTTCAGGCATGAACTCCTGCGTCCAATGGGCGTTTGAAAGGCAATCTCGGCGAGCAAAGACTCGCCGAGGCTGCCCGCACCATTGGCGCGCTATCGACCGAGATATCCCCTCCCAGGTTGCGTCCCA
>Ga0209702_10010206_pt1 | contig 10153 bp, 7 predicted proteins | sample FRY01_FD_187210 | JGI IMG/M metagenome (GOLD analysis project Ga0209702, IMG submission 187210) | Freshwater microbial communities from Lake Fryxell liftoff mats and glacier meltwater in Antarctica - FRY-01 (SPAdes) (version 2) | ecosystem: Environmental > Aquatic > Freshwater > Ice > Glacier...
TGGCAACACGGCGGTCGGTTGCTTCAACGGAACGGATGATTGAGACGAGTCAGCCGCTTTCTGAAATGAAACCTGTGAAACCAGTTCCGGCTGTGGACAGCAGGAACGGATTCGCTCTGCGGTCTCGTCCGTCTCCAAAGACGCCCGAGCAGATCGCAGCGTCTCTGGCGAAGAAAGAGGCGGCTGCAGCTTTGAAAGCGGAGCAGGTTAAAAGAAACCTGGCATTCATCGCGGCGCGGCGTGCTGCGATGTCGAAGTACAAAGGTCCGAACTGCGGTCTCGGTCGGACTGCATCTTCTATTGGGCGTACCTGCAGACCATGCAACAGTGGAGCGACGTTCAAATGAACGATGCGATGGACGAAAAACCAGATAAGGCATGGCTGGAAGATCAGGGATTCACCACAGGAGTGTTCCCGGACTGTCTGTACAAGAACCTCGGACGCCGGAACGGGATGGCAATTGAGATCCTTGCAGACATGATCGTGGCGTTTCTCTACATCCAGTGATCGCCTGCGAAGTACGCGAATATCGGCATTCAGAACGAGTGTTGCCGTTCTTCATGACATTCCTTCCACTGACATCTTCCGTCAAAATGTTTTGACCACTGAAGAGACTTTATTCTTTTGCTGGATACGTGCAGCATCTCAAGATCAAACCGGCCACAAACGCCGCAGGAACCACGAGGCCGAAATAGACGATCCGCCGCAGAAATGCCGATTGCTTAATCACTCGCGTTGCGGCAGGGCTGAACTGATAGTACGAATGGACAAATTGTCAGCCAAATGCGGACTTCATCAGCACGAGGTCTCGAAAATTCCGCAACTGCATCACCGCTGCGTGATTTGCATCGCCTGCGGCTGCCGTGACAGTAGCGATACTGGCAGATCGCAGCAGGTACGGATGTTTTGGTCGTCGAGATGAATGTTTACAAATAAACTTCAGGCGACTGAGCTCAATTTAGCACGACAACTATCGCCGTTGCGGTCGCGCGGTCTTGCTGGACCTTATCGTCTCCTCCAACTTTGTCCGCGCCATGCGGAGCCAATGATCAACGGCTCTTCCATAGACTGCGTCGCGACTGCCTGAGTTTTGAAGGACTAACATCGCAACGGTGAGACATATCACAGCATGCAGAATGATAATTAAGCAGGGAGCCCAGATGGACCAATTGGCGTGATTGAGGAATTCGACGCTTTCCGGCGGCAGGCTCGCAACCAGACCACCGTAACCCCAGTACGCGACAATAAACAGTTGCGACAGAAATTTGGCGAAACCTTCTACTTCCGCAATTGATCCTGAAAGAATGATTTGAGGGATCAGCACCAAGGGGACGACGGTTACCGCGATGTCAGTAGTCTTTGACGCGGCCGAGATCAATAATCCAAGGGAAACCCCAGTCAGGGCCAGACTGAATAACATCAGGCACGAGCCGACTCCGCAAACCATGCCCGTCCCCAATTTCACGATTGTGAGGAGCAATCCAACTTGAAACAAACTGATGCCGCCCAGAAGGAGAACCTTCGACGTCAGATAACTGAAGGCCAGCAGATTTACATCGCGTTCTTTCGCATAAATCGTACGCTCTTTGACGATTTCCTTGGCCGAATTGTTGCAGCCGAACCACAGTGCAGAAATCGCCAACAAGAACATGATGCGAGCTGACTGTTGCGCGTCGTATGGGAATTCCTTCGCGTAGATATCACCGAACAGCAATACAATCAGGAACGCTACCAGCACGCACTGTCCGAGCATCATGGCGAGGGAACGCCAGTCTGCCACCAGAATTGTCAGGTAACGCATTGAGAGCAGTTGGGTCTGACGTGCGGCAAGGCGAAGGCGATCTGGGAGGGGCTGTTTCTGTTTGGGGGACGCTGGTACTTCAATATTGGAATCCACTGCAAAAGTAGTCTCGATTTGCCGCTGGTACGACTCATGCCGCAGAAACAGTTCTCTCCATTCGGCGGCTGGCCGCGAGTTAAGTATCTGGTAGACAGAGCCGAGTCGATCCACCCCAAAGTATTTTTTCGCTTCCTGTGGGGTGCCCGTAAAAGCCAGCTTTCCGCCATCCGCGAGAATGACAATCCGATGGCATGTTTCCTCGACATTTGCCAAAGTGTGGGTCACACAGACGACGGTCTTTCCTCCATCTGCAATCTGTCGGAACAGTCGCATCATTTCAGCATCTGTCTGCTCGTCCAGTCCAGATGTCGCTTCGTCCAAAAACAAAAGGCTTGGCTTGTTCACAATCTCATTAGCAACACTGGCACGCTTAAGCTGTCCGCCGCTCAGATCTCCGATTAGTGTGCCTGCGCGAGAATCCAAACTTACCGTCTTCAACATGTCGGCAACGGCACTATCAATTTCCTCGGAGGTGCTGTCTGGAGGCAACCGCAAGCGAGCGGTGTAGCGGAGAGCTGTGCGAAGTTGAAGGAGGTCATGCAGCACATCCTTCTGTGGCACAACGGCAATATCCCGTTTGAGTGCGTCAAAATTTGTATACAGGTCCTCGCCATTGATTGTCACATTTCCCTGGTCCGCCGGGGCACGTGCGCTTAATGCGGCGAGCAGTGTGGATTTGCCTGATCCGCTTGGGCCAAGCAAACACACAAACTCACGAGGCCGAATGACGAGACTGACGTTGTCAAGAATTATCAAGTCTTGACCGTTGTCGCGATTCTTGACGACACGCGTCAAACTGCGGCAGGCCAATTCCACATTATCGACGCGCGAATGTGGCCGAAGTGATTTGCCGTCAAAGACAAGCGCGTATGGTCCGATATCAACTCGGTCCCCCTGGCGAATCTTGACGGTTGCGGTGATTCGTGTTCCGTTGACGTACGTGCCGTTTGCGCTGTTGAGATCACAGACCTCTGCGAAGTGATCATGCAGGGCGATTTGTGCGTGCACGCGGGATACCTGAGCATGCGGCAGATGAATGGCAACACGCTCGGCATCACGTCCGATAAGCATCTGCCCGCTAAGGGGAATGTTGTGCTCCAGTGTGAGATTTTCATCCTCTCGACTGGCGGCGGCAAAGATGGTGCGATCGCGATTTTCAGTGGCTGATCGACGTTCGATTTGCGTTGACTGTTCTTGCACACCTTCAAGCATTCGCGATCGGCAGACAGTCGGATCGTCTCGCTCAAGGAACACAAATTGACTGGCACCTGCCTGAATCAATGTCCCGTGCTGGATTGGCTCAATACCAGTCAGTACTACTCCATTGCAGTAAGTTGGACTGTTATCGGATAGAGACTCCACGCTGTAACCTTCATTTGTCCGGTTCAACCGAAAATGTTGACGCGAGCAACGGGCATCCAAAAGTGGCAAATCCGCAGCTTGACTCCGCCCTGCAAGAAACGTCGATATCCCGTTGAGGCTATGTAGTTCTTTGGTGGCCCATTCCAACAGAGCCGGATATTGATGTTGCCCTTCAGCAGCACTCATGGGCTAATATCCTTATAACGAACGTTGTTGTGGGGGGACGTGGTACGTCGGAATCGTCTGGAATTAAGTCGGTCGAAAATATGCAGACTTGGATCAAGATCATCGTGAACCTGCATTGCAACTGAAGCTGCTACTACCCACCAAAGCGTGAGGGCGGAGCGGAATGCGGGCAGCATCATGTCGATGGCGAGCACCCCAAAGGAAAAAACAGTCACGATTGTCACCTGCTGCAGGCGGCGATCGGACGCGGCAACAATACTAACTGCCGCAAGCAGAATGGCGGTGGCCAGCGCAAGGAATACGTCGGAACTATCGCCATATTGACGCTGTATGCCGACAGCCAGGACGCTCGCAGCCAGACCAGCCAGAACAATGAGACTAGCCGGCAGCCAACGAGAAATGATTCTCGTGATCAGCAGAAGGGAAGCAAGCCAGGCGGCGGGCATCAAAAATCTCGCGTAGTCGTCCTGAAACATGGCGGAGAACTGCACCACAAGCACACCTCCCGCACCAGCCAGCGCAGCCGGAGCAAGTCTGATCGGCGGCGGATCTATCAAATCACGAGTTGCAACTGCCCCAACCAAACCTGCGCCAAGTCCGATGGAGATAACTCCGGCCATTGGAATGATCCAGGTGAACTTTCCAATGTCGATCAGCTCCAGATGGCTGATCAGAAAGAAAGCTGCAGCAGTTAGAACAATTGCCGACCAGACACCAACCTTTCCCGGGGGGGCGGGACGCCGCAGAATTGCTCTGAGCATGGCGAGAATCCCTACGCCGATCAGAATGGCAAAAGTGAGTGAGCCAACAGTTCGAAGTGTCGATGTTCGCCAAAGTATTGACCCGGTATCACTGTCCGGGAGCAAATCTTCAATGCCGGTCATCAGGAGTTCTGTAAGTTTGGTGCCAATCGCCATGAGGTTTGCCCCGAGAAAAGTCCAGATCACGAATCGAGCGTAGTTGTTAGCCTCCCGGCAACCCTTCCGAAGCATTCCTTCCAAACCCCGCAGACCAAGCTCATCTACGGCAGGACCGACCGCAGCAAACATTGCGGAGGCAAGAAACCATTCGCAGTTGCTGCTTGCAGCTTTCATTTTTAGCCCCAGTTCTTTCGCCTCAAATTCCGATGTTCTGGCACTGGCTAGCATTTCCAGTGCCCGTGGATGATCTGCAACTCGTGACAGAATTTGCTCTGCACACTCAATGGCCTCGCGAAATTTTCCACTCGCAAGGCATTTCTCCGCCTTGCGAATGCCCGGCGCGATTTCTGCGAGTTTTGTATCCACTGCGACGGCGTAATCCAGAAGTCTTCTTACTCTAACACCTGACTTTTCCAGTTCGTTGATTTCTCGGCGAACAGCCCACCACTTGTTTTGCGCGACCAAGGATGGAATGACACTTTGGACGACCCCTGTTACTTCCTCGCGATTCCGCCGACACTCTTCCAGTCGGGTGGTCAGTTCTGCGTCGCCTGGAAACGCCGTTAGCAACGTCTCAAGCACACTGGCTGCCTTACCGGGAAAGCCTTCTGCGAGGAACTGGGTGGCCTTGGATTTACTGTCAAGAAAGTATTTCTGAATTTCGTTCAGTCGCGCTGCGCATTCCTTATGGTCAGGCTGAACTTGGAGAATTTGCTCCAAGAAACTTCGAGCCTCGCCCAGCCTGCGATTCCTGTATGCGTCATGGCTAGCGCGACGCGCCAGTGCGACGAGGAACTCATTGGCCTCCGTGAGAATTTCTTTTGACTTTGCGTAGTCCGGCGAGTACTTCATGGCACGCGAGGCAGCAAGACCTGCGTGCTGAGCGTGGTCGCAGCGTTCCGGGACCGTCAGATTCTTGTCCTGCGCAAGCGTCATCGCACGACGTGCGGTTTCGTGGTATTTCTGCACCATTCGAAAGCCTTGAATATCTCCTCCGCAGGCTGGGCAGTAGCGGAGACTTGCATGAATTCTCCGCTGACAGCCCAGACATTGATTCCACTGTTCTGCCCGGCAGGAGGGACAAAACTGGCTTTCACGCGACACGCCCACTCCGCAGTCGGCACAGAACACCCCCCCCGAAGCGTCGGCCTGTGGCTCATTTCCCTGCTGTTGGTACTTCGTTGGAAGATCAACGCGTCCTGACGGTGCACTCTTCGTTGGAATTTCCTCAATTTGTCGGGCCAGTTCTTCCATGTCTCCCAGCCGGTTTTCTGGGCGAGGCTGTAATGTCGATTCAATGATCTTGTCCCAGCCAGCGTCAAGTTCAGGACGAATACGGGAAGGTGGCGGATAAGCACCGCGCGGCAATTCGCCAGTGAGCATTTCGTAGAGCATGACACCAACCGAATAAACGTCAGCACGTTGATCGACGTGCTTATCGTTGTCGCGTTGTTCAGGTGCCATATAGTCAAGGGTGCCCAGTGGAGAAGAAGGTGCCGTCAGTTGTATACCTTCCCGCTGACTGGCCATCGAAGCGATACCGAAATCGGCAACTTTGACATTACCGTGCCGGTCCAGCATGACGTTTCCGGGCTTGATATCCCGATGCACGATTCCCTGATGGTGAGCATACGCCAAGGCTTGAACAACCTGCAGCGAGTATTGCTTCACTTCCGCTGCTGTGAGGCGACGTTCATTCAGTCGTGCACGCAGGTCCAATGGTGCGCTGCCACCTGGCCCCTCGACAAACTCCATGATGAAATAAACGCCCTGAGGCGTTCGACCACGTTCAAAAATTGTCACAATGTTGGGATGTGATAGTTTCGCCAGGGCGGCCGCTTCACGTTCAAACCTTTCGACAAAGTGTGGATTCGCAGCCAGAGATGGCATCAGAAACTTAATGGCCACGCGGCGACCAAGCGACACTTGACAGCCTTCGAACACGACCCCCATACCACCTCGCCCAAGTTGCTGCCGAATTTCGTAACCAGCGATCTCAACATCCGAGGGTAAAAGTTGGCCGTCAGATGATGCAGCCTCGGGAACCCATGTTGCTACATTGAAGACAGGAACATCCGTGCCACAGCGAGGGCAATTAATGACGTCGCGTCCGACGCGTTCAGCGGCGACTTCAAACGCTTCGTGACATTCCGGGCAGTATGAGGTCTGGTTCACGTCAAAGATTCTCTAGTGCGGCTCATCGAAAAATGAATTTTGCCGTGCAAGTTGCTTATTAGAGCCACAAAATATGATTTGGGATCTCGCACTCCAACTGCTCCGTTACTTGATTGCGTCATGGGAGATTGTCAGCAGTTTTCAACTCCCGCAGACGCTTCAAACGTTCGATTGTCGCGGGATGTGTTCGGAAATGGTTTTCAACCTCCTGCACTGTGACATCCAGCACTGTATCGTCAGAGCGTTCGATCTTCGGCTCGTCCTCTCTTTCTGCCAACCGCTCGAAGAAACGCAACGCACCGGGTCGCGAATCACCGAGACCTGCGTAAGCCCAGGCGTCTGCCTCAAATTCTTTATCTTCCGAATATCCAAGGGCAATCGCGTGGTATGCAATCTGTACGAGGCTGCCGCCAAGTTCACCTGCTCCCTGAGAAACCCGGCTTGCATACGTCATCCGTTCCACGCAGTGCCCAAGATCAATGTGCGCTATCTCATGTCCCAGAACAAATCGCAATTCTTCGTCATCGCTTACAAATTCCAGCAGTCCCCTGTGAACGTAGACATAGCCCCCGGCATGAGCAAAAGCGTTGACCTCCGGATCATCCACGACGACAAACGTGTAGTCGATTTCCGGACGTTTGCGTCGTTTCAGGAAGGGCGCGGCGAGGGTTGCTAACCGATCGGGAATTCTCGGCTCATTCAGGATTTCATGCTGATTGCAAATCAATCGGTTTAGACCTTCCCCCAATTGACGTTCTTCAGCTGGGTCAAGTTTCAGCACTTCTTGGCCGATTTGGTCCAGGGATTTTGCGACCTCTTGACCTGTTCGGAACAACTCGCCGATCAGACTGCCCGGCGCTGATCTTTTGGTTCCGGAAGCTGGAAGCGGCTGACCATTGGGGAGTGTCGGTGACGATGCTTTCTGAGGTTCGCCTGACTCACTCTTCTCATCCCGCTCCCGAAGGATTGCTCGCATCTCTCCCAAGATTTCTGTGGCAGTATCGCCCAATTCGTTTGTGAGATGCTGGCTGCGTTCTGACATCGTACCTACCAGGTCTTTTGGCGCGTCGGTTGCGGCATCAATGGCTTGCCCGATTCCATTAGTGACAGCCGAGTCTGCGATCTGTTCCATCGCGGCGCGAGTCTGTTCCCCTTGATCGCGAATTGTCCTGACGACGACCCACGTCATAGTCAAAAGACAGCCCACGCCAAGCAGGGCATAAATGATCATACGCGATTGATGGGTCATTGAAAAACACTCTCTATTCCGGTGAATTGAGGGTTGGCGAAATCTAAAACGCGTCAACAGTCGCACAAATTACTGCACTCCTGTTCTGGCGTGCGGGGTCGGTGTGTTGCCATGCCGTTTTGTGGGTGGCCGAGCCATCGCCAAGCCGTCCAGTGCACAGCCTGAGGCGTGTCAGGATACCTTGACGCAAGGTAAGTTGGAATGATGACAGGAAAACTGGCGTCCGCTTTATGTGAGCAACCGCTGGGCCGCTGCTTCGCCGCTGGCAGTGTGGGTCTCCGTGGGAGATTAACCGTCGTCCCTCTTCATCGATTGTAGAATTTGAAGAATCGTTCCTTGATTCGCTTTGCCGGTTTCGACATCGTTGCCAACATTCACTGCCAGCTTTATCAGTTCTGTAAAAGCGATCGTTCCGGCAGATGAAACAAAAACGACCATCCCCGGAAGAAGGGGTGCTTCTCCGCTGATCCAAGGTGAAAGAATTGAGACCGACAAAAATGGGCATTGATCTATCAACGGCTTCCCTTCTCCCGGGCCCGTACAATGGCATGTATTGTTGATTTGCGATCTATGAGTAGATCAATGAGCTCTGGATCCAATGGTGATGTGAGTTCAGAAGTGTCGAACTCGACCCAGAGGGGTGCGTCAGCATCAGCATCAGGCATTACGATCTTTCCCCCGGCCTTTACAAATATTGCCATTGCGTCTTCAGTGCGGATGGTTCCAGTAATGAGTCCCATCTGTTCAGGGGTTACCGGCAGGGAAATTGCGATTCTGCGCAGGTATCCCTTGATTGACTGGACGGAGACGATCAGCCATACCAATAAGGCGACATCCAGCAGCAAGCCGATCCAGATTGCAGCGTCCATATCGAAGACTCCCATCATTCATTCAAGTTTGCAGGTTGGTCAACCACAGCTCGAACCTTGTGTTGAAAAACAAGGCGTTGAGCGGAGTCTATGCCGAGTGCCTTCACCATGCGAATGAACCAAACGCGGGACCGATCAACACGCCTGATGCAACCAAGGGACGCTGCCTGAGATAACTTGAAATGCAGGCGCGGAAACGGACTGCCGTTATCTTGAAAGTTTCAGAGTGAATCGTCGAACAATTGGCGAAGGAACATCGTCGCACTTGACGGCAGGCCTGTTTCTTGGAATGCTGCGAGCTGCTCGTTGCAAAAAGAAAACCCGGTCGTCGTGACTGACCGGGGTTCTGGATCTGCTCTGATTGCTGCTGGACTTTTCCGGATCAACGTTGCCGCAAAATCTCGCGCCACACGTCTCGATCGCGGTTGCGCCCTTGTTGGGGGGGAAGCTACCTCCGCAGTTACATCCACCGTGCGGTTCGGCGTTTTTGTCATTTTGCCCGATTGACAAAACGACACAAGTCCACTTCCGCTGACAGTGGACATTTTGCCGACACCGATCTTGCGACCAATTTGCAACGCATTACGATGTCATTCAACGGGCCGCGTGATGGTGCGACACTGAACATCGCGATGCGGTGTCGGGTTTCCGCAACCGCTCTCCGGCATGCTTTGGAAAGGGAAATCATGTTGGCGTCGGCGTCGAATATCATCCAGGACAGCATTGAACTCGTTGAACTGATCGAATCTGCTTTTATGCCAGAGCCGAGCAACGGATTGACGTGGAAAACACACTTGAACTCTGCTGGCTTTCTGTCTCTCGCTTTAGACTCGGACGATCGGGAGTGTTGCTTCAAGGAGGTGATTTTCGATGGCTGGCTGGACAGACTGAAAGAGTACGAGAAGAAATTGACGGACCAAGGCGGCGCTCCACACAGACTCATCGCGGCCTTCAATCAAATGTTTAGCAGTTTGTATCCAGTAAAGTTCAAGACCCTATTTTTCCAACGGCAACTTCATGAGTTGGATCTAGAACTGCGAAAGAAACTGCACAACGACATTTTTGCGGCTGCCTGGGATCTTCGAAATTTGTTGGTGATTCTGTCGAGCGACGAGCCTTCGAACCTCAATGGTTTCGTACCGATTCACGAGCCTGAAAGCCCGCTTAAGATTCGGAAGAACTCGTCCCGCAGGAGTCCAAAAGGATCTCAGGAACTCAAGTTGGTGAGTTATTTGACGGTGCATCACGGATACAAACACGGGCATTGCGAAAACTACACGGCAGCGGAGAGCACGAACATCGCAAAGGCATTGAAAATACCAAGCCCCACCGTGGGCTGACGATTTTCCTGAGGATTAGGGAACTTGGGTAGAATTAGGTTTAAAATATTGTTGCGCCCATCGTAGAGTTGGATGTCTTAATCCCCAACGCGATGGAACGCAACAATGGATACATCATACTACACATTGGCTCGTGTTTTCAAATCCCGTC
>Ga0209702_10010208_pt1 | contig 10152 bp, 11 predicted proteins | sample FRY01_FD_187210 | JGI IMG/M metagenome (GOLD analysis project Ga0209702, IMG submission 187210) | Freshwater microbial communities from Lake Fryxell liftoff mats and glacier meltwater in Antarctica - FRY-01 (SPAdes) (version 2) | ecosystem: Environmental > Aquatic > Freshwater > Ice > Glacier...
CGCAACACGGCAACAACATCACCGCCCTCGGCGAGAATCCGGTCAGCTTCCTGGATTTTGCGAACTATTTGCTCCGGAGAGTGCCGTTGCCTTCTTTTGTTCGTCATGGTTATAGTCTTCCTGCCAACTGTTGTTGGCTGCAAGACGACTCTCATAATTTATTGATCTGACCCCCAAATATTGGCCGTTGTTTATGAGAGTTGTGGCATGGTGGCTTCGAAAGGAGCACCTTATGCCCAGGCAGTATCCACCCCATTTTCGCCGTGACATGGTCAACCGTATGGTGGCCGGTGAAAGCGTCTTATCTCTGGTTCACGAAACCTCAGTGCCGGAGCAAACTCTGCATCGGTGGAAACACCAAGCCCTCATTGACGCCGGCGTGAAGGACGGCCTGGATTCTCAGGAGAGTGTCGAGTTGCGTGCTGCAAGGAAACGTATCCGCGTCCTAGAGCAAGAACTCCAACTCGTGAAGGACGCCTCAGAATTGTTCGACGCCCAGGCGGTGGTGCCCCCAAAAGACGGCAGGCCGTCGCAGAAGGACTCGTGACGGCCGGGTATTCCATCCGGGCTTCGACCCAAATCTCCGGTGTAAACAGGTCAACGTTTGGTTACCGAACACGACCCAAACCGCCATCGAATCTCTCAATCCGTCGGCTCTTGATTGCCGACGCGATTGGTCATATCCACCAGGAATCCAGAGGAACGTATGGGTATCGACGGGTTCACGCGGCTCTGCGCATCGAGCGGGACGTGACGGTGAACCATAAGCTCGTGGCTGCTGTCATGGCAGAAATGGGCCTTTCCGGGCTTCCCAGGAGGAAATCGCGGAAGCGGAACCTGATTACCGTGCGGACTAGTAGTGACTTGGTGAACCGGAACTTCACTGCCACCGCACCGAACCAGTTATGGGTCACCGATATCACGGAACACCCCACGAAAGAAGGAACCGTTTACGCCTGCGTGGTGTTGGACGTGTTTTCCAGGAAAGCGGTTGGTTGGGCGGTTGATCGGCGGCCAGAGACGAGTCTGGTGAATTCAGCCTTGTTCATGGCGCACAGCACAAGGAGACCTGCAGTTGGGGGCATCATTCATGCCGACCATGGCCCCCAGTTCACGGCGTGGGCATTCACCCAGAGGGTCGAACAGTATGGGCTCAGGCTTAGCCTCGGGACAATCGGTGATTGTTACGACAATGCGATGATCGAATCATTCTGGGGTCGCATGCAAGTTGAACTGTTGAATCGGCAAAAATGGTCCAGCATCGTCGAGCTCAGTACCGCAATGGTCGACTACATCGACTCCTTCCATAACGAGAAACGGCGACATTCATCCTTGGATATGCTGACGCCAACCGAATATGAAACCAAGCACGCCCCCACGCTGCAGCTTATGTGAGCCCGGCCAAAACCAGGGGGTCAGATCAACTGGACCTAAAACAGGGGGCAGGTCAGGAGTGATAGTCGCTCTCCTCGGAGCTTTTTTCCTCGTTAGCGGTTGATTTTGTGGAGCCTAGATAACTCCATTACTCACTTAAGAATACTAGATACAAGGCTTTATAGGTGAAATTACAACTATAGATTACAACTATTTTTTCATTATTTGAGTGGATGCTTCCGAAAGCAGAGTAGCGATAAAGGGTATGTCTACTGGCTTACTCAACTTATTTAGCAAGCAAAGTAGCAACTCGGCCCAATCGGTCGCCAAACTCCTCCATCCATGGAAGCGGGCTACCGGCAGGAATGCTTATCCATGCCGTGTCTCCCCCTTCAACTCCAGTGTGTTGTCCCATATGCCCAATCACATACGTCTTGAGAACATCCTTCGGCAAAAGCCACGCTTGCACGTCAAAGGGAGAGATTCCCACGCAAAGAGCAAAATCGTACTCTTGATCTCTAATCTGCTGAAATTTGAACACACCCGTATTCCAAATAGTTGACATCTTTATTTCTATTCGTTTCCCATTGATCACACGATCACAATCACTGGTTGGCGGGCGAGTCACATCGAAGCCTTTAGCTGCCGCCCAACCAGCGACTAGAGCTTCTCCAATTGCACCTCTTTGACGAGAGGATGGCAACCGTTTGACCCACTCGAATGGGCTTCCTACCCACGGGTCGTCATCTTGAATGAGGTAGTCACCTGCAATAGCGGCAGCGAGGGAAGCGAATATCCTCACGTCCTCATCGGCAATTTTCCTAAATGACTGGTTTACCAATAGTTTCCTGCGTTTCGAAAGTCACATTGCTGATCAAATCTGTCCCCAAACGTCTCTTCATGACCTCTATTGCTTCTGGATTGCTGTCAACCAGAACAAACCTTCTCCCGAGGCTCGCTGCTGCCGCTCCAGTCGTTCCACTCCCAGCGAAGAAATCAAGTACCCAGTCCCCCTCTTTGGAGCTGGCAGCGATAATCCTTCGAAGGATCCCTCCTGGCTTTTGGGTGACGTAACCAGTTTTTTCCTTGCCAGTGGGGGAAACAATCGTGTGCCACCAAACATCCGTTGGCAACTTACCCCTGGCCGCTTTCTCCGGCGTGACTAAACCTGGTGCCATGTAAGGCTCTCGATCTACTTCTTCATTATTGAAGTGGTAGAGAGCTGGATTCTTTACATAAACAAGAATGTTGTCGTGTTTCGCCGGCCATTTTTTGGTTGCCCTCGCACCATAGTCATAAGCCCAAATTATTTCATTCAGAAAACTCGCCCGACCAAAAAGAGAGTCAAGAAATACCTTTGCGTAGTGCACTTCCCTGTAATCCAGGTGCAGATACAAGGTGCCATGGTCGGCAAGAACTCGCCAAGCCTCAATAAGTCGAGGCTCTAAAAAGCCCCAGTAATCCTCAAAGTCGTCATTGTATTTGAAGGCTTCACCCTTGATGGTTTCGTAAGTTTGTCCCTTGAAGCCAACCCGATCGCCACTAGCAGACCTCACCGTTTTCATAATTTGTCTAGTTTGCACCTTGCCGGTATTGAAAGGTGGGTCAACATAGATCAGATCGAAACTCTCTGGTGGTAAGGATTGAAGGAAAGGGAGATTGTCTCCATGGAGAACAAGATTCGAACTGTCCGGAGACCAGATAGATGTCATACGACAACATTAGTCATTGTGTGACAAGGGAATTTCTAATGCCAATTGCTCTGTAAAAGGTTGGCCTACTCACACCGAACAAGTCAGCTATTTCCTGAACTGATCTTCGTTCTTCGTACAACCGAATCACTCCACTATTTGGTCCCCGAAAGCTTTGGCTTTCTTCCTCCATGCCTTCCTCTGGCTCGTTCGACGGCCAACCCATCCATAGTTCTTGGCCGCTCGTCATAAGAGCCCCAAGGTGCGGAGGCAAGACCGTCCCGTCCTCCGCACCATCATTGGGTTGTCCCTACCGAGAAGCCAAGGCAAAACGGAAGTGATCGTACAAAGATGCGTATGACATGTTGGCCTTTCCGACCTTCTGTGGATCGCCTCCCTTGTCCTGAAGAATGTCGTAGTAAGCCTGGCCAAAGGAATCACCTTGTTCCGCAAGGAATTCAAAAGGGTCGGTGATCCACTCGACACTTCCATTCCTTACTTCCAGGAGAGCTCGGAAGGCGTAGATAAAGGGAGCTATGAAGCCCTCCGGAACGTAAAGTTCCGCAGGCGTGAAGGTAAATTTCTTTAGCGGGAGCTTGCCCTTCCCCATTTCTGAGGCTACCGACTCCATTGATGACCATTTGCCCATTTGGTTGTAAATACCAGGCAGACTGTCGTAAACAGCCTCGTAAAGTCTCGGGAGATCACCCACAACCTTTAGAGCTGACTTCACCCCCTCATGCTTGAGAACATATTTGTTGGTGTCACCATCAAAGCTCCCAACCTGGGGTGACTTCAATAGATCAACATATCTATTCAAGACTGATGCCTTCGAGTTATAAGTCTGAACAGGTGACAGACACGAAATGGTTTTTCCCTCTAAGGCCTTGAATTCTTCATCAGTATCTGCCATCAATACCGTCAGTGGGATCCATGCCAGGGCAAGAAGGTTGCCGACGTCAATCGTGCCACCAGCGTTAGCCTTCCATTCGATATTCATCGCCAAATCAGTGTCAAGATACCTCTTTAGCTCCTCGAACAGCCCTTCGTGGTTTGCCCAAGTCTTGCTGGTCAGTTGTGCGTTCTTGTTTCTCGCCTCTTGCACCTGGGGAATAAGCTCAATGAACTCCCGGAGAACGAAATCAGAGCTGGATTGGGGAATCAGCAGCTCAACTGGGATGAGAATTTCAGCGATTTGCAAGTTAGAAGGATCTTTCAAGAATGCTTCTTGAGCAGCAAAATGCTTCCTGTATAGCTTCTTGTAGCTTTGGAAGTCTTTCGCTTCTTTCAACTCTCTCTTTTCGTTAGGAAGCTCCAGTACCTGAGAGAGAATAAACCTGCCGATGGCTAACGTGTTGTGGCCACCGTCGAGGATTCCCTCAATTTCTCGGTTTTCGAACGTTAGCTTGTATCGGTGATCACGATCTAGCTCCACAGCATTGGTGGACGCGATGAGAACACCCTTAGAAAGAATCGGGAAGATATCGGAGTTGTCCTCCAAAGATTCTTGGATTTCGAGCGTGATGTCAGATTTCTTAGACTCTCGAGGGTTCGCCTGAAGATTCTCGAGCTGAATCAAGTCGAAGAAATGCTTCAGCTTGACTAGACCCAAGATACGAGCGGCTGGCCCGATGTGTTGCTTGATCGCCTGTTGAAAAGGCAGTATGACTGTATTTTTTGAGTTGGCTAAAGTGGCCATTTTTTCTCCTTAGCAGAAACTATCCAGTTTCTTCTTCTTGTACATCCTTCATCCGAAGGAATGACCCAATCATGCATGATAAAAATTCTATTGTCAATCGGGCGGAGTGTTTTGTCGCTCCCTTCGTTGATACCTGTCAGGAGTTTTCAAACGATTCTTGCTTTCCCCCAGTGATGGAGTTGCAATACGGAGTCTTAGTAGTCGATATGGAAGCCTCCAATCGAGTTCCCTGCCACTAACTCCTCCGCTCCCTTTTCAGCAAGCAAACTTATCCAAAGAAGGGTCAGGAGGCTATAACCCTGTATATCGTTGGCCTACTGACTCCAAACAAGTCGGCTATCTCCTGAACTGGTCTTTGTTCTTTATACAAGCGAGTTACTTCAGCTATCTGCTTCTCAGAGAGCTTTGGCTTTCTTCCTCCGAGCCGTCCTCTTGCTCTGGCCGCCGCAAGGCCATCCATGGTTCTTGACCTCATAATCTCGTGCTCGAATTGTGCGAAAGCCGCGACCATGACAAAGAATAAGCGACCCTCTGCGGAAGAGGTATCAATGCTCTGTTCCAAAACTTCTAGCTGAACACCCTTGTCTTCAAGATCTCCAACAATGGTCAGCATGTCGCTAAGAGAGCGAGCCAGCCGATCGAGTCGCGTAATGACAAGAACGTCGCCCGCTCTCAACTGTTCCCTAGCTTTATCTAGTTCAGGTCGAGAGGCTTTGGTACCAGTGAAGGTGTCGATAAAGAGACGATCCACGTTTGCCCTTTTCAGAGCATCCTCTTGAGAGCCAACGTTTTGATCTGTCGTTGAGATCCGTCCATATCCAATGCGGTGTGTTGTCATGATCCGACCCTATCACAAAGGGTGCTGACGTTACATAGTTATCGAGACAAGTTTAGTTACACTTTTGCCCCCCGTGTTTACTGGGTTCCGCTATTTCTCTGGATACTGTCCGAAAACGATCGTTATTGCGACATCGCCCCGACGCGAATTCTCCAGAATCCCACACCGGTTTTCCAAAATGCCTCGTGTGATTAGAAGAGGGACTGGTCACCCATCTCGGTGTGCTTCTTCGCTGTCGGCAAAATTTCCGAGCGCAGCAGAGGCAAGTCAACAACCTTGCCCTCAAGGATCTCATCGATGGTGACGATCTGAATTCGAGGATAAATCTTCTCAAAACTAGGGTGCTTATATGTCCCTACTGCTGACGCTTCTTCTCGCATCGGCTTAGTCGGCGGTTCGAGAGTAATGAAAATACCGACTTCCGCTCCTTCTCGGATGCGATCTGAATTCAACGTTGCGATCAGGTTCCTCGATACATGGCCGGACTTTGTTTGTATGACGGCCTTCCCGTTTGTTTCACCGTCGACCATGAAATACAACAGTCCATCAATGCCGCCATCTGCCCCCTTCTTTTCGTTGATTAGGGCCTTATTCGCTGTGAAAGTAAGCGTCGCCCACTTTTCAAATTCTTTTCGGGTACGGTCGTCTTTCTTCATTGCCAAAGCTTTCGCTGAAGCTATGTCTCTCGGAATACCGTCTAGGTAGATTGAAGACTCAATCTCTTCCCATCGATCTGGATGGGTCTCCTCCAGTCGCTTCAGAATTAGGCTGATGCTTTGAAAAGTGATGTCAGCTCCAATCCAACTTCGTCCGTGCTTTTCAGCGACCGCCACCGTCGTCCCACATCCGCAATAGACATCCAAGACAGTGTCTCCTGGCTCAGTGGCGGACACGATAATCCTCTCCAACAGCTTTTCGGGCTTTTGGGTGGGGTAACCTAACCGCTCCTTCTCTTTTGCCTGAAGAGAATTGATGTCGGTCCACCAGTCTTCAGGAATCTTGCCTTCATCGAGGTAGTAGCGGTACAACTTTTTTTTTCCAGTTCCCCACTTCTCGACGTACTCTCGTCCTTCCTCGTCGAATCCCATTCGGCCCCCGTAACTCTTCCCAGACTTGTCCTGCTTATGGGGAGTTAGGGGCATTCGAACTTCATCTGGAAAAAATTTGTAATCCTTGCTCTTCGAGTACCAGAAAATGTTGTCGTGCTTTTTCGCGAACCACTTCGATCCTTTTCCACCTTGGCTGTAGCACCAGATGATTTCATTTACGAACTGTCCCCCATTAGGGAGGAAAACTGAATCAAGAATGAGTTTTAGGTAGTGGGCTGCTGTCTGGTCGCAATGAAGAAAAAAACTACCCGTCGGAGCAAGCACTCGTCTGATTTCGACTACACGGACCGAAAGGTGTAAAAGATAGGACAGCAAATCTCCTTTGCCAAGAACGTTCGTTAGACCCCGAATCAAGTCCGCTAACTGAGGGGTGACCTTACCGCTGTGAATGTTCGACAAGTCGAGGACAAAGGAAAGGTCATCCTCAGAATTCGCGTCCCATGTCCACGTGTCATCGAAAGCTTTAGCCTGTGCTTTATCAGAGCCCCCAGATATCTCGTTGTTGTAAATCATGAAGTAGTGCCGTTTTGAATTGAAAGGGGGGTCGATATAACAAAGGTCAACTGAGCCTGACGGCAAGCGCGCCTCATCCCGAAGAATTTCAATGTTGTCGCCGTAAAAAAGCTTTCGATCCATGGCTCGAGACTACTTGGGTCCTACGACAGCTTTGGATGAACCTGTGCGGTGACCGTGTCGGAAATTTTGTAATCACGGTCTTATTTGGCTCGCAGTCGATTTTCTAGGCTCAATTCGCCCTTGTTGTCCTTGTCGGTTCGGGCCAAGGAAAAAGTTCAAACAAGAGATTCACGATGAATTGTTCTACTTTCTTTGATCCAAAGACGGCTTGTGCATCTTTCTCTTTGTCGCGCTGAGTAAATTCTGTGTCTTTCGCCTAATCTGCTGATTGCGTTGGTCAATAGCTTTCCCCCACATATTGTTGCCCTCTGCAACTATCCCGTTTGCGTCATTTGGGCCATGAAACTTCTCTAGGTGCTCAGGCTCTTTGGCTGCCTTTTCCTTCCGTGCGTCGATCACTGCTTGCAGCAGGGAACTCGTTCGTGTCTCCTGCCAGTAGGACAATGGTGCTCCTTGAAGAACACCGTCTGGAAGTTGAGGATCACGAGCCTGCCAGTAGGCCCTCCACTCTCCTGATTCTCTTTCTGAGTGTCTGACTCTGTCCGTCCAAGTGTGATGAAGGTCTAGTCCGAGTTTCTCAGCTGCTCTGATCGACCCAACGTTGCTTTGATCTACGAGCCACCAAAAGGAAGAATAGCCATAGACCTCGAAAGCGATCTTCCTCATCGTTTTCCCAATACCAGTGGCAATTCCCTTCCCCTGATGCTCCCCAAACACGGCAAGGATGATCTGCACATCCTGCGCCGATTCGGCATGTGGCTCAAGCGAGGCAATCCCAACTACTCTGTTCCCTATCCAGAAAGTCCAGGTATCACTCGGAAACGGGCGGTTGAGTGCGTTCATTACGAATGATTGTGCGTCTTGCATGTCCCAAGCGTGGGCGTTGTGAAAACTACCAAGGTAGGAACGGATCTGTTTGCCGTGTTTTTTGAATACAGGTATAAGTACTGCAGCGTCTGTCTTCTTGAGATGCTTTATCTCTAACGGGTATGAATACCCTGGCCAGTTCGACTTTTCTTTTCTGAACTCAAGTTCAAGTTCTTCAATTGTTTTCATTGTTGTCGTCTTCTTTCGGTTGTTGCTTCTCCCCGCTCCTCTCAGTTGAGTGGGCATGGGGTTGAGATAGCAATCCTTGTTTTCGAGCAAGCTGAAGTCTCTGGTTGATCGTCGCGGTGTTCACGGTCTTGAGGCTGCCATCGGCTAGCCCGACAAAATTGGATTCATAGTTGGCGATGATTTGGTGAGTTTGTTTGATTCCAAAAGACTGCAACAAGAGATGCCAACGGGCAGTCCTTTCGACCTTGGAGATTTTCGGTCCTGGTTTGAGGTCAGCGAACCGGTCGTGGGCATAGAGGTGAAAACCCAGAAAATCTACTTCAACGTGTCTAGTGGGATTGGTGTAGACAAAGTCTCCTAACAAAGACCCAGAAACCATGGCTGAGCCAAAAGCGAGATCAAGGAAATAGTTGTCCCAGATCTGATTGATCATTCCCTCGATAATCCATCGATCCTGCTCATGTATCGAAAATGTCATTTTCATGATCAACGATGGTTGAATTTCATCTATCTTTCTGCGCCCAGACACGTACCAGTCTGTGGTGACTCCGCTCTCGGCAGGGAATGCGAATACTGAGACCGCAAAAGGGAAGTCTCCGAAGTTGTAGTACAAACAGGAGCCAGAGCTTCCAGCCTCAGAGAACTTGTACCCCTCAGGGGCCTGTGATGAGCCATTTGTTTCCATACCTACATTGTAGCATACTTTGCACGTTTTTATTAGAAAACATTATAAATACCGCTTCAATCTTATGTTTTTGAGAAATAAAGTGCTATAATTAGAGTATGGAGAAAGTGGTGTGTCTAACACCCCGCTTCGAATAATGAGATTGGAGAGGAGGTGAAATTTATGACAGGAAGCACACATAAATATCTTGCGAAAGATGGAGAGAGGACTGATCACTACATTTTTCTCACGACGATTAGAGAAGCGAAGTTGCTTTGTAAAGAGAAATCTCTACTTCTCTTTTACGCGAATGCTCACAACTGGAAAGAAGGGGCCTGGTCTTTCTACAGCGAGCAACGAATCTGTTCGATGGTAAGCATGTCGCCAAAGACGTTTCGGAAGGTGCGGGCACGGTTGGCGGAACTTGGATGGGTTGTGATTCATGACAACGGCTACCGTGAGACTCCAAACGTCGAGCTTTGCTTTGGAAATGATGATCCGCACTACGAGAAGACAGAGTGGGCAAAATGGTGGCAGCCAACGGGAAAGAGAAAAAGTCTCCACGGCAACCCAGTTCGACCAGACAGAAACGAGGAAAATCATCTGCTCATTCGGGAAAATGGGCCTAGCTAGAGGTGAAAAGTCCTGACTAAGTACGAAGTGAGTATGAAACAAGGAAGAAGTAAGGAAGATATAAGTCTTATCTACGTCGAGACCCTTGCAAAGCAAGGGTAGAAACTTCAGCCAGAGGAATCAAATAGAAATCCTGTCCTTTGAATAGTAGAACAGTTGAATCTCTCCTCTGGCCTCTTCTCTCCTGATTAGCTGTCGCCCGCATCGGGCGTATAAGTGTGCTCACTAGAGATTTACCAACCATCCCTTCTACTGAGAATGATACAGCTTCGCAAATTTTTCTATTTTTCTCTGAAACGAAAGCGATAGTTGCTACTAGAAGCTCTCATATCCGTGGATTGACAAACATCTATTTCAATTAGGGGTACAGATACGATTGCGCTTGCCGATTCGTAAGCTCTACGTGGCTTCTGTGGCCTCTGGGGAGGTGTTTCTTGACCATCCCTCACCAT
>Ga0209702_10010209_pt1 | contig 10152 bp, 17 predicted proteins | sample FRY01_FD_187210 | JGI IMG/M metagenome (GOLD analysis project Ga0209702, IMG submission 187210) | Freshwater microbial communities from Lake Fryxell liftoff mats and glacier meltwater in Antarctica - FRY-01 (SPAdes) (version 2) | ecosystem: Environmental > Aquatic > Freshwater > Ice > Glacier...
TTATTTCCATATTTATTAACTCCTGCAAATACTACTATGAGTAAGCAATTAGTATTATGGTTTTAAGTATTTATAAAACTATGCTGGGTGCAATGCCACTCATTTTTACAAAAAAGAATTTACTGGTGATAAAACAAAACGAGTGGCACATTTAATTTCTTATTTCTTTTCTTCTTTTATTACTTTCTTTTTCTTAACTTTTTTTACTACTTTTTTCTTTACTTTCTTCGCCATTTGTTACAACCTCCATTTCTGTTTCTACACTTTTACCAAGTGCTTCAATCGTAATTTCTTTATTAGCTAGTTGGTTATGCTTGGTATATTTTTCCATTATTAAGTTCTCTCTTACTGGTTCGTTTGGGTGTGAAAGCTTTCTAGCTTTATACCAATTACGCACTATTTTTCCACCGATAGAATTATCCTTTCCTGAAATAATATTGTCTATTTCTTTAGTTGCCTGATCCATACTAATTGCCTTAATTTTCTTTTTCAAAAACTTCATTTTAAATTACCCCCTAAACAGTCTTTAATATAAGCTTTATATATCTTATCAAAAAACTCTATTAACGCTTCATCAGGCAACATAAGATTAGTAGTGGCAGTGCCATTACTAAATATCTTTGCTTTTCCTGTGATAGTTATTTCTACCCAGTTTTGGTATGGGTTTTTTCTTTTATCGTATTGTGCCTGGAATGATTCGTTGGTTTTCATTGATAAGAATAATTTGTTTAAATCTATTTTAAGTCCATGTTTTTGGTTGGGTAGGCTAATTTTTTTTATTAGTGGAGGAACTAACTGAGTATCCATTTTATTTCTTCCTATTTTTTAACCGTTCTTGCATTGTGTTTTCTGGGTCAATTGGATTATAATCAAATACTATATTTAAATAATTCATAAATTTTAACAAATGAACTTTTTTTAAATGTATTAATAAGTTTTCTATATTAATCCAGTCCTCTTTTAATGATTCTTCTAAAAGTTTTTTTATTAGTTGAGGTCTACGTCCTTCTAATATTAAATCTTTTTCGTTGAATTCTAGTTCAAACCTGTGTTTTATTTTTCCAGTATCTGGATTAATAAATGCTAAACATTCTTTACACTTCATCATTTTTTATCAAATCCAGTTTTTTAAATTTTTTAGTTTCTTCAATATACTCTATACCAACTAATAAAATAATTAATATTGGAATAACTCCTGTCGCTTTAAGGACATATTCACCAATTATAAAAGTTGGAGTTGTTATTTCTACACCAGTTAATACTAATGTTGTTGCTAATCCAACACCCATAAACCATATTATACTAAATAGTAATGTTATTCCAACTAAAATTGATTTTAAAGAATACCATAATGTTCTAGTAATTTTTTTTAGATTCATGGTCTCACCACTATTGCTCCACTAGAAGCAGCAGAATGTAAAGCTTGAATAATTTCCAACATTTTTGTTTGGTCTTCATACATCGAATACAAAAAATAAATCATAGCCACACACATAATCACGATTATTATAGGCAAGTAATGTAATATTGATTCTAGTCCATCTGGCTTCTTAGATTTATCACTAAGAATAACCCCATCTTTATAACCAAGATTATAAGCTTCCATTACTAACCCTGAAACAAATTCAGAACTAAGATCCTTTTTCATCCCACTATAAAAATCATAAGAAATTGGAACTCCCTGAATAGCAAAAACAACAGGAATACTAGTACCATTAAAAGAATACTGGTATTCAGTAACCCTAGTAACTTCTTTCACAGGCTCATTTCTTTCATTCTTACTCCAAAACTCAATATACTTTAAATCTTTATTAGTGTATTCAAAACTAACTTTTTTTGGTCTAGCAACTTTAACAAATACTTTCCCACCTTTAGCTTTGGTTTTCTTTAATTTTAAAAACATTAATGCTACTTTCAAAAAGTTTTCAGAACCATTCATAGAGAAACTTTTTGTTGTATCAACTGATTCTACTTGGTCAGGATGTAATGCTTTAAATTCCTCAAATTCTTTATTCACCATTTCTTGAACTGCTTTTTGTTTTAATTGTTCTTCCTCAAATTGTTTCTCTTGCTGTTCAACAGTCTCCTGTTCTTTTAACTTAGCTAACTCGTATTGTTCTTTAAACTCAGTTTCTTTAGAAGTTAAATCTTTTGCAGAATCAAACTTGTTTTTTATTCTCAAATATTCTAGGTCAAATTTTAGTTCCGGCATATCTTCTATAATATCAGTATAATCTTCTATTTTTTGTTTTTTAGATTCCTGTATTTCTTGAACTTCCATTTCTCTTTGAGGAAACTTTTTCTTTACAGGTCTGCCAAGCTTTTTAGGTTCTGGAATTTCTTCTTCATATTCTACTTCTGGCATTTCTTTTTCTCTTGCTTCTGCTTCTTGTGCATCTCTTATTTTTTGTTGAAACTCGTCTAAATCTTCGTCCATTTTTTTTTACATCTCCTTTCGTTTTAAGAATGGTATTTTTGATTCTATTTTAGCTCTTGCTGATTGTTCAGCTTCTTGTCCGTAATCCATGTTGTTAGCTACCATTTGTTCTGCTTGTTGAATATTAATATCTGATTTTGCTAGGTATGCGAAGGCTGCGTTTTTGCTTCTGCCTGTTACATCTGTTATTGCTCGGTCTCCTTCAAAGAAGTCTATTAGGTTTTTGAAGTTCCAACTAAAAAGTTTTTCTCCTAGTTCTAGTCGGTTGATTAGTCGTGCTGCTCCTCTTACTGCTTGTAATTCCAAAGGGTTGTTGTTTCCGCGGGAACTGTCTTCGTTTACTGATTTTCCAGGGTATTTTGAAACACTGAATAAGTGTTTTGCTACATCGCATTCTCTTTCAAATGGTCGGTTTTGTAGTTGCATTTGGTCTTGTTGTCTTTGTGCTACTATATCTCTTAGTTCATCTGGTACTTGTTGTAGGTCGTTCATTGTAGATCGCCTATCCATTTGTTTATTATTTGTCTTAGGACATAATCGTAACTGACTCGTAAGTCAGGGTTTTGTTTTTGTAGTTCTGTTTGTATATCTTTTAGTTGTTCCCTCGTGGAAACCTTACATACTACATGGGCATTAACATTACCATTAACCATACATATAACATTACACTTAACATTATATAAACCTTTCCGCCCATATGTAATATAACATGGGTAATAGTAATTATGCACAAGCTAAATCAATAATACCAACCAACATAAAAAACGAATCAGAATTCACAGTAAAAGGAATAGTCCTAAAACAAGTAGACAGAATAACATACATGTTAAGTATAGCAAAAGCCACAACACAAAGCCAATCAGAAAACCAAAGAGCTTTAGGATTTGGAGTAAAATCAGGATTACTAAGCTTACAAGCCCTTATTTCCCCTTTCTTAAAACCAGAAGCAGAATACTTTTATAAATCTCAACTAGTCCAAAAAGAACTTTCTTTTCTTGAACTAGATTATTCTGTTAATTCAAGCGATTTTAGGTATTGGTATTTACTAAATGTTTGGCTTGGTTACTTGGTTTTTGAACTATCTAAACTTGGTTATTTCCCTCAGGAAGAAATAGATAGTGAGATAGAATATGATTAAGAGCAAAAGTATTTATGCAAGAATGCCACAGCATGTTTCTGACCACTGGTTTTATAGAAAAATTTATATAGACATTTGGGTAAGAAAAAAGAACGCTGGATTAATAGTTACTGGTGCTACTGGTTCAGGGAAATCAGAAGTTGCTCTAAAAATTGGTCATGATCTTGATGCTGGTTTTAATGTTCAAAGAGTTGTTTATGATGTTAATAGTTTTTTAGAATTGCTTGTTAAAGGGGATTCTTTTGGGAAACTTGGTATTGGTTCAGCAGTGGTTTTTGACGAGTCAAGTCATGATGAAGCTATGGATTCTAGAAGTAGTCTTAGTAGGGTGAATAAACAAATGGCTGGATTATCTACTATTTACAGGGCTAAAAGGCTTATTGTGATTTTTGTAGCACCGAATTTGAACCAAATTGATTCTCGTGTTAGGGCTGTGAGTATAACTGCTTTGCTTCAAATTAGAAGTATTGATTATAAGAATCAACAAACAAAATCTGCTATTTATTGGAGTGTTCAAAATAATAGGACTGGGGATGTTTATTATAAGCGACCTCGTATTGTTACTCCTAGTGGTCATGTTCGTGTTGTTCGTTCTCTTGTTTTTAATCGTCCTCCTAAAGATTTGAGGGCTTTGTATGAGGTTAAGAAGATGGAGTTTATTAATCGTAAGTTAAAGAAATGGTATGATGCGACTAAAGAGGTTTCAGCAAAAGATGCAAGGGGAAATAAATTAACTGTTGCAGAAATTACTAAAGAAGTTTCAAAGAACAGAAAAAAGTTTTCTGTCCAAGGAAAGATTAATGCGTTTAGAATTATTGAAGAATATAATGTTGGTGTAAGTACGGCTGCTCAATTGGCAGGATACCTTAACAAATCTGGTTGAGTCTATTTATTTTCTTATTGTGTTTCTTTTATATTGTAAGGTATTACAAAAAAACCAAACACACAATTTGTTGGACAGTTATTATTGATGATGTTACAGAATTAAGAACTGTAACATAAGTTTATAAGAACTATTGTATCTGTATATAGTATGCTTGAACACCCTGAAACAATATCTTATGATATGGTAAAAAAAACTATATCTAATATCAAAATACCATTAGATAGGAGTATGGCTGCACTTGCTTATGCTACTGGAGCTAGAGTAAGTGAATTAAATAAAGTAAAGAAGAAAGACTTTCATCAAGAAGAAACAGGTAAGTATCTATTCATTTATTGTTTAGTGTTAAAGAAACGATCTAAAAGTAAGGTTACTAGGAAAGCTATTGTTCGTATGGATGAAACATGGCTTATTAATCCAATACTTAACTGGGCTAGTTCTTTTAAAAATGATGAAGATATTTTGTTTGATTATAATCGTATGTTTATTTATCGGCATTTGGTTAGTTCTACTGGTTGGAATCCTCATGGTTTTAGAAAGCTTAGGGCTACTCATTTGAGGAAGTATTTTGGTTTTGATGCTTATCAGTTGAAAGATTTTTTTGAATGGTCTAGTATTGAGCCTAGTGGTTATTATGTAAAGCTTGATAATAAGGAAATTTTATATTAAGGAGATGGGAGAATGAAGAAAGGTTTAATTAGTTTGGGTTGGGGTGTTGTTGGAGCATTTCAATTATTGATTGGGATTTCTTTATTCTTTGTTTTGTTTCCAATTAACATTTTTTTGTTAATAATTCCTTTTATGGTTTGTGTGTTTGGTTTTTTTACTATTTTTTGTGAAGTTCAAAGGTTGTGGGCTGATTGATTGAAATAGTGTTTCTTGCAGCAAGGGAAGGATTTCTTATGGACATTATTCTACCAGCAGTAGTGGGTGGTGCTGTTCTTGTTTGGATAGGAAATAGTATTTTGAACAAATTTGGGTGGACTCTTTGGTAATTAATAAGTTGTGGCAAAAATTTGTTTGTGTTCTTTTAGTCGGGTTAATGCCTTTTGTTGCTTTAATGATTAGGGGTGTTGGTTGGGGTTCAGACTCTTTTGCTTTTTATGCAGTGGCTTGTGGTCAAACACAATACACTTCAAGTTTAAGCACTGGTGTTTTTGCGAACTTGTTGCCATTATTTAATTGTAATTTTTATTTAATTTCTTTTGCTATGTTTGTTTTTTATTTTTTGGGTTTACTTTCTTTGTGGGTTATTTTTAAAAAAGTGTTGAAAGAGCATGCTTGGTTGTTACCAATTTATGTTGGTACGTTAACTCCTTTGTTTTTTGTTGAGGGTTTGCGTTTTGAGAATGATTTATTCGGTTGGACTATTGCTTTGATTGGAATAGCCTTGTTTACTATTGCTTTGGGTTATGATAAAAAGTTATTTAAAAAACTGGATTTGATAAAAAATGAATAAAAAATATATCAAAACAAAAAATAAGATGAAATATAATAGATATGTTGCTGTTGGAGAACTTAAATACAAATTATTAAAAAAAATAGGGAAGTGTGAAAATTGTGGTTATGATCAATTTTTAGAAATTCTTGAGTTGGCTCATGTTATTCATGGGCATGAACCTGAAAAAGTAAATAGTGGTAATTGTTTTTTGTTATGTCCAAATTGTCATCGAGCTTTTGATAGAGGATTATTAGAAATTCATGGTGAAGTTAGTGATTGTCATCTTGTAAAATATAAAAGTCCGTTTGTTTTATTTAAGGCAAAGCAAAAAGCTATGCGTTTAAAGTCAAAAACTGACTTTATTTGGAAAAGTACTGGAGATGGAAAATTTTTCACCACCTCAAAACCAAAGGAGTAGATGTTTTTTATGGTATTTTTAACAAAAAACAATATTATACGCATTATAGCATTGTTTTTATCAGTGTGTTTGTTTTATATAGCTTTTCAGCTATGGACGGCTAGTATATTAATCAGTTTTTTAGCAGTAGTGTTGTTATTGGATAGATTTGAGTTGAATAAATTTCAACCGGCTTGGTTTTTTCTCGTGATTATTGGTTTTTTGTTTTTTCAGTGGAGTTATTTAGTGAGAAGTTTTAATTTTGATTTTATAATGTTGGTTGCTGAGGAAATTCCTTTGATTGGTTTAGTATATATTATTCATGTTCTTCATTTTTGGAAAAAGATTCCTCAACCTTTTTTATTATATGGATTACTTTTTTTGGGTCTTGGTATTCTTAAGTCTAAGTATTTGTTTTTAGCTACTCCTTTTTTGTTAATGGGTTTGATTCAGAAAGAAAAATCAGTCGGTTTGTGGTTGGAAAGTAAAAGGTTTTCTAACAAAATAGAAATTGTGCCTGTGGTTTTTGTTGTAGTGTTTGGTTTTGGGTTGATTTTGAGTGGGGTGTCTATGTTTCCTACCCAAATTGATTTTGTAGAAATGCAACAAGCAATTGATTTTGCTACTGATAATAATATACCTTTAGTAAATGAGTGGGGTTCTGGTTGGTATTTTGTTTATCTTGGTTTTGAAACCAAGTATAAGATTGGTCCGCCTGATCCTGATTGGAATAATCTAGATAAGCCTTTTGTGGCTTATTCTAGGGATTTTGATTTGAATTGTTCAAAGATTTCTAAAAACACTTGGTTATGTTAGCGTTTTTTCTTTTTACAAGTTCTTTTTTTTTGTCTTGGTTTTAGTATGTCTTTGGTTATGCTGTATGCCATTCCTGCTCCGATAACATTTCCTATTAAACTATCCATATTACTCCAACCTCCTTTTTATTGTGATGTGAATTGTTTTCTTAGTCCATTCACTAGCATTAATAAACTTATGATTAGTGCTACCCAGAACATGAACATGAATGCTGGGTCTAATAGGCTAAAAATAAATATAATACAAGTTCCTGATAGAATAACTGTGCCTATTTTTGCTTTTGCCATTACCAGTGCAATAGCTACTACTAGAAGGACTGCGAAGCCTAGTAGAATCCATGACCCACCACTTGCACCGAACAAAGTTGAGGCTGCGATTTCTACTACGTTGTTTGCATCAGTAATCATTTTATGATCCACCCCTAATTATTCCAGCTAACTTAAGCATAATTACAATAATAGCAAATACTTCTGTTAAAGCAAAGAAAGGAATAAGAATAACACTCATTAGAACCCCAATAGTCCCAAGTCCACTAAGACTTAAAGATAATACGCTTATCCATGCTGTTAAAAGATTCCAAAGCCAACCCAACGCACCAGTAACTAAACTAAGTGTTTGTCCAAGAACACAAGGAGCATACTGTAACAATAAATTAGAACTTGTATCACAAGTAGTTGTTTGTAAATCTTGAAGATTACTAGTATCCACAATGTTTTGTGATTGAGTTCCTATCCCGTTCAAACTATTGTCAGTAAAGGTATCTGACCCTTGAAACCACATTATGCTAGCATTTATCATTAGGAATGCCATTAGAATCCAAATTGCTATACTCAAAAACTCGTCCATAACCAGTCATCATCTCCTTTCGTTCACCAAAAATGCTAATATGATTATGGCTACAACTCCCATTAATTCTATCGGTATCCAGTTCAAGAATGTGAATAGTGCCATTATTAGTCCAAATATGATTGAAACGCTTTGTGAACCGATTGCTCCCATTAGCATAGAAACATATAATCCAAGCCCTATTGCTATTAGAACTGCTATAACAAGCAAAGGCATGCAAACTCCAGTAGCACTACATCCAAGGTCGCTTCTTAAACCATATTGGAATAATCCAAGTAAATCTACGTTTGAATCGAACATTGTTGTAATGTCATAAGTTTTTTGAAGAGTGTACATGTTTCCGTCTGAATCGTATATTACTAGTTTGGCTGTTATTGTTTGGTTCATGTCTGTCCAGGGTATTATGAAGGTGAATGTTTTGTTTGTTGTTCCTGTCCATGTTTGAACAGGGCTAAGGTTTAATCCGTTTTGGGTTAGGTATGCGTAGACTGTTATGTTGTTTGAGTAGACGTTGTTTAGTGTGCTAGTGAATGTTTGGTTTCCTGTGGATTGGGTTAGGTTGTTTGGTGTCCAGTTTGCTGTGTATAATCCAGTGTTTATGCTTGGAATTGTTGTTCCTAAGTTTAAGTAAATGAATATTGTGCTACTGGTTGCACTTATGTTGAAAGTGTTTGTTAAAGTATTGTTATAATAAGTTTCAAACTCATATTCCCCATTCAAAACTAACAATGATAGTGCTTGTCCTTTTGAGTCAGTAATAACTTGTTCTACAAGAATTCTTCCAAGTCCACTAATATACTTATATATTTTGATTGTTACTCTATTAATTGCACTACCAGTTGAAGCATCTAGCACAGTTATTGTTGTTAGTAGTCCTGTTGTTGTTGATACTAGGTATGGTTGTAGTGTTGCAGTTAAAGGATTTCCAGGGTATTGTTGTGCGTAAGTTCTAGCAAAATAATTTCCGTTCATATCACTTATTTTTATATTGTATGGGTTTGTTGTGTTTGGTAGTAAATAAACTATTTTATTAGCGTTTAATTCAGTGTATGAAATGTAGAGGTTTTGTGTAATATCAATCCTCCATTTTTCTGTGATTTGTAAAAGAGTTTCTTCATTCTTAGGATAAAGAATAGTTAGGGCTACTGGAGTGTAAGTGAATTCTCCATTGTTTATTAATGCTTGATAATTAGAATCGTCTATTCGTAAATTAAATGTTACTTCTCCTATTGAATTAGTTTTTAGTCTTCCTATGATGTTGCCTGTTGTTACTTTTTTTATTTCTACATAAGTGTTAGTGAATAGTGTTGTTTGGTTTGTTGCGTAGACTTTGAATGGAATGTCTGCATCTAGTGTGTCGGATATGATTGAGAAGTTTATGTCTTTTGCTGTGTATTGGTTTAAGTCTATTTGGTAGTATCTTGTGCTATAACCTGTTTTTGTTAGTGTGAATAAGTGTGTTTGGTTTGTTATTCCTTGTAGGTTTAGGTCTAGTTTGTTTGTGTCTGTCAAAGTCCAACTATTTATTCCGTTTATTGTTTTGTCGCTTGTTATTATAACATTGTTTGTTTTTAGTCCTGTATTTTCATCATACATATTGAATGTTAGTAATCCGTATGTTGTGAATTGACTGGTTTTTATTGACTCGTTGTTATCGCTGTTATCTGTTGAATAATATTGTATATTGTGATCGCCTGCTCCTTCGTAAATTATTTCTAGTGGATTGTCGCCTATTGTATAATAATTCCAGTCTTCGCCGTTTATACTATACTTAATTGTTTTACAGTCACTATTATTATCTGTACAAGTCAATATTATTTCTTGGTTTGTTGTACCAGTTACTTGACTGCTAGAAAAACTAGTAATAGGAGCATTAATATTAATTTTACTCAAAAAAGGATAACTTAAACCATCAACAATATTCCAAACATAACCATTATTTTTATTATCTAAACTTACAACTGTAACAATATCCCACTCAGGGTCAAAAGTACCAAAATCCATCATTTGAATAGTAGTTTTTCCAGTTCCACCATCACTAGTTGTTTGACCACTAGAATTAATATCCCAAAAACAATTGTTATTGTCTCCTGGAAAATCACCAATAAAACCACCCTCATAACCAGGCGTACCATTTACTTCACCAGTAGAATAAGAATTAATAATAGTTCCATTAAGATTCCTTCCTGCAAAA
>Ga0209702_10010218_pt1 | contig 10145 bp, 9 predicted proteins | sample FRY01_FD_187210 | JGI IMG/M metagenome (GOLD analysis project Ga0209702, IMG submission 187210) | Freshwater microbial communities from Lake Fryxell liftoff mats and glacier meltwater in Antarctica - FRY-01 (SPAdes) (version 2) | ecosystem: Environmental > Aquatic > Freshwater > Ice > Glacier...
ACTTGCCCATTCCCCACACATGCACAAAGTCATCTGGATCAATTGCTTGTGCCAAACAACGTACATATATGCGTGGACGCATTGCTTCTGGAACCTGATTCAAAATGTAACCAAGACTTTCAAATCCCGGCTGAAACATGTCCTCAAAGTACACAACATCTTCTGTAGTGACTTTGCCCTGCTGCATGAGTCGAACAAGATTCATCATCTGACTCATTGAAAAGTAACTACGTCCGTGTGCGTCTAAGACTTGTCCTACTGAAATTGCTTGTGAGTTGTCAATAGTTTCGCCTGGAACATAAATCACGTCCAGGCCACGCTGATCGAACACACGACGATTCCACTCGGTTAGCTGAAGTGTGTAGCGGGACTCGTATGACTCGAGTCCCATATAATATAGTTTACGCATAATCAAATGTTTCTGTTCAATCGACGACCATCTTCTGACCACATGTCACGGGCGTTTTTGCCTTGTGTGAACTTGCTGTACTGTTGCCAGACATAACTTTTGAAGTTGTACAAGTCTGCTTCGTTGTATCGATATCCGTAACTGCGACAGAATTCTAGCAATTTATCTAGATCTTCCAGTGCGATACGGGCCTTGGGATTAACTTGCATTGCTGGTTTACCCATGATGTTTCCTTTTAATTTTTGATAGTAATGTTAGGACGTGAAAGTTCGTACTTGACCAAGCATCCGTTTTCATTATCTTCAGACACTTCAATCCACACAGCTCTGTCCGGATATCGCTGTGCAATCTGTATATATATGTCATCTGCCATCATCTCGCAAGATTTATGATCCAACTGCAACACCGGTGTTGAACTGTCTACTTCACTGTACAGTCGTTCCAGCCAACGTTTGAATTGCATAAATTCAATGTCTCTATCATTATGGAACACATCTATCCACACACGAAAGTGAAAAATATGTCGATGTGGAAAGCCCAAGAAACTCACATCGTCCCAGCCGCCTGTGGCCAACTTTGGATCTGTGTCAGCACCCGGATACATGTGCACACCTTCTTTCTGGAATGTGACCCAAATTTTACGTTGGGCTTTTTCCATAATGCTTATTGCTTGTTCTGCCAGTGCTTGTTGTCTTTGATTCATAATGTTTCGTCCTTTGTGTATTTAGACCACGGAGTAAATGTGTTGCGATTTTGTAAACTGTGTACACTGTGACACCATACACCTGGATTGGTTGCGTCAAAGTCTACATCATCTAGTTTGATTGTAGCATTATAACCCAGCTGTTGTATACAGGGCAATTTTACCGAAATCATTGGTATAAAATTATTGTATTCAGCAAACCCAGTTTCGAGCAGTCCTGGCATACATTTAACGTCAATATCCAGTGTACACATGTAGTCAGCATCTAAAAATGGCTGAATCATTTCTTCCCACGGTTCCCAGTGATGCAGGCTAGTTGAATCTGGAAAACTCATGTTGGCGCCAAAGTAGATGTGTTCACAGCCTATTAAGTGGTTAGCAATACTTTCAAATGATTGCACACCCACAACAAATAAGGTTTGTAATCCATGTGCAGGTGTATGTTCTACTTCAACGCCGGTAAAGAAATTTACCAAATCGTCGTGCCCATCTCTAATCATAGTACTGTTTGCTCTAGTTTATCTAAGTTGTCAGTTGAAAGCTCTTCTTCATCTAATTGTACACTAGAAGTGATATCCTCGTCAACCACTTCAAACAAGTTGTTGAATTGAGTACGAGCATTTTTGGCCTTCTTGCCTTTAAAGCCGCGTGTACCAATTATGTCCATCCAATAACGATCATAACTTTCAATAATGGCTTCTGCTTCTGCTCGATCTGGTGTAGCAAAGATTGCTTCTACAATGTCCTCAAACTTGGTATGGTCACCGTTTGTGTCCCACATCATTTTGGGTCTTGACCCAGCATCAAACTCACGATTGGCGCGTTGTACTGATTCCAAATGTAGCCAAACATTATGGCCCATCAGTAATGCATAGCTGAATGAATCCCACGACGTTTTGCCTTCTTTGCCAATTTTATTTAGATCACCAGGCTTGTAATAACAAATGTCCTTCATTTGTAAATGTTGGCTAATTGGACTTTCGTCAAACTTGTCAACAAATCCGTCTGCTACCACTGCTTGACCATATGGGCGTGTATCGTTACAATACTTTTTGTCATCTACAATGGGATTCATTCTATAACTCCACTTGCCGTTGTGTGGTAGGACAATTTCGTGATACACTTGTCCGTTGGCAGTGGCAAGGAATGGACTGGCACAATCAAAACTGATAGTAAAGTCCGGATTTACATACTTTCTGACTGCACGTTGAATCACAGTGAGCAGCACAGCCCACTCTAGTTTACTTGTACCCAAGAAGTGCATCCAATCATGAACGCCTTGTTGCAACAAGTTGTCGTGTCTCAGTGCAACCAGCCGCCTAAGCACCAAGTGTACATCGCACATGTTCTGTCCACCCATACTCCAACCGTTGAAGTGTGTGTCGGGATACTTGACTGGATCGCAATAGTCTTTCATCAAATCATACCAACGATCGGCGTCATCATGACTAGCACCCTGTAGAACGTTCAGCACTTTCATACCGCCATTCTTCACACCCTTACGGTGCTTCATGAAGTATTCGTTGTTGTACTTGGTAGCGTCAACTGCTTCTTGCAATGTTTTGATACCGCACTTGTCACTGGCGTTCTTGTCATGGATAACCCAAGTAGGAATATCCAATGTCATACCGTATGTGGCAACACCGTCTAGCCATTTAAGAATAGATTCACGCTTCTTCTGTGCTTTGGGGCAACCAGAGTTGGCCTTCCAGTCTCCTTCCCATAAGCCTTTGGCAATCTGGAATCCACCCGAGTCACCAAGCAGCAAAGTTTTAGGGTCACGATTGCGAACCATGTCTTCTGACCAGTCTTGCTTGTTAAGATCCAAGTTGGCGTGCCCGCCTGATGCCAATGACCACCGGTATGGAAACAAACTCTTTTGGTCATTTAACCAATTCATCTGTTCCATATCCTGCATACCTGCTGGCATACGAGCAGGCTCTATGTAAGGACCATTTACTGGATCACGTTGCTTGCCTATGAAGGTAGCGTAGAATCCACTAATAGCTGGCAAAAAAATTGCATAATCTAATTGCTTGGCTGTTAGGTTGTCTTGTTCCATTACTTGCTCTGTGCTGGGAGAATGTAGTTGTAAACAGCAAGACCTGAATCAACAGTGATCATTGCTGCACCATCATCACTGATCTTGACAACCTTGTCGCCTGTTAGATCCATAATGCTGATGAATGTTTTGATGGGCCACGACCATGCACGTTTGAGTTGCCCAGTTATATCTGGTTGGAACACAAAGTTGCCGGCATGTGTACTGTGATCACCAAAGAAAAACATCAAGTTGGTGCCATCAGTTTTTGCTTGGAAGTTTGTTTCTTCTGCATTGGCCTGTGCTTGCATTTTCAAACGCATGATACTGGCCACAGTTGGTTCAAACTCAATATGCCAATTGACGCCTTTGAACTTTACAGTTTTGAGTTTGTCGTTGACAAATTCACTGGCCATAAAGCGATAGCTGTTCTTGAAATCGCCGGAAGCGTTTTCAAAGTTAAGACCATCTGGCTCGCCGGTACTACGACGCGTAATACTGAGTTTGGCGTTTTCGCGATACTCTTGGATATTCAACAAGATTTTTAACTTGCTTAAATTTGGCATACCAAAGTTGCCAACAAAGTCAGCAACTGGGTTTGTAAATTTGCCTTCCACCACAACTGACCTGTCTTCTGCCAAGCCAGTAATAACAGTTTCTTTGGCGTCGCCGGTGATTTTTACCAAGTCAATAACACCCAAATCGAGTGTGTGTTGAACTAGGTCTAGTAAATGATCTCTCATGTTTTAATTCTCCTATTGTGTATTGTACGTGATTTATTTAGATTTAGCAAGTGTTTTGGGTAATATTTTTGCCAGTGTTTGTCCACCTTTTAAACTGTCAAGCGTGCCGGGCTTGCGCAATTCTAACCAAGTAAGATCTAGTTTATCGTTCCATGTAAACTGTTGTTGATAACCAATTCTTTTGGCTGTTGCTTTGACTCGTGTTCCAGGAGTATAAAAACCGTAGTTGTTTTCAACCAGTGCCACACAATGAGCACGATCACAATCATTAAATGTCATTGCCAAGATACCACCGGGTCTCAATTTCTTAAAGATATTTTCAAGATAGTTTTCTAAAACTTCAATTGTTGTAGTTTCAAAGAAATTGAAAGCAACACATACCCCAAGTTGATTATTTGGTATTGTTGATAACACATTGGTTGATGTTGGTGGTTCTGTATAAAACCGTAATCTATCTTGATACTCAACACTGAATTTAGATGTTGCTGGTTCCGTCAACACTTTGTCGTAATCGACCACGTATAGCGGATCAAGGCTGACTAAATCATCAATAAAAGTTTCCTTGCCGGGTCTAATAACCAACCCAGCATATTTCCAGTCAACATACGATTTTATTCTGTCTGCTAACATTTTCTGAGTGTCAATACTCATCACTATTTGACGGTTGAGTATTGTTTGATTGATTTGATTGTTTGTTTCGTCGCTTAATGTGCCATACCTGGCTGCCCACTCACCATAATCCCTGGTGCTGTCTGCATAGTATTTTTTTTCAGCAGCTTCGATTATGACACCTAGTTCTTGTATCAATCCACTTAGTGTTGTACCAAATTGATCAAACACATCAACTATGTTATCTAAATCTTCTTCAATTGTTTGCGTGTATGTACGCAGTTGAATAACAGTATTCTTAACAGTATATACTATATCTGATAATTTGTGCCGTGCATTATATGCTATATCTGTTACCTCATATTGTAATAGTTTATTGCGATAGGCAATAAGTTCACTTAATTTCATATATTACCATTCAAATAAAGTTTGGAACGTGTTTTCTGTGTTGGTGGCACTGGGCAAATCCCAATCCATAACACCCAGCAAGTTGTCAATCTTTTGGTCAACCACTGTTGCTTCCATTAACCCATCGTCAAATGGCAGTTCCTTAAACCATTCAGGCAGACGTTGCTCGTCTGTGGGATAGCCAATGCTGGTCCAACCCAACGCATTACTTTTCAACTTGCATACGATTGTTTTCATACCATCAACAATTTGCATAGAATAGTTATCGCCGTTCATACGTCGTAAATTGTTCCAGTTCATTGCTGCTCTAACGTGCCCTGGCATAGTTGCTTTGCCTTGACGTGCTTCTTCGGCAGAATATTTGGTCAAGTTGTTGACACGCTTGGGACTGCCTTTCTCCCAACCCGGCCTATCCATAAACTCATACTTGAATTCACGAATGCGCTCAATGATGTTTTCTTTCTCTGCTCCGCTCAACGCACGGTTTAGAATTTCCAACAAGAAGTCTTGAATAACTTTTGGAGTATCACTGCGCTTTAGGTCAAGTCCCAGTACCTTTGTTTTGCCTATTGCTCCGTTGATGTCCAAACGCTTGCCTTCGAGATCAATGATGTTTACAGCATAACGTTTCTTTGTAATGAACAATCCGCGATCTGCTACAAGTTCACGACCTGCTTTGATCAACTCGCCCATTTCTCTTGGACAATGGAATGCCTGTTCCATAAAGCCCGGGAACGAATCGTTGACCTGATCAGCAATAGAATCATACAAAGCAATACAAGTTTCCTTGCTCCACTCCATGCGTCCTTCTTCTACTTCTTTCTTCAGCACTGGCCACGCTGTAAAATAACAACTGTCTGTGTCACCATAAATGATTGCGTCACCAGTGTGATCGTACTTGCCAGTGATGCATTCGTTGATGTGAGCATCCATGTGCCTGGCAATGGCACGACCAGTCAGTGTAGTTGATTGTCCGATACGATGGTCAAAGAACCTACAGCCCGGATTCAAAATAGCACCGTACAAACTGTTCAAGTTGATCTTTTTGACCAGTTGTCGCTTGTCCCAAAATGCTTCTTCCTTCTTGTCCTTGGCATCACGCTTCTTGGCCTGCATTTCCTTGCGTTCAGAATACCAACGTTTCAGCAGTCCAGGAATAATTCCTTCCTTCTCGTAAGTGAGTATTGTTCCGTTGGCAGTCAATATCCAAGGACGATTTGAATCAAATACAATAGCCCACATCTCTGATGCCGAATACACATTGGTCTCACCATCTTGCCAGTCGACTGTAAGTTCAGTACCACGTTGTTGTTCCATCACAGCAGTGTATTCCAAACTGCCAAACAACCCTTCCCACGCTGCTGCAAAACTTGCTCCTTTTGCAATTTTCTCTTTGATATAGCGATCAGTCATGATGGGTCTTAGTTGTCCTATCACAGTTTCTGGTCCCATATTCATAGCACGAATTGCTGATGGATACAAACTGTTGATGTCAACTGATCCAATCCATTCGCTCATGCCCTTCTTGGGATATGCCACATACGCACCTGCTGCTTGTGTGTTGTCATCTGTGAGTTGTTGCTTACGGTTAGGCACAACCATGCCACGCTCGTGTGCTTCGTTGATAATGGCTTGGTCAGTCACTGCAACTGCGCCCATTGTGGTTTGCAGCAACACAGTGTTGGCATGTGCCAGTGTGTTGGCAAGATCTAGGAATTGTAATTTCTTATCCAGCTTGTCCAGCAGTGCAGTATCTTGTCTGTTGTAAGCAATAAATGTTTTAAAGTGTTGATTGTACAATTGATCCAACGTGCCTTCAAACTGTGTCTTGCGCTCACCAAGTTCATGTTCGGAAATAGCATCCAAGCTATAACTGTGACGTTCTTCGTATGTGTACTTGCGATACAATTGCATATAATCCATATGCACACGACCGATCAAGTCATATGTTTGTTGTTCGGCACCAAAGCGTTCAAACTTTCTTGGCTTGGGAAACTGTCCCCACAAACAAAACTTGCGTGTATCATCCTTGCTCAGTATACGAGTAATACGATTCACTGTGTAGGGAATATCATAGCCCTCGCTGTTCCATCCGCTCAGTACATCTGCATCTTCGATCAAGTCCAAGAACATTTTCAGCATATCTGCTTCGTTGTCAAACAAGGATGTGTTGTCAAACTCAGCTACCAGTTCTTGAGCAGTCGCCATGCTGAGACTTTTTGGAGGCACAGCAAGTGTTATAAGTTGATCCAACCAGTTCAAGTATACAGAAACAGCAGTGATAGCATTGAATGGATCGTGTGTTGGCGAAAAGCCGCGAACTTTGTCAAAGTCTACTTCAATGTCAAAAAATGCTGTTTGTAGTTCTGGCCCAGCTGCATCTTTGTAGTTTTCTTCAAAACATCTAAAGATGGGATTGATGTCGCTTTCGTACAACTGCTTGCCGCTGTGCATACGAACTTCCTTGCGGAATTCTTTGTTGTTGCGTGTGCTGAATCGACTCACAGGTGTTCCGTAAATGCTTTGGAATTTACCACGTGGGTCGTCGTAGTAGAAAACGTAGTTGGGAGGGTATTCTTTGTATACCCGTTTGCCATTTACTCGCTCTACTACGTGGATGCGATCGTGTTCACGATCAAAAAGTGCGTCGACGTAACTCATTGTTCTCCGTTTATGGCTGGTGTGCCGTGATTCATGCTCTTGACGTGAGCGATTCGTACATTGTACTTGTACTTACAACGTTTTGCCAACTGTTTCGAGAATTGTTTCTACAATTTCGTAATCTTGTTTTGCTTGTCCAAAACTTGCTTTGTGTGCCAGGCTAATTGCCTTTTTCAGAATAGCAGGTTTGATGTCTAATTCTTCTGCAACAGCTTTGATAGTGTCTGTGAGGCCACCTTGCAGTGTTTCGATTTCCATCATCACCTGCATGCCTTCGTTGACTATCTGGGTAAGTTTGATCTTTTGATCGCCGCTGAATGAAGTTGGTTGTGTCATGTTGACTTCCTTTAAGTTAAGTTACTAGTATACAGTAGTTAAATCAAAAAAGCAAGAGTTTTTTATTCTAAATGATAATATAGCTCACTTCCAGTGACTCAAGTAGCGAATTCGAGTCACTGCGCCAGCAGCCGGCGCACACTTAGTTATTGCAAGCAATAACGGTCCTAAGGTGTGTTCTGTTGTTTTGGTCTTGGATCAAAACGTATTCTAATGTTATTTACCGGCCACAGCAAGTGCGGCACCTTTATTGAAACTGGGACTCCATGGACTGTTGCCTTGCTGTAGTCCTTTGCGTTTGCTCCAATCGTAGCCGGCACGATGCCCGCTACAATCCTTGGTGCACTCGCTTCCGAGAAAACTCAATTCATTTAGTTCGTCTTTTAAAAATGTATCAGCGTATGCTTTGCACAAACTCTTGATTCGCGGATTGGTTGTGATTGACAACTTGAACTGCTTGTGTGTTTCGTCTTGCGACGGATCAGCATAGCCAGCATACACTCGGCGTACATTGGTACTGTTGATCAAGTCTGTACAGCACTCGCCATGTCGGTCTGGCATGTCTTCTGTGCAAGGACTCAGAGTTGTAATTATAGTGCAACCTTCCGGCAGCGGCCCAAATTGTTCACGATACGCATCCAATGCTGCACGTTCAGCATGCACACGACGCCCTTGTTCATCAGGATAGTTCACTGCACTTACACAGTTGCCATCAGGATCCAGCACAGCAGCCGCAACCATGCCCAGCGTGGTGTTTGGCTTTTGCTTGCCGGCCATTACCATTGCACACAGATCTACTAGAATGTTGTCTAGTTTATCGTAGTTGCTGGACGTGAATTCATTTAGAATCATTTTTTTAAATATTTTGCGTACATACCACGCACAATCTTGTGATCCGCATCACGTCCAGTCCATTCTTTTTGCATAGGGCTAAACTGACGTGCTATTGGATGCTTGCCGCTGATACGTTTGACAATTTCGTTGGTGTTGACATTGTACTCGTAGAAGTCGTCATCGTTAATTGTATCAAACTGGCCCTCGGCCACACCCGTCTCACTCATCTGTTGTGTTATATCTTCAACATTGTGTATCTGTGCAGTGGGATAGCGTTTCATGAATTTTTCTTGTGCTGTTCTAGAACTCTGCGCTTGCACTCGAGTACGTTTTGCTACACCATCTACTTCAGCAGTGATACGAAATTCTTTGTTGAGATGGCGGGCAGCATGCATCAGCCCACTTGGATCACTTTCCGCCACACCTGCTGCATCTTCATTCTTTTTGGCAATGTTTCTGCTTTTTAATTGGTCTTCCCGCCGCTTGTCTCCAGCTGCTCGAAGTTTTGCAACTTTGCCATCATCTTTGTTAACCAATCGACTTGCAGCATTGGCCATAGCGCCACTGCTACCTTCCTTTGGTTCGCGTATACTTAACTTATCTGCAGGGCTTGGACCGAAGCCACCTTTAAGTCGATCACGTGTTTCTTCTTCACGTTCTCTTTTTTGTCGTATGCGTTCTGTATTTCTTGCTTTAGCGGTAGGAGTCTTTGTGACTTTTTTCATCATGTTGTCGAAAGGCTTGTCACCGGTTTCTTCTGCCACACCTTGCCCACCAGATGTTGCATAGTCTATTTCGTTGGGATGTAAATATCCGCTTTTTAAATCAGACATAATTTGCGCTTTTTCTTCTTCTCGGCTTTTTGTAAGCATGTGCCTTGCATCAAGCCAATCTAAATAATCTTCTACCATGTCATCAACTGGGTTATTTGTATTTCTGCCCTCTGCTACACCTTGCTCGTCATCGCTTTGCCAAACTACATTATCGTTTGAGTCCTTGACTTCAATGGTAGCATACACATACTGCGGAAAGTCTTCTAACCAGTCTTCGCTCCAAAGTATGGCATCATCCTCACGTTTGAATTTTTTAGTTTTGGTTCTTGATTTAGGACGCTCACCAGTGTTGACCACTGCGGTGAACGGACCGTTGAATCCACTACCAAACGAACCTTCCGCCACACCTTGCTTTAGATCAGTATATTTCGCCCATAGCAAGTCAGCATTACGCATAGCACCCTTGACTTGTTGGCCATCATACTTTGCATTTAAAAAGAGCTGAAGTTGGTTCATGAACTCGTTACGCCCTAAACCAGCACCAACGTTGCCAATTATTTGTCTGACAACCTCATCAGTAGCGGTAATATCGGGATAATAATTAACAACCTCAGCGCCTGGGATTCCT
>Ga0209702_10010220_pt1 | contig 10144 bp, 11 predicted proteins | sample FRY01_FD_187210 | JGI IMG/M metagenome (GOLD analysis project Ga0209702, IMG submission 187210) | Freshwater microbial communities from Lake Fryxell liftoff mats and glacier meltwater in Antarctica - FRY-01 (SPAdes) (version 2) | ecosystem: Environmental > Aquatic > Freshwater > Ice > Glacier...
CCTCAAATCGAGTCGAAACCTTGCCAAATCAAAGAAAAAAGAGGAAAAACCAACCAAGTCCAAAGTGTCATGAATGTTGGCACAACGACCTAACCGCCCCGGTGTCATCTTTCATTGGCTCAACACGAGCGAATGGTGGAGCTGAAGGAGCAGTATGATGAGCGGGGCGCGCTGGGGATCGCCTTGCATCCGGCCATGGCGGAGAACGGGAAGTTCTATGTCTATTACAGTGCGCCGTTGCAGGAAGGTGGGGCGAAGGGCTTTGACCACACTGCGCATTTATCTGAGTTCAAGTTGAAGAAGGACAACAGTGCGGCCGATCCGCAGAGTGAGCGAATTCTCCTGAAGATCGATCAGCCGCAGTGGAACCACAACGGTGGGCACCTGGAGTTTGGACCGGACGGCTATTTGTATCTGGCGCTCGGCGATGGTGGTGCGGCGAATGACAAGGCCCCGGGGCATGAGGAGGAGGGCAACGGGCAGGCCATGGAGCGCTTGTTGGGGAAGGTTCTGCGGATCGATGTGAACTCGGGTGATCCCTATGGCATTCCCAAGGACAATCCCTTTGTGGGGAAGGCTGGGCGGGATGAGATTTATGCGCTCGGCTTCCGGAATCCGTGGGGGATGAGTTTCGACGAGAATGGAGAGCTGTTGTTGGCTGATGTGGGGCAGAACCGCTACGAGGAAGTGGACTTGGTGGTGAAGGGCGGGAACTACGGATGGCCGCGCTACGAGGCGGAGCATCCCTTCAGCGCAAATAAGGCGGGGGAAGTTCCGCAAGGGGATCCCGAGACCATGCCGACGGAGTTCATCGCGCCGATCCTGAGCTATCCGCACAACGAAGGCTATGGGAAGGCTCCAGGGTATGGGATCAGCATCACGGGGGGGCATGTGTATCGGGGCAAGGCGATGCCCGGTTTGGTGGCGGCGTATCTCTTCGGCGATTACCCGATGAGTTGGGCGACGAGCAAGCTGGGGCTCTACGCGGGGGGGCGTGGGGCGGACGGAACGTGGACCATGCGGGTCGTGCCCGGCGAGAAGGTGCCGGAAGGCAAGGAGCAGCGGGTGGTGGGTTTTGCCCGGGACGCCGACGGTGAGCACTATGTGTTGACCAACCAGACCTCGGCTCCCGCAAAGGGTGGGGGAGGGATTTGGAAGATCGTTCCAGCGAAGTAGGGCATCCGGATAAGGGCGGCCAACAAGTTGGTCATTTGGAATGGTGGTGGTTGGCGTCCCGGGTGCTCGCCTCTCGTGCCCATGGAAGCTCCCGCCGTTAAAGCGCCCTCGCCAGAAATTTTGGCGGAGTTGTTGCCGACCTACGTGGTTGAGGTCTTCGTCGCGCAGGGTGGGATGGGTGCGGTTTACAAGGCGAGGCCGCGTTTTGACCGGCCTGTCACCCTCGTTGGGCTCTGGGGCACCTTCGGCGTTGGTGAAATGAGAGCGGCGTTTTTGGCTGGGGGGGGAGCGACGGGCGATTGTGTGGATGTGATTGCCGGGCGAGTCCCGGACCACGGCTCGCTGGAAGGAGGGCCAGCCATCGGGAGCCTTCGACAACCTAGTGCTCGTGCCAACCACCAATGCCCCGCCCAACGGCTGGTTCAGGAGCCTCCCGCCAAACGCAAATTCCTGGCATTCGCAGCATCGCCGCATCCTTGTCCGCCACCAGCCCCAGCGTCTCCGCCTTCAGCTTCGTGCCGTCCTCCAGAATGACTTTGACCTTCTTCGTTACGCCGCTCGCCACGTGCGCTTGAGGCAACACATTTTCCTGCACCGACTCGATCACCTCCAGGTCCTTGCGGTTGTCCGGCGCCTTCTTGTCATTCACGTAAAGCCGACCGTCTGCGGCAATCCCGCAAACCGCCAGCAACACCATCACCAGAGTCGTCCCGAAAAATTATCTCCCCATGCTTGAGCGGCACGCTAGCGACCGTCTGTCTGCCCCCCAACTCATGCCTTCGCCCGTTTTTTAAACACCGCGAGCCATTCCCGCCCCTCGCGCCCCGGGTAACTCGCGGTCGGCACCCACGCAGCCACCCGCTCGAACCACGGCGCGAAACAGGCATTGATCCCTTCGATGGTCGATGCGAACGGCGGCCCTTCCTGTTCCTCGTCCGGATCGTGCGGCGTCAGGAAAAAAACGCCCGCCAAAATCCCGCCGTCCGTCAGGAACGCCGCCGCCGAAGCCGCGTAGTCCGCCCGCCGGGACGGGTCGACTGCGCAATAACACGTGTGCTCCCAGATTGCCGAAAAACTTTGTCCGTCGCACCACGTCGAATCCAGGAAATCGCCCTCTTCATAGGATTCCCTGCCCACCACCGAAAAGTCCTCCCCCTGCTCCACCGCGTTGCGCGAAATATCGAGCCCGGTCACTTCCAGCCCGAGTTCCGCCAGCACCCGCACGTCGTGGCCCAGCCCGCAACCCGGCACCAGCACCGGTCCCCCGCCCCACATCGCGACGCCGCGTTTTTCCAGCAATTCCAGCAACGGCGGTGCCGCGCTTCCCTTTTCCCATGGCATGTCCCCCGCCTGATAGCGGCTCTCCCAATCCGTCATGCCGCAAGCTGTGCCACGATCCTCTCCGGCGCAAGGAATCACCGCACCACAATCGGGTGCCGCGACCTCCAACCTACTGCTGTGCAATCGACTCATCGGATAGATCAACGTTCACGGATAGGCCGGGTCAGGGCTTCGCGCAGGTTTGACTCTCAGCCCTGTCGAAACCGACCTTCCACGCCGGATATCGCGGTCGCAAGCAGTTGGTCGCCGAACACCCCGGCGATCCAGCGCGAAAAATCCCCGCGCTCGGCGTGCCCCTCGATCCCCCTTCGTCAGGATCGGTCAGTGGAAAGGGATTGCCGCCGGGAAAGGGTGGGAGAGCGCCCCGCCCAAATTCGACGTTGTGTCGTATTTGGAAACAAAGTAAATCCCTGCTAGGACTGGAGGGCGGCGAGGTGGGCGGCGACGGATTTGGAGAGGGCTTCGAGGTGGTAACCGCCTTCGAGGGTGGAGATGATGCGGCCGTCGCAGTGGTCGTTGGCGAGGCTGACGATGAGCTTCGTGATCTAGGTGAAGTCGTCTTCGTTGAGGTGAATGTCACCGAGGGGATCGGCGGTGTGGGCATCGAAGCCGGCGGAGACGAAGAGGATCTGTGGCTTGAAGGCAGCGACGGCAGGGAGCCAGTCGCGTTCGATGGCCTTGCGGAAGGTCGGTCCGTCGGTGCCGGCGCGAAGCGGAGTGTGGACGAGGTTGGGGCGGACGAGATCGAAGAAGCGGTGCGGGTAGTACGGATGCTGGAAGCTGGAGGCGACGAGGACTTCGGGAGTGTCCTTGAAGATGTCCACCGTGCCATTGCCGTGGTGGACGTCGAAGTCGAGGATGGCGACGCGCCCGATGTCCGGGTGGGCGAGGGCGGTGGAGGCACCGATCGCGACATTGTTGTAAAGGCAGAAGCCCATCCCGGAATCGTGTTCGGCGTGGTGACCGGGGGGGGCGGGCGCAGGAAAAGAGGCGCTTCACGCCGCCGTCCATGACGAGGGCGACGGACTCTTCCATCGCTCCGGCGGCGAGGCGGGCGGCGTGGAGGGAGCCGGGAGCGAGAAAGGTATCGGGATCGACACGGACCAGTCCGTCGGCGGGCGCGGAGTCGGCGAGGTGTTCGATATAGGATGGGTCATGGATGCGTTTGAGCGCATCGAGGGTGACTGCCTTTGGACGGCGTTGCTTGAAGTCCGCAAGCTGCCCGGTCTCTCCAAGATGGGCAAGGATCGCCTGGGTGCGCGCGGGGCACTCCGGGTGGCCGTCCTGCATGACATGCCCGTCGTAGGAGGGGTGGTTGAAGAAAGTGAGATCCATGGGCGTCTGGGAAGATCTCAAACCAGCGGAACAATTTCCAAATAAAACTCAGAACCAGGGCCGGATCCCAAAGGGCGCTGTTGACTTGCCTGCGCTCGAAGAGCGTTGAATGTCGGGCTGGTTGGGATAGATCAGACGTCGATGGGATGGCTGCGGAGTAATGGGTGGAATCGGCTCTATAAACCTCTGGAGGCGGCGGGCGGAGTCGAACCGCCGCGTAACGGTTTTGCAAACCGTCGCCTTAACCACTTGGCTACGCCGCCATCAGAGACGCAGACCCTTAAAGCCCCCGCCCCCCCCTGTCAATCGCTCAGTCTCACCCGCTGAAAGCCCTCCCCATCCCCCCACCACCAGCGTGCCCGGGCTCATAGATCCAATTCATCCCGCGCCCTCCGACTTGCCCCCACCGAGGCAAGCTCCTACCCTCACCATCGCAGATGCCCCCTTCCCCTCATGTCGAAACCAACGCCTCTCTACCCAGCAACATGAAACGATTGATCGCCCTCGCCACCCTCATCTTCACCTCCTCCCTCTCTGCCGAGGAACCGGCCGCCCCAGACAAGGAGAGCCCTCCCACGCTCAAGCCTGGGGAATTTCAATGGCATCCCGAGCGCTCCGAATCAGGCCCGATCCTCATGATCGTCAGCCGTGATGACCAAGTGATCTATATCTATCGCAACGGCATCGAAATCGCCCGCTCTACCGTCTCCACCGGAATGAAGGGCCACACCACGCCCACCGGCGTCTTCCAGATCCTCCAAAAAAACAAGGACCATGTCTCCAGCATCTACAAAGGTGCCAAGATGCCCTTCATGCAACGCCTCACCTGGCAGGGCATCGCCCTCCATGCCGGCGACCTTCCCGGCTACCCCGCATCCCATGGCTGCATCCGGCTCCCCTTCGATTTCTCCAAACTGCTCTTCGGGATCACCTCCATGGGAGCAACGGTCGTCGTCACCTCCGAACACTCCGCCCCGGAGAATAGCCTGAAGCCCTACGAGGTCATCAAGGAAGGCGGCAAGAATCTGGTCAAGGAAGACCGCATCAAGCTGGCCGATAAAAGCTACGTGGTCAGCTGGCATCCCGAGAAGCAGAAGGAAGGACATCTCAGCATCGTCGTCAGCGGCGGCTCACGCATCGTCCACGTCCTCCGCAACGGCGTGGAGATCGGCCGCGCCGAATTCTCCCTGCAGGACGAAAACACCCCTCTCCCCACCGGGCTCTTCGTGATGCTCGACAGGAAGGCCGAAAAAGAAAGTCCCGTCGTGAAAGGCGAAACCCGCAACGCCTGGGCCATGGTCGCCCTCGACAAGAACTCCCAAACCGGCGACCTCTGGACCATCGGCGAGCAGATCCAACTCCCCCAGAGCTTTGCCAAGGCGGTCTACGACGAACTCGAACCCGGAACCCTCCTCGTCTTCACTCCCGAGAAGCTCGATCCCGAAAAACGGAGCGCCACAGACTTCGTCGTCGCCGACGCCGAAGGTGGCGTGCAGGAGAAAGAATAGCCCGACCGACCCGGAACGGACCGCCGGTAGCGGAACATCTGAAATGTTCCCCTTGTTCCGCTGCAGCCCCCCTCATCCCCTCCCCGCCGCCAGCCCCACCGCCCCCTCCAACCGCTCCACCATCTCCCCGATCTCCTCCCTCGTCGCCACCAGCGGCGGCATCAGCACCACCGTGTCGCGGATCGGCCGCGTCAGCAGCCCCAGTTCCCGTGCCTGCGCACACACCGCCGCCCCCATCCGCCCCCGCTCCGCGAAATACCCGCCATCCGCCTCCCGCAACTCCACCCCCGCCACCAGCCCCCGCTGCCGCACCTCGTGCACCGCCCCACACCGCTCCCGCAGCCCCGCCAACAGTTCCGCCATCCACCTCGCCTTCTCCCGCACCTCCTCCAAAAACCCCTCCGCCTGCAGCAGATCCAGACTCGCCAGCGCCACCGCCGCCCCCAGCTGATTCGCGGTGTAACTATGTCCATAGTAAAACACCTTCTTCGGCCCACCCTTGAACGCCTCGTAGACCTCCCCCGTCGTCAGCGTCGCCGCCAGCGGCAAATACCCGCCCGTCAGCCCCTTCGCCACGCACAAAAAATCCGGCACCACCCCCTCCTGCTCACAGGCAAACAGCGTCCCCGTCCGCCCGAACCCCGTCATCACCTCATCCAAAATCAGCTGCACTCCCGCCCCGTCACACCACTCCCGCAGCTCCCGCAACATCCCCTCCGGCCACACCCGCATCTCATTCACCCCCTGCACCAACGGCTCCATCACCACCGCCGCCAACTTCCCCACCTCCTCTTCCCGCAAACCCCGCAACCCCTCCATCGAGTCCACATGCCGCACCGGAAATCCAAACTGCCGGAACCGCTCAAAAAATCGCCCCACCCCACCCAACGAGGCCGCCCCCATCGTGTCCCCATGATACCCCTCCGCGAACGCCACAAACCCCGTCCGCTCCTCCTCCCCCGTCTGCTGCCGATACTGAATGGCCATCTTCACCGCCACCTCCACCGCCGTCGACCCGTCATCCGAAAAGAACACCCGCTCCAGCGTCCCCGCCGGAAAACACCCCGCCAATCGTTCCGCCAATTCCGAAGCCCGCGGATTCGCATAGCCCAGATACGAGGTGTGCCCCACCCGCTCCAGCTGCGCCTCCAACGCCGCATTCAGCACCGGATGGTTGTGCCCGTGGATATTCGTCCAAATGCTCGAGTTCCCGTCCAAATACCGCCGCCCCTCCGAATCCTCCAGCCACACCCCCTCCCCCTTCACCAACACCAGGCGCTCCTCCTCCGACCCGGCCCACACCCCCTGATCCGTGAACGGATGCCAACAATGCGCCGCATCCGCCGCCAGCCAGCGCCGCGTCTCTTCAGTCATCCTCCAGATCCTCCAACAGCTTGTCGATCCGCTCCACCATCTGCCACGGCACCCGCTTCCGCTGATACTTGTTGAACAGAATCTCCCGCAGCTTCTCCCACAGCTCCCGCTTGATCGGATCATGATCCTCCCACTCCTCCTCCCCCTTCCGCTGGGAAATGACCCGCCAACTGCTGGCATGATACTCGGCGCGGTAAAGGATCACCCCCTCCTCGTCCCGATCCCGCCACTGGTGCTTCTGCATGCCCCTCCCTAGCCTGCCGATTCCCCCTTGTGAAGCGCCTCCTTGCCCTTCCGCCGCGACTCCCCCGCAATGACGTTGACCACCTCCGCCAAAAACCGGAGCATCCCCCCGTGATCCGACTGTTCAACAGCGACGTAACCAAGATCCTGGCCTACCTCGTCTCCTGCTTCCTGCTCGCCGCCCTCACCGCGCCGTGGATCTACAACGCCGGGATGTTCCTCTCCGAAGTCACCGCGCACGGCACCGAAAACACCGCTCTCGACTGGCTCGGCACCAAGGCCCGCGATGCCGACTTCACCACCTTCTTCAAACGCACCCTCCTCCTCTCCGCCCTCCTCCTCCTCATCCCCCTCCTCCTTTCCCTCCGCCTCAGCCAACGCCCCGCCTCCCTGCGCAACTCCCCCTGGTCCCTCTACCTCCCCCCGCGCGCCATCGCCGGAGCCCAAGGCCAGCCCCTCCGCAACCCGCCCCTCGGCTGGCTGCAACTCCTCACCGGCTTCCTCCTCGCCGGCGGCATCTTCTTCGCCATGGGCCTCTTCCTCATCTCCCTGGGCTGGTTCTATTGGGAGGAAGACATCAACTGGGCCTACGACATCCAACGCTCCATCCCCGCCGCCGCCGGGGCCTCCCTCCTGGAAGAATTCGTCTTCCGCGGCGCCCTCCTCGGCATTTTCCTGCGCACCTTCCGTCCCTTCTGGGCCATCCTCTTCCTCTCCCTCCTCTTCGCCGGTCTCCACTTCCTCCAACCCGGCGACGACCTCGCCGTCTTCGACCGCAGCATCCCCCTCGCCGAAGGTGCCACCTACATCAACCCCGAGGGCAGCCTCGCCGGCTTCGAACTCCTCCGCCTCGTCGGCCTCCGCTTCCTCGATCCCCTCCCCATCGTCCACGAGTTCATCACCCTCACCGCCATCGGCCTCATTCTAGGCTTCACCCGCTACGCCACCTCCTCCCTCTGGCTCCCCATCGGCCTCCACGCCGGCTGGGTCTTCGCCTTCGTCCTCTTCCACAAGGTCACCAAACGCGTCGAACTCGACCCCAGCCTCCACTTCTACGTCGGCAGGGACCTCAAGGAAGGCCTCATCCCCCTCGCCGCCCTCACCATCACCGCCCTCCTCGTCTGGATCTACACCCGCACCCTGCGCCCCATCGCCCCGCCCGAACCGACCGAGAACAGCGTCCCATGACCCCCTCGCGCTGGCTCGATTTCCTCTTCCCCCCCTCCTGCCATCTCTGCCGGGCTCCGCTCCGAAACGGCCGCTACCTCTGCTCCCCCTGTCGGGAAACGCTCCCCCGCGTCACCTCCCCCCTCTGCACCCGCTGCGGACTCTCCTTCGACGGCACCCAGCCCGACCCCCCCTCCTGTCCCAACTGCCGCGACCGCTCCTACGCCTTCGACTTCGCCCGGTCCGCCCTCCTCGCCCGTGACGGAGCCCGCGAACTCGTCCACGCCTTCAAGTACGAACGCCGTCTCCACCTCCACCACGAACTCGCCACCCTCACCGCCGAAGCCCTCGACGACGAACGCCTCTCCGCCACTTCCGATACCGAATGGACTCTCGTCCCCGTTCCCCTCCACTGGCGTCGTCAGCAATGGCGCTGGTTCAACCAGGCCCACGAGATCGCCCGCTCCCTCGCCAAACTCCGCAACCTCCCCCTGCTCCGCGCCCTGCGCCGCACCCGCTTCACTACCCAGCAAACCGTCCTCACCCGCGGTCAACGCCTGCAGAATTTGCAGGGTGCCTTCCGCCTCAGCCGCTGCGAACAACGCCGGCAACTCCTGCGCGGAAAGGCCGTCCTCCTCATCGATGACGTCTTCACCACCGGCTCCACCGCCAACGAATGCGCCCGGGTCCTCAAGGAGGACGGCGGGGTGGAAAAGGTGGTTGTCCTCACCGCACTGCGCGGCTAGGATGAACCCCACGGCACACAGCAGCTCACGGCGTTCGGGCACTTCCCGCCTCTCCCCCCAGTTCCCTTCCCGCCACCGGCAGCTCCAAACCCAGCTCTCGACCACATGGGAATCTTCAAAAAACCGCCCCTGCGCGGCCACGGCAAAAAAGGCAACCTTCCTGACGACCTTTGGGCCAAATGCCCCGACTGCGCCGAACTCGTCCACACCCTCGACCTCAAACAAAATTTCCAGGTTTGCCCGAAGTGCGATCACCACTTCCTCATGGGCTGCCATGACCGCGTCGCCCTCCTCGCCGACCCCGGCACCTTTGAGGAAACCGACTCCAACCTCATCTCCGCCAATCCCCTCGGCTTCGCCAACTACGAGGACAAGGTCGCCGACCTCCGCGAAAAAACCAAACTCAACGACGCCGTCCTCACCGGCCGCGCCACCCTCGGCGGCATGCCCGTCATGTTCGCGGTCATGGACTTCAAGTTCTTCGCCGGCTCCATGGGCTCCGTGGTCGGCGAAAAAATCACCCGCACCATCGAGACCGCCATCGCCGAAAGACGCGCCGTCCTCATCTTCTCCTCCTCCTCCGGCGCCCGCATGCAGGAAGGCATGCTCTCCCTCATGCAGATGGCCAAGACCTGCGGCGCCCTCCAACGCCTCTCCGTCGCCAGACTCCCCTACATATCCATCCTCACCCACCCCACCACCGGGGGCGTCACCGCATCCTTCGCCACCATCGGCGATATCAACATCGCCGAACCCCGCTGTATGATCGGCTTCGCCGGCCCCCGCGTCGTCAAGGAAACCACCCACCAGGACCTCCCGGCCGGCTTCCAAACCGCCGAGTTCATGCTCAAACACGGCCTCATCGACGCCATCGTCCCCCGCGCCGACCTCCGCTCCAAACTCGTCCAGCTCCTCGGACACCTCATACCAAGGTAACCCCTCCAACCCGTCCGACCTGTCCGACCTGTCCGACCTGTCCGACCTGTCCGACCTGTCCGACCCGTCCGACCCCCGCCCCCCTACCCATGCGCTTCATTCTCCTCTTTTTTCTGGGCTCCGGGCTCCGCTGCGCAGCGGCCCAACATCCCCGGAAAGACCCACCTTCACCTCCCCGTTTATAGGGGTCGCCCCAGGGCGTTTGGCTTGAGGCGTTTGATCCCTTGAAGTTACTGGAAAATAAAACGAGCTAAACAAAAGAGCACAAAAATGGTCGATTAGCCTCGCCATGAAAGTCAGCCCCAGTGCCCGCCCTCA
>Ga0209702_10010223_pt1 | contig 10142 bp, 7 predicted proteins | sample FRY01_FD_187210 | JGI IMG/M metagenome (GOLD analysis project Ga0209702, IMG submission 187210) | Freshwater microbial communities from Lake Fryxell liftoff mats and glacier meltwater in Antarctica - FRY-01 (SPAdes) (version 2) | ecosystem: Environmental > Aquatic > Freshwater > Ice > Glacier...
TTGGCCTCCCACTGATCGGAAACCGGGACTCGAGTGTAGGGCAGCGTTTGCATATAGTCTGCGGGACCAAATTCCGTGGTCACTGTGAAAACGCCATTGTGTTCATTCCAGCCTTTCCGGATTACCTCTTCCCAGATGCCTAAATGTCTTTCTAAAGCATTGGCCCATTCAGGGGCCTTGGGGTCGTTAACTTGGGGGCCCTCGGCATAACCAACTCGGGCATGTATGTGGTGCGATTTTTTAATGACCTCCCCTAATAACCCTTCCTTGCCCTGTAGAAGTGATTCGTGGACCACCATCCAATGGCTGATGTCCAAGGTGAGTTTAAGATCAGGAATAAGGGAAAGATATGAATTAGTATCAGCTAAGTTAAAGCTAAAACGGCCTCGATGTGTTTCGTGATAAACTGGAATGTTGTGTTTGGCACTTATAGTGTTGGCTGCATCAATAAAAGCCTTATTTTCTTCTATTGTAAAAAAATCGCTGCCTGTCTGACTATTTATCAATACTGGTTTCCAAAGCATTAAGGCCTCCAGACCATTTTTGTATTGTTCCAAACTTTCCTTAAATGGCATTCCCTTATTGGTGCTATGAAGAAGATTTAGCAATAAGTTATTTTTTTTTAAGGCGGTCTTTAAGGATTCCTGTTTATCGGAACCAGAGGGCAACCATATTTCCACTCCATCGTAGCCCGATGTTTTTGTGCGTTCACAAAAGGCATTTAAAGACAATTGGTTTCCCCAATCCGTTTGAAAAAACAAGACCTTTTCTTGGCCATAGGAAAATAATAAAGATCCAAAAAGAATGATAAATAATCGCATAGTATTTATTGGTTTTTTTTAGGCAAGTATCTCATGTATTACATGACCCTCTACATCTGTTAGACGGAAGGGTCTTCCTTGAAAATTAAAAGTAAATTGTTCGTGATTAAATCCCAGTAAGTGCATCATGGTAGCATGCACATCGTGGACCGAAACCTGGCCCTCTAATGCCGAAAATCCTATTTCATCGGTTAGGCCCCAACTGGCACCTTTTTTTATTCCTCCTCCGGCCATCCACATGGTAAAGGCATCCCCGTGATGATCTCTTCCTTTATAAGCCATTTCCTGTCCTTCCCTGTTTTCCTGCATAGGGGTCCTGCCAAACTCGCCACCCCATACAACTAAGGTCTCCTCCAATAACCCTCTTTGTTTTAGGTCTAGGAGTAGGGCGGACATAGGTCTGTCTATTTCTGTGCATTTATTTCTCAACCCTAGATCAATGGCATTTGCATGGCTGTCTCCATGGCTATCCCAACCCCAATCGAATAATTGCACAAAACGCACCCCGTCCTCAACGAGCTTTCTAGCCAAAAGACAATTGTTGGCAAAAGATTCTTTTCCTGGTTGCACGCCGTACATTTCCTTGATGTGCTCGGGTTCATCATTGATATTCATGACTTTGGGGACAGCAGTTTGCATTCTGTAGGCCATTTCGTACTGATTTATCCTGGCCAAAATTTCCGGATCTGAATATTGGTTGAATTCTTCTTTGTTAATGCTATTTATGGCATCGATGGTACTTTTCTTAAGATTTCTGGTAATGCCTTTGGGATCCTCTATATAAAGCACTGGATTTCCTTTGGATCTACATTGAACCCCTTGGTATACCGACGGCAAAAAACCGCTTCCCCAAACACTCTTTCCAGCATCTGGTGTTTTACCGCCAGATGTAAGTACTACAAAACCCGGTAAATTCTGATTTTCGGAACCCAATCCATATGTAACCCAAGACCCTATACTTGGTCTGCCCAACCTAGGGCTTCCCGTGTGCATAAACAATTGCGCCGGCCCATGATTGAATTGATCCGTATTTACCGCTTTTAGGAATGCTACTTCATCGACTACCTTGGAAAAGTGGGGTAAGAAATTGGAGACCCAATTCCCTGATTCACCATGTTGCTTGAATTCCGCTTGGGGGCCCAAAAGTTTTGGAACTCCTCGGATAAAGGCAAATTTTTTACCTTCCAACAGCGATTGCGGGGTAACTTGTCCATCAAGTTTTTGAAGGGTAGGCTTATAATCGAACATCTCGAGTTGGGATGGTGCTCCGGCCATATGCAGGTATATCACTGACTTTACCTTCGCCGGAAAAGGAGGGGCCAAAGAGGCCAGTGGGTTGATATCCCTTTCTGTAAGAGTAATTTTTCCATTCTCCTGTTTACTACCAAAAGAATTACAGGACATAAAAAATGATCCCAAAGCCAATCCGCCCATCCCGGTGACGCAATTTTTTATAAAATGTCGACGGGTCTTTGCCTGTAACTCTCTTTCTATCTTTTCTTTTATTAATCGGTCTAAACTGTTCATAACTATGATTTTGTTAAAAACTCATCCAAGTTCATTATGGCATTGGCCACTACGGTCAATGCCGCTAAATTGGCACTTACATCTGTTTCATAGGGAATGAGTTCTTTAATGTTTTTCGGTTTCTCCGTAAATTCGGAAAGAGAACTTTTGTGCAATTTTTTTAAAAATGTTAGTTTTTTCTCACTAATGTCAGCAAAAACAGCTTTCTTATAACCATGTCGTATGCTTATTTCAATATCAGTGCTCTGGCCCATAAATTTGGCCAAATGATAGGCAGTTTCCATATAAACGGGGTCGTTTAGTGTAACTAAAGCTTGTAATGGGGTATTTGTTACCGTTCTACGTACCGTTGACACCTCCCTGCTTCCCGCATCAAAAGTCATAAATGTGGGATAGGGGCTAGTTCTTTTTAAATAAGTATAAATCGCCTTTCTATATTTGTCTTCTCCCTTGCTTTCTACCCAATTATCGCCATTGTATACGGATTGCCAAATACCCTCCGGTTGGGGCGGCATTACGCTGGGTCCGTACATTTTAGTGCTCAGTAGTCCGGAAACGGCAAGGGCCTGATCCCGTATTTGTTCGGCACTTAACCGTATTCTAGGTCCGCGGGCATATAACCTATTCTCGGGATCCAAATTATATAATGTGGCGTTGTTCTTGGAACTTTGCCTATATGTTCCGGACATCACAATATCCTTTACCAAGGCTTTTATACTCCAATTATGCTCGTTCATAAACCTTAAGGCCAACCAGTCAAATAGTTCGGGGTGAGAAGGAGGGTCGGACTGTGAGCCCATATCCTCCAAGGAGGCTACTATGCCCCGCCCATAGATCTGATGCCAAACCTTATTTACTAGGGTACGGGCCGTTAACGGATTCTCCTTGCTGACCATCCACTTGGAGAACCCCAACCTATTTTTAGGCCACGCATCATTCCAAGCATTCAAGCTTTGTGGAGTTGCCGGTTGAACGGTGTCGGTTTTCATAAGCCAGTTGCCCCTTTCAAAAACTTGTGTAACCCTATTTCTATAATCAGGGTTTTCGACCATTATAGGCAGGGAAGGGGTATCGGCATTTAATAATTTTAATAGGGAATCGTCAATGGCCCTATATTCCTCTTTAGGAGCTTCTGGCATATCCGGAAGAAACGAAAACCATGTAAAATATCCTAAGGCAGATTTTGGTGAGACATTATTATTTTCAGCTTCGATATAAAGGTTTAGTTTTTCGTCAATTTTTTTAAATGGAATCTTTCTTACTATGGTACCAGGTGTTCTGTTGATGACAAACTTGGATAGAATTTCGCCTTCAGCATTGTCCTTTCTTATCGTCATAGTGGTTCCGTCTACTCCGGAAGAATATTTTAAATACATATACCCACCACCTTGGGTATATACATTATTTAGAAAGCAGTAGCCATCATCCCTTAAGGAAAGACGACCTTCCACATTGCCATTTTTGAATTTTTTAATTAAATGTGAATGATATATTGGCTCGGTGTAAGTGAGAAAGTTTTTATATTTCTCAGCGATTTTTGGACTGCCTTGTTTGGCAATCCAATCCACTATCTTTTTAATTTCCTTTTGTTGTTCTGGAGTGTAAAATTTGAGATTCGGTTCGTCCTGGGATGTATCCTCATCTCGAGAATTGTTAAAGAACGCCATGAGGTTGTAATACTCTTTGTTTTTAAAAGGGTCATAAGTGTGGCTATGGCATTGCACGCAACCAATAGTGGTGCTCTGCCAAACTTCAAAAGTGGTATTTACCCTATCTACTACCGCAGCTACCCTAAATTCCTCATCGTCCGTTCCACCTTCACCGTTATTCATGGTGTTTCTGTGGAAAGCCGTTGCAATGAGTTGGTCTACGGATGGATTGGGTAAAAGATCACCGGCTAATTGCTCAACAGTAAATTGGTCATAAGGCATATCCTTATTGAATGCCCTTATTACCCAATCCCGATATTCCCACATAGACCTTCCCATATCACTTTCATAACCTTTGGTGTCCGCATAGCGGGCCTGATCTAGCCACCAGCTGGCCCACTTTTCACCATATCCATTCTGGGATAATAGTTCGTCCACCATACTTTCATAGGTAATTTTACCCATTGTATAATTGTTAAACAAGGAATTGTCAGGTGGTAGGCCCGTAATATCCATGGCAAGCCTTCTAGCTATTATATTGGGCTCCGCAGCTGGACTTGGTTCCAAGTCGTTATTTCCCAAGGTCCTTAAAATAAAATGGTCAATATCATTTTTAATAAAACCTTCTGAATCACCCGAGGAAATTCCCGCTGACTGTGTTGCTTCAGGGATTTCCACTTTTTCTGGTAAGGTATAGGCCCAATGCTTGCCCCATTTGGCGCCCTGATCTACCCACTTGGTCAATAATTCTATTTCCTCATTTGAAAGTTTAGATTTCTTGTAGGGCATTCTCAATTCAGGATCAACTTCTTTTAATCGCTGTATGAATGGGCTTTTTGCAGCATTACCTGGTATAATTGCAGGAACCCCAGATTCGTTATTGGCGAAGGCTTCCTCTTGGAACAAAAGACTGAATCCGCCATTTTTTTTAACTCCACCGTGACAAGTAATACAGTTTTTGTTCAGAATTGGTTTTATATCTGAACTAAAATCTATCATATCAGAGGGTTTAAGAATATTCCATAATACTACAACAATCACGCACATTATGGCAATGGACAGTACTGTTACTTTTTTTTTGGCCACTCTTTTAAATTTTATTCATTAAGGTAATGACATTTATTTTCTTACAGGCAAAGTGGTTGGGTCTTTCGCAAAGGTCTATAAATATTTATATTTATAGACCTTTGCAGCATAATTGGAAAATGCAAATGTTTGAATATCAGTGTGCTTATTTTTTAATTAAATTTATGACAAATATTGAGATAAATGATTTGTAAATTAAACTTATAGGATTTAATAACTAGTTTTTGTTTATAATTCTGACTAATTTTATTTTTTAAGTCTAAATTAGCTATGAAATTCGTTTACAGAACATCTCGGTTATATATGATCCTAAGGATAGGACTCCAAAAAGAAAAGTGATTCTATTTTACCCATGATGTGCTGCGTAGAATACAACACATCCAAAAGTTTTAGGTTTTAACATCTAACTACACAATTATCACACAAATAAGATGTTAAAAAATAAACCCTTGAAAATTAAATGATTAGCAAGGATTCTTGCACACTCTATTTAGGTATCTTCGAACTAAGTGTTGGACCTTTTGGAAGAGATTCAGGTTTTAATTGATTTTTAGGGAAACCTAAATAAGACTAAACCTTAGTTTAAAATAGACCGCTTGTAATATGATTGCCTTTTGCAAACAATGACCTTTAAACATCTCTTTTTTAGTAAAGATAGATTTGCTTTCCTACAAACTAGGTGCGACAGAACCAACAGCATACCATTTGCATCTAAAAATTTGTATGTTTCATTTTAAAAAACAGCAACAAGTATATTATTAATAATATAAAACACAATTTATGAGCAATCTGAAAAGAAGGACTTTTATGAAAAATGTGGTCGTCGCAGGAGTTGGAGCTACTGTATTACCCATTAATTCATTAGCCGCCAATGAAGTTGAAGAGGAGGTTGTTATCAAATCAAAGCCTCCAGGGTTTTCGAAAAAAATTATTGTTGGGGGTGCGGGAATCGCTGGCCTATGCTGTGCGTATGAACTTATGAAAAACGGGCATGAAGTTGTTGTCTTGGAAGCATCTGGGAGACACGGAGGGCATGTGTATACCACAAGAGATGAGCTTTCCGATGGTCTATACGGGGATTTCGGTCAGGAGCATATTGTAAAAAAACCTAGCTATGAAAGATATTGGGAATACCTTAAGGAGTTCAACATTACAGCACTCCCTTATCCTAGACGCAAAAATCTTAAACGTGAAATAAATGGGAAATTCTACACAGAACAAATGCTTAAAGACCCTTCCATATTAAAAACCTTTGGGTTTAATAAAAGAGAAATAGAATACCTATCCAGTAATAGATGGGCGGAATTGAAATTGCTTTACACAAAACCATTCCTAGATGCCTTTAAAGATGAATATCAGCCTTTCGGTGTTGGATATGACGCTTTGGACAAAATTCCAATGTCCGACTTTTATAAAAAAGAGGGTGCATCTTCTGCTGCTCTAAAGTTCTTGGGAGGAAATAATTCCTCTGCTCTTTATGAACTATGGGTTGCCGCCATCTTAAAAATGAGGGGCGTTGCTACCGACCCTACAGAAGTTTTTCGTTTAAAAGGAGGAAACCAAATGTTGCCAAATGCCTTTGCAAAAAGATTGGGTCCTCGAGTATGGTTGGATTGCTCCATTACCGCAATAAATAACGGAGAAACAGGGGTAACTGTGACCTACAAACGGCAAAAAGAAGTGAAAGAAATTACAGCTGATTATTTTGTGAATTGCATTCCGCTTCCTACCCTCAAAAACATACCCATACAACCTGCATTGCCAGATAAAAATCAGTATATCAATGATAACATAACCTATGATTCGTACCAACGTTTTGTATTTCAGGCGAGTACCAAGTTTTGGGAAAAAGATGGTTATAAAGACATTAATATGAACTTGGAGCATTCTGATTTGTGGGCAGTTTGGCAATCTGCCGAAGAAGTAGACACTCACAGGGTAATTATTTTGGGAACGGGACCAGGTGGTGTATCCCCAAATAGGGCATTGGCCGCATTTCGAGAATCCTATCCCGGAAATGGCGATTCTATCGAGTTGGCTATTAGTCGGGACTGGACCAAACAAAAATATTCGCCAAATTGTGAAAGAACTGCCTTTCCTATTGGAGAGCTTCATAAATTTTGGCCCCATATCATAGAACCCCAGGGACGTATCTATTTTGCTGGAGCCTATGCAGATAATCTAAATTGGGGAACCGAAGCAGCTACGCGATCAGCTAACAGAGTGGCGCAAACTATTGATAAACTCTAACCTTTTAACAATATGACACGATTTTCTATTATGGGGGCCGCATTTTTTGCTATCTATTATTTTGCCTTAGGTTTTTCACAATTTCAAATGCAAGAAAATAGACCTCCAGTAGTTAAGATAGTTGCGCCAACGACGAATAGTACATTTAGCTGGAGTTCTATAATACCCTATGCCATCCATGTTTTGGATAATGAGGATGGGAATTCGGAATATGGTGAAATCAACCCAACCGAAGTTCTTTTGGTAGGAAAGTATTTGAAGAGTTCTTCAGAGATAAAATCCTATTTAACCAAAGAATCCAAAATAGATTATAGTTCGTTAGTCCAGATGAGTCGTTCAACATGCTTTAATTGCCATAGAGCTAAGGGAACGTTGATAGGTCCATCATTTGAACGCATTTCTGCCAAATACCGAAAGAATCCAAAAGCAATAGAAATCCTTGCTAAAAAAATAATTAACGGAAGTACTTCTATATGGAGTGATGAAATAATGCCTCCTCATCCAGAATTGAAAGTTGCTCAAGTCCAGAAAATGGCACATTGGATTTTGGAAAATAATTCCGATCCAGATAAGAATTATTTTACCGGAATTGAAGGAACGATCAACACGAAAGAGAAACCTGTATCAGCTAATGAAAAGAGTGTTCTTGTATTGACAGCTCGTTATACGGATCAGGGCATAAACAATCAACGACAAAATAGTAAAGAAGCCCAGAATACTCTCATAATAAAAAACAACTAATCAATATGGCTTCTACAGAACCCCTTTTTCTTAACTAAAGGTTATAAATTATGAAAAACCTTTTTCTATTATTTTCTGTTTTTTTTCTTTCTTGTTCTTCTAGTGAGACAGAGTTAGAAGAAACTAACAGTTCTAAGTACTGTAGCGCTTGGGGAGAAATTGAAGCATTCTCTGGCTCAAGTGATATGAGTACAAAAGCAGATTGGGATAAAAAAATATCTTTAGTCGAAAAATTAGTCTCTAGCCTTCCTAAAGAGTGGGAGCAAACGGGTCTTAGGTACTTGGCTATTGTGAAAGCTAGGGCTGAACTTTTAGGTCAATATAATTACATTTCTCCTCAAGAATTGCCTAGTGATGTTTTGAATGAGTTTATAGCAAACTACTACAGCGATCAAGTAGAATCTAATAAATTAATAGATTTTTTAAAGACAGCATGTTAAGGTTCTGTCGTATCCGTGAATTTTTGTCAATATTTACGATAAATTTAAAATGAAGTAGGAGTATAGTATTGATTATACACCTTGTTGCCACGCGTTTTTATTTCGTAATTATTTAAGGTTAAGACAAGTCTATCGTTATTTATTTTACTGAATAAAACAGTAAACGACTTTGTTTATTCATTGGCAATAAGAGAAGGTCTTTCTCTTTTATATAAGCAATATCGCCTACACTTTGTCCAACTTGAAGTACTTGTATGGTATTGCCATAATAATCTATTAAATGAATCTTTCCGCTATTCCAATCCGAAATAATCATGCTATTTTTATCATATGGTCGAATACCATCTAAATTGCCAATGATGGTAGATATAGAATCGATAGATTTTGTTTTCATATCTATTCTAGACACACGACCACCATTTGGTTGACTTCCCCAAGACGCAACGTACATAATACTGTCTTGTATCAACAACCCATTAGGGTTGTCTAATGCTGTATCGGCTAGCCATAAGCTAAAATCACCTTCTTTATCAAGTTTATATATCTCTGAGGTTCTTGTGTCTGAGACAAAAACATTTCCTACATTATCAATAGCCACATCGTTTAAAAACTGAATTCCGTCAATGGTGTGTTTTTTAATTATTTTCCCTGTTGCTAAATCAGCCTCTACAAGTTCAGTGACATCTGAAACGTAAAGTCTATCTTTTGTAATTGCAATTCCTTTTGGGTCATTAAGAGAATCTATGAACTTTGCATTTATGAGTTTGCCATCTGTGTCTACAGTAGCAATAGAGCCATCACCATCTTCACGATCCCCAATTAGGGATACATAAATAATATTATTTTTAGCATCATAAACTACAGATTCGCAATGTGTTAATTCTAAAGTTTCAGTAATAAAAGTTACTGTCGGTGTTTTAGAAGGTTCGGTTTTTGAAACTCCATCGGTTAAAGGTACTTCTGTTGATTTGCTGTTCTTGCAGCTTGTTACAATAACTAATGCTACAAATAAAGTGCAGATGATTTGTTTCATGTTTTTTTATTCTAGAATATTAATGATTAGTCATATGTTCGTTAAGGCACATAGGTTACAAAGTTAAAGTCACATGCTTTACACAAGATTCTGACTTAGCCTAATTTACAATTTTTCTCTTAATTTAATTGAATGCAAAATTGTAAAATTTGCGGACTCCATTGTATGTCGTCAAATGAATTTGAACTTTTCAGGTCAAAAAATAAAAGAGTGTTCTACTAATTTAGGTTAATTTTTTTTTATTGTTTTTTTCTAGCTTTTCCTCTAAGCTCCATTTCCTGTATTTCATATCTCAAATGTATTAGTTTGAAATTTAAAATATCACTCCGAACTTATTGGGGGCTAAAGTACCTATGATGAAACTTACGTTTCAGTACTAGGCTTAATGTAGTTGAAAATTAACAATAATAAAGCTCAAAGAAGCGTTAAAACGAATCTATGAGCCTAAAATAATAGTGTCTTGTATAATACTCCCCATCTGTAAGACAGTTTAAAGATATTTATAATTATTTATGATGCTATTTTTTTAATGTTATAAATTTGATCAGGTGGTACTTTTCCTATCTCTGTATGCCTTCTCTTGGTATTATAGAAC
>Ga0209702_10010228_pt1 | contig 10139 bp, 10 predicted proteins | sample FRY01_FD_187210 | JGI IMG/M metagenome (GOLD analysis project Ga0209702, IMG submission 187210) | Freshwater microbial communities from Lake Fryxell liftoff mats and glacier meltwater in Antarctica - FRY-01 (SPAdes) (version 2) | ecosystem: Environmental > Aquatic > Freshwater > Ice > Glacier...
CTCCGTTGGCAACATAGATTAGAATTTAAGCCGAATTTTAAATTTTGTAAAACAAATGAAAAAATTGAATATAATCTTTGCTTTACTAGTTATCCTATCTTTTGTTGTAAAGGGACAGGAAATTGATATTCTAATTATGAATGGTCATGTATTTGATCCTAAAAATCAAATAGATAAACCTATGGATATAGCCATTGCCGATGGTAAAATAATTAGAGTGGCGCAAGATTTAAAAACAGAAAAAGCTAAAAAAATTATTGATGCAACTGGTCTCTATGTTAGCCCGGGCCTTATCGATATACATACCCATGTTTTTGTGGGGCCAAAACCTGGTAAATTTGCTGATGGGGTCAATAGTATATCCCCGGATGACTTCAGTTTCAAATCTGGGGTAACAACAGTTGTGGATGCAGGCACTTCTGGTTGGCAAAATTTTCCACAATTTAAAACACAAGTAATCGACGTATCCAAAACAAGAATCCTTGCTTTTTTAAATATTGCGGCCCATGGCATAAGTGGGACAGAAGTCTCTTTAACTCAAATTGAGGACGTTAAGTATGATCTTGATGAAATGGATGTCGTCAAAACCATGGAGATAATTAAGGCGTACTCAGATATTATAGTCGGAGTAAAGATAGGTCATTATGATGGGGAAAGTTGGTTGCCCTTCGAAAGGGCTTTAGAAGCTGCCTCAAAAACAGACAGGCCTTTATTCGTGGAATGCCACCTTCCGCAATATTCTTTGAAAGAACAACTCGAGCGTATGCGACTAGGAGATATCATTACTCATTCATATGAGAATATTGTTGAACGGATGCCGTTGGTGGATGATAATGGAAAATTAAGACCTTTCGTACTGAAAGCCAAAGATAAAGGCGTCCTTTTCGACGTGGGCCATGGAGGGGCTGGTTTCTGGTTCGACCAAGCGTTACCTTCGTTTGAACAGGGTCTATGGCCCAATTCATTCGGTACTGATTTCCACAGATTTAGTATGAACGCGGGGATGAAGGACATGCTAAATTTAATGTCTAAGTACCTTAATATGGGTATGCCTTTGAATGAAGTGTTACTCAGGGGAAGTTGGTACCCTGCAAAGGCCATAAAACGTGAAGATCTGGGTAATTTGGACATAGGGGCGGTGGCGGACATTGCTATCTTAGGAGTGAGGGCAGGTAATTTTGGTTTTGTAGATGCCGCTGGCAACAAAATCGAAGGAAAACAGAAATTGGAGGCTGAACTTACTATAAAGGGGGGTAAGGTACTTTGGGATTTGAATGGACTTGCAGCGAATGACTTTCAAAGATAAGTAGCATGAAATCCCGAAATAGTATGATTTAGAACAAGGGATAATTGCAAAATAAAGCATCATAAATTAGGCTATAAACGGGATAAAAAGTTGTGAACGTAGTAATTGAGCACCATTTGTTGAAATAAAATTTTATAATCCACATACTATAGATAAACTTATGAAAATCATGAAGTGACTTTATATATTTTACGACCTCAGATTAAATTTTTACGGCATATTATAAATTAAAACTTTTTTGTATTAAATCTTAAATTTTATAACCATGGAAAACAAAACAACAAGAAGAGCATCTTTTAAGAAACTAGGAATGGGATTGGCCGCTATATTTGGGGTGGGTGCTGCAACAAAGGCAATCGGAGGCGAGTCAAAACCCAAAAAGGAAGTCGTTGGGGATATCGTTATGGATCAGGATATTCCTTTATTTTCAGGTGGCGTAAAACATGGCAATACCTTATATATTGCAGGAAAAGGCGCACATGTGGAACCATATGAGATTAAGGCACATACCGAAATTGTATTGCAAGAGCTGGAAAAGGAACTTAAAAAACATGGTTCCTCTATGGAAAAGGTACTCAAAGTAAATGTTTATTTGGCAGATTTGGCCGACTACAAAGGGATGAACGAAGTTTTTAGGGGCCGTTTTGGACCCAACCCACCGGTAAGGACCACTGTTGCCACCTATGGGGGAGTTCCAGGGAATTCTTTGGTGGAAATGGACTGTATAGCCGCTTTGGACTAGAAAACCGATCAACATTTTTTAAACCTTTTTACCTAATGAAGTTCACTAGAATAGTACTATTTCTTTTCTTATTTACCCTCACTTTTAATGTCTTTGGACAGACCCTTCCCAAGGAGGAACTTATTTTTTTGACTTCCGAATGGAAAGGGGAACGGTTCGATGACGGTCGCCCAAAAATCCCTGACGATCTTTTGGAGCGGGCAAAAAAAATTGGTATCGATGATGCTTGGACCGTCCTTGAAAATGAAGGTTATAAGAATCAGTTCGAGGGCAATTGGAAAATGGTCCATAACGATGTTCCAGTTGTAGGCAGGGCACTTACCGCCCTATTCATGCCAAGCCGTCCCGATGTGGAGAAGAACATTAAGGAAAGGGGAATAAGTTCCCAGGGAAGGAAGGGCAACACAAATTCCTGGCCCATAGAGGTACTTACCAAGGGCGACGTATACGTGGCCGATAGTTTTGGCAAGATCGATGCGGGGACCCTTATGGGGGCTACGTTGGCAACCTCCATTTATAGCAAGTCCGGTAATGGCGTGGTCTTTAATGGCAGTGCAAGGGATCTGGAGAGTATTAGCCAGATGGAAGGATTCAACGCCTTTGTGCGGGATTTTCACCCGTCTTTTTTGGAGGAGGAAGTACTTATGGGGCTCAACACCCCAATACGGATAGGCCAGGTGATGGTATTGCCCGGTGATCTTGTTCTTGCCAAAAGGGAAGGCGTACTTTTTATTCCTGCGCATTTGGCCGAACAGGTAGTGGGCACTGCCGAGTTTGTGGCCCTTAAGGACCAATTTGGCTTTGAGATGGTCAGGACTAAGAAATATTCTACGGGAGAAATAGACAGCCAATGGACCGAACAGCTAAAAAAGGAATTTTTGGTGTGGTTGGACAAACATCCCGAATTGGTGAAGATGTCCAAGGAGACGTTAGATAAGGTATTAAGCAAAAGGACATGGTAATGGGACAACATAAACTTATGAAAATGATAAACTTTAACGGCACCCGAACAATAAGCAGCGTTTGGATAGTTCCCATGTTGGCCCTGTTTGTTTTGATGGGGTGCAAACAAAATGAAAAGCAGGCAAAGTCTGAGACCCCGACTGTTGCCATGGAGCAGGGACAAGACTCTCCCACGATCGATGAAGTCCAACAGGCGGTGTTGGCTTTTAATAAGGTCATGGTGGACCCTACCGCGGAACTAATGGAAAGGCTTTGCGCAAAGGAACTCACTTACGGCCATTCGAGCGGATTGATCCAGAACAAGGCCGAGTTTATAGATGATCTATTGAACGGGGCATTCGATTTTTTGTCTTTGGAAGCTCCTGATCAGACCATACATATTTCAGGTAACACGGCCATTGTCAGGCACATTTTTTTAGCCAAGGGCACCAATTCCGGAGAACCTGTGGATGTCCGTATCGGCAATATGCAGGTATACCAAAAAGATAAGGACGGCCAGCTCCGGCTTTTGGCCAGACAGGCCTATAAATTGCCCAACTAGAACCAAAATAACCTAAACCAAACTATTTTGAAAAAATTGAATATTTATTCCATTAGCCTTGGCATGGCCGCCATATTGTTATTGTCCATCCTGGGTATGGTCTTTAGCGGTAACATTGAACATGCCGGCCTTTTGATAATGGCCTTTTTTGCACTTCTGGCCCTTGGCTTCAGTGGATACAAGTCCCTGAACAGTTATGTTTTTACGGCCTCCATATTTGCAGGAGTGGTACTTGCGCTGTATTACCCCCAATATTTTTTACAGATAGGCGATTTTAAGCTTACGGCCTTGATCATACCCTTGATCCAACTTATCATGTTCGGCATGGGAACCTCCATGAAACTTGGCGATTTTGCAGAAGTTATCAAGGCGCCCAAAGGGGTGTTGGTCGGGGTTACGGCACAGTTGGGTATAATGCCCCTTATGGGCTTTGCTTTGGCAAAATTCAGTAATTTTCCACCGGAGATTGCGGCAGGGATCGTTTTGATCGGTTGTTCCCCAAGTGGGGTAGCCTCCAATGTAATGGCCTATTTGGCGAAGGCCAATCTGGCACTTTCCATCACAATTACCTCTATCTCCACCATTCTTGCACCCTTTATAACACCACTTTTAATGAAGTTGTTGGCAGGGGAATTTATAGAAATAGATGTGTTGGTCATGATGTGGAGCATAGTCAAGATGATTATTTTGCCGCTTGGAGTTGGACTGCTTATTAACCAATTGAGGGGAGACAAGGGGAAATGGTTGGATAAGGCACTTCCTGTAATTTCCATGTTGGGTATCGGACTTATAATTGTGGTCATAACGGCTGCAGGTAGGGATAGCCTTTTGGATATTGGCGGAATCTTGATGTTATTGGTGTTGATCCACAATTTATTTGGCTATATGCTTGGGTATTGGTACGCACGCCTATTGAAATTAAATGAACAGGATGCACGTACTATTGCACTGGAAGTGGGGATGCAGAATGGCGGCCTCGCATCGGGCATTGCAAACTCATTGGGCAAAATAGCTACCATGGGTCTGGCACCTGCAGTCTTTGGACCCCTGATGAACATTACCGGGTCCATACTCGCTTCCTATTGGCACAAAAACGAACCTAAGTCTTCTGTTCTGAGGCCTAATGAGTAAGATATTACATTAAAAGAAATACAATAATTTAAGTTGAGTTAGTTTAGTTGGTAAAGGAACAATGGGCAACTATTGTTCCTTTTTTTATACCATAAAATGGAATGAGCGTACTTGAGGTAAAACACCACAGGTGCACCACACCCTCACCCTCTACTTAACTAATGTCGTAATTTTATAACCACCTAATAATCATTATATTACTATGTTTTGCTATTTTAAAATATTGATTTAACCACAGCTGGTTCAGAGAAATTCACCACAGGTGCACCACACCCTCACCATAGGGTGCACCATAGCATAATATAAAAAAAAGAGTCTTTTAAGGGGTCATTAAAATGAAATTTCAAAAAGAGAATCCACCAACATTGCGATTTTTCTATTGACCGGGTTTGTTTAAGTTCCATTCAATTGGATTCCTTATAGAACTACATTTTAAAAAGGGTTTAAGGAAAGGGTTGTATAATAAGTCTTCGGTAATTTGAAAATTTAGTTCGTAGAGCATTTACCATGGGAGTGGGTCCATATCTACCGATTCCAAATGGATGTAATATTTAATCCAATTTTTTGGATTCAATTCAAGATTTGGGATAGTATAAATAGGCGGTTTGAAATAAGGACTTCCAACTAGTTCAAACTCCTATCCCACAACTTTTTTTTCGGTCACAAAGGGCTGATGATAATGCCGTTGGCCGGTTGCTTTGTACAGGGCATTGGCCAATGCTCCAATAGCTGGCGGAAGACCCGGTTCTCCTAACCCAGTGGGGTCTATTTCATTTTCAACAAAGAACACCTCAATTTCTTTTGGCGCTTGTGAATGCCTAATCAACTGATATTTGTCAAAATTCATTTGGTTGGGTGTGCCATTTTCAAAAGTAAGTTGGCTATACATGGAGTGCCCAAGACCATCTATTACACCACCTTGAATTATATTCTTGGCGGAATCCCTATTGACTACAATGCCACAATCCACGGCGCACCAAACCTTTTCCACTTTTGGCTGCCCATTTATCACAACCATGTCAAAAATTTCAGCAACATAGGTGGAATGACAAAAATACGCAGCTACCCCGCGATGAATGTTAGGTTTTGTTTCTCCCCAATTGGCCTTCTCCTTGACCAGTTTCAATACCCCTGCATAACGGTCTGCTTCATATTCATATTTTTCGCCCACAGGGTTATTTATTGCGCGATCAAATAATTCCAAACGGAAATCAATTGGATCCTTGCCTGCCGCTTCTGCCACTTCATCAAGAAATGACTGTTCGGCTCCGGCGGTAAAGTTGGATCTAGGTGCCCGCCATGCACCGGTAGTAACATTGGTAGGCGCTTTAATTTTTTCGGCTGAATAATTCTCAACGGCCCCCGCTGGGAATCGATTTGGAAATACAGGACCTTCCGGCAATCCAGCACCTTTTACCGTGAAAGCGATCAGATTGTTATTCTCATCAAGTCCAGCTTTGTACACTGAACGATAGGTTGGGCGATAGGTTCCCTGGGTCATATCATCTTCCCGAGTATAGATAAGTTTTACCGGCCCACCTATCTTTTTGGAAATGGCGGCCGCTTCAACACCAAAATGTACGTAGAGTCTTCTGCCAAAACCTCCTCCAATCCGAGTCATATTTACGGTCACTTTATCCAGTGGTAAGTTCAATAATTTGGAAACGGAACCCTCCAATGCTTCGGGCGTTTGTGTTGGCCCTATTAGTTCTGCGGAATCCTCGGTAACATTAGCAAAGAAGTTCATGGGTTCCAAAGTATTGTGGGCAATAAAAGGGGCACTATAAGTTCTTTCAATGATTTTAGCTGCTCTTTTAAAGGCAGCCTCTGGATTACCATCCTTCCTACTTTCTTGTACCTCACCTGATACCATGGCTTTTTCCAACCGCTTCAAATGCATATCGGAACTTTCCAACTCCCCTGTAGTTTCCCAGTTGGCCTTAAGGGCTTTTTTGGCCTGTATTAATTGCCAGGTAGAATCTCCGACGATGGCAATGAGTTGTTTAAACCCTTTTTCGTCAAATCCGCCAGGTTCTTCAATGGTAGTGTCTATAATAAAGGCATCGTTAACGCCAGGCATACTTTTTATCTCTTCTACATTGAAATCCTTTACTGTCATTCCAAAAGCGGGAGGATGTTGGATCATGGCAAGTTGCATACCATCCCTATGAAAATCCAGACCAAATAAGGGTTGACCGGTAACTATTTTCTTGCCGTCTACGTTTTTTTTACTGGTACCTATCAATTTGAAATCCTTAACGCCCTTTAGTTCAACTTCCTTAGGGACTTGGATGCCAACAGCCTTGGAAGCCACTTCACCATATGTAATTGTTCTCTCGCCATTAATTTCTTTGATGACTCCTTCACTGGCCGTTACATCGGACACTTGTACGCCCCATTCATTAGCTGCAGCTTCCATCAACATTCTTCTACCTGTAGCGCCGGCCATTCGCAATGCATTCCAACTTAAGCGAATGGAAAGACTTCCACCTGCAAATTGGTTTTGGTACCAACCGGTGTTTAGTGGGGCCTGTTCCACAACAACATTTTCCCAGGGCACATCTAACTCTTCCGCCACTATCATTGGCATCGAAGTTCGGATGTTTTGACCAATTTCGGGATTGGGAGAATATATAGTAACCATACCTGTTTCCCCAATTTTGATATATCCGTTAATTTCGAACCATTCTTTTGGCACCGCTACTCCAGCCTCTAATTCTGGAGCATTTGGCTTACATGAATTTAGCCAGCTAAATCCTATTAGCATTCCGCCACCTGCAGCCGCGGAAACCGTGATAAAGGAGCGACGATTATATAGAGTTTTTATTTTTGTCATGATGTTTCTTTTTTTGATGTGCCTATCAATTTTTAAACGGTTTCGGAATTTGCAGCGGTTTTAATGGCCTTCTTGATTCGTAGGTAAGTGCCACAGCGACAAATATTTCCGTTCATAGCCCCTTCGATTTCTTCATCGGTCGGATTCGGATTCTTTTTCAGGAATGCACTCGCGTTCATGATCTGGCCTGCCTGACAATATCCGCATTGATACGCATCTTCCTCTAGCCAAGCTTGTTGCACGGGATGGTCACCGTTTTCGGATAATCCTTCAATGGTCGTAATCATCTGTTCACCCACGGCCGAAATAGGTAATTGGCAGGAGCGCACTGCATTATCACCAAGGTGTATGGTACAGGCACCGCATTGCGAAATACCACAACCATATTTTGTGCCGACTAATTTCAGATGGTCTCTCAAGACCCAAAGCATCGGAGTAGTGGGGTCTACTTCTATTTGTTGGGTTTTTCCGTTGATTTTTAGATTGAAGTTTGCCATGATTCTAGTGTAAGTGAATGAACTGGTTTAAGTTACAAAATAATTGCTTTATTTTAACTATTCAATTTTTAATCATTAGAATTCCCCGATGCTCTGCATCGGAGGTTTTGGAGGAAAGTTTGAAAGCGGATGGTTTTCATAAATGGTTAAAACTTTCTTCAGCTTGATACCTCGTGGGCTCTGCCCCGAGGTAGTTCATTATTAAAGCCTAATAAAAATTTTATGGCTATAAGATTGCCATTTGTGATATTCTGTACTATTCTTGGTTCTTTTTTGGAAGAATTGAAACTAAAAGCACAAGAGATTAAGCAGGAAAAGGCAGAGGCAATTTTTTTAATGTATACGATTTGGGATGTTTTCCAACCTTATTAGAAATTGAACAGGTATCGGTTCCAAACAATATTTATGGCACTTATTTTTTGCCAACCCTTTTACCTAACCGGAATAAAAAGCAACATGATTATCTTTATTGGGAATTTCAAATGGAACTTTATAATTTGTCTAAGGCTAAAGGAGAAGAAAAAAATTTGGCCCAATCCCACCCAGAAGTTGTGAAGGAAATGCAATCAATTTTTGAGACTGCACGCACGGATTCGGATGTTTTTACAATTTCTTCTGAAACCTATCTTTCCACGCAATAATATGAGTTGAATTAGTTAAGTTACAAAAGGAACAATGGGAAACTATTGTTCCTTTTTTGTTCTAGCTCGTTGGAGTCTGATTCTGAAATGTCAACCACAGGCTAACCACACCTTAATCACACAGTAGTTGTAGGGAAGTAATATATTAACTATTTGTAAATCAATATATTAATTAAATTAAAATACATGGGAACTACGGGGGAGATACCCATTTTAAACACATGCCAACCACGGCAAAGTCTCCTTTTAAACCACAGAGTAACCATAGGTTAACCACAGCGAAACTACCTGTTTAACATGTTGTTTTTTATGGTGATTGGCCGCTAAGAATGGCTAATCTTACAATCCTTTGTTGAATTTTGGTTTTAGCTAAGTTCTTTATTACCAATAATATTTTGCCTATTCAGTAACTTATCTGAAACCTTATATGTGGCTGAATACTGAAGGTTAGGTTGTTGTTTTTTAAATTCGGAAAATGCCTTTTTATACCACTTTGGATCAGTCGCTTTTTTCCTAAAGTCTTCATTTAGTTTTGCATCTAAGGAATCTCCTTCCAATCGAGGTTTAATTTCATGGATTCCAATTCCTAACTTCTCGATTCGCTCTAAAACTATCTCAAAGTCCGACTCGGAAAAATAGTGTAGTGAATCAGCCTCAAATTCGTCATTAAGGTTTTTTAAGTTCAGAAAGATATTTTTTTCAAGAAATTCTGTTTTTTCCATATTATATATTATTAACCATTGGGTATCCTCATTGAGGATAGACAATTATCCGGCTAAGTTAGAAATACTTTATTTAAACTTTTAATGAAATAACCTACATTACCTTATTGGCCAAATATCTTTGGACTTCATACACATCTATACTTTTATTGAACTTCTTACTTACACTAGGAGAATCCTCACTGGAAATCCAAATCTTTAGCTCTGCATCCAAATCGAATGTTCCGGATGTTTCTAGGGAGAAGCGGGATATGTTCTTATAAGGCAAAGGTCTATACTCAATTTTGCTTCCTGTTAGGCCCTGAATATCTACTAAAATTAACCTTTTGTTGGTGAACATAAATACATCCCTGAACAAAGTAATTACCGCTCTGTTCAAATTTGATAAACTTCCGCTTTGGGCATGGCGGTATCCAATATTAAATAAGTTGCGTGGATATCCATTAGCTCTCCTCCATTATAGCCCATGATGGCCCCTGGATTGATCAGTAAGGTGTCGCCAACCATTTCATCATTTACAACAATATGATTATGTCCGTAGCAAACGATGTCGAACCCTCCATTCTCTGCAATTTCCCTAGCCTTATCCGGGTAGTGATTCATGGCCAGTGTACGCCCACCTAAGAGGCTTCTAAAATATTCTCCATGAATGTGAATATTCGAATATTTCTTTGAGTTCCCTATAATAGCTGCAACATCCCCATCGTTATTGCCAAATACCATATGGACAGGTCTGGAATACGCTCGCCCCAATAAATGT
>Ga0209702_10010230_pt1 | contig 10131 bp, 12 predicted proteins | sample FRY01_FD_187210 | JGI IMG/M metagenome (GOLD analysis project Ga0209702, IMG submission 187210) | Freshwater microbial communities from Lake Fryxell liftoff mats and glacier meltwater in Antarctica - FRY-01 (SPAdes) (version 2) | ecosystem: Environmental > Aquatic > Freshwater > Ice > Glacier...
TTTCTGTTATTATATGTCCTATATAATCATTTATTCTTTATTGTCAAGCTTGCTGCTTGTCGCTTGCTGCTTGTTGCTTGCTGCTTGCGGCTTGCGGCTTGAAGCTTGTTGCTTGCTGCTTGAAGCTTGTTGCTTGTTGCTTGCTGCTTGAAGCTTGCGGCTTGCGGCTCTGACACCCAGCTCCCGGAAAAATTTTTCGCAGCTCTTCACATAGCTGGCCGGAAGATCCGCGCGGTTCCAGGTGAACCACGGGATCAAATCATTGTGTTTAATTCTCTTCATCAGCATAGATTCTCGTTTGCATAATCAGCTAACAATTCGCTAGCCGTTTCTGTATCTTTAGTTTTTAAATATTTATAGAATAACTTTTTAAAAGTTTTATCTTCTAATAAGTCTTCAAATAAACAAGATGTCTCACTCTCTACTAATGACGCTATGATATTTCTTTTGTCCATTGTTATATCTTTCTGTTGTTTAATTTATCTTAAACTATTTATACTAAAATTATATTGCCAAAGTGTCGCATGCTTGCGGCTTGCGGCTTGCTGCTCGGGTCCTCTTCTTCCTCTACCTTTCTGTTTAAATAGTCTTTTGTATTTTGTTCCACGTCCGTTTCTAATACATCAATAACTTCATCACTTCTCCGGCCATCATCACCAATAACTATATTCACAGCTTCTCTTATTTCTTCTACAGTATATGTTTTCATTAGTTTAAACCATTTCTTCACTAGTTTCAAACTTTAGAGTGCTCACTTAAGCACATCCCAAGTCACCGAACTTTCAAAGTTATTATATGGAATAAAGCCATTTGTTTTTCCCTGAAAAACTATTTCATCCTTGAGAAATGCTTTTATTTGATCCGCTCCATCTTCTTGGTCTTTGAAGGATCTACCCGAACCGCTATAGTTATGTACTATCTCCACTCTCTTTTTATCAATAGTAAACTCTAGTTTTTCTTTCATTTATTTACCTTTCTGTTATTTAGCTATTTTAACATACTTATATGTTAAATAGTGCTGCCAAATTGTCGCAGGTGCTTGCAGCTTGCAACTCGGATCCTCTTCTTCCTCTAGTATATAGTCAATTTCTTCTAGAGATAAATTAGATTCCAGCAATTCATTTAAAGTCATTTTTTTAGTCATTAATTTAAACTCTCGTTTTTAAATCCAGCGTTTACTATTCTTTCTGAATAGGCTCTGAATACAGTTTCATTCCAGCCTTTAATTCCTGGAATTTTTTCTTCCATACGCTCTCTAATTATTTTCCAATCTTCATCTTTCATAGTAGATAGTAGACTAATGTATTGTTCTTTTGTAAGCATATTTACCTTTCTGTTATTTAATTTATCTTAAACTATTTATACTAAAATTATATTGCTAAAGTGTCGCAGCTTGCGGCTTGCTGCTTGAAGCTCTCTTTAATTTTAGGATCCATTTTTTTTTATTTTTTATCATTCCATACTCTCAACGCTATTAATCCAAATAGCATTGCTATAAAAAATAATTCATATATCAATTGTTCCGTCATAATATCCTTTCTGTTATGAACCAGGTGAGACCGATTCCAGCTCATATTATACCTGGCATTTTTTAATGCAATGCGCATTGTGTCGCAGGTAGAAATAGGGTGCGACACTTTGGCTATATTATTATCCTTGTAATTTGATAAACTAATTCAAATAACAGAAAGGTCTAAAATGACAAAAATGAGAATGAATACCGAACTAAGAAATAAGTTGTTCGGTAAAATGAAAGATGTTTTTGAGAATGAAATTACTCAAGAACGAGTTGCGTACATAGACGCAAAGAAAAAAGTAGATACTCAATATGTGAAAGCATTTAATATTGCTAGAAACATAGTTGAGAGAGCATACCCCAATGAAGATGTTGCAATTCTACAATCGTTCAAAAAAAGATATGGCGAAGCAGTAGATGTCGTTGCAAAAGATAAATGTTTTTATTTTGCACACAGCGAGGGCGTTGATGAGGGTGGCGATAAAGTAGAAACCAAATCCCATTTTGATTTTGGTTTATTTGGAAACCTGAATGGAACAGAGTATAGTAGTGATGATGGAAAAAAGTTTGCCTTTGCTTACATGAGAGATGAATTAAAAAATCTTAATTGTAATCCTGATATACTTGCACAGCAAGAGGGCAAAGATAATAACCCTCATAAAACTAAACATGAGAACGAAAACTGTAACGCATTAGGTAATGGGCAGACTTATAATAGCAACAGCAATTCAGGTATCTCTAAGAACTTTAATAGTTCTTATGAACTTGATGTCATTGGTACTAGCTACTGTCGTTCTCGAGCAATCGCTTGTACTAGAAATGAGTACGAACAATTAGATGAGTGGCGTATATCAAAAGCAAATCTAGTATCATGTCATCAAACATGGGTAGATAGTATCACGCAACAATCCGACCAATTAAAAATTGGATTGAAAGCATATAGATACTTGAGTGAGGGAATTGAATTAGCTACCGAGTTGGGTATTGAACTTGAGGAAGCTGATTTATTGAGAACTAACTCAACAGGGTTATCTATCTATAATCCAAGTAACTTAGCTAACATGATTAAAGGCATGAAGAATAAGAGCAAGTCAAGAGAAGCTAAGATACTAGAAAGAAAACAATACGAAACAGTACTAAACTAACTATTGACAATGGGGGATAATATATTATTATCCCCTATATAAACTTTAACAGAAAGAAAGAAAATGACACCAATACAAGAGGGAACTAAAGGGGCAATAACTTACTTCGCAAAGAAACATGGTAAATTTATAACTCGTAGTTTTTTATGGACTAACTTATGTAAAGTTATGGAAAACTATATTACCTATTATGATACCGACATGAATGGATATAGAACTGCAACTAGACCAGTTAAGATGTCTGCCAAACTATTAGATGAAAGGGGGGAATAATTATGCGATATATAATTAGAACTTTGTTTTTATTTTGGTTGTTTATTATATCTGTTGTATTTAGTTTATCAGGTAAGTTACCTCAGGACTTAGGTATTATATTAATGTCCGGATTATTTCTTGCTTTCGCAGTTTCATTCATTGAAACTATGACAAAGGATAAACTATGAAACTATGTCAAGGACCTTTGTGCCATACTTATGTAACAACAGACAGGAAACGAGGACCAAAAGGAAACAAGACAAATCAAACTAGAAGAAGAACTGACTTTAATTATCTAGGTGGCAATGCATGCAATATGACTTGCGAACGAGATTGGTTTAGTAAGTTTGGAGAACAGGCTGTCAATTACTTCGGTAGAGTAGAACAGCCACAAGCAATGACTGCAGATAATGCATGGGGAAACATACACCACATGTATAATGAAAGTTATATACAAATAGAAAATAGGTTCGAACAGTACAATAGATTAACTAACGAAAGGAGAGAAGTAACAGCGAGAGGCGAGATAGTATAAGTAACAGTTGACAGGCTATCCTATACAATGTAGGATAGCCATAACAGAAAGAGGAAACATGACACAAATAATTAAGTACAATGATAAGGAATACAAGCTACCATTTGATGTGGGATTACCTGAAGATCCTACGACTACTGAAACTATAGAGAATAGATTTGGTGGGGGATCGTGTGTATTGCCAGCGTTTGCAGTTGCTGTGTATGATATGATTATGGGGGCGGAAGTAGTTCAGGACTGGGATACTCATAGACAAGGATTGGATTGGTTCTCGAAGAATTTCACTAAAGAATATATGGTACTACTAGACTAGTAGTACCTCGCTTCAAGCTACTCGATGCGAGTAGCTCGGGGCTTGTTACATTGATAGAGGTACCAAGCCTAAGTCAAAATAGTCTCAACACATTAATGTTAATATACTAATCAATAAAAGGGATCCTAAATTTTTCCCTTTAGTCCTTGATTTACACTTAAATACAGGATAAATTCATTATGGGTTCCAAAAAATATTATAAAAAATTTTTTAGAAAAAATTATTAGAATGATAGACTTAGAGAAGATTAATAGATTACCCCCTGATGTCAGGAAAGAGTTCATGAAGACTCTGGTTCAATATGATGAAAAAAAGAAAGTAGACAAAATCCAGAATGATTTTATGTCTTTTGTTAAACACGTCTGGCCAGAATTTATAGAAGGAGCACATCACGCTAAGATAGCAGATAAGTTTAATAAATTAGCTAATGGAGAAATTAAACGATTAATTATTAATATGCCACCAAGACATTGTTTTTCTTTAGATACAGAATTACCCACTCCTAATGGATGGACAACTATCAAAGATATAAAAATTAATGATTATGTATTTGGGTTAGATGGATTAGCTACAAAAGTAATTGGTAAATCCAAAATTTACACCAATAGAACTTTATATAAAGTTACTACCGATGATAATTATTCTATAGAAGTAGATGCCGGACATTTATGGACAGTTCGTCTAGATCGTAAATATAAGAAATATACAACCCATACCACCGAGGAATTATTTAATAGACAAGCTTTAAAAAGTTTTAGGCGCCCTAGATTACCTGATTGCAAACCCGCAGAATATCCCAAAAAGAAACTTCTCATAGATCCTTATGTTCTTGGAGTTTGGTTGGGAGACGGAACTAGTTTACAAGGAATTATAACTTCACAAGATTCAGATTCTAAATATATTCGTCCCCTATTTGAAGAACGTGGTTATAAAACAACTAACCAAAAAACTAAAATGACTTTTGGAGTGTTGGAGTTAAAAGTTAAATTAAGAGAACTAGGGGTTCTTGGAAATAAACATATTCCTAAACAATACTTACAAGGCTCTGTCCAACAACGAATAGAATTACTAAGAGGGTTAATGGACACGGATGGTAATGTTTCCAAAAAAGGACAGTGTTTTTTCTCGCAGAGTAAACTACCCTTTATTCATCAGGTAAGAGAGTTGTTATCCAGTTTATCTATTAAAAATAGTTTTTCTTACAATAAAATAAAATTAGGAGAAAAATATTTTGACAGTTGGAAAATAACTTTTTACTGTAAAGATGTTTTTAAGCTAGAGAGAAAAAATGAAAGAACCCAGCAATTTAAACAAACGTTTGGTAGATATATTAAAATTGAAAAACTAGATAAAGTTGCACCAGTTCAATGTATTCAAATTGAAAGAGAAGATGGTTTATTTTTAGTTGGAAAAGGATATGTAATTTGCCACAACACAAAAAGTGAATTTGCATCATTCTTGCTTCCCGCTTGGATGATTGGTAGAAAACCAAAATTAAAAATAATCCAGTCCACCCATACTACCGAACTTGCAGTTAGATTTGGTCGCAAGGCAAAGAACTTAATGGACACTCAGGAATACAAAGAAGTATTTGAAACTAGATTAAAAGAAGATTCACAGGCAGCAGGTAAATGGGAAACCCAACAAGGAGGTGAGTACTATGCCGCCGGTGTGGGATCCGCTATTACCGGTAGGGGTGCAGACCTACTAATTATTGACGATCCTCACTCGGAGCAAGATGCTCTAAACATTGATTCTATGGAACGAGCTTATGAGTGGTATACTTCAGGACCACGTCAGCGTCTTCAACCGGGAGGAGCTATTGTATTAGTTATGACCCGATGGAACACTAAAGACCTAACTGGAATGTTATTGAAAGCATCTAACGATGTAAAATCTGACAAGTGGGACATCATTGAGTTCCCGGCTATTTTACCAAGCGGTAAAGCCGTATGGCCAGAGTACTGGAGGCTAGAAGAATTAGAAGGAGTGAAAGCTTCTCTATCGGTTCAAAAATGGAATGCACAGTGGATGCAAAATCCTACCTCAGAAGAAGGAGCTTTAATCAAAAGAGAATGGTGGCAAAATTGGGATAAAGATTATATCCCAGCATTAGAACATGTCATACAAAGTTATGATACTGCCTTCATGAAAAAAGAAACAGCCGATTATTCTGCTATCACTACTTGGGGAGTATTTCATTTAAATCAGGATTCCGGCCCCCAATTAATATTATTGGATGCACTTAAAGAACGATTAGAGTTTCCAGAACTACGAAGAGTCGCCTATGAACAGTATAAATACTGGGATCCAGATACTGTTTTAATTGAAGCCAAGGCTTCTGGACTGCCTCTAACCTATGAATTACGTAAAATGGGTATACCTGTTATAAACTTTACACCATCTAGAGGAAATGATAAGCATACTCGTGTAAACTCAGTTGCCCCACTTTTTGAAAGTGGAAGCATATGGGCACCCACCGATCAACAGTTCGCTCAAGAGGTGATTGAGGAGTGTGCAGCTTTTCCTTATGGGGATCATGACGATTTAGTCGACTCCATGACTCAGGCTGTTATGCGATTTAGACAAGGTGGTTTTATTGATCATCCCGAAGATTATAAGGATGAAAAATTAATCCATAGGAAAAAAGAGTATTATTAATTATGGAAAAATTTAAAAGATTATTTGAAGCGTTAGAACGAATCTACGGGAAAGGATTTATATCTAAGTTGTTTGGCAAACAATCTAATGTAATTACCCTTCCCAGCAAAGACGCAAAAAGATTTTTAACTAAAGAGCTAAATATGGCAGAGGCATCGGAAGGTGCTATCAACTTTGGCAAACAAGATTTAGAAAAAATAGTTTCTGATACAAAAAGATTGAGCCAGTTAAATGACCAAGAACTTTTAATCATTACCAATAACGCGGAACGACTAGCTCAAAGAGTTAGTCCTAAAGCAGCACCTACTGCAGAAGTTATTGATTTAGGAACTAGAGAAAAAGTTTCTCCAGAAGGAGTTATGTCTCTCACAGAAAAAATTGGACAAAAGAATGCACCAGGTACTTTAATGGGTAACATTGAATCTCGCATCAAGAAGCTCGAAACGAGCGGCCAGGATCTATCTAAGATGAAAGGACAATCTTTAGATGAAGTAGTAGGAGATTTTGCAGATGGTCAACAAGGAATGGCACAAGCTCAAAAAGAAGGTTTAGTTAAAGCAACCGCTAGCGACATTATGATTGCAGATATGAAATCGGGTAAGTTCCCAGCAACCAAAGAAATGCAACAAGAAATTTTAGAAGGAAGCCCAAAAACTTTAGACTACTTTAGACAATTTTATGGAGAAGATGCATTAGAAGTATTAGATAGTTTAAAACCAGATTTTTCAAAAATAAAATCTTCTAGAGAAGCAGCAGACTTTGCTAAAAAACAGTTTAACTTTGATCCTAAGATGGATAGACCCCCAGGATCTACGAATGTAGACGATGCTATTAAAGTAGAAAAAGAATTTGGAATTGGAACCCTTAAAGATGACATAGAAGATCCAGAAGGATTTGCGGGGGGTGGAAGAGTAGGAATGGCATCAGGTGGATCCCAAGGACTGGACTATTTAATGGGAATCGAGCGACGAGGGTATGCTGAAGGCTCTATGGACATTCTTCCTGACTCTGCCAACAATCCTTTTTATTCTGGATGGGAACCTTCTAATACTTCAACAACTTCGACACCTAATACAGTTGATCAATTAAACAACGCTATTCTATATTCCAATTTTGTAAATCAAATAGACGCTAGATCTAATGACACTAATGACACTAATGATACTACTAATTCTACATCGAACACTATGAATGCTCCTTTTACTAGTTCCTATTCTATGACTCCGATGGATGCCCTGTTAGGAATGATAAGTCCTGTTGCTGGAATTGCAACAATGGCAGCAAAAAATTACGGCTATCCAAGTCTTGGCTATGCACTTGGAGCTATGACTGGGTTGGGACGCGGTGGAGCAGGAGGTGGTTATGGAGCATCTAATACTTCAGGTGCAGTAGATACCGGAGATTTAGGATCAGAAGCAGCTAATGATGCAGCAACTGCAGCGGCGGCGGCATCTGTAGGAGCAGCTTCTTCTGGAAGCGAGGGTTCTGAAGGAGGTACTGATAGCGCAGGAGATGGTGGAGATGGTTATGCAATGGGTGGAAGAGTTAACTATGCGTATGGTTCAGGAAAACTTTTAAAACTATTAAAAAAAGGAAAAAAAACTTTACAAAAAAAATCGACAGACAACATGACGATAGACCTATCCGATGCTATGGATGATAGTCGAATCATGAAAGAAATGGGATTACAAGGCGGCAAATCTGGAGACTATGATAAGTTTTTAGAAATGAAACTGTCCGGAGAACTAGGGCCACAAAAACAAATGAAAACCATTAAAATGGAACTGTTTAATAAATACTCTAATTTTTTAGATGAAGCTACTATGGATCTTGTTCAATCCAGTGATGATCCACAAAAAGTAGCGGAGGTATATGCAAATGTTAGAGAAGCATCTATTTTGAAAGATCGAGGACTTGGCACGGAAGAAATTGTAAACACTATTGTAAATACTCCTAGAACAAAACAGGCGTATGGAACTAAATCACAAGGCTTAAATTATTTAATGGGTTACTAACATGGAAATTAGTAAATACAATAAGGCAATGCAATTCCTGCTTAAGCCTAAATACCTCACTAAAGATTTTATTATCCAGGCCGCTAGCGACGAGCCGCTAGAAGCTTTTGATGATACTATAGTAGAAGATTCTTTAATAAAAGAGGTTATGCCTTATCAGTCTCCCAAGATGCAAAATGTAATGCCTTCTTTTAAAAGTATGGAAGATCCTAGAAATAGACAGATTGAATTAGCAGACGGTGGAAGAGTTGGTCTAGAAAAAGGTTCTAAACCTCCTAAAGATAATTTTATTATTCCTATAAATCCTATGATGGAGGAAGGAATACAGGATCCTAGTAAAAGAGGATTTTTAAAAGGAGCAGGTGCAGTTGGAATAGGTGCAGTTGCCTTTGGAACAGGTCTTTTGAAATTAGTAAAAAAAGGATCTAAAAAATTAAAAGATATTGAGATTGATCTTTCTAAGTTAAAGGGAGATTGGGAACCTGATTATGACGGAGGATATATTGGTGGGTATATGCAATCGTTTGGTTTAAAAGCAACCACTAAAAAAGGAGAAGAATTGTTAGCTAAACTAGCTAAAGAGAAAAAAATAGATGTATCCAATAAAGGTGATTACACTGGATATACAAACAATATAGATGATGCCTCTATAGATGCTTTAGAAGAAATTAAAAATAAAACAGAATATAGTCTCTCGTTTGAAGGAAAAAAATTTAAAAATAAAGAAGAAGCAAGTGATTTTTTACGAGGAGAAAATAGCCCCTGGACACAAGAGAATCCTTATCAATCCAATGCAAATACTTTTTTAACGGAAGAGGCAGAACATGTAACGGATCTTCTTGCTCCTAAACCAATGAAACAAAAAATTACAGAAACTCTAAATGATAGAATAAGAAAAATTGAAAGAGAGAGTAAAGCAACCGGCGGAGCCGTGCAGCGAGAACAATATGCAGAGGGGAAAGGTTTTTTTTCTGATTTAATAAAAGAAAATATTGCTCCTGAATATAGAATGTATGCAAAAAGTATTCTACCTGGGGGTAAACAAGGGAATGTAGATGAATCTTATTTTACAGAGGATTTTAAAAAAGACTTAAGACAACAATCCTTAACTAAATTTAACGAAACGGGAAAATTAAAAGGCTCGGTGGGAGAGTTGGATACCCATTTTAGATCTGGTGCAAAAAAATATGGGCAAGGGGAACGATATGATATTAATAAAATAACAGGACTTCCTTCTTCCTATGCAACATTAGGCTCGTATAATTATGAAGTAAACCCCGACAATTTAGATGTTAAAATAAAAGATAAATATGATTGGAATCCCGCCTATGGAAAAAACCAAGAAGGAAAAACAGGCTGGGTAGGAAATAAAAAAGGAAAGGATGTTTCTACGTCCATGATAAAGAATTATTTAATAGAAGCTGTTAAAACAGGAGAAATGGATTTAGGAGATGCTTTAGAATTAATTGGAAATTATTTAGGACCTAAAGCAAGTAAGGGGGAAGGAATAAATGTAGACATAGATATACCTACTCGAGATATTGTTAATCAAGGAGAAACCTTTGCAACCGGCGGAAGAGTTGGTCTAGAATCTGGAAAAGAAAATAAAAAATTAATTACAGAATTTCTTAATTCAACGGAACAACAAATTTTTTCTAATTTTGGAAAAAAAATATCCTCAGGATTTGATC
>Ga0209702_10010231_pt1 | contig 10131 bp, 9 predicted proteins | sample FRY01_FD_187210 | JGI IMG/M metagenome (GOLD analysis project Ga0209702, IMG submission 187210) | Freshwater microbial communities from Lake Fryxell liftoff mats and glacier meltwater in Antarctica - FRY-01 (SPAdes) (version 2) | ecosystem: Environmental > Aquatic > Freshwater > Ice > Glacier...
CTCGGCCGCATCCTTCAACTGCCGCAGCGCAATGAACCCGGCCAAAAATTCCAGCTCCGCGTAATCGCTGCCCTCGGTCAGATGATGCTCTGCTGCCACGCGGTACGCATCCTGCGCCCGCCCCTCCTTGACCAAAGCCCGCGCAATCCCGGCCCGCCTATCCGCCCATTCCGCAGGCCGCCCCAAGGATGCCGCCGACCCCGACCGTTCAAACAACAACTCAATCGCGCTGTCTTGCAAATCTGACCGCGCCCGCCACAAAAACCGCTCATAGGCCAAGCCGGGATCACCCGCCTCTGCCGCAGGCACCGCTGCAATCAGCGCATTCACCCCGTCCGCCTTTATGCGCAAGGCAATCCGCGCGCGTCCCAAGGCCTGCCAGCCTGCCGGCACCAAAGACAGCATTCGCCCCGCCTCTTCCTCGCGCCCTTCCCACAGCAGCATGTCCAGCCGTGCGATATGGCCCGCCCCCAGTGCGGCCCCTTGCAAGCCCAAAATCTCTGCCTGCTCGGCGGCTGAAAACCGCAGGGAAGCCCAAGCATTGCGCGCAACTTTTGCAGCAGCCTCGGCCTCGCCCAGCGCAAGATGCGCTTTGACCAGCGCAATCGCCCCTTCTGCCGTCGAAGGGCGATCTTTGGCGAAATAGGCAGTCACGCGGTCCGGTGTGCTGGACCGGGCCACCGCCGCCTCGCCCTTTTGGCGCAACCAGGCCATGCCCGGCCAATCGGGGCGGCGGGCCAAAAACCCCTCATACTCCCCCAGCAAGCCATCCCCGGCCCGCAAGCGCTGCCATTCCACAACGTCGCGCGCCACACCTTGCGGGGCAAGCGACACTGCACGGCCCCAATCGCGGGCGGTTGCTGCGGCCAAGGCATCGCGCAGGCCGTCGGCCTGTACCGGGGCGGTCAAGGCCAGCAAAAGCAAAGGCATGGCGCAGATTTTCGCAAAGGACGGGCGGCGGGGGCGGTGATATGTTTTCATGCCCCGCAAGATGCCACCGCACCCGGCTGGGTGCAACTCACATCCCCGCCAGCGGCCGCGCGGTGGCCAAAATCGCGCCATGCTTGGCAAGCCGCGCACATAGCGTTAGGAAGGCGTCGTAACCAAAGGGCGATTCAACAAGTCGCCCCTGACAAGAGGAGAAGCGTACCATGTTCAAAGGGTCAATGCCTGCCCTGGTCACGCCGTTCAAGGACGGTAAAGTGGACGTGGTGACGCTCAAAAAACTTGTCGAATGGCATATTGCGGAAGGCAGCCACGGGCTGGTCCCGGTTGGCACCACGGGCGAAAGCCCGACGCTTAGCCACGCGGAACATGTGATGGTGATTGAGGAAGTGGTGAAAGCCGCCGCAGGCCGCATTCCGGTCATCGCAGGGGCGGGGTCGAACAACACCGCCGAAGGGATCGAGTTGATCCAGCATGCGCAGCGGGTCGGGGCCTCGGCGGCGCTTGTCGTAACCCCCTATTACAACAAACCCACCCAGGCTGGGCTGATCGCGCATTTCACGGCACTGCATGATTGCTGCACATTGCCAATTATCATCTACAACATCCCGGGCCGTTCGGTGGTGGATATGTTGCCTGCCACCATGGGCGAATTGGCGAAACTGCCGCGCATCATCGGGGTCAAGGATGCCACGGGTGATCTGTCGCGCGTGCCAAAGCAGCGCATCAGTTGTGGCAAGGAATTCGTGCAGCTTTCGGGTGAGGATGGCACCGCCTTGGGCTTCAACGCGCATGGCGGGGTGGGGTGCATTTCGGTGACGGCCAATGTCGCCCCCCGCCTGTGCGCCGCCTTCCAAGAGGCGACTTTGAGTGGCGATTACGTCAAAGCGCTGGAGTTGCAGGACCGCTTGATGCCCCTGCATGAAGCAATTTTCATTGAGCCCGGCTTGGTCAGCGCGAAATACGGCCTTTCGGTTCTGGGCCTGTGTTCAGAAGAGGTGCGCTTGCCGCTGCTGGGCCTGACCGACAGCGCCAAGGCCCGGATGGACGCCGCCATGCGCCACGCGGGCCTGATCAACTGATGTGAAAACATCCGCGCGCGCCAGCCCATCATTTGGGTGGGGCGCGCCCTGCAAAAGGACAAGCCCCATGCGCCTCAACGCCGATTTTTCGCAACGTGCGGTCATTCGCCCTGTGGACCATGCATGGTCCTCCTCTCCCGCGTCAGGCGTGTCGCGGATGATGCTGGACCGTGTGGGCGAGGAGGTGGCGCGAGCGACATCGCTGGTGCGCTTTGCCCCCGACTCCCGTTTCGACGCCCATACCCATGGCGGCGGAGAGGAGTTTTTGGTGCTGGACGGCGTGTTCTCGGACGAAACCGGGGATTATCCGGCGGGAAGCTACATCCGCAATCCGATCGGCACGCACCACCAGCCTTTCACCAAGGAAGGCTGCACGATTTTCGTGAAACTGCACCAGTTTGACCCAAGCGACCAAACCCCCGTGCAGATTGACACGCGCACAGCCCCTTTCCGCCTCGGCATGGTTGCGGGCCTGTCGGTTTTGCCGCTGCATTCTGCCGCGAATGAGAATGTGGCGCTGGTGCGTTGGGCCCCCGGCACCCGCTTTACCCCCCACGCCCATTGGGGCGGCGAGGAGGTTTTGGTGATTGAAGGCACCTTTCAGGATGAACATGGCGACTATCCAGCGGGCAGTTGGCTGCGCAGCCCGCATCAGTCGCGCCATCAGCCCTGGTCGGATGAGGGCTGTCTGATCTATGTGAAAACCGGGCATCTGCACCCTGACACATTTCCCGGTCTGGACCATTCCAGCGCGCAAAGCTAATCTGCGCAAAGCCCGGTTTCAAAGGCCATATATGACCCCCAACCTACGCGGCAGCCTGCTGATGATTGCCGCCATGGCAGGTTTCGCTGTCGAGGATATGTTCCTGAAAACCGCCGCGCGGGATATGCCCGTGGGCCAGATTCTGATGATCTTTGGCGCGGCCGGGATGGTGGGGTTTGCCATCCTCGCCAAGGCCCAAGGCGCAAGGCTGGTCACGCCTGCCCTGCTGTCGCCCGCGATTCTGGCGCGTGCAGGCTGTGAGGTGACGGGGCGGCTGTTCTATACTTTGGCGCTTGCGCTGACACCCTTGTCCTCGGCCTCGGCGATTTTGCAGGCGGCCCCTTTGGTTGTGGTAGCAGGGGCTGCCTTGATCTTTGGGGAGCGGGTGGGTTGGCGGCGCTGGTCGGCGATTGCGGCGGGGTTTGTCGGTGTCATGGTCATTCTGCGCCCTGGGTTGGAAGGGTTTACGCCCCTTTCCATCCTCGCCGTATTGGGGATGCTTGGCTTTGCCGGGCGCGATCTGGCAACCCGCGCCGCCCCCAAAACAATCTCCAACCTGACCCTTGGGGTTTACGGCTTTGCAATGATGATGCCCACAGGGGCCGCCTTGCTGGCGTGGACAGGGGGGGCTGTCTGGCCCAGCCCGGCCCTTGCCGCAGCCCTTGCCGGGGCCACCGTGTTCGGCGTGGCGGGTTATTACGCGCTGACCGCCGCCATGCGGGTGGGCGAGGTGTCGCTGATCACACCCTTCCGCTATTCCCGGCTTTTGTTCGCGCTGATCCTTGGCGCGCTTGTGTTTGCCGAGCGGCCCGATGCTGCCACCCTGATCGGCAGTGCCATCATCGTGGCCTCCGGCATTTACACCTTGCTGCGGGGGCGCCGCACCAAACAGGCCTGAAACCGCAGCAGCCTCCATCTGGACACTCGCCACACCAACGCCTATCTGAGGGATATGGTAAAACACAGCGACCCCAATTCCAAACTGATTGCCGAAAACCGCCGCGCGCGGTTCGATTTCGCGATTGAGGATGATATTGAAGCCGGCATCATGCTGCTGGGTTCCGAGGTGAAAAGCCTGCGTCAGGGCGGCTCCAACATTGCCGAAAGCTATGCCAGCGTGGAAGATGGCGGGCTGTGGCTGATCAACAGCTATGTCGCCCCTTATCAGCAGGCCAAAACCTGGGGGCACGAGGAACGGCGCAAACGCAAGCTTTTGGTGTCGCGCAAGGAGTTGGCGCGGCTGTGGAATGCCACGGCCCGCGAAGGCATGACGATTGTGCCGCTGAAAATGTATTTCAACGAACGCGGGATGGTGAAACTGAAGATCGGCATCGCCAAAGGCAAGAAAAACGCCGACAAGCGCGAAACTTCGGCCAAACGCGATTGGGATCGCCAAAAGGCCCGGCTTTTGAAGCAAAACCGGTAATTTTCCCGCTTTTGGCGCCGCAGCCGGTGATAGCCCCTGCCCAAGGTGCAAAAGGCGCCGGGGCACATGGGGAAACCTTGTCGCAGGGGCGGTTTTGTATTTGAGCTTCAGCCAGCCTTGCCACATGCGCGCCATCCGCTATACCCAAAGCGTGCAGATCAGGAGCCACCCATGACCCCTTCGCCGCAAGATGACCCTAAAACGCTGGTGTCCACCGACTGGCTGGCCCAGCACTTGAAAGATCCCGATCTGCGGATCCTTGATGCCTCCTGGCATATGCCAACCGCTGACCGCGATCCACAGGCCGAATACACCGCCTGCCACATTCCCGGCGCGAGGTTTTTCGATATTGATGCGATTTCGGACCATCGGTCCGACCTGCCCCACATGGCCCCGCCGGTAGAGAAATTCATCAGCCGGATGCGTGCGATGGGCGTAGGCGATGGGCATCAGGTAGTGGTTTACGACAGCACGGGCATTTTTTCGGCGGCCCGCGTCTGGTGGACCCTGCGGCTGATGGGCAAGATGGATGTGGCCGTGCTGGACGGCGGCCTGCCAAAGTGGCTGGCCGAGGGGCGCGAGGTGGAGGACCTGCCCCCCATGGTGCGCGACCGCCATATCACGGTGCAGCGCCAATCCGGGCTGGTGAAGGATGTAACCCAAGTGGCGCAGGCATCAAAACTGGCACAGGTGGAGATCGTGGATGCCCGCGCTGCCCCCCGTTTCAAGGGAGAGGTCGCCGAACCCCGCCCCGGACTGCGCGCGGGCCATATCCCCAACTCCAAAAACCTGCCGTTCGGGGATGTGCTGGACGGCTTGGTGATGAAGGATACGACCGCTTTGAAAGCCGCGTTTGAAGCCGCAGGCGTAGATCTGTCGCGCCCCGTTATCACCACCTGCGGGTCGGGTGTTACTGCGGCAATCTTGTCGCTGGCCTTGGAACGCATCGGCCACCGCGACCATTCCCTCTATGATGGCTCTTGGTCGGAATGGGGCATGTATGATGATTTGCCCATCGCCAAGGGCTGAAACCTTTCTTTTGAACACAAGGTCCATGACATGCTGAACGCGCTTTCCCCGCAGCCGCAAGACAAGATCCTGCAACTGATGCAGATGTTCAAGGATGACCCGCGCGAGGTGAAAATTGACCTTGGGGTCGGGGTGTACAAGGATGCCACGGGCCTGACGCCCGTGATGCGCGCCGTGAAATCGGCGGAAAAGCAGTTGTGGGAAACGGAGCGGACAAAGACCTATACAGGCCTTGCCGGCGATCCTGACTATGCCACCGCGATGCAAGCCCTGCTGCTGGGCGACACCGTTCCCGCCGGCAGGCTTTCCGCCGCAGCCACCCCCGGCGGCACCGGGGCCATTCGTCAGGCGTTGGAATTGATCCGGCTTGCCAGCCCGGATGCAACCGTCTGGCTTTCCAACCCCACTTGGCCGAACCATCCGTCCATCATCAACTATCTGGGCATGCATATGGCCGAATACCGCTATTTCGACGCGGACACGCGCGGCGTGGATTTTGAAGGGATGCTGGCCGATCTTTCGGGCGTAAAACCCGGCGATGTGGTTTTGCTGCATGCCTGCTGCCACAACCCGACCGGGGCGAACCTAACCCTGCCGCAATGGGCCGCTGTGGCGGATCTTTTACAAAAAACCGGCGTCATTCCCTTCATCGACATCGCCTATCAAGGCTTTGGCGATGGGCTGGAGGAGGACGCGGCGGGGATGCGCCTGCTTGCGTCCCGCTTGCCCGAGCTGCTGATTGCCGCGTCTTGTTCCAAGAATTTCGGCATCTACCGCGAACGCACCGGAATTCTGATTGCTGTTTCCCCGCGCGCCGATATGCGGGCGGTTGTGCAAGGCAACCTTGCCTTTCTGAACCGCCAGAATTTCAGCTTCCCCCCTGATCATGGCGCGCGGCTGGTCACGATGATCCTGAACGACCCCGATCTGCGCGCCGATTGGCAGGCAGAACTTGAAGACGTTCGCCGCAACATGCTGACCCTGCGCGAAGCGCTGGCCGCCGAGCTTCGTCGCCTTACCAACTCCACCCGGTTTGATTTTCTGGCCCAGCATCGCGGCATGTTCTCGCGGCTTGGGGCCAGTCCCGCGCAGGTGGAAACCCTGCGCCGCGACCATGGGATTTACATGGTGGGCGACAGCCGGATGAACATTGCGGGGCTGAACGCGCAAACCGTGCCTGTTTTGGCCCACGCCGTTATCGCAGCAGGCGTGTGAATGTTTGACGCCGTTGTCTTTGATCTTGACGGAACCCTTCTGGACACCGAAGCGCTGACCCAGGCCGCGGGCATTCTGGCCTTTGCCGATTGCGGCGTGATGGTGGACCCGGCTTTCCTGCACAGCCTGATTGGCCGCGATGATATCACAGGTGCGGGCATCATCCGCGCGCAGTTTCCAGCCATGGATTTCGACGCCTTCACCGCCCGCTGGACGCATCAGGTGGCCACACATTATGCGGGCGGCATTCCCTTGAAACCCGGCACGCATGACCTTTTGGGCGCGCTGCGCCTGCCCATCGCACTCGCCACCTCCTCCAGCCGCGCGCAGTTGGAGTATAAGCTGTCAGTCACTGACATTGCGCCCTATTTCCAGCATTTCGTCACCCTCAACGACGTGCAGAACGCCAAACCCGCGCCGGACCCTTTTTTGTTGGCGGCACATCTTTTGGGCGTCGATCCCGCTCGCTGCGTGGCGTTTGAAGACAGCGAGGCGGGGGCCGAATCTGCCCACCGCGCGGGCATGACCGTGGTGCAAATCCCCGACATCAACCCCGCTTCGGGCCGCTTTGCCCATCTGATCGCCTCAGACCTTCTTACGGGTGCACGCAAAATCGGCCTGTTGTCCAACTAACCTTGCGAATCCATTTCCCCCGGCCTATATGAAGGGTGAGAGGTTGGCGCGGGCAGGTGCCTCGCCAACCTGGTCAGGTCCGGAAGGAAGCAGCCACAACGAGCCCCACTTGGGTCGATGTCCAGCCTCTCACCCTACAGCCAAACACACCCGCGGCGCGCGTGCCGCAGCTTTCGGGACCAAAATCATTCCCATCGATCCCGCTGATATCCCCACCCTCCACACCCTCGGCTGGGGCGATGTGTTCGCGGATCAGTTGACCGAGGATGACGCGGCCGATATCCCCGCCCGCGTATCCCAAGTTCACCGCGACCGCTTGGCGGTGCTGACAGCCAGTGGCCCTCGCGAAGTGGCGCTGCCCAACGGCCACCCCTCCGGCAGTTTCGCAGTCGGCGACTGGGTGCTGATATCGACCAGCCAATCGGTGATGCAACGCCGCCTTGATCGACGCAGCCTGCTGCAACGCCGCGTCCATTCCCGCGCGGGCAGCCGCAATATTGGCGAATACCGGTTGATCGGCGCAAATATCGACACGCTGTTCATCACCACCTCGTGCAACGCCGATTTCAATGAAGCCCGGCTGGAGCGTTATCTGACACTTGCGCATGATGCAGGGGTAGAGCCTGTGATTTTACTGACCAAAGCGGACATGACCGACACGCCTGATGCCTATCTGGAACAGGCCCAGGCCCTTGGGGCAGAGCTTGCGGTGGTGCTGCTGGATGCCCACGCGCCCGATGTGCCCGACCGGCTTGCACGCTGGACGGGGGCGGGGAAAACCGTGGCGCTGTCGGGATCGTCGGGTGTGGGTAAAACCACGATCACCAATGCACTGACAGGAATGTCGGTCGCCACCCAAGGCGTGCGCGACGATGACCGGGGCCGGCACACCACCACGGCCCGGCATCTTTACGCGTTGCCCATGGGTGGTTGGCTGATCGATACCCCCGGCATTCGCGGGCTTGGGGTATCGGACGCCGCCACGGGGATTGAGGTGACATTCGCCGAAATCACCGCCCTCGCCGCGAAATGCAAATTCCGCAACTGCCTGCATGAAGGCGAACCGGGATGCGCCGTGCAGGCCGCGATTGCGGCGGGTGAGGTTGACGCCGACCGTGTAATCCGCTGGCGCAAATTGACTGAGGAGGACGCGGTGAACACCGCAACCTCCGACGCGGCGATGGGCAAAGGGTATGGCATCAGCAAACGCGGCAAAAGCGGCGCTTTGGCAAAACAATCCCGTGCGGCCAACAAGCACAAAAAGCGCTAACGCCCCTGCAAAGCCCAAGCCATCTGCGCCTCCGTCTCCACGGCACAGGGACGAACGGCGCGCAAACGGGCCAGCGCGCCCACTTCCCCCACTTCCTCCATCAGGCGCAAGGCGATCATCCCCGTGCGCCCGCAGCCACCCCGGCAATGGATCACCACACGCCCGCCTGCCCGCAAAATGCAGTTCAACTCCACCGAAAGCGGCCCCCAATCGGCCTGCGGCGTGCTATAATCGGCAATCTCGAACCACCGCTGCGCAATACCGCGCCCGGCCAGCGCTGCGCAAAGATCGGGCGACAGTTCCGCCGCCTCCGTGCGTTCCACCAATGTGAGCACCAAATTCGGGTGCCAAGCCTGCAACACGGCCACATCGCCCGCCTGCGGCAAAGGGCACAGGCCCAAAACCCCGCCCCCCACCGCAATTTCTGCCAGTTCAAACGCCATTTCAACCCCCGCCTTGCCGCCTATCTATCCCGGCGGGTGGACGCGCGGCAAGCGAGCGCTTAGATTGCGATCAGGCCGAATCCAAAGGAACCCCATGTCCGATACCAGCCCGCCCGTCTATCAGGTCCTTGCCCGGAAATACCGGCCTGAAACCTTTGCCGACCTTGTGGGCCAGGATGCCATGGTGCGCACACTGAAAAACGCTTTTGCTGCGGACCGGATCGCGCAGGCATTTATCATGACCGGCATTCGCGGCACTGGCAAAACCACGACCGCGCGGATCATCGCCAAGGGGCTGAATTGCATCGGCCCCGATGGCAAAGGCGGCCCCACGACCGAGCCTTGCGGGGTCTGCGATCAGTGCAAATCCATCATGGAAGGCCGCCATGTCGATGTGATGGAAATGGACGCGGCCAGCCGCACCGGGGTTGATGATATCCGCGAAATCATCGCCTCGGTCGCCTACCGCGCCACTTCGGCGCGTTACAAGATCTATATCATCGACGAAGTGCATATGCTGTCGACCAACGCCTTCAATGCGCTGTTGAAAACGCTGGAAGAACCGCCCGCCCATGTGAAATTCATCTTTGCCACCACCGAGATTCGCAAGGTGCCTGTCACAGTCCTGTCGCGCTGCCAGCGATTCGATCTGAAACGGATTGAGCCGGAGGTGATGATTGCCCTGCTGCAAAAGATCGCAGGCGGCGAAGGGGCGAACATTTCTGATGATGCGCTGGCATTGATCACCCGCGCCGCCGAAGGGTCCGCGCGCGATGCGACCTCGCTTTTGGATCAGGCCATCAGCCACGGCGCGGGGGAAACCACCGCCGATCAAGTGCGCGCGATGCTGGGGCTGGCCGACCGTGGCCGGGTGCTGGACCTGTTCGATATGGTGGTGCGCGGCGATGCAGCGGCGGCCCTGACCGAACTGGCGGGCCAATATTCCGATGGGGCCGATCCCATGGCGGTTCTGCGCGATCTGGCAGAAATTACCCATTGGCTGTCGGTGATCAAGATCACGCCCGAAGCGGCGGATGACCCGACCACCCCACCAGATGAGCGCAAGCGGGGCCTCGATATGGCGGGCCGTTTGCCGATGCGGGTGCTGACACGGATTTGGCAGATGCTGCTAAAAGCGCTGGAGGAGGTGGCACTGGCCCCCAATGCGATGATGGCGGCTGAGATGGCCGTAATCCGGCTGACGCATGTGGCCGATTTGCCCGACCCCGAAAGCCTGATCCGCAAGCTGCAAAACTCCGTCCCACTGCCCGTCATGGGTGGTGCGCCTGCGGGTGGCGGTGCGGTTCATGCCACGACCCGCCTGC
>Ga0209702_10010233_pt1 | contig 10130 bp, 7 predicted proteins | sample FRY01_FD_187210 | JGI IMG/M metagenome (GOLD analysis project Ga0209702, IMG submission 187210) | Freshwater microbial communities from Lake Fryxell liftoff mats and glacier meltwater in Antarctica - FRY-01 (SPAdes) (version 2) | ecosystem: Environmental > Aquatic > Freshwater > Ice > Glacier...
TCTCTACTGTCAACGTGCGCATTCTTCTTGTTGCATGCGGTTTTCTGCTGCAGTTTCAGCGGGCACACCATGTCCAGTACGGTACTCTGCTCGAGACGCAAACCAATCAACAAAACATTAGGACGCACCGCGCAGTAATGCAACTTTATTGTACATCCGCAGAGATAAACTTTGAAAACATATCTGTGTAACGGTGAAAATCATAGAGCATCCAGAAACAGAGCTTTATAAAGTGAAGCTCCATGTTTTTGGTTAGCACTGAGCATAATGCTGCATGTGCATACTTGAGGAAAGCAGTTCCCTTTTCCAGGAATTTCCCAAAAAGCATGCTACACGACTAGGCGAAACAAGCAATACACCACACGAACAGCGTACCTCGCAGCAGTATTCTACTTCGACCGTTGCTGCAAAAAGGTCATTGTGCACATAAGGTAGGATCTGTGTTTGCTCCGTCCACGATTCGATGTCGGGTTGGTATACATTGTTGTACTGAATTGTCACAGAGCTTGATGTGGGGCCCGACGTAGTGCATTCCAGACTCGAAGCGTTGGTGGGCCTACATGAATGTCCCGAGTACATTTTGTCCAAGTCACTTTGTCCTCTTCGAGACGACCCGAGCGACGAGGTGGTGTGACGCGGGTTCATCTCTACAAATCCAAGCGCATGCCTGTAGAGAGGAGTGCGGGTCCCATCCTGCGTTGCGAGTAATGGCACCTGGTACACGATGCTGGTTCCAGGCAGGAAATCAATGGTGTTGTCCCACTCTGTTGTTTTTTCTGTAGCAAGATGCAACAGCATATTGCGATACACGGCCGCTTCGTTGCAGTTGTGCATGGTACACGCCGCGGACTCTCCTGTGGTAAAGAAGGTGTACAAAAAAAATGCAGCCGTGCCGTTTGGCGGCTGTGTATTAAGAAATGGCACCCATTCTATGGTGTTGTCGTACAGTCTGTTCATGCGCGGATTTGTATTGGCCTGTCTGCAATCTGGCATCCAGTCGTACTCATCGAAACATGAATCACAGCACCGGTTGCCATTGAGCCGTGTAATGCTGCCGTCGAGAACGCGAGGATTCGCGGAATTCGCCTCCGTTGGGTTATCAGGATCTGGCTCGTCGCGGCAGAAGGCGTACGTGCTGCCCGAAGAAGCATCGCCAGCAATCGTTTTGCGGCCACACACAATCCACTGCCAGTCGACAGAGCCCCTGTCTATGCTGAGCAGTTTGGACGACAAAAAGGTCACCATGTACACGTCATTGCCGCGGTTTACGAGCGATAGGTCGCTATTTGCAATATGTACCCGGAGCGTCGTTGTCACACTGATACCTCGCACCCACCTCATCCCGTTGAGAATCTGCTCGACAAATCCTGGCGGCGAGGGCCCCATGTACCCTGGCCGTGGAAACAATGATATCTGCTTTACTCTCGACTTCAAGTCGTCGCGGTCAAGGGAGTCGACGAAAAAATTTACGCCCAGCCCGGGCGTCACAACCAGCAGCAGCCGGTTGGCCGCGGCTGCCGGTCCATGGAAAGACAGGATCCGGTGATTTGTGTTGGAGGTCATGCGGATGGAGCGCAGCGTGTTGGCTTGTGTGCTGTATGTCACCGGGCTGTCTGCGTACACGCCTTCATAAATGCCACAGCCGCAATCGAGCGACACGCCCATTGGCTCTCCCGACACCAGAACGCACAGCATGGTCTGGTCCTGGTGCGCGGCAGGCGGAAACCTCCACGACGGCTCCACTGGCGTTTGGTAGTACAAGAGCCCCAGCACCGTCGTGTATACGTGCACTGCACGGTTGAAATCACCCACGGACAGCGGCTGCACGCACTTTGCCACGTCCACGGAAGCACTGCGCGACTGCAGGCCGTCCGCACACGGCGTGCATGTGTTCTCGTTGGAATGGGTGTCCTTGTACGTGTTGGGTGGACAAGGCACGCAGATGCTGAGGATGTGGTCGCGATAGTAGCCCTTGGTGCACACACAGTCGGCAATCGAAGTTTGCAAGTATCCGGCCACCGAGAAGGGGGGGCATGGCGTACACTGTCCGCCGCGCAGGTGTGCCTGTGCGGCTGTGTTTGGGAACCGTATGGAGTCTGCCTGCCTGTATGTGTGGATTGGACACATGTGGCAGCCAAACCTTGTTTTCATCCAGTGCGCAGCTGGGCACGACGGAGAGAGCGTGTGGCCATTTTCGTCAATGTCCCACGGCAAGGGCGGCAGCGTAGGGCTGTTTTCCAGCTCGAATTGCACCACGCTCGCACCGTGCTGCAAGCGGAAATTGCGAAGCTGCGGATTCAGTTTGAAAATGCCACTGCCACCGACAGCAACATGCGACGACCCGAGCGCATAAAAAGTCCCAGTGTACATGTCGTAAATGCTTTCGTTGTCGAGGCGCAATGGCCACGTGTATTTGTGTTGGTAGGGGCGGGAAGTACCAGGAATACGCGGAGATGTCTCGCACGCGCAGCAGTGCGAGGCTGCCTCGGTTCTGATTTGTTGCCACGCACTCAAGAAGGCGGCATCCTGTGCCACCGCGAGGCGCGGCGGAGCGGCACAAAAATCCCACCACAGCCATCCGTTGGCTTGCGCACCCGTGGCCTCGACCACGTAGGAACGCGGCACCATGTTCCAATCCGAATCCTGCTGAGGACCTCGAACCGGCATCGCAGCGGTGGCGGCGACGGTGGCCAATTCTGAAAAGGATCCGTCCATGTTCGGGAGACGGACGCGTCGCCCTTGGCAGCTCAAAAAGCCGACTTTGGGGAGTCCGAATGCGCTGCCAATGTCGATGCCCAAAAGCACGGTGGCCTGGATTTCCCATGCGGCGTTATTTGCGCACACGCCACGGCTTGTCGGGGGCTGCATGACTTGCTGTGCGTTAAACATGGTGGACGGACGGGGGTAAAACCGAATCTTTCGTGTCAGCGCGTCGTTCACCGTTTGCATCACCAGTCGCGCTTGCAAACTATCGGGACGAGCAATTGCAGCCGCAAAAAGCGTGGCCTCCCGTATGGCGTCGTCTTCGTTGGCAGTAGGGAATCCTGCCACGATATTGAAATCGGAAATGACATGGTCCACCGCAACGGTGCTGGGCCCCGAAAAGTCAAGCAAACTCCGCCGTCGCCGGCGGGCACCTGGTGCTATTGCGCGCTGGAAAATACTTGAAATGTCGATGAAAATGTTGGTGGCGTCGAGATTGGCGCCCTTGGCGTACGCGGTGGTAATCACCAGCTGATTGTCAATCACCTGTTGTCGTGAGAGCGGAAGCATAGACGGCAGCGTCAACTGCACCTTGGCGTCAAAGAGCTGCGCTGTGTTGGTGTCGAGCGACACAAGAATCGTGGTAATCATGTGCTGCGCCAGCTGCAGCGCCGAATCCACACGCTCCGTGAGTGCGTCCATCTCCGCCTGCCGCCACGGAATCGTGGGCGCAATCATGAAGCCCGGACGGTACCGAGCATTCAGACTGTTCTTGTCCGACATCAGCTTGCTGTGATTGTAGCCCAGCTGCCGGGCATACTCGCTTCCGCCCAGCAGTTGCTGTGACCAAAGACCAGCGCGCAAGTGCACGGATTGGGCGTCTTCGTCCAGGCGGCCAGTGATACTAGTGATGGAATTGGTCTGGAATTCCAGCACGCGCTGCTTGATTTCGCGCCGAGCGTTGCAGCCATAGGTGCCACGTTTCGCCTGAAACGGACAATATGCCAGGAGCGCTCGAGTTGGTTCCAGCTTCATGACTGTCCTGGCGTTTCGGTTGTCAAACAGCACATGTTCGGTGGTGAAGGCCAGCCCATCTGCTATGAGTTGCTGCACCAGCGCATGCTTCTGGTCGTTGAGGAAATGCAGACTGATGATGTCCTCCACCGCCAGCGTGTACTCCTGCGCGTATTGATTCTCAAACAGCTGCGGGTTGCCCTTGAACAGCACCGTCATGACGTTGGACTCTTTGGATGAAATATCCCGCTGCATCACGGTTGCAGCGCCGCGGGACTGCGGCGGCGTCGTCGCAGGCACAACGCTGCTGCTGACATTGGTGCCAGCACGGCCGCCGTCGCGCCGGTGGGGGTGTGTAATGTCCAAACGTTGCAACAACGACGTCGAAAACGACGATTCGCTGCCCGCCAAGCCCAGGAACATGTCGATTTCAATCATGTCCTCGATGCTGCTCTGGAAATGCTGCTGCTCGCACCGGCCAAGTATGTTGCCAGTTTTCAGCTCGGTCCGTGTTTGCAAGTTGCTTGTGATGCGTTTCCCTGTCTTCTTGTCGTGCACCACCACCATAAAGTCCAGGAAGAGGTACGTCGCCAGGAACGAATTGCTGTGCATCAGAGAGGTGTAGTTCCAGACGCTGTCGGGCAGCGGCATGGAAAATTGCACTGTGCCGCCATCCAGTCCGATCAACACGGGTCCCTGTGTTGCGCATAGGGTGTCCACTCCTGCACACCACCCCTGTTGCTCGACGATGACGTCGATCGCCTGCTTTCTTCCGTTGGTGTACATGTGCGTGCATGGCGAAGGTAAGGGTTGGCTCGTGGTCCTGCTGTGGCCTACGCCCAACACCAAAGAGGCTGGTGCTATGATGCCACCGCTCACGTCATCGACAGTCACCGTGCCGGGCACGGTCAATGAGATGGTGGCGAATTTCGTGCTGCTCGGTATCGACGGTAGTGGCGCAAACATGGACGGCACAAAGAGCAGCTGTGCGTCTGTACCATGCTTGACTTCACTGAGACTCACAGATACGTCGCGCACAAAAGACGAGGCCGCTGTCGACCTCAGTGGTGTGGTGATCATGTGTGTTTTTGTGATTTCTGTGGATATTTCGACCTGCGTCACGGAGACGTCCAGGCGGGTGCTGCTTGCGCTGGGCCTCATATGAGCCATACCGACGAAAAAACGCAGCCTTCTGCCGCCTTGCATCAATGTGGTCGCTGCGCTCTGTTGCTCGACGTCTTCCAGGGCCAAGAAGAGCAGGATATCCTTGTATCCGCGGACGGGCGTGGCATCCGACGAAGAATACGACCGCGGCATCCCTGAAAATGGGCCGACGACATAGTCTATACTGCTATCAAGGAGGTCTGCCGAGTAGTTGGTTGGCGAAGAGTCCAATCCAACACACGACCCTTGCCTGTTGATTTCCTGTTGCACTAGCGTGCTGGCTCCTAGCATGTGCGTATTGAACGAATGCACTGTGGAATAACGCACATTCAGGCGGTCTAGACAACAGACGGAGTCGTCATTGTTCAACTGTAGGCCCCCACTGCCAAACGGCATGCACGGAAATTCGGCCGCGTTGGACGTCTGCGGTCCCGGTGCTCGACTTGCAGACCGCAAATTGGTCGCTGCCGCCGACATGCGAGACACATAGACCACGTCGATGGACTTGGGCACCGTATCATCATACCTGCAATCAAATCACATTGTGGTAAAAAACACTTGGATGCAACGAGCCTAATCCTCATTTCTGAATGTCGATGTGCTTGTGCAGATAAACATGATGTTTTGATGCATTCACTCTCATACACACATGTCGCACGTACCTGACTCGGATTTTGAAGGCCGCATACGAGCTGTCATACTCCACCGACATAATGCTGGAGCCCGAACCAGACGCAGATACTGCTAGTGGGCTGCTATGGCCGCCAGCCGACAAGAAACGGACCGTCGCATCTGGGACTCTTGTGCATGTACCTGCACTTGCATTTGCATTTGTGGTCATGCCGGTAGAACTTGCGCAGTCCGAGTCCACCGTACACACGCTTTCCCCTTGTTGGCCGTTGCAGCGAAATGTCTCGTGCACCGCGTACTCTGGAGACACAAACAGCCCCGATAGCCCGGCAAAGTCATTGAAATACACCCCCGCGCCAAACTTTGCGGTGTCAATGTGCTGGCTTGGGATGCGCAACACCACGCGCCACATCGACCCTCCCGCCAGCAACGGCGACTGCATTTGGGACTCCACGAGCTCAACTGGATAGTCCAGCACGCCCTCGAGCAGCAAGGACACGTTGCTCTTGTGGGAGAGCACGTACCCACGTGCCAATAAAACCCTCATCAACGCCTCACGTGCGACGTTCATTGCATTTCTCGCCTCGTTCTCGTTTACGCTCGCACTGCCCGTGAAGTTCACAAGCAGTTCTATCCCGCTGCGGGCGCATGCCGTGCCCTGTGACGCCGACACGAAAAAATCGGGGTCGCACCGGCAGGTGTAACTTGCTGCACCGGCGGTCTGCAGACAGAATGCGTTGGCGTCGCAATTTGTAAGTCCTCGAAGACATTGCGCAATCACCGTTGGGTGGCACCCGTCCTTGAATTCGTACCCAGGGGGAGGTGTTATTTTGTCCTTGCAAAAGCGTGCGCAGTAGTAACCCGATGGTGGCATAAAGACAGCAGAGTTGTCTGCATTCACGTCGTACATGGATCGCCATAGGTCTGCCTGCCAAAGATCAGAGATGCAAATGTCGGTGCCTGCACAACGTTCTGCCGAGGACAGCACTGCAAATGTGCTGCCGTCCTCCATGATGCTGCTAACACTGCTACCACTATTACCGGTGCTCGTGTTCCACGAGAGTGTCCGACCATCGGAAGTTGGCTCGTTGTCGTTGCGCATGCTGTTGTAGCACATGTATCCAGTCTCGAGTCGACACGATGCCGCACAACCGTCTTGCGCCACTTGGTTGCCATCGTCGCATATCTCTGTCCCTGAAATCACACCGTCTCCACAGACCGCCTCGATCTGCACCGAGGTGGTGGTGCTGCGAACCACACGCGGCACCAGCAGGCACGCCACACCGAGCAGACACAGACGAGGCACGGCGCGCATACTTGCAGCACAATACGCGCGCATGTCGACGATACTGGCCCTATGCCCGCACCTTCAAACACAGTCTTATATATACACGGCTGTATCGCAGCACACAGTGCACACGCCACAAGCAACACTTTCTCGGCACACCCGCCTGTATATGCGGCGGCATATACCACAGGTGTTCACTCCGCAAACAACTGCAAAATCCACATGCTTTCCCCAATTTATGTCTTGGATGCAGCACATGGCCACCTCTCAGAGCGGTGGTGGGCTTGTGTTTCTACAGCTTACACTATATAACCAGCGTGTGTATTCGACTCCGCAGCGATCGATGTCGACTCTTATGGATAATGCAAATGAACACAGTTTCCAAATTCAGATACATTCTTGGTATTTGAGCAAGTCGTTGACGCATGAGGCCATGCAAGCTTTCATGCGCTTGCATTATGCTCCTCTGCTAGCAATTTATTCAGAGCCAGAGCACTTTCATGGACTGGCTGCGAGTTTTCGCGCATACATCATGCACGACGATGTGTACTGGACGCAACGAAACAACGCAGCGCAGGAAACTGCGTTGAGCGCGGACTTTTGCGTGTGCGCCAAAATCGCGTCGACAGAGTACAATTTTCCCCGTTTCATACATCGACTGAACAAACGTGCACCCAATGAGCACCATACTGCACAAGTGTTGCGGGATGTACATGCCGCCTTCTTACAGGTTACGCGACGCCGGGCTGCACATGACATGGCGGAACGCTGTGTGTCTTCATGCCCACCGGACATTTTCGACGCTATGCAGAGCGTGTCCAGTCCTGACATATCTCGTGCAGCGCACCTTGTAGTATTGGAGGAAATACAGGCTGCTGTTCTTGAAGTCTCCGTGCAGGGTGTCAACATGCGAGCACGTCGTCGACATTACAAACGACAACAAGATGAACGGTATACAACAACGATTGCAGCGCCGCGACCTCAAGCGCCACATCAAGATGATGAGCATGAACCTTTATGCTTTGGCGACGTCTGATGTCACCAGCAGCCATCACGAGCGCGGGTGCACGAAACTGCCCTCATGCTCAATATGTCAGGAGAGCTGGCGGTTTAAAGCAAGTTATGGCTCGACCATCATCTGACGATTTCATTGAAGGCGCGACCATGCCGTGTGTCGGTAAGGTTGAGATGAGATTGTGCCCCAGTGTTTCCTTAATTTCCTGATCCGCAGTGATTGTTGAAGTGGTTCGTATACAGTTTATGAACAAACATTGTGACCCTAATCATGGTAATCGTCTTAGAACATATGGGAGCTCAAAGCTTCGTATCCCTGAAATGATTCCGGCTGCAGTGCGTTTGAAGGATGCCAACAGAACATGGCCAAACCAAAATGAAGATGAGATGATGCAAATGTATAATATACAAACGTTTAATAAATTGCACCATAACGCGCGCCTTACGACGTTGTGATGATGTGGTGCATGTATCGACACAGATGGAAAATGATTTCCTCCGTCTCGGCCGAGTACTCGCTGTGCGATGGCATGCAGTGCTGCTGCTGGTGGGCATCTGCATGGCATGGATCTCTGTGGCGCTTTTTCCCAAACCGATAGATGCATGTGCCGAGGGTGGTGATGCTGAGTGTGAGTCCAGTTTCCTGGAGAAAGTGCGAAGTAGCCTGGTCGCAGTCAGCAGTAGGCATCGCGACCGTATCAGCGCCGACACCTGGTAGCGCATGGCTGGGTCCTCGTTGTAGGGCCCGGTCGAGGCGCACAGACGACTGCAGAATCGACCACACCGAAGTCCACCGAAAGATCGCGTGGATGTTGTGCTCCTCGATGCAGGGGGTGTATTTGCACTCTGGGAGCATTTTACCGATGACCGCGACGGTATTGCCGTTGCAAGTCAAGTCCATTTTGCACCCCGTGTTGCCGTAGAGGACCAGCATATGCATGACTAAATTGGAGCTTTCTTGGACTCGGAGCTGCATGTTACAAAAACATCCAACACACGCACCCACGACCGTGAGCATACCGCAAAAATCGCAAACACACATCAAATCACACTGTACGCACGCCGCAAACCAGCAAGCACACACCACAACAAACGCTATACCATGCCGCACACCCTTCGCACGATGTAGTTGGCTTCGACAATATTAAGAAACGCTTTGCACGTTATTTTGCGGGAACCGCCGTTATTTCCAAAGATCTGCATGACGCCCATGCTGGTATCTACGTGGATTTCGCTGCCGCAAGGTCCTCGCTTCTTCGCCTGGCGCATTTCTGCGCTGATGGCCGTGGGATGAATGGTGCCAGTCACCGTCCCTGTGTAGCAGATGTTGACGGCTTTAGGCACTGAAAAGTTATTTCTCTCGCCATTCCTTGCTGCAATTCGGTCGCTCACAAAAAAAACACGGGTGGTGCTTTCCAACACAAAAACCATGAAAGTAGTAACCTTGACGCGTCCGACACAGTTTTCTTCGCGACATGCGATTTTCTGCCGCTTTGTCCTTTTGTGTCGCGACATTTCTGGCGTGCTGCTGCACTCCGCCAGCATGCCTGCCGCTCGTACCCTGTCGACGCCAACTTTCTGAACATCGTCGTCGATCTTCCCCACTTGCGCGCCCTCCACGTACCTTTGGCGATAATATGTACGTTCATTGAAGGACTCTGGATTGGTGAATTTTTGCTCCCACAGCACTTCAAAGGCCCTCTCCCAGCACGTCCATTCACTCTCTTCCAGCACACAGTGCTCTTCATTCCTCTTCGTGCAAGTCTTGAGTATGTGGATATTCAAAATATTGCCCTCGGACACGACCTGCAGTGATTTTCCCTCGTTCACCAGCAGCACTTCGCGGGGCAAATCGTCAATATTGGCGTTGATCATTTCCGTCAGCTTGCGCGTGCTCGGTGTTCGTTGCATCGTTGTCCATCCCGGCAGCTCCGCGTGCAGCCGCAGCATTTTGTCGCACACTGCCGCCACACCGCCAAGCCCCGCCACTATGTAGGCGCGCGTTCACTCTGGTCTCGAGATCGTTCCAAATATAGAACATGGCCTCGCAAACAGTGCATAAAAGACATCGGAAACGTGTGAATTTGGACCCAAACACGATGTCATCGACATTGCCCAAGAAACGTCGCATTGAACCGACCGTCACTGATACCGGCTGTGACGCTCCACCTGACACCGTCGCCTCTGTCGCAAATGCTAATGCAGACGACGACGACATTCTAGCTGTCGTTACATGTGTCGTAGACACGGTAGTTGCCGATGTAGATCAGGTCATCGGCACCGTGGAAGGAGGTGCCATTGTCAATGAAGGTGGTGT
>Ga0209702_10010236_pt1 | contig 10129 bp, 9 predicted proteins | sample FRY01_FD_187210 | JGI IMG/M metagenome (GOLD analysis project Ga0209702, IMG submission 187210) | Freshwater microbial communities from Lake Fryxell liftoff mats and glacier meltwater in Antarctica - FRY-01 (SPAdes) (version 2) | ecosystem: Environmental > Aquatic > Freshwater > Ice > Glacier...
CTGCAACGTAAAAAAAATATGCTTTATAATGTCTGTAAAACCATCATCGGTCGCGTGCGTGACATAGCGCAATGCTACGATCCAAACTGTTTGTCGCTGTATGTGTGTTCGCGTGTGTGTGCACGCTCATAATTTTCAATGAATACGCTGGAGCATTGCAGGAAAAATACAGTTCAAGTACGGGCAATCGTTTGCGTCCTAGCAATGTCGCGTGTAACAAACAGAACGTGTCGCGCGGCGCAATCGTCACCATCCTCACGATGACGCAGGAATACGTGGCACTCGTGTCGGTCCTGGGACACTCAATTCGTAAGTATTCGGACGTCACATGCGCCATTGACAGAATAGTGTTGATCACGCAAGATCAGATTGTCTCACGCCACACTCGCGTACGCTTGGTGCTCGCCGGTTGGACCATCCGTAGGGTCCCCGCAATCCACCCTCCAAATTCTGTGAATGCACGCACCGTCAAGCACCAACGGTTTCTCAATTGTTTTTCCAAGCTACACGCCTTCAACATGACACAGTACCGTACAGTCCTCTTCCTCGACGCAGACACTATGGTTTGTGGTCCCATTATGCTTCTATTCGACACATACGCATTACGAATGCAAGAGCATGGCGTGCACTTGGCGTGGGCACGAGATTCCGATTCCTCGACCACGTTCAACAGTGGTGTGATGCTAATACGCCCGTCCACGAAGCTCGCCACCGAACTCATAGGCAATGCGAACCGCGTCGCATTCGACCCATCGTTGTCCGATCAAGGTTACCTCACGGCAATTTTCAATACTACAAACGCCACACATGCAGACAGTATCCACAGACAGTACCTTGAGCTGCCACAGAAGTACAACTTACTAGCACAGATAGCGACAACTAACAGCCCCCTGTGGCATGCGACATACTTTCGTGCCCGCATATTCCACTTTACGTGGCTCAAGCCGACCGCGCGATTCCTGCTCTTGCGATGCGCATACATGGGCACGCTTCATTTTTGTCGCATGTGGAAAAACCTGTATGACACACTGTGACGCATCCAGTGTTTGTGTCGCACTTGCAGTTGGCAATGTGCATTTTTATTGGTAAACATAGCCGTGTCAGTAAACGCACACACACACTACATCAAAAAAAGAATTCAAGCACACGTTGTTTGCACTGGGAGTAGTCTTATGCGTCATATCCAAAACGCTTTGCGTAATTGTCGCGCTGGAGGTGGTGCTGAGGGCGGCGGGGGACCGTGACATCGTACTCTGCATACTTGGAGTGTGCCGTCGCGTAAGGATCAGAAAATGCCCCCATCACATTGAAAGTAGAAAAGTCTGGCATTTGCACGTGTGGCATTTGCACGTCAGGCATATAATTCCCCCATCTCATGTTGCCCTTATCGGCATTGCCAGAGTAAGCGGCAGGTGCCGATTTCAGGGATGAGAGCGCACTCTGCATGCGTGCATACCTGTCTGCTATGTGCGGTGTGTAATACTCGCGGGCAAGAGCGGCACGCGCGTACACGCGGCCTGCTAACTTGCCCGGGTTGAATGCGACTGGGTCCATGCGCTGGACATCGTGGCTCCCCTTGCCGCCAAAGTCCAGCACTTCCGGGGCATAATCGGCGCCGAGTCTGGCGCACTCCTTGAACATGTCCTCGGAAGACTCCGATATCATATTGTGGCGGTACTCTTGCTCCGAGCGGTAGACATCGCCGGTGAAGGGATTCTCCCAGGGCTCGCCGGGAACGTGTGGGATATATGGCATATTTTCGATGGTTGCAGGGAGATATGTGTGGTCTTGTATAATGACGTTGTTTTGTGGCAGTATGCCTCGCTACTTATATACGAAAGTCGATGGAGTCGTGGACGTGTGAATCCGATCGAAATCAAACATATGTGCAGCGCAACACCCGTTAAAAATCCTCCGTGGGGGTAGCTGGGCGCCATTGCTGTAAAAGCTGTGTTTCGTCCGCTCACTGTATATGGGTGCCGACGGGGACAAGTGCATGACGATGAACAGTGACCCGACTACAAATGTTCCGTACGTTCCGCGCACACAGCTGCCGAAAGTCGGCTATACTTTGATGGACGCCGGTGCGACGGGCATCCTTGCCAATGCCTGTCCAATGAGGCTCCTGCTGAAGCATAAGTGGGGCATCAAGTACGTGCACAAAAACGCGTTGAACGGCATAAAAGGTGGCTTCTTTGAAGAAATGGCGCGTCAACGCATCGGCACCAAAGCAGCATTTGGTCATGGGCTCTACGCCGTGAGCGTGCGAACGCAGCACGCTCATCTGGCCCTGCTTGAAAACCAGCGCTACACACTGGATTTCGCCGACCCAGACAAGCAACTGTGCCAACGGGAACCCGTCGTGATCAAGACCCTTCACATGCACAAGGACAATCGTGTGGCGTGGGTGTGGCTGGAATAGGGCTAGCTGTCAGGACGGGGACAGTGGTGCTTGTTGCGCCCGCTGCAATGATGATGATATGACCGGAACCGACGTCCCGGGTGCCCGTGAGCAGGCGGAAACTAAAGAAATCGACCGTGAAAATCGGAGAGTATTCAGCACAAGTTCGAGGTCCAATCGACAGCCGCAACACGTCCACTGTACTCCTATTCACCTGCAACACCGTGCACAAATCCGGTGGCTCCTCCCGGAGTCCGCAGACGGATACCAGCACGCCGACGCCGATGTCTGCCAACGCAACATCCACCGCAGTTGCGTCGTGCAAATGTTTTGTATTGAAGCACGTGTTGTCTAAAGTGAGTTTGTGTGTCGAATTTAGTCGCCACCGTTCCGCATCATTGTGCTTGCAGTGCTCTACAGTCGTTGTTGTGTGAATTCGGAGTGCACTGCGTGGCATGGTTGTATTGGGTGTGTGTCGCGTCTGCTCAAGTAGTTTGTTAATGGGCCCACGTGCAATAGTGCACGGGCGGCGCTTTATCGTATATAGCAAATGATGGCATACAACACAGCAACAAACTTCGACCCAGGACACACACGTATCTTTTCGTTTGGTCCATGACCGCCATTGTGCAGAGATGCCAGTCATGTCGCCACGTTGGATCCCGCGATGTAAGAGACATGAACCAGATGCATGCACACTGAAAACGGGCGGCAGATGGGAAACCACACGTCGCAAAATATGTGTGGCACCGACTCAAAAATCCCCTTGATCTGCACTCCATCTCTCGTGGTGTCGTGCGGAGCTCCATGCACTGGAACGCCGGCAAACCAGCCGCGTCGGCAGAAGAAGAGTGGCGCTCGTCCTGGCCATGCGTGTGACAGCATATGTTCTTCCTCAGATTTCAGCAGACGACGTAACACTACCGCTGTTGCAGTGTCAGCAACAGGGCCGCTGATGGGCACGCCACTGAATGCCATCCGATGTACAGGGTGTGTCGACATCAGGATTCGTGGAACAGTGCGAGCGTGCAAATATTCGGTGCAGAATAGTTCAAGTGGCATCGGCCACAGCGACCCGGCCACTTGTCGAACAACATCACTGACAAGACAAAGTGCGGGAGAAAGGGCACCCAGCCGCGGGTGCGTCGCCATGGCGAATGCCAGAGCACGATCGTGGCTATCGTCGACATGCGATGCGCCCGCCCAGCACAGTTGGGTATCGAAGCGGTGACGGTCGTATTCTGCGCGCACGAGCTCTTCGGGCCAGTCTGATTCCCTGGTGTGGTGGCCCTGGCGGATTTCCCAGTTATCGCTCAACGGAGCTAGTGCCACCCATCTTTCAATGATTCCAGTGAACATGAATGCGGCAGTGGTGCGCGTGGCTCTTGCGCGGTACACACTAGAAAAGAACTTTATTTTTAACAGCACAGTACGGGTGTCTCCACTATGTCGCAGTGGTTGCACTAGACACCCAAGTCCAGTTTGTTTGGCATCTCGAGACAGGAGTCCAAGTCGACGGCCGGTGCCAGCAGTGCGTTCATATATAGGTAGACTCGTGCTCTTTCGGTATGCAGCCATAAGCCGACTTTGGCATGGATATCAATGATTTCCTTGATGTTGCAAATACATTCAACGTTGCATTCAAGCAGAAACTAGAAACTGCGATGGATGGATACTGCGACGATAAACTGCGTGTCAGTGCAGACGGGCGCATGATGAGCCTGGACTTTTGCGGAAAGAAGGGTTACTCTGCGCCGGAATCTCACCAGATCATGGTGGGTCTGGTACAGAGGAAAAAGGGAATTGTCGAAATCCTGGTGCAACAGGGTTCACTCACAATCACCACCGCCACCGTAGATTTCGAAGATTTCGATGAAAGTACAATGTGGTGCTCACTAACTTTGCAGACGCATCCTATTTCGGTGTATAATGTGTACCCACTGCATGTATACAAACACGAACCGGATGATTTTTTCCAGAAAAATGGGTATGGCAGGCTTGCGCTTTACTTTTCGCTCCTATATTCCGTGATATCGGGCAGGACTATGGTCATCCTTTGTGAGAACCCCATTACTGCTTACTTATTGCTGGTGCTTTTCCGCTCGGAGAGTGTTCTAGAAATCAATGTGCACACCAATTACCCACAATATTTGCAAGACATGTCCCAGCACGAGAAAACCCACGGGAAGTTCAAGGACTTTGAAGACTTCAATCGGCGTTTTTCGGTGCTTGTACCCGTGCATGCCGATCTGGTCTACGATGTACACGCCACGGAGACGAACCGTGCCGCCGTCACACGTGCGGTCGAGAAATGGATCAGTGAAAGAATCACAAGTCTTAGTGATGTTGATTTCATGGCCATCTACGTCAAGGGGCCAAAGCTACATGATTATCTACTCCACACACGACTACAGCAGGATTACAACCAATTTGTGAACAAAATTGCCGGGTTACAAGTGCACGAGGACTCAGATTGAACAAGTTCTTGATTTTTTTTATTTTTTGTACAACCACAGCATCCGGGCGTCACTGCTCTGTGTTTATACAACCGTTGAATCAGCCACCAAAGTCCAGCGTTTTTGGCGAAGAGGTGTCGAAAATATCGTCGACGGCACCCGCAATTTGGGGCACAAACGGGCGCAAGGACGCATCCAAGCGCACCACCATAGTATCGTTCTTCCTGCCCCGCTTCCCATATGCGCGCAAGCGCAGCGTGATGCCATGTCGGATGACATGTTTGGTGAGCGCCAGCAACACCACTACGTCCTGCATACAATATGATTCGAGACTGGCCCAATTCTTTTCGGCCGCCCACTGCACCGCTTGGAGTCCTGACCCGCTCTTGGCCACTTGGATTTTATTGAGCAAACAAACATTGTGTAGGCTGATGTAACTCCCTGTGTAGTCCCGAGCCACACGGCAAAAGTCTAGATACTTGTGCTCCCAGCGGTGTACATCGAAAGCCGGCACCGACGGGGGGTCGTTGGGCTGCTGGGGGTCGGGCGATAATTTTCGCTTGCGCTTGGCCTCGATGGTCACAGGCGGCGTTGCATCTTGCGTGGTAAGCTCCAGTGAGGGCAATATACACGACGGTGATGAAAGCAGCCATTTCATAATAAACGGCATGTCAAAGTTGATCCCGTTGAAAGCTACGACGCTCTCGGCATCGTCCATCAGACGTGCGATATCATGTTTCATCTTGAGCAGAGCGTGTGTGCTCTTGCTACTCGCTGCCAGTGCCACGTTGTAACAGTGTTCGCTGATGGTGCTTTCATCTAGCGATTCATATACAATCGTGCCAATCACGGTGATGGTATCGAGGGATTTGGACAGTCCTGTGGTTTCAATGTCCAGCACCAACACAATCATCGGAAACGGTGTTGTGTTGCGGCGTGCACGGGCATTCGCGGGCCTTGTGCGAGTTTATCTTTCTTTTCAAGAAGGTCATTGACGACGACAACATGCTTAGCGACGCTGGTCATATTGACAAAGTGTGGGGCTGCAGCTTAGGGACGTCTGTATCAGTAAGCACTAGTATTTTATATTTTGTGTTGGTGTGTGCTATATAAACAATGAATTGATTTCATCAAAAAAACATCCAATTTTCTAGTATGAAGGTTTCCGGCATCTCACTGACATGCAAAGCTGCGTTCGAAGCCATTGCAGAGACAGAGTGTCGGCAACTTCAAATTTTAGTAGAACAAAAAGAGAAGGATGCTGCGCTGATGCGGGCAGAAATCCAGATTTTGCGCGCCGAAATAGCCTTTTTGAATGCAACTTGTGTCCTGTTGCATACTCGACTCGCTTGATTGATTTCGACAGGGAACCACTGTGCTACTTCACATTGTAAAGCACGATATTCGCACATTTCGTCCCGTGACATGCCGAGTATGCTTGCTCTCATTCTCACGATTCTGTGTCTACGCTGATAGTATGCTATGGCCAAATCAAAGTTGTAAGCACTGTGAAATCCGACTGTCGTATCAGTCAACACGACTGTTCTGGAGCATGCACTTGAAGTCGTACAGTACCACGGTGAATGTGCCCTCAAACCAGTCGAGGAAGTTGCCAAAGAGATCCAACACTGTCTCTATCTTGATTTGGAACTCGGGACTGCTCTGGCGCAAGTGCATGCTGCCCCGTAGTCCCGCCATTGCCAGGTCGACGGTGTTGCCGTAACAGTGGATTTGCTTGAGTTTTGAGGCGTGTTCGTCGCGTGACGTACACAAGGCGTCGATACTGTGCAGCAGAGTCTGCTTGTTTTGTCCCATGAAGTCGATGCTGCTCTGCATCTGCAGCAGCAGTTCGTTCTGCTCGAGCAATGCTTGCTGTACCGCTGCCTGGGCAATGTTGTTGGATTCCAGCACGGCCGTGTCTTCTGCCCGACACACGGCGAGTTTCTCTGTAGCGGTTTGCAGATCCTGGGTTGTCAATTCCAGCTGCGCTGCAAGCTCGTGCGTTTGCGTTTGTGCCGCCCTATTGTGCGCCTGAATTTCCTCCAGGTCCGTACTGGCGAGCACACATTGCGCGCGCAGCGTGGCCACTTCGGCATGCAACGCCGCGCGTTCTACGTCTGCTTCCGGGGTTTGTGTCTCGACGGTGCTGCAACGTGTGTCTTCTCGTCGGACGCCACACTCTGTGGCAATGTTGTCGGACATGAATTCCAGCATGCTCTCAAACGCGTCGTCAGCGTCTTGCGTGTTTTCGCTGCGATGCGTTGTCACCTCACGCGCTGCCAGCTGCTCCTCGACCGCTTTCAGTTCAATTTGCTTCTCTGATACAGTGCTGTGTACCGTGGCAAGCTGCTCGTACATATCATCGAGCTGGTGCTGCGTGGCCGCGATCTCTGCGTCATGTTTGTCCTGGCGAGACCGACAGGAGAGGACGATTTCTTTCAGCGCGTCGTGGTGCTCGTCGTAGCTCTCCTGGACTTGCCGTGTCTCTAGCAATATTTCTTCCAATTGCGCCTTGTTTGCGGCCATGGTGCTCGCAAAATCATTGAGTTCCTGATCGCGCGTGACACGTTGCTTGTTGCAGGAACGCTCTTGCTTCAGGCGCGTCGCCTCTAGTGTGGTGCGCTGCAGCTCCATGCGCTCGGCTGCGGCCATGTACTGCATATCGAAATCTGCCACGTCGGCTCTCAATACATCGAGTTGCATCTGCGCTTCAACGATCTGCCGACAGCTTTCTGTATTGTTCTGCTGTAGTATGACTTCAAGTCCGTCCACCTCGCTCTGTAGCCCCCTCTTCTCATCCCGGAGGAGAACAACACTGTCTTCGAGCCCGTGCAATGCATCCTGCAACTCTTGATGGCGAGCACCGTGTTCGTCACTTTCTGCCGTGCGGGCATCGATGCGCTGCATGCACGCACTCTCGTCATTGAGCCTTTGTAAACACCTATCTTCTTGCTCGGCCGCCTGCTTTTGCACACCGAGCAGCACTGCTCGCGCCTGCTCAGTGTCTGTGTGCACACAGTTGAGAGCGATGGTGGCCACTTCGTGTTGTGCGATGACGGCCATATGTGCCGCGACAGCCGCCACGTGTTTGACATCCGCGGCGTCGCATAGGTCGCATAGTTCGTTGTACTCTTTGTACAAGTTCGCCAAATCGTCGCGCGTCTCGTCGATGCCACTGGACTCTGTTGCCGCCGATGCCGCGGGCATTATGTTGGCATGCACTTGCAAACGGTTGGCTGTAGATGCGCCGCGAAGCTCTTATATACTCGACAGGTGCGCGCGTTGCTTTACACATGTATTGCCGGGTGCTGCGACTGGTGATGCCCGTTTGCCTTGCACATGACATATATATATACACTGCACCGTATGGGAAATAGTGGCCATTCGAGACCACTGCACACTTTGAGGACCACCAAATGCACCCAATGCAACCTTTATCACACGCACCGGTTCCCATTTATTACGTTTAGCGCATGAACCCAACGCATCGAGGTCCGGTGCAAATAAGCCTAGGCACACTCTCGGAAGCAGGAAAAAAGCAAACAAACCACCGTTCGACTGTGATAAAAACACACTTGCATGTGTCGTAATTTGTGCTTCGTGCATGTCGTGTATGTGAAGTATATACGCTTTGAGTTTTACTGGAATCGAGAATGACGCTGACACGCCATGCCCTTGTCTCTGTGCTGCTGGTCTGCTGCCGCACACGGTTCGCGCGTGCGTCTGCGTGCGCGGGGGGCCAGTGGAACCCGGCAATGAACCAGCCGTGCAACCAGTGTCCAGACAACTCTTATTCTAATGTAAACAGTACGTATATAACAGAATGCAGTTGCACCTCGGGTGCGGACATAGCAGAAAAGGTGACCACCACCATCAGTTGTTCCGGGAGCTGTTCATGCCCGCATTCAAATGTTACCACGCACGGAGTCATAAGCGACGGGGAGGGGGATTATTCCAGTCTGGAACAATGTTACTGGATGATTCATTCGAATGCACTGATTTCTATACAGTTCACAGAATTCAACACGCACGTATGGGACGCTGTCTCTGTCCTTGGCTGCACGACAGCAACGTGTCTAACATTCCAAGAGTACGCGCGAATTAGCGGAACAGGGCAGGGGCATACTGGGCACAGTGTATTCACGAATGATCAAATATATAAAACGTTATCAATCGGATTTGTGTCGAATTTAGAGACCAGTGGCAAAGGCTTTGTGGCTAAATGGTGGACTTCTGGAGATAGTTACAACTGCCCTGCAGTCGCCCCACCGCCGCCAACGCCGCCAACGCCGCCAACGCCAACGCCACCGCCACCGCCACCGACACCGACAACCCCGCCCCCTGCGGACGCGACGTGGTGCCCGGCAGGCTCGTACCATACGCTCGTGTACACCGACGGATGGCTGGGGCAGGTGTATGACCACAGTGATGCTATGGAGACCAGCGCTTACACAGGCTTCGACGCATTGTCTGCATATATCACTATGCACTCGCGTACAATCGATTACGCAACAAAGCTCACGTGGCCCTGGCCTGTGCAACCAGGAGGTTCTCTATTTCACAATATGCCTTTTTCGTGGGCCGCGCGATGGAGGGGGTTCATCTATATTGCCGCTGCGGGCGAGTACACATTCCACATGCGCTCGGACGACGGGTCGTGGCTCTGGATCAACGAAATATTGGTACTTGCAAACGATCACAGCGCCAATAAAATGGTGCAGGTCTCTGCGAATATTGTGCTGACTGCCGGATATCACAGTGCACGGGTCCATTACTACAACGGCTTTGGCGAAGGTGGTATCGTGGTGCATTCCAGTGGACCCGGGACTGACCCCTGGACCCTGCTGCCTGGATACACAATAAACGGACATGTCTGCCTCGCTTGTCCGCCGGGCTCGTATAGAGCGGGATTCGGGCCTGGTCTGTGTCTTGTGTGCCCTCCAGACGCATTTGCCAACACGGAATCTTCGTCTGAGTGTACCGTGTGTCCCAGTGGCAAGATTGTGGCCATTGCCGGAAATGTGAGTTTCTGCCAGTTTCCAAGTACGCTGCCTCCAACTACAACTACAACATCACCGGCACCGAGGTCAACCACAAATGCACCGAGGTCAACCACAAATGCACCGAGGTCAACCACAAATGCACCGAGGTCAACCACAAATGCACCGAGGTTAACCACAACTGCACCGAGGTCAACCACAACTGCACCGAGGTCAACCACAACTGCACCGAGGTCAACCACAACTGCACCGAGGTCAACCACAACTGCACC
>Ga0209702_10010240_pt1 | contig 10126 bp, 7 predicted proteins | sample FRY01_FD_187210 | JGI IMG/M metagenome (GOLD analysis project Ga0209702, IMG submission 187210) | Freshwater microbial communities from Lake Fryxell liftoff mats and glacier meltwater in Antarctica - FRY-01 (SPAdes) (version 2) | ecosystem: Environmental > Aquatic > Freshwater > Ice > Glacier...
AGCTGGAGCACGCGCTTGCCGCGCCGCGCGACGCGGTGGTGGCCGAGCTGCTGGTGCAGCCCGGCGCGCAGGTCTCGCCTGGCCAGTTGCTGCTGCGCTTCCAAACAGATACATCGACATGAACACCACCACAAACACCCCCCACAGCGACGCCTTCACCCTGGAAGACCGGCACGCTCTGCTCGACACCGTGACGCGCTTTGCGCGCGACGAGGTGGCGCCCAACGTGACCGCCTGGGACGCAGCCGGCGAGTTCCCGCGCGCGCTGTACCGGCAAGCGGCCAACATCGGCTTGCTGGGCATGGGTTACCCCGAAGCCCTGGGCGGCACGCCCGCGCCCTGGTTGGTGCGCAACGCTGTCACCCAGACATTGGCCCGCGTGGGCGCCAGCGGCGGCGTGATGGCCAGCCTGTTCTCGCACAACATCGGCCTGCCGCCGGTGCTGGCCCACGGCTCGGCCGAATTGCAAAGCTGTGTCGTCCCCGCTGTGTTGCGTGGCGAGGCGATTGCGGCGCTGGGCATCACCGAGCCCGGCGGCGGCTCCGACGTGGCCAGCCTGCGCACCACCGCTCGGCTCGACGGCGATCACTATGTGGTCAACGGCGAAAAGGTGTTCATCACCTCCGGTATGCGCTGTGACTGGATCACGCTGGCGGTGAGAACCGGCACTGAGAGCAAAGGCGCCAGCGGCATTTCCATGCTGCTGGTGCCGTGTACCGCGCCAGGCATTTCGCGCACCCGGCTCGACAAAATGGGCTGGCTGTGTTCCGACACCGCCCACCTGCGGTTTGACAACCTGCGCGTGCCCGCCAGCCATTTGCTGGGCGAAGAGGGCGCGGGGTTTCGCATCATCATGGGCAACTTCAACGGCGAGCGCCTGGCCATGAGCGCGATGGCGCTGGGCTTTGCCCAGGCTTGCTATGTTGAGGCGCTCGACTGGGCGCGCCAACGCCAGACCTTCGGCGCCGCGCTGATCGAGCGCCAGGTGATCCGCCACAAACTCATGGACATGCAAATGCAGATCCAGTCGACCCAGGCCTGGGTCGATGCGCTCGGTGGGCAGGCCGATGCGGGCGACATGGGAACCGCGTGGGTCACGGGCGTGTGTCTGCTTAAAAACCACGCCACCCAGGCCATGCAGTTTTGCGCCGACGCGGCGGTGCAAATTCTGGGCGGCATGGGCTACATGCGCGGCACCGTGAGCGAGCGCATTTACCGCGAGGTGAAGGTGATGACGATTGGCGGCGGTGCTGAGGAGATCATGAAAGAACTCGCTGCACGACAATCTGGTCTATGACCCAAAAACACAGCGTACCCAGCGAGCCCATCGTTTTCGAGCCTGAATTTGTCGCCGGGCTCAAGACCATTTGGGAAGAAAAAATCGTCTTCAACCAGGTGCTCGGCTTGAAGATCACACAGGTTCACCCCGAGCGCGTGGTGGCCACCATCGCCATGAAGCCCGAGCTGATCGGCCACTACGCCCACCACCGGCTGCACGGCGGCGTCATCAGCGCCGGGTTGGACGCCATGGGCGGCCTGGCCTGTATGGCTGCGATCGGCGCGCGCCACATGAACGAGCCGCCCGAGCAACGCCTGCTCCGCTTCGCCAAGCTCGGCACCATCGACCTGCGCATTGACTACCTGCGCCCCGCCATTGGCGAGCACTTCGAGCTGCGCGCCGAGGTGATGCGCCTGGGCTCGCGCGTGGCCTCCACCCGCATGGAGTTCCTGGGGGCCGACGGCCAGCTGCTGTGCTGCGGCTCCAGCGCCTACATCGTTTCCTGATCGGCTGGGCGCTCTTGGTGCTCAGGCTGTTGCCAGACGCGCCCGCTTCGGCGCGCCCAAGTCGGTGGCGCTTGCCGTTTGCCGCCACCACGCTCGGCCATGTGGTGCTGGCGGTCGATGCGCACCAGATGCGAACTTGGTTGTCGCTGCGAGCAGGTGCGTTTTGGTCGTGACCCGTAGAACGCAGTGCAGACGAAGCCGCGCAGTACAAGAGACAAGAGACAAGAGACAAGAGGGCAATTTTTCTGTGTTGCTGTGCCCGCACCGGGCGCTACGAGAAAAGCTTCTCGCGAAAAATGAAAAAGACCGCGCCGAGTAGGCACAGGCCAGCCCAGAGGTAGTCAAGTTTGAGCGGCTCTTTTAGGTAGAACACCGCGAACGGTACGAAAACCGTCAAGGTGATCACTTCCTGAATCACCTTCAGCTGACCCACGTTCATCACGGTGTAGCCGATCCGGTTGGCAGGCACCTGCAACAGATACTCGAACAAGGCGATGCCCCAGCTGATGAGGGCAGCGATCAGCCATGGTTTGTCGTTGAGTTCTTTCAGGTGCGCGTACCAAGCAAAGGTCATGAACACATTGCTGCACATCAGCAGCAGGATGCTTGTGGCGACAGGGTTCATTGGAAATCCGTTTCTGTTTCTATGTAATCCGTTTCCATGTTGAGCAGGAGCCCGACCGTCCCGAGACAGTCGGGCTCCTGTGCGCATCAGTGCATGGACCGCTTCAGCGAGCCGTCAAGTTCCAGCTTGGCACCCGTGAGCTCGCCTTGCCCATCCACAAAGTGCACATGCACGTACTCGTGGTCGTCGCTGTCGTCGTGCTTGATCTTCAGGTGGTGAATGGCCTCACCTCCTTGCTGTATCGCTTTTCTGCCGTTTTCAGGCAAGTGTTTGAGGACTTCCTCGATCACGACCATCTCGCTGCCGCCCAGCAGCTTCTTGGTGGTGGCGTCCCACACGAGTTGGTGTGCCTTTCCGTGGCGAAAGTAGCCGACTTCGATCTCGGTTACCTGGTGTGCGTTGGCCTCAATGATTTCGCCAAGCTTGGCGCCGACCAGAAAGCGGGCGATGGCTTGCTGTGCCTCCAGGGACAGGTCCCAGAAGGTTGGCACGATGCGTTTGGTTTCTTTTTGGGTCATCTTCGTATCCTTGTTCAAGATGGCTTGGGTTGAAGTGGGGCCTCTGGTGCAGCCCCGGTGGATTGCCGGGCGATGTGATCGCCCAGCATTTTCCGCACCTGTGGTGCGCAGTTCCCGCATTGGGGCAGGCAGCCGAGGTGCTGGAAACAGGTTTTGACGTTGTGTGCGCCTGCGGCGCACGCCCGTTCGAATTCAGATTTGGGCAGGTCGTGGCAGGTGCACAGCGCCACGGACGGCTTCATGCGCCCACCGCCGCGTCCTCTGGCGTCAGTGATCGGAGCAGAGCAGGGTAGGCCTCTCGCCAGCGGGTGTAGACACGCCCGATATCGCCCAGCGGCTTGACCAGCAACCGCAGATTGACCACCAGCGCCGACAGCTCGGCCAGCGAGATGTCGCGCACCGAACTGCCAATGTGCAGCCAATAGACGGCCGCCACCGAGGCGGCGAAGGCGAGCCACATCACCACATCGCTGGCGTCTTCTGCCAGCCACTTCAGCACATGAAAACGCAGGTTGACGCGAAACAGCCGCTCCTGATGGGCGTGCAGATGCGAGCGCTGTTCGTTGCCAGTGGCCTCGGTTATCTTGGACTGGAGATCGAGGATCTCGCGGCTGCCGCGCTGGATGCGAGCGCCGAAGAACCAGACGAACAGTGCTGTGGGCACAATGCTGGCCAGCAGCAGCGGAATCCACTCCGGCCCGATCGAGAGTTGCCAGATCAGCACAGACGCGGTGACAGTGACAATCTTCCAAGCGTCTTGGTAGATCACCTGGAAGCCCTTCTTGGCGACGTCGCTGCCGTACAAAACATGGGCCACGTCCTGCGGCACGTTGGCAAGCTGCCGCCGCTCCAGGTAGCTGCGCTGCAAAGCGATGACGAGCCGGAACTCCATCACCTTGCTGAGCATTTTTTCACCGAACTCCGCCACGAAAAGCGCAGCGCTTATCAGGATAAAAAGCGGCAGGAACTCAGGCAGCAGGGCCCAGGGGTCGGTCTCGCCAGCCTCGACACGCTGCACAACCTGCTTGCTGAGCCAGGCGAACGCTGGCGACAAAGCCGCTGTTAAGCCCAACGCGGCAAGCAGCCCCAGCAAGGGTCGGTGCAGCCGCACAAGGAGCTTCAGCATCTCCACCAGCAGCAGGCGCGACGGCCAAGCCGTGACGGCAGCTGCCTTGCTGGTGGGGCTGAGGGAGGTGGTCATTCAGTCCACCACGCTGACTTTGCAACGGTCGGTCACCGCGGTGCGTGCACTGGCGGCGACACTCTTCACATGCGGGGGCCACTGCGCCAGCAAGGTCCACGCGCCCAAGGCTTCGGACAGGCGCCAACCCTGTTCGCGGTTCCAGGCGATCAGGTCGCCTTGCGCTGCGGCCACGGCATCGATGCGCTGCACACCTTCGGGTGGCACGATGGGCGTGACCTGACCGGGTGCCACGCAGTACAGCAAACCCGCGCTCAGCACGTCCACGCTCTGCCCACGCTGGGCCAGCGGCCGACAGGCGCCGCGAAACACCGCCAGCACATCGAGCTGACCGGTGTGCGGATCGAGGCGCTCCAGACGGCCGTCTGCCGTGCCCACCAAAACGCCGCCGCTGGACTCGACCAACAAGCCAGCGATAACGCAGGCCCCCAGCCCGGCCACCGGCACAAGCTGCTTGGGCAGGCCGGGCTCGGACACAAACAGACCCGCCTTGCTGCCCAGCACCAGACGATCGCCAGCGAAGACCATGGCTGTCAGCTCGGCGAAGTGAGGGCTGGTGGAGAACTTGACCTGTTTCCACGATGCGCCGTTGCTCCAAGACACGAACAGCCCGCGCTGTGCAGCGAGGTACCAGGCACCGTCTGGCGACAGCGCCAGGCCTTCGGCGTCGAGCACCGCCCAGTCGCCTGTCGCAGGCGTCCAGGTGGCGCCCTCGTCGTCCGAAAAGAACGTACCGTAGCTGGCGGTGGCAAGCAGCCTTCCGTTTTCCAGGGCCCACAGCTTCTTCAACTTGGCGGCCTCTGCCGGCGTTTGGTGGCCCTCGAACAGATCACGCACATGGGCCGAATGCAGGTCGACCAGAAACGCGCCATTGCCACCGGCCACCAGCGCATGGCGCTCCAGCAGCTGCAGCTGCTCGGCCTCCGCAAAGCGTGCGTCCTTGATGTCCAGGCGCGCACCGTTATCAAAGCGCATGCACAGCGTGTTGCCCGCGATCCAGGCCATGCGACCGGGTTCAAACAGCGCCGCGTTGGCCGCGTTCTTTTCAAAGTGCACGGGCTGGCCAGGCGACCACGGACCCCGCCAGCGTGTGATGTAGCCGCCGTCGCTCGCAGCGAGGATGCCGTCGTGGTAGGTGGTTTCCAGCTCGATGCGCCAGCTTGTGCCGCCGTCGTCTGACACGATCAGCGCGGGTTGCGCGCGCGGGCCTTGCTTCTTGGCAAACGCCAGCAGCCGTCCGCCCCGTTCTTCGAGCCCGATCACCTCGGTGTGGCCTTCGCCGTACACGTGGTGCCATCCGGCGTCGTCAAGCCGGTAGATGCCTTTTTTCCCACCGGCCAGCACGCACTGCCCAGCCAGGAGCGACTTGGCTTCGTCGTTCGGCAGCGCTGGCAGTGAGCGGACAACCTCGCCCTCGCGATCGGTGAGGTGGATGCTCAACCCCTGGGTGTCTGTGGCGGCAAGGATCAGGCCCTCGCCTGCCGCGCCCATGGCGGCGATCTTCTGCCCCGACCATGTAGCGATCGGCAGCAAGGCGCCCTGTTCGAGCCGGTACAGGCCATCGGCAGCGCCGATCCAGACGGTGCTGCCCTGGCGCACCGTGGCTTTGACTTCCGGACGGCGCAGGGTGATGAGAGAGTTCGTGGCGTTCATGGTGTGTGTTTCTTGCTGGGGTGGTGGCGACGCGCAAGCGCCTCCAGGCGGTGGTTATGGCGACGTCAGGCGGGTGTGATGGCGAGGTGGTGCAATTCACGGCGGTTGGTTGTGTGCACCAGCGCGCCGCGTTCACCCACGCTGGCGTGGCGAACGCCCAAGGGCCAGTTCGCCAAGGCAACCAGGCCGCTGCCGACGCGCCCATGCCAGGCCTGGTTCTGGTTCCACAGCACGAACTCGCCCGCGTTGCCCTGTGCCAAGCCGAACTCGCCGCCGTCGGCAGCTGGCGTGATGTTGTGCAGCCTGTTTTCCTGCACGTCGATCACCTGCTCGCCAGAGACGATCACGAAATGCGCTGGTGTGCCCGCGATCGCCGACTCGTGCACCGGGGTCTCAGCCAACCGACGCGCGTGTGCATCGCTCACGCGGTAATGCCAGAGCACACCCGCGCCGGTGCCGACAATCAGTTCGCCGCTCGCCACGTCGGCGTGCAGCGCTTCAATCGACTGTCCCTCGAAGGCGGGCACGTATTCAACCGCGTCGGGCCGGGACAACAGGCTGCAGAGCAGCCCCGCCTTGGTGCCCACAAACAGGCGTTCGCCGACGATTGCGACACCGCCGCGCAGCTCGCAGTAATGCCGCTGTTTGACCTTGAGCTTGACGTAGCGCCAGCTCTGGCCATTGTCCGCGCTGGTAAACAGAGCGCGCTGGCAGGCCAGCCACCATTGCCCGTCGGGTCCCTTCAGCAGGTGTTCGGCATCGAGCACGCTCCACTCGGCATCCACGGTTTGCCAATGCACACCCCCGTCGATGGAACGAAAACTGCCGAACGTGGCTGTGGCCAGCAGGGCGCCGTTGTCAAGCGCGAAGACGCGCTTGACCTTGCCCAGCTCAGGCGTCAGCACCATGCCTTCGAAGAGGTCGGTCACCGTGCCGTTGGCGGGGTCGACCAGATAGGCGCCTTGCACACCAGCCACCAAAAACCGATCGGCCAACGCGTGCAGTTGTTCGGCCTCGGCCAGCATGGGGTGGTAGAACGAGCTGCTTGCGTGGGCAGCACGCTGGGTCTCCAGCTTGTCCCCGTCCAGCACAGCCCAACCGTCTTGCCACAGCGTGGCAGCACTCAGTGGGTGCTTCTTTGTTTCACCGCGCTCGCCCTGGCGCCTTGCGCCCTTCCAGCGGGTGACGATCCATTGGTCGTTGGCGGCCAGCACAACGTCTTGGTAGTGGGGCGAAGACAGCACCGACCAGGTCTGTCCCCCATCCACCGATTCGATCAGGGCCGGGCGGGCGCCCGGGCCTGTCTTCTTGATTGATGCCGTGATGCTCAGCCCATCGGCGCTGCGCACCCACAGTGTTTCGCCGTGGCCGTGAGCATCGCCAAAGAGGCGAGTCCATCTGCCTTTGGCGTAGCAAAAAATACCGCTTTTGGTGCCAGCCAGAACGCCGGAGTCTGTGGCGCAAATCGCCTTGATCTTTTCACCCGGCACACAGGGGAGCTGTCCGGTGGTTTGCCACGCAGGGTCGCAGGTGTGCAGCGTTTGGCCGCCCTCGTCCTCGATCAGCAGGAGAAATCCGTCGGGTGCCGGTGCGATGCACTGCACGGGTCGGCCGTGCCAACCGGGAATTTCCTTCAGGGCGTGGTGTTCGAGTTCACACAGGCCCCATTCGCTGGCCAGGTAGGTGCTGGTGCCATTGCGCAACACGGCCTTGATCTGTGGCCGTGCAAAGCTGTGGAGGGGAGCAGACATGTTTTGGGCTTTCTGGTGTGGAGTTGAAAAAGGTGCGCTGGGGTTGTCACAGCTGCCAGTTGAGGCCGACGAAGAAGGTCCGGCCGGTGCCGACGACTGCGATGCGACCGAGTTGTCCGTTGAAGAACTCGAATTCGTCGCGTTTTTGATCGGTGAGGTTTTCTGCACTGAAATACACCCCGAGTTGGCGCGAGAAGCGCCACTCGACGCGCGCGTCGACAAAGGTCTCGGCCTTGATGGTCTTGTCCTTGATCGCGCCCGCTCCCTCGTAGCTGATGATTCCGCGCTTGCCGATGTGGTTGATGCCCAGGCTGGCCCTCAAGCCGGTGGGCGCGCGCTTGTAGTCAAGGATCAGATTGGCAATGAAGCGGGGTTGGTCGGAGAACGGCCTCGGCCCGGTGGTGGGGTCGTTCACGCGAGAGCCCAAAAAGGCCTGGTTCGCGGTGATCGAAAACCCATTCAACCAGGCAGGGCCCAGGGCGGCAAGCGCAAAGCGCTGGTCGAATTCAAGGCCGCGAATGACGCCATCGCCCACGTTGCGAAACACAAAGTTGTTGGGTGTGGGCTCCAGCGTCTCGTTCAGGTTCTTGATGCGCCGGTGGAACAGGTTCACACCAAAGAAGGCATTGGCGCGGCTGTAGTCGAAACCGACGTCGATGCTGCGCGACTCGGCCGGCAGCAAGTCGGGGTTGCCGGTGAACGTCCGTTTGCCGCGCAAGCTGACGCTGGGTGCGAGTTCGTTCAGCTTGGGTCGGTTGATGTGCTGGGCCAGACTGCCACGCAGCACAAGATGGTCGGACAGCCGATACGACACCGGCAGCGAGGGCAGCAAGTCGCTGGTCTCGCGCTGCACCTGTGCGGCGTTGACACCCGAGGTCAGGAGTTCCACACGTTCGTGGCGCAGGCCGGGCAACAGGGTCAGACGGCCGATCTTGATTTCGTTTTGCACATAGAGGGCGCTGTAATCCTCTTTTACTTTGTAGTCGGAACTGCTTGAACGCACCAGATCGGCCGGGCTTTGTGACCGCACCCCGGCCGCATCCACCGTGAACACCTTGCCATCACTGACCTGGCTTGAATCGCGGCGCATCAAGCCCAGCTTGACGCGCTGCTGCACCTTGCCCGGGATGGGAATGGCGATGTTGAAGCTCAGCTGGCGCAGCTCGTCGTCTGTGCTGGACTCGCTGGCCGACGCGCCGGTAAAGGCAAGCGTGGGGCCCAGCGTGAGGTTGCCGCCCACCGATCTGCTGTGGGCGCGGCTGCTGCCCAGGGCGGCGTCGATCTCGATGCCACTGTCGAAGCGGTGTTTTCCGTCGAGTGTGAGTCCGGTGGTGCGGTTGTCGTCCTCGCCACTGCCCAGCTGGCTCTGGCGGAAGGTGCCCGGCACCCGGTTGTAGGTGTCGCGCTTTTGCCCGGCGCTGCGCTGTGTCAGCGTGTCCAGCAAGACGGGTTTGAGGTGAATCTCGCCGCCCTCGTGGTAGTGCACCAGATCGAGGAAGAGGTTGAGGTTCTGGTTGCGACGTGGGTCGCGCTCGTCCACCAGGGAGCCCAGGTTCAGTGCCGGCCCGCCGCCACCCGAGAAGGTTAATTCGGAGCGGTCCTTGATCTTGATCGAGTCGTAGCGATCGTGGCCCAGTGCGGCGACCAGGCCGAAGCGCTCGCTCAGCTTGCCCGCGTAACCCAGCTTGACGGAGCGGTTTGAGCCATCGAGCTTGCCCAACCCGCCTGCGCTCAGGTCCGCTTCGAACTCAGGAACGTCGGGCACCGAACGTGTGCTGAATGCCAGGCGGCCGGCCAGCCCGTCGCCCTCGAACTCGGCCGATGGGCTGCGCAGGTAGGTCATGTCTTCAACGATGAAGCTGCTGATGCGCTGCAGATCGATGTTGCGCGAAGCGGTGGAGGAAGGCAGGGTGAACCCGTCGAACGAGAACCGGGCGAATGCGCTCGATACGCCGCGCAGGTTGATGCTCTTCTTCTCGCCTGGTGGACCGCCCGCGTACGCGCCGGGCAACCTTCCCGCGACGTCGCTGAGTCGCTTGTCCCCAAGTAGCTCGATTTGCGAACGATCGACGATCACCTTGGGTGACACCGAGTCCATGCGTTCCCGAACATGGGGCTGGTCTGCGAGTGTCTCGAACTGGCCGACAACGGTGACAACGGGCAGGGTGGCTGTCGTTTGCGCAGTCTGTTGCGCAGCCCGCTGCGCAGGCTTGGCCTCAACAGCTTGGGACGCAAGTGGGTTGGCTCCGGGCACCACCACATAGCCGGCGGCGGTTCTGCCGATCACGAGGTCCGTACCGGCGAGCAGTGCGTTGAATCCCCCCTCCACGCTGTACCTGCCCTTCAAGCCCTGGGAGCGAAGATCCATCACGCTTTCTGTGTTGACCACAATCGCCGTGCCGGTCAACTGGGCGAAGCGGCTCAGCGCCTGAGCCAGGGGGCCAGCGGAGACGCTGTATGCGCTCACGGCTGCGCTGGACGGCGGCGTTTGCGCCTGTGCCACCCCGGCGGTCACCGAGAGGGCTGCGCAGGCGATGCGAAGCACGAGTACGACCGGTCGCAGATGTGCCCGGTGCGCGTGCATCTTGCCCCG
>Ga0209702_10010247_pt1 | contig 10122 bp, 8 predicted proteins | sample FRY01_FD_187210 | JGI IMG/M metagenome (GOLD analysis project Ga0209702, IMG submission 187210) | Freshwater microbial communities from Lake Fryxell liftoff mats and glacier meltwater in Antarctica - FRY-01 (SPAdes) (version 2) | ecosystem: Environmental > Aquatic > Freshwater > Ice > Glacier...
GAGATGAAAACAATTGCCTAGTTAATGCCAATGCAACAATCGTTTCACCAACAATTTTGAGTGAAACAAATGTGCTTACCAATGTCAACTGTTTTGGTGAAAACAACGGAGCGATTGACCTCACGATTTTGGGAGGAACTTTGCCTTATAGCTATTTGTGGGATAACGGCGAAACGACTGAAGATATTAATACGTTAATCGCAGGAACTTATACCGTTGCTATTTTGGACTCTAACAATTGTCAAGCAACTTACAGCTTCGTAGTGACCGAACCACCACTACTCGCGTTATCGTTAACACACGTAAATGTCGCTTGTTTTGGAGCTTCCACAGCTTCGATTGATTTAACGGTAGTTGGTGGAATAGCACCTTATATTTATAGTTGGAACAACACCGAAATCACCGAAGATATCAGTAATTTACCCGTTGGAAATTACGCAGTAATAGTGAAAGATCAAAATGCTTGTTTGGACAGCATTACAACGACCATTACACAGCCACAAGCACCGATAGCATTAACAGAAACTCACTTCGATATTCTTTGCCACGGCGCAGCAACAGGAACAATCGATGTGGAGGTAGTAGGTGGAACTCCAAGTGTAATAGCAGGCTACACCTACGATTGGAACAACGGTTTGGCATTTACGCAAGATTTAGCGAATATTCAAGCTGGAACTTACGGAGTAATTGTCAAAGACAGCAATAACTGTGTGGATTCCATCGAAGTCACTTTGACGCAACCACAAAATCCAATTGACATTCAATATGTTGTGCAAAATGTGTTGTGTTTTGGAGATTCCACAGCGACAATTACAGCAAGCATTTCAGGCGGAACAGTGCCGTATGAATTCGTTTGGAATACAGGCGATTCCATTCATCTTTACATCGACTCTTTACCGATTGGTACTTACACGATGAACGTAATCGATACCAATAATTGTGTGTATTCTGAAAACGTCACAATCACCCAACCAGTAGCGCCATTGTACGCAACTTACACAGCGATTCAACCTTTGTGTTTTGGTTATAGTGACGGACAATTAATTGTAATTCCGACAGGGGGAACAGCGCCTTACACTTATTCTTGGAGTAATGGAGATACTACTATTCTCAACGATTCCATAGCAAAAGGAAATTACGAAGTAATAGTAACAGATGCCAACGGCTGCACATTTGACACTTTGTGTGTTCTCAACGAACCAGCGTTATTAGGCGTTTCTTTTGATGCATCTATTATCGCAGGTTGTAGCCCCTTAACAGTGAATTTCACCAATACTTCCGAAGCAGATAATGCCTGTTTCTGGCAATTTGGTGACGGAACTATTTTCACTTCATGTGACAGTGTGGTGAATATTTACCAAGACGGAGGGATTTTTGATGTGACTTTGACCGTGAGCGATATCAACGGTTGTACGAACTCAGAAACTTACAACGATTTCATCACCGTTTACCAATCACCGATAGCAGGGATTTTTGCAGATCCAACGTATTTATTTGCAGGAAACGACCAAACAAATATCACCAATCAAAGTGTTGGCGCAGAGTTTTACATTTGGAACATGGGCGATACGCCAGTGAATTATTTCTACTTTGAGCCAGGGAATTACACCTACACTGCCAATCTTTCGGACACGTTTTGGATTACTTTAATAGCAATTTCAAGTGATAATTGTCCCGATACTGCCTACCAACAAATCATTTTCGACAACGACCCATTTTATTACGTCCCCAACACTTTTATTCCCGATGGAAATGGTGTAAACGACGTGTGGAACGTTCTGTTTTCCAGTCCTGAAGACGTGAAAAAGTTCAATATGCAAGTTTTCGACCGTTGGGGCGAATTGCTATTTGAAAGCAACAATATCTATCAAGGTTGGGATGGAACTTACCGCAATAATACCTGCCAAGACGGTACGTACATTTGGAAACTTACCTTTTCTTGGGACGACTACCGTAGCTTTCAAAAGTTGGGACACGTAAATTTGTTGAGATAAGAAGCGAGAGTTGTTTATAGTGGACTGGTGGAGAGTTGAAGATTTATTGGTTGCGTCGAAGTGAAAATGTTGTCAAAATTATTATTCAAAGTTCCAAAATAGTAACATTTTCAGTATATTTTATACTTTTCACTACTAATTAGATGGCTTATTAGTTAATGAAAGTCAAACGAATAAATAGGATTTTGATTGTTGATTATCCAAGCTAGGATTCCTGAACAGTATAAAAAGACTATTTAACCGCTACATTAAAATCAAAAAATCTTCCTTTCCCTATTTCTCCATCATCGAAATCGGATCTTTTGGGCGCAAGAGTGGATTCCATGCAAATCCCTTGATAAATTGTTCTTCTATTTTGATTTTGTCCATTGGATAAAAAATACCGTCTGGTTTGTCGAAGTAGGTCACACCACGCACTTCTCCACTGTCTAAGTAAATACGTAAATCGGAGGCAAACAAACGGTTCATTCCCATGCGTTTTTTGATGATTAAAGTATCACTTTTTTCTTCGTCTTCGGGATAAAATATTGTCCATGCATTGCCTTTAACATCTGCGCGTGCCAATTGGTTATTTTTCATAAAAGCAATCATTTCCCTTCCTGCAATTTGATTGTAGTATTTTCCAGAATCTAATTCCATCAACGCGCTCGCGTTTCCAGTTATATCTATGCGTTCAACTAAACTATCACTTAAAGTTACTTCCATTAAAATTCCTTTCAATTCTGCATTTTGAGCCCAAACAATCGGTTTTGAACGGAGAAATATCTTATCTATTTTTGGCTCGTAAATTGCGCTGTCGCAAGCTGCTTGAATACTTTTTTGAAATATGCGAACATGCGCATAACCAGTGATTTTATCCGTTTTATTCAAGCTATCTTTTTTTAACAATAAACTATCAGCGTGGATATAAATCGTATCATTATCTTTTACTTTCAAGGCCAAAGCATGCCCCGTTAAGTAAGTGATTTTTTTCGCTTCACTAGAATATGCTTTGTCTCCCACAAAGATTAAATTCTGTTCAAAATCTTTATAAAAAATATTTCCGCGACCTTCGTATTCTTGAATTGTTCCATGATAATAAAGAGTGTCACCTTTCATAATAGTATTTTTCTGAATAATTTCCGCTCTTTTGTAAAGTGTACCTTCCTCTTTTTGAACGTTGTACCATCCTTTATTACAAAGAATTGTAACGCTATCATTCACTATTTTTGTCGGACCGAAAAAATAAGCCGTTTGTTTTTCATAAGCGAATTGCAAAGTGTCGGTTGTCATTGTTAAATTATCTTTTCGGTAATTTACATTTCCGCTAAAGAAGAAATTTTGCTTTTCAGGGTAGAAATAACCAACTTTACTTGTAATGCGTTCATTGGATACGATGGATTCGATTTTACCCTTATTCCGGTAAATTCCCTTTCCTTGCTTGGCATCGTAATCCATGGAATCGGTGGTGATTTTATACTCACGATCTCGCACTTTCACATGTCCCCAAAGTTTAGCGTATTTGGTACTTCCGTTGTAACTTAAAGAATCACAAAAAAGATTTACGTCATTTTTGCGAATTTGAACATTTCCGTAAGCCTTTATTATTTTCTGTTTTTCTTGGTAATGCGCTGAATCACAGTACATCGTGTTGCCTTGATAGGTGAAATTAACGTTTCCCAATAAGCGGTGAATTCCAGTACTTTCAGTGTAAATAACCTTTTCAGAACCTGGTAATAGTTCTAAAATATTATTTTGAGAAATTAAATGAGCATGTAAAAAAAATGCGCCTATGAAAAGCGCAAATTTTAATATATGTGGGTTTTTTATCACTCAGGATTTGCTAAAGTTTGTTTACGGTCAGGACCTACAGATATAACGTTAATTGGAACATTTAATTGTTTTTCTAAGTAAGTAACATAATCTTTTAATTCTTGAGGTGCTGCTTCGTACGTATCTAACTGCGTTAAGTCACAATTCCATCCTGCTAATTCTTCATAAACTGGCGTAATGTCTAAATCACTTACATCAAATGGGAAATCAACTACTTTTTCGCCATCAATTAGGTAATGTGTACACACTTTAATTGTATCAAAAATGCTTAAAATATCCGCTTTCATCATGGATAATTCTGTTACACCATTTATCATTATTGCATAGCGCATTTGTACCAAATCAATCCATCCGCAACGACGAGGACGACCTGTTGTTGCGCCAAATTCTCTTCCTTCACGTCTGATTTCTTCGCCAACTTCGTCTAGTAATTCAGTAGGGAAAGGACCACTTCCAACGCGTGTGCAATAAGCTTTAAAAATACCGATAACATTTCCAATTTTTGTTGGTGCAATTCCTAATCCTGTGCAAGTTCCTGCAGTAACTGTATTGGAAGAAGTAACAAATGGATAAGTCCCGAAATCAATATCTAACATCGTACCTTGTGCTCCTTCTGCTAATACTTTTTTGCCTTCCAATAGGGCTTTCTGAAGAAAATGTTCGCTATCGACTGCTGGTAATTTTTTTAATTCTTCAATAGCGGCTAACCAAGGTGTTTCTAAAGTCGATAAATCGTATTCAAAACCTTCGTAATGTTTTAGCATTCCAACATGTTTTTCAACAAGCGTTTTATATTTATCTTTGAAATTTGGTGAAAAAATATCACCAACTCTTAACCCATTTCTTCCAGTTTTATCCATATAAGTTGGCCCAATACCTTTTAAAGTTGAACCAATTTTATTTTTTCCTTTTGCTGTTTCTGAGGCAGCATCCAATAACCGGTGAGTTGGAAGAATTAAGTGTGCTTTTTTCGAAATAAACAAGCGATTAGCAAAATCAATATTGAATGGTGCCAATTTATCAAGTTCTCCTTTGAAAATCACAGGGTCAATTACAACGCCATTTCCGACTAAATTAATTACATTACTATGGAAAATTCCAGATGGAATTGTGTGTAGAACATGTTTATGCCCCTCAAATTCAAGTGTATGTCCCGCATTTGGACCACCTTGAAAACGAGCAATTATGTCGTATTTTGGTGTTAAAACATCTACAATTTTTCCCTTTCCTTCATCTCCCCATTGAAGACCTAACAGAACATCTACTTTCATTTTTACTGCTTAAAGTGATTTTTCGCATCGTCAAGTGTTTCACAAATTGTGAATACTTCGTGCATTTTTGTTATTTCGAATAATTTTGATAATCCATTATTTGGATTTATTAACACCACATCGCCATTGTTAATTCGAGCACGTGTCATGGATTTAACCATGAATGCAATTCCACTTGAATTGGTGTGAGTTAAATGAGCAAGATCAAAAACTATGTTCCAATCTTTTAAGGCGTTTAATAAGTTGTTAGGTTCTACTAAATCTGCATCACTTAAAATTCTACCTTTTAATTTAAAGATTGAAACTTGATTGTCATTACGTAATTCAATAGTTAAACTCATTAATTCTTCGGGGATTTTTTTGTTCCGTAAAAATACAAAGTATGGTGATTGATTTCTAGGTCAAAAAGTGCTTCAATCGTTGCTTTAATTTGTTGAATGCGTGGGTCACAAAATTCAATTACTTCACCCGTATCAGTCAAGATAACGTGATCGTGCTGTTTCGAACTGTGTGATTTTTCAAACTGCGCTATATTTTTACCGAATTGGTGTTTTCTTACAAGGTTACAGGCTATAAGTAAATCAATTGTGTTGTAGAGTGTAGCTCTTGAAACGCGGTAATTATGACTTTTCATTTTGAGGTATAAAGCTTCAATGTCGAAATGACCTTCGTAATCGTAAATTTCCGCAAGTATTGCATAGCGTTCCGGTGTTTTTCGGTGACTATTTTGCTCTAAATAGGCAGCGAAAATATCTTTGACTTTTCCCTTTAACTCAATGTTTGTCATAATTGCTTACAAATTTAATCATTATATTTTTTTCTATTTGTGTGAAGTGTCGCTAACTTTTTGAGTTATTAACACCTTTTACACGAAGGCAAAAAAAAAGAGGTCTTAAGACCTCTTTTCAATTTATAGTTGGGGAGATTATTCTCCTTTTTCCATTTTTTCTTTCAAAGCAGATAATGCATCGAAATCTCCAAGAGTTGATTTCTCTGAACTGCTGTTCAAAGCTTTCACTGCTTGATCAGTTGAAGAACCTCCACTAGTAACTGGTTTTTTACCCGCTTTTGGTGTAGATGGTTTATCTTCTCCTTCTTCAAACGTTCTTGTGTGAGAAACAACGATTTTCTTAGCTTCTTTATTGAATTCAATCACTTTAAAGTCAAGAATTTCTTCCACTTTTGCTTGGCTGCCGTCTTCTTTCTTCAAGTGTTTAGCAGGACAAATGCCTTCAACACCGTAAGGAAGAGAAACGATTCCCGATTTGTCTTTCATGTCGATAATTGTACCGCTATGAACTGAACCTTCTGCAAATGTAGATTCAAATACATCCCAAGGATTTTCTTCTAATTGTTTATGACCTAAAGAAATTCTTCTGTTATCGCGATCGATTTCCAAAACAACAACTTCTAAACCTTCACCAACTTTACAGAATTCTGATGGATGTTTGATTTTTTTCTGCCATGAAAGGTCAGAAATATGAATCAATCCGTCAACACCTTCTTCTAATTCAACGAACACACCAAAGTTTGTGAAATTACGAACTTTAGCATTGTGACGTGAACTAACGGAGTATTTTATTTCGATATCGTTCCATGGATCTGGCATTAATTGTTTGATACCAAGAGACATTTTTCTTTCTTCGCGATCTAATGTTAAGATGACAGCTTCAACTATATCTCCGATGGCCATGAAATCTTGTGCAGAACGTAAATGTTGTGACCAGCTCATTTCTGAAACGTGGATTAAACCTTCTACACCTGCTGCGATTTCAATAAATGCACCGTAATCAGCCATAACAACAACTTTTCCAGAAACTTTATCACCAACATTTAAGTTAGTATCTAAAGAATCCCATGGATGTGGTTGTAATTGTTTTAAGCCAAGAGCAATACGTTTTTTATCATCATCAAAGTCAAGAATAACAACATTGATTTTTTGATCCAATTCTAACAATTCTTCTGGATGCGTTACGCGACCCCAAGAAAGGTCTGTGATGTGAATCAAACCATCTACTCCACCTAAATCGATGAACACACCATAAGAAGTAATGTTTTTCACAATACCTTCTAATACTTGTCCTTTCTCTAGGCCAGAGATAATTTGTTTTTTCTGCTCTTCTAACTCAGCTTCGATAAGCGCTTTGTGAGAAACAACAACATTTCTAAATTCCTCATTGATTTTCACAACTTTGAATTCCATGTTTTTACCAACGTAGATATCATAATCACGGATTGGTTTAACATCAATTTGAGATCCAGGTAAGAACGCTTCGATTCCAAAAACATCAACGATTAATCCTCCTTTTGTACGACATTTTACAAATCCTGTGATAATTTCACCTGTTCGTAATACGTCATTTACACGAATCCATGCAGAGTGCATACGAGCCGTTTTGTGAGAAACGATTAATTGTCCTGTTTTGTCTTCACGACATTCAACATAAACATCTACTACATCACCAACTTTAAGGTCAGCGTTGTAACGGAATTCATTAGATGCAACAACACCTTCTGATTTGTATCCGATATTAATAATTACCTCTTTCTTTGTAATCATTGCAACCGTACCTTGCATTACCTCTTTCTCGTTGATTGAAGTTAATGTTTTTTCGTAACGATCAGACATTTCTGAACGCTGTATGATTGAGTAACCGTCTAATTGTAACGCTTCCCAATCGAAATCTGCAGATCCCTGCGGGTTAATTGAATTTGCCATTTGGCTTGTTAAAAATTTGTATTTCAGCGCTCTATCCGTCCGAAAGTGGTTAGTAAAAATTTTACGTTTGAAAGAGTAACGCATTTAATGGGTGCAAAAGTACTTAATTCGTTAAAAACTAACTACTAAAAACTAATATTTTTTGTATTTAAGTTATTTCCTTAAGTCCACAGATTCCAAATTTTTAACGTTTAGTGATTTTTTATTTAAATTTTTTGAGTTTTAAGTTAAAAAGTGAATTGCGTGACCTACTGCTCCTTAAAAGACTGACAAGCATTGTAAGGCTAAAAGCCAATTTTCCAATTCGTTTTGCTACGGTTTGCCCTTATCTGTTATGCGTTTTGTTGGTTCGTTTTTGGTATCATTCAAAATTGAGTAATATTTAGAAGGTAAATAGTAGCCTTTTGCATACAAAATACAAGTCTCAATTAATTCTGGTTTAAGATTAAATTGCAATTCAATCTTTTCACCTTTTGAAATTTCAACATATTTATCATCATCTAAAATAATATTTCTATTTTTTGAGTTGATCAATTTTGGAGTGTAAATTTTTCCATTTACACTGAGATAAACAGAATTTAAATATGTCGTTTCGTCTTTTTCTTCAGATATACATATTCTGAGATTACTATAAATCTTATCATCGAGTTTCATGTCTAGTTTTTGCCATGTTTCAGTATATTCCGCATTCAAATAACGTAAAATTTCACCTTTATAAAGTTTGTTATCGCCATCGACTAAATAAACAAATGGGCATGCAGCGACTTTGCTCCAATCGACTTCATCTTCAGGTTGTACATATAATTCACTCTGTTTAAGATATAAACCTTCTAAAGTATAAGTCCCTTTAATGTCTGGAAATCTGGCGTGATCAACTGTAAATGAATAATCGTCAATATAGTTTATTTGGCCATTACTATATCCACTGCTAAATATTTCTGAAACAGTTATAGTACTGTCATCTAGTAGTCTAAATATTGAATGGTTAAAAGAAGGATCTTCTATTGCAGCTTCCTTATAACTTAGTAATAGTTCCTTGAAGCTATCTTTTTTGTTGATATTTATGATTTCAAATTTAGTCTCTTTACCAGAGTGACTATTGCTTGAGAAGTTAACTCGTTGATCAAAACATATATCATTAATACAAACTTTTAATGCGTATTGGTTAGGTTCATCTTGATTACTAAGATATTCCTTTGTTGCAAATACTTCTATTTTATCTTTAGTACCATCTCCATTTAAATCTTCGTTATAATTTGACCATATTTTTTGATCGAAGAAAACCGTTGATAATTTATTTTTTTTAAGGTATTTGGATTCAACTTGACTCTCTATTATGGTTGTTACTTTCTCTGCGTTTTTAGATTGATTATTGCATCCTATTATTGAAATGGACATAAGAGGAAAGAAAATTACAGATTGTGCTCGATTCACTGTTGATATTTTTTAGTTATCCCTACTTTATTATGAGGCTTTTCGGGTTTCGCCTGTCAAATTTATTGTTTTTTGTTTTCGTTTCTTACTATATCGTCCTAAAAAAAGTTTACATTATTTTACCTTAATACTGGTTTAAATTTACACTTTATTTTAGTCCTAAAATTCATTTACATTTTTATTATTTTTACACCTATCGATCGAAACGGAAATGAGCTCTGCTGAGGAGCAACGCATTAGGGATAAATCGATGACCGACGAAGTTTTAAACTTTATTTTGGGGGTGACGAAGTCAGTCCCAATTTTAACCCAACTTGCAAACGGTCATTGTCCATATTGATGAATGAATTTCGCTAATATTTTTTTTCTAATTCTCTTGGTTCGGTGTCAGTCATTGGTAGCCAGCAAAAAGTCAAATCCAACTGATTTTTTAATTGCCAAATCAGTCTGCCACCATAATGTCCAATATTTTTTCCTTGACCGAATTTTAAATAGTCCATTAATCTACTTTTTAAAGTCGCATTTCCATTTAGACTACCAGCTTTTCCGATATAAATTGTTTTGCAATTTTTTACCGAATTATTCTCAAAATCAGATATCGATATATTTGGATCTTTGTCTTTAAAAAATCCGCCAACTCCTTTTGTTGAGAATTCGGTTTTTCTATTGGATAAATTTAAAACCAAATAAACTCCCATTTGGTTTGGTAAGAGGTTCGGATTATTATTTAATTCCACAACACTTGATTTGAAAAACTAAACTTCCATTAACCACAAAACTGTCATACGAAGCACTGAACCGCCAATTTTTTGTAGGTGCTGTTGTGCGTTCGTGCTTCTTTTTCTGTCTTGTCCGCTAATGCTTCACAATAAATTTCATAACGGCTTTGTCT
>Ga0209702_10010249_pt1 | contig 10120 bp, 13 predicted proteins | sample FRY01_FD_187210 | JGI IMG/M metagenome (GOLD analysis project Ga0209702, IMG submission 187210) | Freshwater microbial communities from Lake Fryxell liftoff mats and glacier meltwater in Antarctica - FRY-01 (SPAdes) (version 2) | ecosystem: Environmental > Aquatic > Freshwater > Ice > Glacier...
CTTTTTTTTACCCAGTCAGGCCCCCCACTCTTTGCAGTTTCAACAATGCGAGAAAAAGTGATGTCGTTTCCTGGAGCGCCAGATTTCCTGGAGCGCTTTTGCTTCTTCACCTCTTGATTCACTTGGATAACAAAATTGTCGAATTGGGCTTTATTCGTTGTCGCCACGCGGAGTTTGTTGGTGTGGGAACCATCTGTCAAGAAAAATTGGATCCAACCTTCTCCGCCCATTCTTGGCCGTTTAGATTCCACGTGGAGGACCTCAGAAAGGTGGAATTTTGCCTCGTATTTTTCGCGGCTTGACGGAGCGTCCTTGATGGTGATGGTGACGTTGCCATCGTCGTCAATTTCAACTCCGCTCGCCATGCCTAAACACTAGTAAGAATGGAGGCTGGTGCGAAGATATGACTCCAATACCCGCCCCCAGTTAGCGCAACGCTAGTCCGCCTCTTCCTGGTGTTCGAGGTTGAATTTCCGCAATAGCTCAACGATCGCCGACGATTTTGGCCTCCACTCCACCACTCAGGTGCGGCTCAGTGCGCGTGAAAGCTGGAGTTGTGCACACACAGTGGGCTACAGCGCCCCTCCGGATGGGTGGCCTTTGGGGAGGGGTGGGTGCCCTACCAGGACGAGTGGTCTACCTGATCCCCGCAGTCATCACAGTAAAAAGTACCCCGGGAGAAATAACAGCGGGTGAGACACATCGGGCAGTTAGGGTTCGCAGCGTTTGAGAGTGAGTCCATAGGTGGACCGTAGTGGGGACTGGGGGGCTGTGGTGAGGTCTTCGGGAATCTGTGGATAAGTTTCCCAGGGCCGGTGCCCACGACCGTCCAGGTGTTCAGAGTGAAGTGTCCGTGCCAAGATTCTTGCCCTCCGGTGAAGGATATTCACATTCTTGGTGAGAGGATTGAAAATGTGAGTGTTATTGCAGTCGTGGATACCGAGACCTCCAGACATCCAGCGAGCCAAAATAATCGTCTTGTTGAAGTCGCGATTATTTTGTGGGATGCCGCATCCGATGCGTTGATCACAGAGATTGAGACGTTGGTAAATCCCAACTCGATAATTGAGGAGGGCTCTGCCGCTATCCACAAACTCGCAGCGTCGGACCTGGAGGCAGCTCCCTCATTCTCTGAGATCTCGAATTGGCTCCCTCACTTCCTTGACGACAGAGTTGTCTGTGGCTTTAACGTCAACTTCGACTTACGAATTCTCAATGCCGAATTCATGCGGGTCGAATCGAATTTTGCTATTTCCCAGAGTTTCTGCGCTCGGAACCAAATTCCTGGGAACACGCAGCGAGGCGGGCTTCAAGAGGTATGCGATGGACTGGGCGTCGAAATTAGGAACGCGCACACTGCTTTAGGGGATGCCCGAGCGACCCTAGAGGTGCTCCGAAACTACGGGTTAGAGCGGGTTGTTGATGAAGCCAGAGGAAAAAAACACTCTTGGGCCGACAGAACTCGAAACTTTCGCCCGCTCACTTGGTCACGTTATAAGGCTGGATTGTCCGAAGACTTTGATCTGCGCAGGGCGAACTTTCTTTGGGAGATAGAAGATCTGGACGAGGAGAGCCAGTACTTTGGTCTTTTATCTTCAGTACTAGAGGATCGCGCACTGAGTGACGATGAAGAAGATGCCCGGCAATTCTTCATAGCTAAAGCAGGGTTCTCCCCAGGGCGAGTTACTGAGCTTCATCATGAGTACGTTGAGATTCTGGAAGCCCGCGCTATCGCCAATCGGACCGTTTCCGATCTTGAAGTTAAACGGATATCCGCCATGGCGGAGCTGTTGGGAGTGAAGAGTTCTTTGATTCCCACCGACAGTGCTCATGCCCTCATTCCTGATTCGGGACTTATTTGCGTTACCGGAACAGCCAGTGTCAGTCACGAGAGCTGGGGTTACAAGAGATTAGAGCGTCTCATTCGGAGGATCGGGTGCGTTCCCACGGATGAGCTCAATAGAAAAGATGGGGTTCGCCTTCTTTTGTGTTCAGATATCCACACCCGGACAGGCAAGGGGCAAAGGGCGGACCAATGGGGAATCCCCAAGATGTCAATCGCTGACTTCCTGAAAAGGGTTTCCGAGGAAGGTGTCGACCTATCGCAGTTCTAGCCCCGTAAAAAAATTTGCAAAATACCGGCTCGTTTTGCGCCGAGTTCCGGGTGTCTGCACTGTGCTGCCATAGTCATCACTTATTGGGAGGGGTTTGCGACTGAGAGCGCTAATTATGCGGGTGTTTACAGAGTGCTGGGCTACGGGGTGTTGGGTCTGGTCCATATGAGGTTTAACCCCACTCCCTTTTGATGCGGTTGGCCTGTGCCGTATAGGTTTCATAAGGCTTCATTTTTCGTTCCAACGTGGCGAGTACCGACGTTCCTCACCTATTTTGCCCGCGTAGTGGTCCCGATGCCTCCTTTAGGAATGCCTGCATACCCATGACACTCTCTGCCCATGGAAAAGGGACTCTCAATGAATGCACGAACAGAAATCACCAAGAAGTTAGCGACCGCCCTTAAGGCCATGTCAAAGGGCGATAAACCGGTTTTGTTGGACCAAGAATGCGAAGTTACCGGTTCGTCCAGAGATAACGCCCGCAGGCGGTTATCCCAGACGGCACGCCCGCGTCGGATAGTTGCCACACGGCAACGCTCCAGGAAGTATTCCTTTGATGCCCTGAGAGTGTTGCCACGAGTGTGGTCTATCTCCCGTTTGGGGGTACGTACTCCGCGAGCCTGATGGACAGGGTCTGCGCAATGTTCGTGCGGAACTTGTCAACAGCCGCCTTCGGGACCACAGTCTTGTCAAACTGCATGGGCCAGAACTGGGGGACTGGTCGAGCGGGTGTGCGGCGATCCCCGAGGCATCTCCACCTTGGGGGTTTTGTGTGCATTCATGTGTGCACACCACTCAGTTTCGCCGCGTATGGGTCCGTATTGCCCCGTATGGACTTCCCCGGAATTGCAGGCAAGTACGCCCTAAACCGCACTATCAAGGATGGGGAAGTATGCACTTCCCTTGACTGGTCTTTAAGTGGCGCCCAACCTCGCTCTCCGTGAAAGATTTCATACCCGTGGAACTCTGTATCCATGTGGACACCAAGGTCAGAGAATCCAACGAGGACTGCGTTGAGAGAGTCATCAAGCTTTCGCTCAGCCTCGCGAGACATCACACAAGCCGCGAGAAAGTACCAACTGTCCTTCACGTAGCTCTCATCGATGAAGGGCGTGAAGGTTTCTTGCGCCGAAACCCCATCTTCTGACATAAGTCCATTATCCACTAAGGCCGTGGTTAGAGGCCCGCTAGCTAGCCAACAGACTGGAGCGGTTTCAAAAACGCTCGTTTGCGTGCCATTGCAATGGGGTCGCCTCTGCCCTCGATAATTTTTAGGCTGCCTCGAAGGAAACTCCCTCTCGGCACTAGCCTTACTCGCTGCAACGATCGGCAGCGTTGTCCCAAGACCCAGAGAGTGCGTTCAACGAAGTCTCAGTGGGATTGGTCCCATAGTTCTCCAGGCGCGTAGCAACACCATTGAGTGCCCCTGAGACAGATCCGACTACATCAGGTGCAGATGCCCATTCTCGAGCAGCCACAGCTGCTGCTGAGAATCTGTCCAGGGAATCCAGCTCATCCCACGGGTAGTTGAAGAAATTGGTGCAAGCAGAAGCCGTAGATTCACCACGTGGCTGGCTTTCGATCGTGGGGGTGTCACTCGAGGCCTTTAGGACAATGCCGAAAAAATGGCTCAAAGCGCCAAGCCCATCATGAGGCCGAAGAGGAGAAGGCCTCCCACCAACAGGCAACCTACTGTCCTCCCTGAGGTCGGAGAAGAACCTTTTTCGTTGAAAAGGCGCGGGTCGGCGCTTGGTTTCGGTGGGGACTGCGGAGCGCCTGGCTTACTATCGGGCGGTTTTGAGGATGGGTTTGAATTCGATGTGAAAGGGCTCTCTTTTGGCGCTGTTTCTTGAGCGCTAGCAGATGAATTTCTCGAGTCGATATATCCGTCGTATTCAGATCTGGATGCTGGGTTTACGAGGACTTCGTAGGCTTCGGTGACCTCAAGGAACTTCTTTTCTGCCCTCACATCACCCTGATTGTGATCGGGGTGGAATTTCCTTGCAAGCCACCTGTATTCGGTCTTTATCTCAGCTAATGACGACCCTTCATCAACCCCGAGGATCTGATAAAAGGCTTTGCCTTGCCACCGATGCCGAGCCACAGCAACTAGTAAACCAGATTCCTCACAGAAACGAATGGGGTGGCACTTGAGGCAAACTCCGATTAGGGCCCAAGGAGGGAGGGCTTCTGATGGCTCAAAGCGCCAAGCCCATCATGAGCAAATCGGAGGTCAATGGAGAATGGGTGATCACCCAGATCAGAGAGGAGGCTCAATTCACCGACTTGCCCTTTGAGGCATGGGACGAGTGGGCATTGCGCCAACCTTTTGACTCATTCTTACTAAACAGTGCGAGTTCTCCTGCGGATTACCTGATTTCATCGGGTTTCACTGTGTCAAGAAGTGACACCAGATGTCAGCGTGACCGAACGTTTCACCGGCATATTCACCGACTTTAGATCGGAGCCTTTTGGCTCCGCGGCGATTATGCTCCGTTTTAGAAGCTTGGTGTCACGGCTACATTCCCTCTCGGGGCGTGACGGGAAAGCCGCACTCCTAAGCGTCCGAAAACAGTGGACAGCCGAACGAGGAAGTTCTTGCATTCTTCGGAGCCGGGCGAGTCGAGGACTGGCTCATTTTGGGGCTTCCAAGCATCTGTCGGAACCTGTAATTTCAAATACATGGTGTACTCGGAGGTTTCTGAAATCGCTCAAAAGCGCATAAATGCGATTGCAAACGCGGTGGCAACAATGGACCGAGCAACTATAAAAGAAGGCCTCCGACTTGGAAAGAGGATTGGGCGGGAATATGCCAAGGAACTGGCATTTACAGGAGACGTTTCAAACACCTTTTCTGCTCGAAGACAATTCGCAATTCAAGAGGCATCTTTGTGGCTCGCATCAAACAGTTCGGAAAGTTTCATGGAGCGCAAGTTTGACCAAACCATGAACGACGCGATGGATCCAATTTTTCGAAACCCCGCTTTCCGTAACCCTGATGAAATGGATCAAATTTCCACCTATGTCGCGCAAGCGGTCATGTCGATTTTTCTTGAGGATTCAGGATTTCTGGAGACTGACAACAGTGTGGTGTGAAGACGTTGCGGACGCCTTGGACGAGCGCGTTTGGCTCTGCAGTGTTCCTAATCCGCTCTTAACTGATCGACTAGGCTAAGAATTTCGTAGGTAATATCCCGGTTTGCTGGTCCGAAATCAAATTCCAGTTCTTCCCCCAAGTCATAGGTCGGACCTTCCAGCGGCGTCAGCGTGCAGTAACCCCAGGCTCCCCCTTCGATAAAAAAAATCAGCTGCGTTCGCCAGGCCAGATCGACTGACAGCCCGAATCTTGGAACACCGCGTGGGCCAATTTGCATGTAGCCGGGAAGCCGGGCCAAATCTACAACCCTCGGATCGAGATCAGAATGGCCTCTTTCGAGAAGAGAATCCTGCACTCGCCAAAGCATCTGTTTTGGGCTTGGCCCGAATAGTCCCATTTAGGACTCCTCTGCTTGAGTGGACTCTTTCATCTGACACCACCGTGTTGCGAGCATGCCCCTTGTTTGCCGCCTGACAATGAAGTTGTACCGTCTTGACAGGTAACCGAGTGGCCGCTTCCATCCACACCCATTCTCCAAGTGTTGAATCCTGAGCATGAATTGCTAAGGATAAGTACCCCAACGATGACACCTATAACCCATCCAACCCTGCCTCCTCCTCCAACAGGAGTTGTCCCACCCCCACCAGGTCTCGGCTTGTAATAGGAGGCGTAGTTCATCGTCTTGGGCAAAGTGCGATCGTTTTGAGCAGAGCAATACCTGCTAGCTCAAAGGGTCCTCCAGGAATCATTTCTGGGTCCTAGAGACTGTCACCACCACCAATTTTTTCTTCAATGGCATCGGCATTGCGCGCGATTCCGAGCACGACAGGAAGAAAGATTTCTGCAGAAAAGCTTTCGACCAGGCCTGGCATGACCAGGCTGTAGCAGCCGAACTTTATTTCAAGCCCAAACAATGTCTCGTTCACTCGGAATGCCCGCTCAGCCGCCAATTCCCCCTGGTCAGCAAAAGGAGAAGAGAGCTGAAAGAAATAGTCATTTAGTTCCATGTACGCAAGCTGGGTTCTGCCTTCGGGCAAAGGAATGACGGTTTTGAAAATCGGGTCGCAATCTTCAGGCAGGCCATTAAGCTCCACCCAGAGGTCAGAGGAAAGAAATTCGGCCAACTCTTCTTTTTTCGTTTTTTTCAGCAATTCTTGCTCCTGACGTTTTCGGATGAGAATTCACTTTTAACAAAGCTATTCAAACACTGCTCTCTCGTTGGGGCAAGAGAAGAGCCAGCGTTCGCAACCAGTTGCTTGGTTGGTCGGCAGAAATGGAGATACGGAAACACTGGATTGACCAGGTGAAAAATCGACCTACCCACTGTTCCAACTCGTTGTGTTTCGCGGTTGTGATGATCAAATCGCACCATTTGCGCAGGGCGTGTGGGGCAGCACCACGTCATCTGGACAACGCAAAGTCGATTAAAACACACTATTTCCAGCGTCTTTGTGTGTCCCGCGGGACCCGCCCCCTTCGAGCCAAAGATGGCTGAAGCTAGGCTCGGATTAAATCCTGGACAAGGGAAAGGCAGAAAAATGGTGTCCGACAAAAATTCATCGAAGAAAGTATCCTTACGTGTCCCTCATGAGTACCAGACGGAGGAACTTGTTGGAAAAGCCATTCAGGCGGACTTCTACCTTCGGGTCAGAGGTCTCTTCCTGCGCCATAGACCACTTTTCGGGACAGGAGGCCTCGATTGGCTGGCAATTGCCGGCTGGCTTAGTGACAAGAATCGAATGCCTAATCGGGTTAAGTTAGAGGTGGTCTGGGACGAGGCACGTGCTCTAATTGTGGAACTTCACCCTCAAAACGCGAGGCAGGACCGGATTTGGTCGACAGACTATTCATGGGTCGACCGCTGGATGGTTAGTAAGTTTTTTCCCGGAACAATCATCATGTCGAAGGTGCCCTTGAAGAATGATTGGGAACTTGACCTTTCTGATCCAAGCGAGTGGCCGCGGAAACCATACCCGTCGGAAATATCACTCTGGGCGGGGGAACCACTTTGCCAAAACCAGCAGGAACTGGCCTATAAAATCTGGTTTTCTACGGCCGCTTTCTCGATGAAAATTTTCTATCCCGAAGGAAAAGAATCCGCTTCCCGAGATTCGGAAATTCCGTACTTCTCGGGGGTACAGCAAGTCCTGTGGGAGGATCTGCGGCACCATGTCAGTTCACTCAAAGAGGAGTGGTTCTCGCTTTACAAGGGGGGTATGGAAGGGAGGGACCGAATCCAGAGGCAAATTATTGAGCTACTTCAGGAGATTCCAGAATCAGAATCGCTATACAGAGAATTTATGGTCGAACCGGATCGCCCAGACGAACAATGGACAACTCCCTCATTTTAGTGAGAGGCAAATCACGCGCTCGGACCTTTTGGCCTAATCGGGAGCATTCCCTCATTCTTCACGGGCCACGTTCCTCTCCTGCTCAATGTTTTGGACGCCATAGACAAATGCAGCGGTGGCCATCCGTGCTCCCCGCCCAGGAAAAGGCAATAAATTTTCCGGCGACACCAACTTTATGAACTTCGGGAAAATGACTGATTTGCCCTAGGGTTCGTCCTAACCCTGGTGTGATGTTGCGTCCCCCAACAAAATCCCTGGCACCCAAAAGTAACAAGAACAGTGTCACTTGCCTGAATAAAGCTGAAGCTGTTTCCGCGCGTATTGCCCAACATCGTCACCGCGGTTTTCGATGCTGGGGTTTTCCCTCCACAGATTCCTGATTTTATCGGAGAGCCTGGGCGCTCCCAAGCCACCGTGCAAGTGCATCAATGTCACCTTCAGACTTGCGGCCATCCGTCAGGACCAATGCATAAGGTTCCTAAAATCCCAGGTGTTTATCGGCAGCGGCAACGATGAACCTCGCGTGGCCCAAATCCCCACCGAACAAATCTACATTTCCAAGCAGCAAATTTTGATTAGGGCCGATTGTGGACATCCAGCGGTTTCTACACCTGTGAAAGGACGCAAGCTCACCGCCTTGAGTTTTCACCTCGATGCTCTGATGAACCCACTTGGAGTTTTCGTCGCAAGTGGCTTCGCCCGGCCAACAGGTCCACAATGGCGCGACACGACCAAGGGCGTCGATCACCCTCCGGTTGACCTGCTGTTCCCCGCTCTTAAGCTTTCGGTCCATGAACCCCATGCGATGCTCCCATCTCTTTTATGACTACGAACCTCGTGTGATCGCTCAGGCGCTTCTCATCGAGCTCACCGTGCTGCTCCAGCTTCGGCAACCAGATCCCCATCGTCGCAGCCAAATACTTCCCGCTCGGCTGACCAGCCAGATTCCACACCTGAATCAACAGTTTCACCGTGTCATACCCATACGTCGGTCGCCGCGGTGTGCGTGTGACCGCCCTCGCGGGTCCCTTCCGGGCTTTTGCGGCGGTCAACGCTCTCCTCGCGTTCGCCCTGGACCACCCGGTCGTGGCGACCAACTGATCCAACATCACCCCCTTCGCTTTCTTGGAGGCTTTCCAATACTCGGTGGCATGCTTTTTTGTGATTTCTCGGCGTGCACTTATCGACAATGTTTTACCCATCCGCCAAGCACACCACAGCACCCACACGAAGGCCAGCATTTCGCGAGCATTTATGAGATGAGGGACGCACCCCATTTCGCGAGCACTATTGATGAGTCTTGTCGAGACCCGAGACCTTTACTCAACAAATCTTTTAGGATAGCGTCGAATTATGTGGATTATGAATGAGCGGTATACGGAAGTTGAGGGAGCCACACCTGTTCCAGCTCGCTGCGGTAATTGCAACAATGACACGCATTTCCAACTGCACTCTTCCAAAATCGGTCCAGGGCTAGCGATACCTCTTACCCAATTCTTCACACACAAATACATGCTTGCTTACAAGGCATATTTCGATATCTGTCCTATTTGTTCAGCCATGGAAAAAGTTTCTCGGGATGAAGCCCGAGGGCGTGGAGCCTAACAATGGTGTTGATTGCGGGTTGGGGAGACAAAGGAAGAATTATTGGGAGGGCGGAAGAGTTTGAATGCAAAAACTGCAATAACATCAATCCTTTTAATGTTGTTGAGCAATCGCGAAGGGTGACAGCTTTCTTCATTCCAATTATCAAATGGGACTATCGTTACTACCTACTTTGCCCAATTTGCAGCCGTGGTGCGCAGCTCAAGAATAAACAAGCGGCGATAAAAATAATCGGCGGCGCGCTTCGAAGCGAGTGAAGCTTTTGATTCCTTTCTCTTCAACGGCTGTGGATGCGTTCTCCGCTTAGGAATGAAGAGTGCTCTACTTCGCTGTGTCCAAACACGTGGGGGAATTGGTTTCGAAAGCTTAGAGTGCGAGCACCAGGGTCAGGATCCGGCCCGTTTAGAGAACTCTGCGCAGCAAGAGAGATGGGTTTTTAGCGAGGCGCGCTAACAGACACGATCGCCAATGGGAGTAAGAGCTCAATGAGCCGAACCTCTAAAGTTTTGGCAAAGTATGGCTAGGGCCTACTCCGCGAGCCTGATGGACAGGGTCTGCGCAATGTTCGTGCGGAACTTGTCCGCAGCCGCCTTGGGGACCACAGTCTGGTCAAACTGCATCAACCAGAACTGGGGGAACTTGTCGAGCGGGTGTGCGGCGATCCCGAGGCATCTCCAGCTTGGGGGTTTTGTGTGCATTCATGTGTGCACACCACTCAGTTTCGCCGCGTATGGGTCCGTATTGCCCCGAACGGACTTCCACGGAATTACAGGCAAGTACGCCCTAAACCGCACTATTACGGATGGGCCAGTACGCACTTCCCTTGACTGACACGGAAGAGGTCACTGGTTCGATCCCAGTATCGCCCACCATTCTTTGATCAGGCGCGCCACTAGGCTGGGTGGGCACCTGACAGCAATCGAAAGCGTTTTTGTGACGATGGATAACTCCCC
>Ga0209702_10010256_pt1 | contig 10111 bp, 11 predicted proteins | sample FRY01_FD_187210 | JGI IMG/M metagenome (GOLD analysis project Ga0209702, IMG submission 187210) | Freshwater microbial communities from Lake Fryxell liftoff mats and glacier meltwater in Antarctica - FRY-01 (SPAdes) (version 2) | ecosystem: Environmental > Aquatic > Freshwater > Ice > Glacier...
CCGTCGCTCCAATCGAACTGGATCGCGTAGTTGCCTATGCTGACAATCTGTCGCGGACTCACATCAGACCGTATCGTCTTTGGATCGAGCAGCTTGCGACCGCTCATCTCCTCGACACACAGGGCGCAACGACATGCCAGGCGCAGGTCGCGGACGTCAAAGTCGTCGCGATGGCCATCCTCCCAGAGGATGGACAAAGTACGCGGATCGCGACGCAGGAAACCGATAGGGGTGGTCTGCGATCCAGCAGGCCGGGCCGCGCCTTCCATCCAGGCTGGCACCCCCTCGTTGCTGTCCCACTTCCACACAAAGGGCTTCAGCACTGTGACCGCCGCCTGGAGCTGCTCCACGAGCGCCGTGGCGATGGCTGCATACACCTTGGCGCTGACCGACTTTGGCTGCACCGCTACGATCGGACGGCCCTCATCACCGCAGGTGACGACATCGGCATCGAGAGGCAAGGCGCCCAGAAATGGGACGCCGAGCTCCTGGCTCATCCGCTCGCCACCGCCTTGACGGAAGATATCCGTGCTCTCGCCGCAGTGCGGGCAGGTGAAGGTGCGCATGTTCTCGACGATCCCAAGAATCCTGACCTGCACCTTCTCAAACATCCGCAAGCCTCGGCGGGCGATTTTGAGGCTGACGGCCTGTGGTGTCGTCACGATCACCACGCCCGACAGCGGCATACTTTGCGCCAGGGTCAATTGGGTGTCGCCGGTACCGGGCGGGAGGTCGAGGATCAAGTAGTCCAGCGCTCCCCACTGCACGCCGTCGACGAACATCTTCAGGTATTTCCCCACCATCGGACCGCGCAAGACGGCCGGTTTGTCGTCTCCGGTGAGCATGCCCATCGACACCACCTTCAGGCCATGCCGCTCCGCCGGGATCATCTTGCTGTCCGGGGTCATCGCGGGCGGCTCACCGGTCGGGATGCCGAGCATGCCGGGGATACTGGGGCCAAGGATGTCGGCATCGACGATCCCGACGCGCGCGCCGAGCTGCTGTAGCGCGAGCGCCAGATTGACGCTCACTGTAGATTTTCCGACGCCGCCCTTGCCGCTGCCGACGGCGATGATATGACGTATCCCCGGCAGCTTCTCGGCGCTGACTGTATTAGAGGTCGACTGGGGTGACGCGCCAGCTGCGTGGGGTTGATGGTGGTTCGGGTGAGTGGCCTGCATGGCTTGAGCTCCTTGTATCTTCAATGTGGGCAAGTTGATGTCAAACCTAAACCGCCACGACTTCCATGTCCGGTTCAATCGACCTGACCAGATTTTCAATGGCCCTGAGCGTGCCGGATATCGAGCTCGGGCAGGTACCGCACGCGCCCTGGTAGTGAACGCTGAGCTGGTTGCCGTCGAGGTTGACCACGTGAAGGTCGCCACCGTCGTTTTTCAGGTGAGGACGAATCTGATCGTCAAGTAGCGTGCTGATCGCATCAAGGCGTGTTTGATCTTCCGCGCTGAGAGCAGCAATGGACGCGCGGGCCGCAAACACGGCCGCAGCAGATTGAGCCTCGGCCGCCGGCGCGGCGCGGATGGGCACCGCCACTAAACGAACCAACGCCGGCCAGTCGGCACCCCCGTCCTGTGTCACTGTGAGCCATTTATCGACGTAAAACACATTGCTCACATGCTCGATGTCGAACAACGCAGCACCCAGCGCATCATCCTTCGCCTGCTCGGCGTTCTCGTATGAGCGCGTAATGCCCCAGGTCAGCGGCTCGAAAAGGGTGAATTTCACCGCGTTCGGATTGGGCGTGTCTTCAATATCTGTAATTTTTGGCATTTTCAGCTCCTGAAGGCGAGGCCATCCACATGCCGCCGGAAATACGGCGAGCCCGTTAAGCGAGTACCCCGCACATAACCCGTTTCAATGTCATCAAGCCAGCGCGGAATCGATCAACTTCTGCAATTCACCGTGGCTGTACATCTCGCGAACAATATCGGCGCCACCGACAAACTCGCCCTTGATGTAGAGCTGCGGAACGGTCGGCCAGCTACTGAAAACCTTGATGCCATCGCGAATTTCCGGGTCGGCCAGCACGTCCACGGCGGTAAAGTCCGTCACACCGCAGGCCCTGAGTAGCTGCACCGTCGCACCAGAAAAACCACACTGCGGGGACTGGGGCGTGCCTTTCATGTAGAGCACGACGGTATCGGCTGCGACCTGATTGCGAATTCTTTCCTGTACGTTCATTTTTCATTTCTCCAAAGTTATTTGATGGCTGATTGCGCCCAGGCATCGGGCGTGAATGTGCGCATGGCGAGCGCGTGGATTTCCGAGCGCATGCGATCACCGAGTGCCAGATACACCAGCTGATGCTGCTGCACCTTGTTTTTGCCGGTGAATTGGGGGCTAACGACCACCGCCTCGAAGTGCTGGCCGTCATCGCCCCGCACGTCCACGTGATCGCAGGGCAGGCCATGCATGATGTAGTCTCTTAGTTCATTCGCTGTCAGCATCTTGTCCTCTCAAGGGGTTACTCTGTGGCGGGGGAAACATCACGCGTTGCCGATCGGCGCGTGCATCGGGTCTGCCTCGGCTTCGGTCGAGGCGCTGGCAACCGAATTGAACGCGGCGTGCAGCGTGTGCCACGGCAGGATGGCGCACTTGACGCGCGTCGGCAGATCCCGTACACCGGCGAATACCGCGAGCCGGCCGATGTGATTCGGGCTGTCAAGGTCAAGCTTGCCAGTGGCCATGGCGAGAAATTCCCGGATCAGTGTTTGTGCGTCTGCGCGCGTCTTGCCTTTGACAGCAGCCGTCATCATCGAGGCCGAGGCCTTGCAGATCGCGCACGACTCGCCCTGAAACGCGATGGCATCGATGGATTCGCCCGCGAGATGGAGAGCCACACTGATGTGATCGCCGCACAGCGGGTTATGGCCTTCAGCATGGTGGCTTGCCTGCTCAAGCTTGCCGTAGTTGCGCGGCTTCCTGTTGTGGTCGAGGATGACCTCTTGATACAGCGCCTTGTAGTCAGCCATCACGCAAACACTTTCTGCACGCTGCGGATGCCGGCGATCAGCGCATCGACTTCGGCCATGCTGTTGTAAAACGCAAACGAGGCGCGTGATGTGGCTGGTACTTTGAAGCGCGCCATCACCGGTTGCGCGCAATGATGCCCGGTGCGCACCGCAATGCCCTCTTGGTTGAGCAGCGTGCCGAGGTCGTGCGGATGCACGCCATCGGCTGTGAAGGACAGCACGGCGGCTTTGTTGCTAGCGGTGCCGATGATGCGTATCCCAGGCATCTTTGTCATCTGCGCAGTTGCGTAGCTCAGCAATTCGTGTTCGTGCTGGGCGATGGTCGCCATGCCAATGGCCGAGAGGTAATCGACCGCAGCGCCGAGCCCGATAGCTGCGGCGATCGGCGGCGTGCCGGCCTCGAATTTGTGCGGAATCGTGTTGTAGGTGGTTTTCTCAAAAGTCACCGACAAAATCATGTCGCCGCCGCCTTTGAAGGGCTGCATTTTTTCCAGCAGCTCGGCCTTGCCATACAGCACGCCGATGCCGGTCGGGCCGCACAGCTTGTGACCCGAGAAGGCGTAGAAGTCGCAATCCAGATCCTGCACGTTGACCTGCAGATGGGGCACTGCCTGGGCACCGTCGACCAGCACTGGCACGCCGCGGGCATGCGCGAAGGCAATCATTTGCTTGACCGGGTTGATGCTGCCCAGCGCGTTGGAGACATGCGTCACGCCGACCAGCTTGGTGCGCTCGTTGAACAGATTTTCGTAGTCGTCCATCAGCAACTCACCGGCATCGTTGATCGGCACGACGCGGATTTTTGCACCGGTTTCTTCGGCCAGCATTTGCCACGGAACGATGTTTGAATGGTGCTCGAGCGTGGTCAGAACAATCTCGTCGCCCGCCTTGATGAACTTGCGGCCATAGCCGTGCATCACCAGGTTGATGGCCTCGGTGGTGCCGCTGGTGAAGATCACTTCGCGCTCGTCGGGCGCGTTGATGAAACGCTGCAGCTTGCGCCGCGCTTCCTCGTATTCAGCGGTGGCGATTTCAGACAGGGTATGCACTGCCCGGTGGATGTTGGCATGCTGTGTGCTCTGGTAGCGCACCAGGCGGTCGATCACGGCGTGCGGCATCTGACTGGACGCGGCGTTGTCGAGGTAGACCAGCGGCTTGCCTTCGATCTTGAGTTGCAGGATCGGAAAGTCAGCGCGTATGCGCTCGACATCAAAAGCTGCCATGTCGGTCACCGAAGGGCGGGTGAGTTCGGCCAGGACGGCGCTCATGGCTGGCTACCGGTTTGGGTCAGCACCCGCCGCTGGAGCTGGTGTTTGAGCGAGGCCACGTGAATGCGATCAATGATCTCACCGGCAAACGCATAGGTCAGCAGACTGCGGGCAGCGGCATCCGACAGGCCACGGCTCTTCAGGTAGAAAACTTCCTCGACGTCGAGCTGGCCGACGGTCGCGCCGTGCGCGCATTTCACATCGTCGGCAAAAATCTCCAGCTCTGGCTTGGTATCAACCTGCGCCTTGGCACTCAGCAGCAGGTTGCGGCTCGACTGCACGGAGTCGGTATGCTGCGCGCCCTGGCGCACCATGACTTTGCCATTGAACACCGCATGAGCGCTGTCGCCAGCAATACACTTGTGCAGTTGCCGACTCACGCCGTGCGGCTTGGCGTGGTCAATGCGGGTATGGGTGTCGGCCAGTTGGCTGTCGGCGATCAGCGCCAGGCCGTCGACTGCGCATTCGGCGCCTTCGGCCAGCAACACGTTCAGGTTATAGCGCGAAATCTGCGCGCCCATGGCAATGCTGACAGACTGGTAATGGCCAGTACGCCCCACGGACACCGCGCAATTGGCGATGTGAAACGCCTGCTGGCTGTCGCGCTGCACGCGGACGTGCTTGACGTGGGCCTGATCGGCCAGCACGATTTCCGTCACCGGGTTGACCAGGTAGGGCTCATCCTGTAGCGCAACGTAATCCTCAACCAGCGTCACGCTGCTGCCCGACTCGGCGACCAGCAGACAGCGCGGATAGCTGGCCACGCCCGCCTGCGTCGCAATGAACAGCACATGCACAGGCTTGGCAAACTCCACGTTGCGCGGCACGACGATCACTGCTGCATCGTGCAGAAAAGCGGTGTTAAGTGCGGCAAAGACGTTGTCGCTCGTGGCCTGATGACGGCCAATCTGCGCTTCTATCGCTACAGCATGCTCGGCCCCAATGGCCGACAAGCTCGTCAGCAGCATGCCACCTTCCGTGGTTTGGCTGGACAGTTGCGGCGTATAAATGCCATCGACGAACACCAGTCGGTGTGGAGCATCGTTCAGATAAAAAGGCGCGATGTCCGCCGCAAGCAAGGCGCTGGCACTGCGCACCGGCTCGAATGACAAACGCGTGAGCGGGGCCAGATCTGTAAAGCGCCATTCCTCGTCGCGCGGCGTCGGCATCGCCAGCCCATCCAGATGAGACACCGCCTCGCCGCGCAGCGCATTGATGCGCGCCCATGGGCTGGCCGGCAACTGCGGCTGGCTGGTCAGCAGCGCGTCGAGATAGTCGACAGCAGGTTGCCGAAGCGCGGTGACGGTGCTCATAAGGTAAGCTCCGCCGCCCTCGTTTCGCTGGCTGCCTGATGCTCGTCGCTGAGCCAGTCGTAACCGCGTTCTTCGAGTTCGAGCGCTAGCGCCTTGCCGCCAGTTTTGATGATGCGGCCCGCGTCCATCACATGAACGAAGTCGGGAACGATGTAGTTCAGCAGCCGCTGGTAGTGCGTCACCAGTACGACTGCGTTATCAGGGGTGATCAGCTGGTTGACGCCCTGCGAAACCACTCTGAGCGCGTCGATGTCCAGGCCCGAATCGGTCTCGTCGAGAATCGCCAGGCTCGGCTCCAGCAAGGCCATCTGCAAAATTTCATTGCGTTTTTTCTCGCCGCCGGAAAAGCCTTCGTTGACGCTGCGGTCCAGAAAGTCCGGGTTCATGTCGAGCAGCTTCATCTTCTCGCGAACGAAGTCGTCAAACTCGAGCGGATCGAGCTCTTCCTTGCCGCGCTGCGCCTGCACCGTGTTGTAGCTCAGGCGCAAGAACTGGCTGTTGGCGACACCGGGTATCTCGATCGGATACTGAAAAGCCAGAAACACGCCGGCGCGGGCACGCTCTTCGGGCGCCATGGCGAACAAATCCCGGCCTTCAAACAGCACTTGACCAGCGGTGACTTCATAAGCGGAGTGGCCCGCCAGCACCTTGGCAAAAGTGCTCTTGCCCGAGCCGTTGGGCCCCATGATGGCATGCACCTCACCGCTCTTCACGGTAAAGTCCAGTCCTTTCAGAATTTCGATACCGTTCACGGTCGCGCGCAGCCCGCGTACTTCAAGTATGGTTTTACTGTTCTGGTAAATCATCCGACACTTCCTTCGAGCTTGAAACCGAGGAGCTTGGTCGCTTCGACCGCAAACTCCATCGGCAATTGTTGAAATACGTCTTTGCAGAATCCGTTGATGATCATCGACACGGCAGCCTCGGCGCCGATGCCGCGCTGGGCAAAATAGAACAGCTGGTCCTCGCCGATCTTGGAAGTCGAGGCCTCGTGCTCGACCTGGGCCGTGCTGTTGCGCACCTGGATGTAGGGAAAGGTGTTGGCGCCTGACTGGTCGCCAATCAGCATCGAATCGCATTGCGAATAATTGCGCGCGCCCGCAGCCGTCGGTGCAATCTTGACCAGCCCGCGGTAGCTGTTGTTGGAGCGACCTGCCGATATGCCTTTGCTGACGATGGTGCTGCGCGTGTTCTTGCCCAGATGGATCATCTTGGTGCCGGTATCGGCCTGCTGCAGGTGGTTGGTGACGGCGACCGAATAGAACTCGCCGACCGAGTTGTCGCCACGCAGCACGACAGAAGGGTATTTCCAGGTGATCGCGGAACCGGTCTCAACCTGGGTCCACGAAATCCGTGAGTTAACGCCTTTGGCCAGGCCGCGCTTGGTGACGAAGTTGTAGATGCCGCCGACGCCATTCTCGTCTCCCGCATACCAGTTCTGCACCGTCGAGTACTTGATGTCGGCGTTGTCGAGCGCGACCAGTTCCACCACCGCGGCATGCAACTGGTTGCTGCTGAACGCAGGTGCCGTGCAGCCTTCAAGGTAAGAAACCGACGCTCCTTCCTCCGCGATGATCAAGGTGCGCTCGAACTGGCCTGATTCCTCGGTGTTGATGCGAAAGTAGGTCGACAAATCCATCGGGCACTTGACGCCCTTGGGAATGAAACAGAACGAGCCGTCGGTGAACACCGCCGAATTGAGCGCAGCATAGTAGTTGTCGCCTGTAGGCACCACGCTGCCGAGGTACTTTTTCACCAGCTCGGGGTGCTGTAAAACGGCCTCCGACATCGAGCAGAAAATGATGCCGACCTCGGCCAGCTTGTGCTTGTAGGTGGTGGCCACAGAAACGCTGTCAAAGATCACATCGACCGCCACGCCGGCCAGCGCCATGCGCTCGTGCAGCGGTACGCCGAGCTTCTCGAAGGTGCGCAGCAACTCGGGATCGACTTCGTCGATGCTCTTGAGCTTGGGCTTCTGCCGGGGCGCCGCGTAGTAGCTGATGGCCTGGAAATCAATCTTCGGGTAATGGACGTTGGGCCACACCGGCTCTTTCATCTGGAGCCAGGCCTGGTAGGACTTGAGCCGGAATTCGAGCAGCCACGCGGGCTCGTCCTTCTTGGCCGAAATCATCCGGATGGTGGCTTCGCCAAGCCCCTTGGGCGCGACGTCCGATTCGATATCCGTGACAAAACCATGCTTGTAGGGCTGGTTGACTAGGTTTTTCAGTAGCGCACTCATGGCGATCCTTCTGGCTGGTTATCTGGCTTGAAGAAAACAGGGCGGTGCAGGGCGGTAGAGCGCCCGCAGTGCCTAGGCTGGGGCTGTGTTCGCCTTTTTCTTCACGTTGAAACTCTCACCGCAGCCGCACTCGCTGTCGACGTTGGGATTGTCAAATTTGAAGCGTTGCTTGAGGCCTTCGGTGACGAAATCGATGATGGAACCGTCGAGGGCCAACAGGCTGTCGGCATCGACCACCACGCGGGCGCCATGCGCCTCGAAGGTTTGGTCGCCCGGATCTGCCTTGTCCACGATGTCGAAGGTGTGCGCCAGGCCGGTACAGCCGACCTTCTTGACGCCGATGCGCAGCGCAATTCCCTTGCCGCGTTTTGCCAACTGGCGCTGAATCTGTTTTGCCGCGTTTTCTGTCAATGTAAGTGCCATCAGTCAAACTCCTAAGTTGTCACAGTCAATCATCGGGAAAAACCGGCCGGATCGCTCTTGTTTCGGGAGGTACCCACCGCCCTGATGTGGATATCCGACTTAATTAGTCAACTATATATAGTCCGACTAAATTAGTCAACTATTCCGTTAAAAGCAGAGGGTTTATTGGGGGACATCAACAGGGAAGGCGGACCCCGGCGCGGATAAGTCTGCTGCGGCGCTTGCCACGCGCGACATGCTCCCCGGCGTTTCCAACCGGCATCAGTACAGACAACCGAGGGCTTGAGGATGAGCAGACTTTCCCACACGCGGGACAAAATTTATAAAACCGTGGCCCGGCAACTGCATGGCCAGGTGCCTTGCTGGGTCTGCGGCGAACATGTGCTGCCGGCCGCCGCCACGCTGGAGCACATCCGCCCACTCAGCGAAGGCGGCAACAGCCACGCCGAGAACCTGGCGATCAGCCACGAGGTCTGCAACAACCAGCGGCATGCCAAAGGCAGCGTGGCCGGGTCACCGGAGCTTCCTGGGCAGCTGGCCCGCAGTTTGTGAATGAAATCGGCATCCAGCCCTCGCCGGACGTGCGCAAGCAGCTATTGTATTGATAGCAATGCGAGATCGGCCACCACCGGCACATGGTCGCTTGGCCGTTCATTTTTGCGTGGCAGCTTGTCGATCACGCAGCTTTGCACCGCTGGTTTGAGCGCATCGCTGACCAGGATGTAGTCGATGCGCAGGCCGCGGTTGCGGCGAAAGGCCATCTCGCGGTAGTCCCACCACGAGTAGCTTTTTTCAGGCTGCTCGAAAAGGCGAAACGCATCGTGCAGGCCCAGCCCCAGCAACGCTTTCAGGTGGTCGCGCTCTTCAGTGGTGTGGTGAATGGTCTCGCGCAAGCCCTCGGCGTCATAGGTGTCACGGTCGTCGAAGGTGATGTTGAAGTCGCCGACCAGCACCAGATTCGGCTGCGCCGCCAACTCGTCCCGCAGCCAGTTGCGCAGGCCGTCGAGCCAGCGCATCTTGTAGGCAAACTTGTCGGTGCCGGGCGCCTGGCCGTTGACAAAATAGCCGTTGACCAGACGCAACTCGCCCTGCGGTGTATCCAGCGTGGCGGCAATCACGCGCGACTGCTCGTCCGCAAAGCCGACTATGTTCTTGACGATGTCGCGCGCGGGTGTGCGGCTGAGGATGGCTACGCCGTTGTAGGTTTTCTGGCCAAAGACCGCGCTCTGATAACCGGCGGCGGCCAGCGCCTCCAGCGGAAACTTGTCGTCGCTGAGTTTGAGCTCTTGCAGGCACAGCGCATCGACCGGGTTGGCAGTCAGCCAGTCCAGCACCTGCGGAAGGCGCACGGCAAGGGAGTTGACATTCCAGGTGGCGATTTTCATGATTTAAGTGTTCCAGCCCCTGCAGGTCGGGCGCGACCAGCTATCAGATATGTAGCGCGGCGAGTGTGCCCAGCAGCAGGCCGACGCCCGCGAGTGCAAACATGCCGTACTCCAGCCACTTCTTGCGCGTCAGCAGGGCCATGGCGGCCAGGGCGATGGAAACCTGCAGCACCGTCGTGGCTTGTGCCCAGCGGTGGTGCTGGTGCATCTGCTCGTCGGACGATTTGTCCCAGCGGGTGGCGTCGGCTTCCAGTTTTTCTGCGCCCAGCTTGATCTCGTTCTTTTCTTTTTCGTAACGCTCGATTTTGCTTTTGTAGCCAGCTTTTTTGTCTTCGGGTGCGAGGTTGCGCGCCAGTTCCGCCAGGGACTGCTTGGTACTTTTGGCCTGAAAGAAGTTCCATTGGTTGGAGGCCTCAGTTTTTATGATGGCTGCGTTGTTTTTATACAGGCCTGCGTTGGCCTGTGTGGCGCCGCCCATGTAGGAAAATATCGC
>Ga0209702_10010263_pt1 | contig 10098 bp, 9 predicted proteins | sample FRY01_FD_187210 | JGI IMG/M metagenome (GOLD analysis project Ga0209702, IMG submission 187210) | Freshwater microbial communities from Lake Fryxell liftoff mats and glacier meltwater in Antarctica - FRY-01 (SPAdes) (version 2) | ecosystem: Environmental > Aquatic > Freshwater > Ice > Glacier...
CGCTGTCCGACGACCTTACCGGTACATCGCCGGTGGTAGCTCATGCCATTGAGTGGTTTCGCGAACATGGCCAAATGCCTGACCCGGTTTGCTGCATCTACGCTACTGCGCCATTCGTTACTGCAGCGGACCTGCAGCGGGGTCTGCAAACTCTGACTGACACCGGCTCAGATTTCGCCTTTTCCATCACCAGTTATGCTTTCCCGATTCAGCGAGCGATCAAGTTGACCCAAGGGTGCCGGGTTGAAATGTTCCAGCCCGAGCACTTCAACACTCGCTCGCAAGACTTGGAAGAAGCTTTCCACGATGCGGGCCAGTTCTACTGGGGGCGTGCCGAAGCATGGCTGTCTGGAAAAGTTATTTTTGGACCGCACACGGCAGCCGTACAGCTTCCACGTTACCGCGTACAAGATATTGATATCGCAGAAGACTGGCAGAGAGCCGAGTATCTGTTTCGCGCACTTAATCTAGAAACCGATGCACGAAAAGCATTAACACAGGGAACGCCATGACTTTTAAAACAGAGCAAGAAAAGTTCTGGGCCGGTGAATTCGGCACCGAATATATGCAGCGCAATCAGGGCGAGGCTTTGCTGGCCTCCAACCTCGATTTCTTCGCTAAAGCTCTACGTGCTGCGCGGGGCGTTAAGACCTGCATAGAGTTTGGTGCCAACATTGGCATGAACCTAAAAGCCCTCAAACTGCTTCACCCAACGCAAGAACAGCACGGAATCGAAATCAATGCCGATGCCGCGCTTCAGTTGGCGCAGGTTATACCCGCCGAGCATGTTCATCAGACTTCGATTCTGGATTTCCAGCCTGGGCAGACTTGGGACTTGGTGCTGATCAAGGGCGTACTCATTCACATCAATCCAGACGAACTGCCGCTGGTGTACGACAAGCTGGTAGCCGCAAGTGGCCGCTACTTGCTGGTGGCTGAGTATTACAACCCAGCCCCGGTGGCTATACCCTACCGGGGCCATATAGACCGCCTATTCAAGCGCGACTTTGCCGGTGAGATCATGGACCGTCACCCGCAGATGCAGCTACTCGACTACGGTTTTGCCTACCGCCGAGATCCTAACTTTCCGCAGGACGATATCACCTGGTTCCTCATGGAAAAGCGGCAGTGAGACTAGTTTTCCGCGCCGACGCCTCCCTGCTCATGGGCAGCGGTCACGTCATGCGCTGCCTGACATTGGCCGACGCACTTGCAGCGCAGGGTGCACAGTGCCACTTCATCAGCCGTGCGCATCCCGGCAACCTGCTGGAACTGATTCGCCAACGCGGCTTTGCCGTTACCGCCTTGCCGGTAGAACTGCCTCTACCACCCGCCAACACGCAAGTCGCCAGTGAGCACCTCAAAGCGCCGGTCCATGCCTCGTGGCTGGGTTGCGACTGGCAAACCGATGCAGAGCAAACCCGCCTTATTCTGGCCAAGCTGCAACCAGACTGGCTGGTGGTAGACCATTACGCCCTGGACCAACGTTGGGAAGCCGCATTGCGGCCACATTACAAGAAGCTCATGGTCATTGACGACCTCGCGGATCGCCCCCATCATTGCGACTTGCTGCTCGATCAAAACTTAGGCCGCCAGCCGCAGGACTATGCCAACCTAGTCCCTGCGCAATGCAAACTGCTAATCGGGCCGCAATATGCTCTGTTGCGCCCAGAATTCGCCGCGCTGCGCGGCTACAGCCTGCAACGCCGCCAACAGCCGGTACTTAAACAGTTGCTCATCACCATGGGCGGCGTGGATCAGCCCAACGCCACCGGCCAGGTGCTACAGGCCCTTAAAGGCTGTGCGTTGCCGCAAGACTGCCGCATCAGCGTGGTCATGGGGTTGCAAGCGCCGTGGTTGTCACAAGTTCGGGGGCAGGCACAAGCCATGCCATGGCCGACCGAAGTGCTGGTGAACATCAGCGACATGGCCCAGCGCATGGCCGATAGCGACCTGGCCATTGGCGCAGCTGGCAGTACATCGTGGGAGCGCTGCTGCCTGGGCTTGCCTACCTTGCTGGTGGTGCTGGCGGATAACCAAAGGCTTGGTGTCCAAGCTTTACAAGAGGCACAGGCAGCCCTTTTGATTGGGGACGTGAGCGACATTGCGATGAAACTGCCGCTAGCGCTCAACGCATCGGTATCACACCATCGACTGTGCGATATGCGTACCGCAACTGCTGCAATAACCGATGGGCGAGGCGTTGACAAGGTATTAAAGGCGATGGGGGTCCTGAATGGCTGAACTTGGCACCCGAAAAACTGGGGTTCGCCCCATGGCTCATGCTGATTTAGAGCGTGTGCTGGCATGGCGCAACCACCCGGAAGTGCGGCGCTACATGTACACCCAACATGAAATTACCCTCGATGAGCATCAGCGTTGGTTTGAGCGTACTCGGCAGGATCCGCGTAAGCATTTATTGATATTCGAAGCAGACAATCAAGCGCTGGGCTTTGTGAGTTTCAACGAACTCGGAAGTGGCGGAATTGCCGATTGGGGCTTTTATGTAGCGCCCGATGCCCCCAAAGGATGTGGGCGAGAGCTTGGCCGCGCCGCGCTGGATCATGCGTTTAACGACATCAAACTACACAAAGTTTGTGGTCAGGCGCTGGCGTATAACGAGCGCTCCATCCACTTCCATCAATCCTTCGGGTTTCAGCAAGAAGGCGCATTGCGTGATCAGCATTTTGACGGTGAGTGCTATCACCATGTCATTTGTTTCGGTTTGCTGAGTCATGAATGGCAGCCCAAATTATAAGAAACGAGAGAGAAACATGTCGAACCATCCCAGCATCACCATCGCAGGCCGGCGCATTGCCATTGACCAGCCTCCTTACATCATTGCCGAAATGTCGGCCAACCATAACGGAAGTATTGAAAACGCCTTCAAAATCATCGAGGCCTCCAAGCAGTCCGGTGCAGACGCCGTCAAGCTGCAGACCTACCGCCCCGACACCATTACCCTGAACTGCGATTCAGAAGACTTCCGCATTCACGGTGGCCTGTGGGATGGCCGCACACTTTACGAACTCTATGAAGAAGCCCACATGCCGTGGGACTGGCACGCCCCGTTGTTTGCGCACGCACGTGAACAAGGCATCACCATCTTCAGTTCGCCGTTTGACAACACTGCAGTTGATTTGCTGGAAGACCTGAACGCCCCGGCCTACAAAATCGCGTCTTTCGAAGCGGTTGACTTGCCGCTCATCAAATACGTCGCCAGCACCGGCAAGCCCATGATCGTTTCCACCGGCATGGCCGATGCCCAGGAGATTCAAGAGGCAATAAACGCCGCACGCGAAGGCGGCTGCAAAGAGCTGGCGATTTTGCACTGCGTCAGCGGCTACCCTGCACCGGCCGAAGACTACAACCTGCGCACCATCCCGGACTTGATCCAACGCTTCGGGTTGGTGACTGGCCTTTCAGACCACACGCCGGACAACACAACTGCCATCACCAGCGTGGCCATGGGTGCCTCCATCATCGAAAAGCATTTCACTATGAATCGCAATGGGGGCGGTCCGGATGACAGTTTCTCGCTTGAGCCTGCCGAACTGGCAGCGCTATGCAAAGACAGCAAGACGGCATGGGCGGCGCTGGGCCAGGTTGATTACGAGCGCAAACCCAGTGAGCAGGACAATGCAAAATTTAGGCGATCCTTGTATTTTGTGAAAAATTTAAAAGCTGGTGATGTGATAACAGCTGATGCGGTACGAAGTGTTCGGCCTGGGTTTGGATTAGCGCCCAAGTATTTCGAGCAAATTCTAGGGCGCTGTGTACGGGACGATACCCTTGCAAATACACCAGTGCGTTTGCACAGTCTTGCATGAAAACTTTTATTTAAAAAACTATCTAAATCTCATCCTGCAAATATTATTTATAAGCCACGCTATGCAACAAACAATATATGAAAAAAACTGCGCTGCCTTGGTCAATAAATATGGCAAGCAACTGCCTGTGCAGCCTCCCGTATTTTTTGATGTCGTTGCACCCGTGCGCATTGTTTCAGGACAAATGGGCTTACCCAATATCGAGTTTGATTTGGACAAGGAAGTAGTCCAAATCTACGACGAACCCAACCCTTTTACCGAAATTCATGCCCTGGTGAAGCAAGAACTTCAGGATGAAGACATTACCCATATTGTGACGTTGGGTGCGGGGCTTGGGTACCTGTTGGTTGAAATTATGCAATGCAAGGGGGAAAAGGCGCAGGTCTTTGTGGTCGAGCCGCAAATAGAGGTGCTTTTTGAGTGCTTTAAATACATGGATTTGAGCGCGGTGATTGAAAATGAATTGGTGGTGTTTGTTTTTGAAACCGATGGGAGCCAAGCAGGGGTATACGTTGCAGATTATTTGAATCTACAAGGGCCAAAGTTCAAAGCATGGCGCTTCATATCTTTGCACAATACCTTGCGCTTGTACGGTGAGTTCTCTTCCGACTTTATCGGTAAATTGGGCTCACGTATGACTTACCAGAAGCTGAACTTAAATACGAGACGCATGATTGGCGAACTACTTTTAAAAAACAGCCTAGCACTACTGTCGTTGATCAATGGAGGCTCTTTTGTCAGGTCATACGCAAATATGTATGCAAATAAAAACTGCATTATTATTTCGGCGGGGCCTTCGCTTGACCAACAATTGGAGTTATTGAGAACACTGCAATACAAAGTAACACTGATTGCTGTAGGGCAGGCCATCAAGACGCTACATGCAGGGGGTATCAATCCGCACTTCGTTGTCGCAATTGATCCACATCCTGAACTGGCCGCCTATTTTGATAGCAATAAATACACCCATGAGGTGTTGGTTTGTAGCACGGTGTGTGATCCCAATACCGTGCAGCAATTTAAGGGCGGCATAATATTTTCAAGCTATGACCAGCAGGCCGATCAAGCGATGGTGCAGGTCATGGGTTCCATGGGCGTTATTACTAGCGGAGGGTCGGTGGCTACCTATAGTTATTCATTGGCTAAATTGATGGGTTTTAGTGGAATTGCTTTTGTTGGACAGGATTTGGCCTATACCGGTGGCAGATCGCATGCCACAGGATATCTGGCGGCAGAATCTCGCGCCGAACAGGAGATGGCCAATAACCCAGCCTTTCAAAGGGTACCCGGGTATTATGGAAACACCGTTTTTACGAATCAGCAGATGGCGATGTACCGCGAATGGTTTGAAACGACATTTGCTGGCGATACGCGGTTAAGCATTTTCAACTGCACCGAAGGTGGTGCTTTCATACGGGGTGCTCAACATATTGCCTTGTCAGATTTTGCTGAGCGCTTAACCCCGGCAGACATGCCGCTGCTGCCGGTGCCGAGTTTCCCCCAAACCGTCAGCAAAAAGAAGTTGCTGAGCCACTTAAGTGCAGATTTGCGGCGTATTTTGGCGATTGGCTGTTTGGCAACTTACGGTGTGCAATCCTGTCGCAAACTTGAAGAGGACGAATATAACGTGGGCGCGGCCACTAAAGCCATTCAGCATCTCAAAAGCGCTAAAAAACTATTGGTTGATTGTGATACTAAAAACTACAACCCCTATTTGAATATGCTGTGGAGTCATTCGCTCACCCATTTAGCTAAAAATGTTGTGCCCGAGAGTCCCACGCCGGGGGAGGTTATAAAACCGTTCTTACCTTTTTTTATGGACTTAAACACCGTGTGCTTGTTGTCCGAAAGCATGCTGTTGGCAGCCATCCAGAGCGTAAAAAAAATCCCCCAGTGCATATCGCCGCTTCAACCCACCATGTAGCCCAAAGCCATGTGTTGCCGTGGCCCACGGCCTCGCAATGACGGCCATAAAAAAAGCCACCGCAGATGGTGGCTTTTTTGTTTCGGGAGCTGCAAATACCGCCGACGGCGGCTTATTAAACGTTTACTTAAGTAGCGCCAGCACGCTTTGCGGTTGCTGGTTGGCTTGTGCCAACATGGCGGTAGCGGCCTGCTGAATGATTTGGCTCTTGGCCAGTTGGGTGGTAGTCACAGCGTAGTCGGTATCGGTGATCTGGCTGCGCGATGCTGTACTGTTCTGGATCACGTTGCTCAGGTTGTCAACTGCGAATGACAGTTGGTTCATAGTGGCGCCTAGATTGGCGCGATATTTGCCAAGTATATTGATTGCGTCATCAAGCCCGCTAATTGCGCCTGCTGCTGCAGTAATACCTGACGCAACAGAAGTGACGACGGCTGAGTCACCAATACCAGTAGCAAATGCTAAGCCTGTTACCGTCATTGCAGACGCTGTGACGCTGATCGTCTCTCCGCTGAAGGCGCCAGCCTGGAACTGGAAGGTTGCTGCACCAGTTACAGCGGTTAAAAGGGCTTGTCCATTCCACTTGGTTTGTGATGCGATATTGCCGATTTGAGTCGATAGGGCTTTGTACTCTGTGTCCATGTAACCACGTTGCGCCACGCTGTAGGTGCTGTTGGTAGCTGCGACTGCCAGTTCACGCATACGCTGCAACATGTTGGCTTGTTCGGTCAGGGCGCCGTCTGCCGTTTGCAGCATGTTGATGCCGTCATTGATATTGCGCACGGCCATGCTTAGGCCACGTATCTGCGCTGTCATGGTCTGACCAATGGCCATGCCCGCAGCGTCATCTTTCGAACTGTTAATACGGTTACCAGTAGAGAGCTGCTCCATGGCTGTGGACATTTTGCGACTATTGATGGCCAACGCGTTTTGAGAATAAAGGGCGCTTACGTTGCTGTTAATAACTGACATGGTGGTTCTCCGAAAAATAAAAAATTACTAAGTTAAGACACGTCTTGGCAGGTTGAGCAAAACACCAATGGGTGTTTTTTTTCCCACCACCACAGAAAGCCAATTTTTCCTCCTGTTAGTAAAAGCATCGGCGGTATTAAAAAATACTTGAGCCTTTGATTAAAATATTTATGTGATTTTGTTGTAAAGGATTCCCTTAAGATCGTCCATTTTGTGGGCGATGCGTAGCAAGTCTTCGGTAGGGATCTGGCGTATCACTTCACCACTGCTGGTATTGTGTACGGTAATGACTGGCTGCTTAGTGGCGTCGTCATAAGAAAAACCTAGGCCCTGCTTTTTGGCATCCATTTGCTGGTTCAGCATGCTGACGGCTGCCTGCAAACTTTTTTTAGCTTGCGCGGGGTCGTACTGAATGTCCACCACTTTGGGCACACTGACCTTCGGGCCGGCAGGCTCAGCTTTGTGCGTTGGCGTAATAATAACGGCTTGGCCTGGCTGCTGCAGGATGGACCCTGGTGGAGCGCTGACTGATTCGATAGGAAATCCCATACAAACCATCCTTTCTGGTGGTGGATTCAAATACACAATATTCCCGCTAGCAGTTGCCAGAAGTAAGTGACTTAATTTGAATCGGTACCAGTAACTAAAACTTGAGTGACTTGGGCGGTATTTTTTTTGGATAAGGGTGGGAGCGAATTGTCTTGTTGTTGCGTGGCTGCGCCTGCTCGCAAAGGCTGATGGGTCGCAAATTAATAAGCGAAACTACTTGTTGTTATAAATCGACTGCATGCCGGTAAAGGTGCTGCTCAAGCTGGTGCGCAGGCTGTTGCTTTGACCTACCAGGCTGTCCATCACGCTGAATTGCTTGATGTAACGCGCCAGCAACATGGTCATGCGGTCTTGAAGCTTGATGAGATCGTCCTGGTAGTCTGCGATACGCTTGGTGGCGTTGTCGCTTTGAACCTTGAGCGGGCCAGTGCTTGACAGCGTGGTGGTCAGCGCTTTGAAGGCATCGCCTGCTACACCGGCTACAGTCGTGTCAAATGCGCCCTGGTCTTGCTGATTGCCGCTGAGCATGGTCACAGTGTCGTTGTAATTCAACTTCAAGGCCAAATCCAGCGTCACCGAGTTGATTTCTAGCTTGCCCCTGCTATTTAGGGCAATGCCTATGTCGCGCAGCGCGCTTATGTTGCCCGAGGTGGTGGAAGAGTCGTTAGTCACCAGCCCTCGCATCTGGTTGCGGATGGTCGAAACCACCGAGTTGCCCACCAGCGTGGCGCCGTAGGTAGCTAAAGCAGACTTGGGGTCTGAGACCTCGGTCAGCAACTGGCTAGCGTCGTTGTAGGCAGCGACCAAAGACTGCAATTTGGTCTTGGCGCTGCTGGTGTCGTTGCTGAAGTTCAGACTGGCTGGTGTGCCGTTGGTAATGGCTAGCAGGTTCAGAGTACTGCCGGCGATGGCGTCAGTGACGCTATTGCTGGCGCTGGAGATGGCGACACCGTTGACAGTCAGTACGGCGTTGCTGGCGCTTTGCAGCTGCGTGTTTACGTCTAAATCTGGAGCTGAGCTGCTGAGGGTGAAAGCTTTGCCCACGCCGGTGGCGCCAGTGACCATGATTTTGAACGGCGTTGTAGTGTCGCCAGTGTTGATGAGTTGCGCTACCAAGCCCTGCCCAGCGGCATTGATGGCGGCCACTACACCGGCCGGCGTGTCAGTGGTGACGCTGATGGTCGGGGCGGCAGAAAACGCCGTCCCGCCTAACGTCAGGGTGATTGCGCTGCCGCTGTTGAGCGAGGTGTTGCTGCTGGCGTAGCCTGCGGTACTGATGTTGCGCTGTGCGGTGGCCAAGCTGCTAACGGCCACTGAATGGTTGCCTGCCCGGGTACTGGCCCCGGCGGCAACGTTAAAGGCACTGGGCTGTGAATTGGTGGCTATGTTGGCGGCAAAGTCGCTCGTGTCTTTGAGGTCAGCAAAGGCGTTTTGTAGTTGCGACATGGCATAGTTCAACGCCGCATAGCCCGAGATGTTGGCCTGCGACTTGGCAACCTTGCCGTCAATCAGAGCTTTCCGCGGTGCGCCTTCGGCATCTACCAAGCTTTTGGCCAAGCTCTTGATATCGATGCCCGAGCCGGTACCTAGCGACTTGATGACGTCGGTGGCCGCAGTGCTGGCTGTGGTGGTGCTGGCGGATGTGATCATAAGCAGTTAAAAACGAAATTAGCGGCTAAAAATTTTAAAGTCTTATCCCTATTCGGCTTTAACGTAAAAAACTTGAATGGGCGCGTGCTTAACGCAGGTAGTTGAAAAGGCTGAGCTGCGAAATTTTGGCAAAGCTGCTTTGCGCTGCCTCTAACGCAAGCATTTGCTTGTTCATCTGCGTAATAACTTTGGCGTAGTCCAGGTCTTCAAGGTTGGAGAGCGCGTTTTTCAGCGTCAGCGTGGTGTCTTGCAGCACATTGCCTTGTTGTTCCAGCACTTTCAGGCTGGTACCGACATTGGCTTGGGCCAGCAGCACCCCCTGCAGCAGGCTGTCAGCTTCTCCCAGGCTGCGCTGCATGCCGGCGCTATTAGAGCTGTTGACGGCGGCAACCATGTCGTCAAGCGACTGAAAAAAACTGATGCCGGTGTCGACGCCACCCTCGCTGCGCACTACCCGCACAAAGGCATTGCTGCCGGGGCGGTTCATGGCTACGCTGCGTTGCTCACCTACCGCCACGCTCATTTGGGTCTGGTCGCCTTGGTAAATGACTTGGCCGGTGCTGTTGGTAGCAAACGCTGCTTGGTTGACGCGGCTGCCCGAAAAGATGAAACTGCCGTTGACGTCGCGGCTGTTGGCGAGGCTTAAAAGCTGGTCACGCAGGCCCTTCAGCTCAGTGCCCACTGCTTGGCGGTTGCTGGTGCTTAGGGTGCTGTTACTGGCTTGAACACCCAGTTCTTTGACACGCACCAACACGTCGCTGGCGCTTTTGAGCGTGGTGTCTTCGGTTTGCATACGTGCTTGCACTGCATCTATTGCTTTGCCATAACTGTCTTGCCGCCCGATGATCGACTTCAGGCGTGCAATTGCGGCGGCCTGGTCGGGTGCGTCGCTGGGGTTGAGCACCTGCTTGTGGCTGGCGATTTGTGCTTGCGATTTGGCGAGATCGTTTTGCAGGGCGCTCATTTGTGCACTGGCGCGGTCAAATAAGTAGCTGGTGGAGATTTGCATGATGACTTACCTCTAAATATTTTTGGGGCTACCGGTTAGCGAATTGCCAGCACATTGTCAAACAGTGTGCCAGCTATTTGCAGCACTTTTGCGGCGGCTTGGTAGGCTTGCTGAAAGCGGATTAAGTCGGCGGCCTCTTGGTCTAGGTTGACACCGGCAATGGC
>Ga0209702_10010267_pt1 | contig 10094 bp, 6 predicted proteins | sample FRY01_FD_187210 | JGI IMG/M metagenome (GOLD analysis project Ga0209702, IMG submission 187210) | Freshwater microbial communities from Lake Fryxell liftoff mats and glacier meltwater in Antarctica - FRY-01 (SPAdes) (version 2) | ecosystem: Environmental > Aquatic > Freshwater > Ice > Glacier...
CAACCTGCAACTCTTCTCGTCCGTAAAATGAACCCCAAAAGAAAATATATTCATGATCAACTACTTTAAAATCAGTTAAATATACAAAATTATTGTCGATTTAGGACTGTTTGCGGATATACAATAAGAAAAATTATATTTACCTTTACAATATAGATGAGTAAAATATTTTCCATAGCGATATCACTCCTACTTCTTATCCAAAGTTTTAACTTGGATATGGTAGACGTTGCCCAATTGGATGATTTTTTAACGCACGCCCAATTTCATAAGCAAAAATATGGGGATAATTTATTTGTGTTTATTTCCAAACACTATGGAGAGCTTAAAAAGCAACATGATCTAGAACATAGGGAAGAACACAAGGATCATGAAAATTTGCCTTTCGATCATCAAACCTGTTCCCATTTCTCTACGGCCTTTGTTCTGAACGGAGCTGATTTTACAGTGCCTAAAACTGCACAAGTGGCAGACACATCTTCAAACTTTTTTTACCAAGAGTCTTACTACCTGATACAGAATTCTGATATCTTCCAGCCTCCCAAGGCCGCATAATTCAATACTGATACAAATTATTATTTAACAAGCTGTTTTACAATGGCTTGAAATCTTTTTATTTAAGAATTATGTTATCCAATATTATACAATTCAGTGTAAAGAATAAATTAATTGTTCTTTTGTTCACTCTATTCATTATAGGCTTTGGACTATTTTCCTTAACTCAAATACCAATCGGCGCCGTGCCGGACATTACCAATAATCAAGTACAGGTAATTACCACCTCGCAAAATTTGTCGACCCAGGATATGGAGCAATTCATAACCTATCCCGTTGAGCTGGAAATGGCAAATTTACCAGGAGTTGTTGAAATACGGTCAGTTTCTAAATTTGGGCTTTCAGTGGTTACCATAGTCTTTGAGGACAAAATGGGCACCTATTTGCCAAGACAGTTAATTGCCGAAAAATTAATATCTGCTTCAGAGAAGATTCCAGAAGGATTTGGTACTCCGCAAATGGGACCAATTACGACAGGTCTTGGTGAAATTTATCAATATATTCTGGATACAAAGCCAGGTTATAAGGACAAATACACTGCTATGGATCTCCGAACCATTCAGGATTGGGTGGTTAAGAGGCAGCTTTCTGGAATACCAGGTGTAGTGGAGGTGAATACTTGGGGCGGTTATTTAAAGCAATATGAGGTAGCCATAAATACTCAAAAACTGCATGCAATGAACATTACCACTGCCGATATTTTTACGGCCTTGGAAAAAAACAACAGCGTTTCGGGAGGTGGTTACATCGAAAAAGTAAATCAGGCCTACTTTATCCGTGGGGAAGGACTTATTACTTCGCTTGAGGATATTGAAAATATTGCTGTTAAAACCATAAACAACCTTCCTATTTATATAAAGGATATTGCTAAGGTAGGATTTGGTAGTGCTACCCGTTTTGGGGCCATTACCGGGAATGGTGAGGGGGAAAAAGTTCTAGGACAGGTAATGATGCTGAAGGATGCTAATTCCAAAGAAGTCATTGAAGCCGTACATGAACGCATAGATGCCATTTCCAAGACCTTGCCCGAAGGTGTTTTTATCAATGGATTTTTAGAACGAAGTGAGCTTATAGCTAAAACAACCTTTACTGTTGCTGAAAACCTAATTTTAGGCTGTTTGATTGTCATTTTTGTGGTGGTTTTACTGCTTGGGAATCTTCGTTCAGGTTTGGTTGTGGCTTCGGTAATTCCTCTTTGTCTATTATTTGCTCTTTCCATGATGTATATTTTTGGGGTAGATGCCAACCTCATGAGTTTAGGGGCTATAGATTTTGGTATAATTATAGATGGAGCGGTTATTATAGTAGAATTCATAGCCTTTCAAATAACAGAAAAAAAAGGACAATTACAAGTGCTTGGGGCTAAGGACCGACAGGTTTTGAAGAATGAAATTACATTTAATGGAGCTTCCAAAATGATGAACTCGGCTATTTTTGGGCAGTTGATTATCCTCATCGTATTTATTCCCATTTTATCATTAAGTGGTGTAGAGGGCAAAATGTTTAAACCTATGGCCCTTACCTTCAGTTTTGCATTAATAGGTGCAATGATTTTCTGTTTCACCTATGTTCCGGTGGCGGCCTCACTGTTTATCAAGCCTTCTACCCTATCCCCAAAAAACATTTCTGTTCGCCTAATGGGTTTTCTTAATAGATCCTATGAACCCATTATTAGATGGGCATTGAAAAAGAAGAAATTGGTTTTAACTATAGCTGTCTTTCTTTTGGGCGGTTCCATTTATTTATTTACAACTATGGGAGGCGAATTTGTACCTACCCTAGATGAGGGGGATTTTGTAATTCAACCCGTTTTAAAAACGGGTACATCCTTGAGCCAGACTGTTGAAATTACAACGAGGATAGAACAGATTCTTTTGGATAATTTTCCGGAAGTAAAACAGGTGGTTACTAGAATTGGTGCGGCAGAAGTTCCTACGGACCCCATGTCTATGGAAGAAAGTGATGTTATTATCATCCTGAAGTCCAAAAAAGAATGGGTTTCTGCAGAGAGTAAAGATGAACTAGCCGATAAATTCAAGGAAGCACTGGCGGTAATCCCAGGGATGGAGGTAGAATTCACCCAGCCTATTGAGATGCGCTTTAATGAGCTTATTACTGGTGTTCGTGCAGATATTGCCGTTAAAATTTTTGGTGAAGACTTGGAAATCCTTAATAAAAAAGGGAATGAAATAAGAAACCTGATTAAGAATGTAGATGGGGCTGCGGATATTATGGTCGAGAAAGTTGCCGGCCTTCCTCAAATGAACGTAAAATTTGACAGGGCAAAGATTGCTAGGTATGGCCTTAATATTGCCGACTTGAATGGTCTGATCTCAATGGGGTTTTCGGGTACTAACTTGGGGAGTGTATTTGAGGGTGAAAAACGATTTGACCTAACTTTAAGGTTGGACCAAAGTAGTAGGCAAGACATCTCCAATTTAAAAAACTTGTATGTGGATACTCCTTTTTCTGGTAAGATTCCTTTAGGCGAGTTGGCCCAAATTTCCTATACTACTGGAGCAGCCAAGATCTCAAGGGATGATACCAAGCGCAGGATTGTGGTTGGGATTAATGTGAGGAACAGGGACCTTCAATCCGTTATGGATGATGTTCAAAGCCTCATAAAGGCAAATGTGAAGCTGCCTACCGGCTATACAATTACTTACGGAGGGCAGTTCGAAAATCTGCAAAGTGCCAAGGACCGTTTAAAAATTGCGGTCCCAGTAGCGTTGATCCTTATCCTTATTATGCTCTATTTTGCATTCGATTCTATTAGGGAGGCCCTGATTATTTATTCCGCAATTCCGTTAGCTGCCGTAGGAGGCATCTTATTGCTATTTGTCAGGGACATGCCGTTTAGTATTTCTGCAGGAGTAGGCTTTATTGCACTTTTTGGTATTGCCGTACTTAATGGAATAGTATTAATAGAACATTTTAAAGAACTAGAACTTAAGGGTATGAAAAATTCTGACGAGTTAATTATCCAAGGCTCAAAAGATCGTTTAAGAGCCGTTTTACTTACTGCATCCGCTGCCTCATTAGGATTTCTGCCAATGGCTATTTCCACCAATGTTGGAGCAGAGGTCCAAAGGCCACTTGCCACCGTGGTTATCGGGGGTCTCATTACTGCCACTATATTGACGTTAGTGGTACTGCCTATCCTCTACTCCATATTTCGTTTGAATGATAAGCAGGAAGTGATCAAACCCAAAGGAAACTCCAAAATCCTAAGCGTGGTAATCCTATTTTTTGTTTGTGCCACAGCAGTTCAGGCACAGGAGGAAGGACTTAATTATGATGAATTACGTACTCTGGCCCTTAAGGGTAATTCTGGTTTAAGAGCTTCAAGCCTGAGAGTGGATGAATCCAAGGCACTGATCGGGAGTGCCTTCAATTTTGACAAGACAGAGCTCTACTACCATTACGATCAAAATAACTTAGCTTTTAACGACAAACCTTTGGAGGTATTCGGAGTACAGCAGAATTTCCTTTTTCCAACTGTATATTTTGCAGGAAAAGGTGTTAATAAGGCCAATTATCATATAGAAAGTAGCAACTATGAGTTAAAAAAGCAAATTCTGCAACAGGCATTGGCATCCAATTATCATGAGCTGCAATATGCCAGGCAAAAGGAAAAGACCTATAGTGAATTGAATGCGCTATATGAACGGTTTTCCTACTCTGCACAACGAAGGTTTGAGCTGGGCGAAAGTAATTATTTGGAGAAAATAACGGCACAGGCCAAGCAAATGGAGCTTCAGACACTTTATAAAAAAGCTATTGAAGATGCCAAACTGGCCTATCATCAACTAATTAAGACGGTGCAGCCAGATTCTGTATTATTGGTTAAAACCCTGCCAATGGAAAAACTTCGATTAATTGATATTAATATTGAGGAAAATGTTGGTATCACCTATGTTGAAAACAGAATAAAAATGTTCGATGCCAAGAGTATTCTCGAACAACAGCATTTATTGCCGGATCTGAACTTCAATTATTACCAGGGCACCAATTCCACTTTGGGGGACAATCTTTATGGCTTCCAGTTGGGCATTAAAATTCCATTGTTTTTTAGCGGGAATGCTACCAAAATAAAGGCTGCTAAAATAGCCAAGGATGTTTCTCAGGCCGAAGCACAGGATTATAGAATACAGCTTAGGTCTAAATACGAATCCCTTATGGGCCAGTTAAAAAAATATCAAGAAGTTCTTTCTTATTACGAGACCGAGGGTCAAGGTCTTTCCGATGAAATTATAAAAACGGCGACTCTAAGTTATCAGAGCGGGGAAATAGACTTTTTTCAATATATCCAAAGTATGGAAAACGGGTTTAATATTACCCTGTCCTATTTGGAGAATCTAAATGCTTATAATCAAACGGTCATTGCAATTAATTTCATAAACCTATAAAATAAAAATTATGTCACGTATACTATATATCCTCTTTTTAACAGTCCTCTTGTTTAATGTTTCTGCCTGTGGAGATTCAAACACTAAAAATAATGTAACTGAAAGTGCTGGAGAAAGTACGCAACTGAAAAATACCATAAGGATTACAAAAGCCCAATTTGAAGGTGAAAACATGGAGTTGGGAAGTCTTAGTCAGCAAAATTTTCCCGTAGTCATTGAGGTTTCGGGTACTATAGATGTCCCTCCTCAAAACAAGGCGGTAGTTAGTGCCATGGCTGGTGGCTATATAAAAAGAACTCCTTTATTGATAGGAAACAAGGTGAAAAAAGGGCAACCATTACTTACTTTGGAAAATCCGGAATTTATTCAAATTCAACAAGAATATTTGGAGAACTTTGAACAACTTAACTTTCTTAAGTCTGAATTTGATAGACAGAAAAGCCTGTTCGCTGAGAAGATAACTTCACAAAAGAATTTTTTAAAAGCAGAGAGCGAATACAAACGGAACCTTGCAAGGTATAATGGTTTGAAACAAAAACTTATAATGCTACATATTTCTCCAGAAAATGTGGAAAAAGGAATATTGGTATCGGAGACAACCATTTATGCGCCTATAGATGGTAGTATTACCAAAGTGAACGTTAGTAAAGGCATGTATGTTTCGCCTTCGGATGAAATTATGGAAATTATCAATACCGATCATATTCATTTGGAATTATCCGTTTTCGAAAAGGATATTATGAAAATTAAGAAAAGTCAAAAAATACGATTTAGGATTTCGGAAGCCTCCGAGGAATATTACGAAGCCGATGTGTATTTGGTTGGCACCTCCATTGATGCTAATAGCAGGACGGTAAAGGTTCACGGTCATTTGCATGATGATGAAAACCATAATTTTGCTGTTGGTATGTTTGTAGAGGCTGATATTATTACCGAAAATAAAAGTATTTTGGCCTTGCCCAGCGAGAGCGTAGTTGGTCTGGATAACGTCCAAAATGTTTTAATTCTGTCTTCCGAAGGGAAAGAAGGTTATTCTTATGAGACTAGGGCTGTAAAGACAGGGGATACCTATAATGGGTATATTGCCATAACAGATATGGGTGAATTAAAGGATAGTGATCAGGTAATTGTTAAGGGAGCATTTAATCTATTGGGTGAGTCTTCGGCTCATGATCACTAACCAAGTAGCTATCTTTTAAATAGTTGGATGTTTTATCTTAATTTGCATTCTAAACCTTATAATTCCAAATCATGAAGGAGATTGTACTTATGTCCGTTTTGTTCTGTTTAACAGCTTGTGGTAGCCCTACTTCAGAGCAAGAAGACATTGCTGCAATAAAAAGCGTAATGGAGGTTCAGAAAAAGGCATGGTCCAGTTATGATTTGGAAACTTTTATGGGGACCTATGTCAATTCGGATTCACTTACGTTTTTCAGTGGTGGGTCTGTAACTCAGGGATGGCAAAGTACTTTGGCCAATTATATAAAGAGATATCCCACAGAGGAACATACGGGTACTTTGGATTTTACACTCCATAATATTACAAGGATAAATGAAGATGCCTATTGGGTTATGGGTGAATATCATTTAACAAGAAACATAGGAAATGCCAAAGGTACCTTTATGGTTATTTTTAAGAGAATTTATGGGGAATGGAAAATTGTAGCGGATTCATCATGTTGAGACCTACGCTATGGTTCTACTATTAAATACTAGAATTTTCTATTTGGGGAAAAGCCAGCAATATCCATAACAGGTTTTTTGTTCGATATTATTTCCGAGACCAATTGTCCTGTAACAGGTCCAAGACTCCAGCCCATCATGGCATGTCCTGTGGCAATGGTTAAATTTTTTAAGGAGGAGCATTTGCCAATGTATGGTAAGCCATCAGGAGAAACTGGGCGAAGCCCACTTTTTGCACCCGCTATTTCCATGTCGTTAATTTCGATGTCCGGATAAAATTCAGTGACTGCTTTGGCTATAGCCTCCACTCGCTGTTTTTTAATGATTTCGTTTATTCCAGAAAACTCCATTGTACCTGCAAATCGGGTATACTCCTTCATAGGAGTCACGGCTACCTTAGCTTCCATTAAAATGGCAGGAATGGTAATCCCTGTTGGGCGCGGTACGTTTATACTGTATCCCTTGCCTGCCTGTATGGGGAGTTTTAGCCTCATTTTTTTGGATAATTTCTCGCTCCAAGATCCTGCCGCCAAAACAATTTCATCGGCTGAATAATCAGACTTGTCTGTGATTACCTTGGTTATTTGATTGTTATTTATCAATAAATCCTTAACCTCTTCTTTGGTCTTGATGATTACGCCGCTTCGTCTTAGGTAATCCAGCATTTTCTCCATGAATTCTGTTGGTGTGGTATGTCCATCACACTCATAATGAATAGCCCCTCTAACATCCATGCTCACTTGGGGCTGCAATTTATCCAAAGTATTCTTATCCAAGTAACTTACTTCTAGGCCTAAAAAGGAAGCTTTTTCCGCCACTTGCATTTCATGTTCCCCTTCTGCCTCAGTTTTATATAACATTAATAAGCCCTTTCGTTCCAGCTGAAAATCCCCTAAATCCCCAGAATTTTTAATGGCTGTAAAAAGTTCCCTACTTATTAGGTTACTTTCTTTAATTAACGGAATGGCCAGTGCAACCTTTTCCTTTGTGGAAGATTTATGAAAATACCAGGACCATTTAAAAAAGTCGATATCCCATCTGGGTTGCATATAAAACGGACTGGTTGGACTAAACATCCATTTAATTCCTTTTAAAATCATTCCCGGAGAGGCCAGTGGAATAATATGGCTTGGGGTAATAAATCCAGCGTTGACAAAAGAGGCTCCGGAAGTAATATCCGACTTATCCAAAACGGTTACCTGATGCCCTTCTTTATGTAAAAAATATGCAGAGCAGAGTCCCACTATTCCTCCGCCAATGATCAAAACGTTTTTTCCCATACTAAATTACCTGAAATCCGTGTGCATAAGGATCATCATCGTCTATAATGATATTGTTGTACCCGTAGACCTGGGCCCACCCTTGTATACTTGGGATTATGGCCATCTTGCCGGACAACCTAGTTTCTTCTTCCACCTGTCCTATAAATTGAGATCCAATAAAACTTTCGTGAATAAAATCTACTCCTACCCCTAATTTGCCCTTGGCGTGCCATTGCGCCATTCGCGCTGAAGTACCTGTGCCGCAGGGTGATCTATCTATAGCCTTGTCCCCATAGAAAACGGCATTTCTTGCTGTGGCCTCTGGGGATATAGTACTGCCTGTCCAAAGGATGTGGCTAACGCCGTTGATAGTAGTATCCTCTGGATGGATAAAGTAATCAGGGTATTTTAGATTGATCCTTTCTCTAATTTCTTGACTGTATTGTATCAATTTACTCGCGGAATATTCCTGAATGCCCTTGAAATTTTTTTGGGGATCAAAGATTGCATAATAGTTGCCCCCATAGGAAACATCGAAAATTAGTTCCCCTAGATCCGTACAATTTATGGTGAGTTCTGAGGCAGCCAAATAGGATTTGACATTAGTCAATTTTACCCAATCCACTTTTTTTCCAGTCTGCTGGTATTGGATCTTCACCAAACCCGCAGGGGTTTCCATACGGATCTTGCCCGGTACCTTAGGGGAGAGTAAACCCTCCTCAATCCCAATGGTTATGGCGCCGATCGTTCCATGTCCGCACATGGGAAGACAACCACTTGTTTCTATAAAAAGGATGCCAAAATCGTTTTCAGGGTCGGAAGGCGGGTAAAAAATACTGCCGCTCATCATATCATGTCCGCGCGGTTCAAACATTAATCCTTTCCGAATCCAATCGAACTCTTTTAGGAAATGTTGGCGCTTTTCGCTCATGTTATTGCCTAATAAATTAGGCCCTCCCCCGGCAACCACCCTAACGGGATTACCGCAAGTATGGGCATCCACGCAAAAAAAGGTCTTTCTGGCCATTAATCTATATCTTCTGTTTGCTATGCTCTCCGTTTACGAGACGCATTATTTTTAAAGGATTAATATCTTTCAAGGCCTCAGGCAATAATTCTTGTGGCCAACTTTGAAAAGAGACTGGCCGTACCCATCGTCTTATGGCTGAGGTTCCCACAGAGGTAAATCTACTATCGGTTGTGGAAGGGAAAGGACCTCCATGCATCATGGACGGACAAACTTCTACTCCTGTAGGTACTCCATTAAAAATTATACGCCCTACCCTATTCACCAAGGCACTAACTACCTCTCCGTAAGTTTTTATTTCGGTTTCTGTTCCTAAAATAGTTCCTGTCAATTGCCCTTCCAATTCTTGGGTCACAGTTGCCAACTCTTTTTTATCCTTGCATTGTACTACGATTGAAAATGGTCCAAAAACCTCTCTATGTAAAACGGGGTTGGCTAAAAAATCTTCTGCGGATACGGTTAATACCTTCTGTTGTGCAAAATTAGGAGCTACATTGCCATTATACGAAGCTACTTCTGCAGTCTTTGGTTGAGAAGACAATTCTTTTTTCCCTTTTTCGTAACCTTCATGTATGTTGGGATGTAACATACAAGTAGGTTCCAGTTTTTCTATTTCAGAACCTAAAGCTGTTACAAAATTATCCATGGATGGTCCTTTTATGCCTAGAATAAGCCCTGGGTTGGTGCAAAATTGCCCCGCTCCCAACACAATGGACCCTGCGTATTGGGCCGCCCATTCGGACCCTTTTTGTTCCAAGGCAGATGGTAGCACTATTACAGGATTAATACTGCCCATCTCGGCAAAAACTGGAATTGGCTCTTTTCTTTGGGTAGCCAATCTATAGAGGGCCATTCCCCCATTGGTACTTCCCGTGAAACCAACGCCTTTTACCTTGGGATGCATGGTTAGTAGTTGTCCTACCTCCAAATCACTACTGTTTAGGTTGGAAAAAACGCCATCGGGCATTCCTGTCTTTTTAGCCGCTTCTGCAATAGCAGAGGCTACCAATTCTCCTGTTCCGGCATGCATTGGGTGACTTTTTACAATAACGGGACATCCTGCAGCAAGAGCGCTAGCTGTGTCTCCCCCAGCGGTAGAAAACGCTAATGGGAAATTGCTGGCACCAAATACGGCAATGGGCCCAATAGGAAGTAACA
>Ga0209702_10010269_pt1 | contig 10093 bp, 10 predicted proteins | sample FRY01_FD_187210 | JGI IMG/M metagenome (GOLD analysis project Ga0209702, IMG submission 187210) | Freshwater microbial communities from Lake Fryxell liftoff mats and glacier meltwater in Antarctica - FRY-01 (SPAdes) (version 2) | ecosystem: Environmental > Aquatic > Freshwater > Ice > Glacier...
CCGAAGGAGAAGCGGAAATTGTTGGTCGCGCCCCTCGCGGGGCGCGCGGATTGAAACGTCGATTGTGGGGTGAGTTTTTCGCCGGGGTCATGTCGCGCCCCTCGCGGGGCGCGCGGATTGAAACCCCATCAGCGCGTTTCTGTAACGCCTTCTTTGAGTCGCGCCCCTCGCGGGGCGCGCGGATTGAAACAGCCATTTTGTGACGCGGTTGCTCCGAAAAGACGTCGCGCCCCTCGCGGGGCGCGCGGATTGAAACCCTTCCGGCTTGGTGCTGGTGCAACGCAGCGCGAGTCGCGCCCCTCGCGGGGCGCGCGGATTGAAACCACTTGCTGCCCGCCTTTTCCGACCAGCCTTCTGGTCGCGCCCCTCGCGGGGCGCGCGGATTGAAACAACCAGCGCAACTTTCTGGATGCGCTGAATAAAGTCGCGCCCCTCGCGGGGCGCGCGGATTGAAACGTAATAATGCAGGAGTATCGAACGAAGATAAAGTGTCGCGCCCCTCGCGGGGCGCGCGGATTGAAACCCTCGGTCACTTCGCTTGGTCTCGAAACAACCACGTCGCGCCCCTCGCGGGGCGCGCGGATTGAAACTCGCGCCGTTGCGACTGATTCCAGTAGGCAACCCGTCGCGCCCCTCGCGGGGCGCGCGGATTGAAACTACTTCAAGAGGGTCTCTTCGAGCGTGATGCCTGGTCGCGCCCCTCGCGGGGCGCGCGGATTGAAACCCCGTCACAGGTCGCTTTGACTTTCGCCGCTGAGTCGCGCCCCTCGCGGGGCGCGCGGATTGAAACGCCACCGCTGGGGCAATAGTGGTCGACGTGGCGGGTCGCGCCCCTCGCGGGGCGCGCGGATTGAAACTGCGGCCAAGGTCTCGGCGGTTTTAGCAGAGGGGGTCGCGCCCCTCGCGGGGCGCGCGGATTGAAACTTGCTGTCTTGTGCCGCCGGCGTTGGCCACATCTGTCGCGCCCCTCGCGGGGCGCGCGGATTGAAACTTGCGCTCAGTGATGATTCCCCATCAGCGCGTTTGTCGCGCCCCTCGCGGGGCGCGCGGATTGAAACTTCGATGGCTTGCATGGGAGGTTGAGGGAACTTGGTCGCGCCCCTCGCGGGGCGCGCGGATTGAAACAGAATATCGACATCATCCATGGTCGGCCAGGCTTGTCGCGCCCCTCGCGGGGCGCGCGGATTGAAACCTGGAATCATCGGACTGGCACTCGACGGTGTGCTGTCGCGCCCCTCGCGGGGCGCGCGGATTGAAACTGCAGATCCGTCATACCGGCCTTGTCGGTGGCGTCGCGCCCCTCGCGGGGCGCGCGGATTGAAACCAGCCACGCCGGAAAGGTTCGTGTTCGCCTGGGGGTCGCGCCCCTCGCGGGGCGCGCGGATTGAAACACATTCGAGATATGCGCGAAGGCGATATGGTGGCGTCGCGCCCCTCGCGGGGCGCGCGGATTGAAACATGGCGCACGGAATTATAGTGCCCCATATTGTGGTCGCGCCCCTCGCGGGGCGCGCGGATTGAAACCCCGGCAATTTGACTTCCCAGTGGACGCTCAGGCGTCGCGCCCCTCGCGGGGCGCGCGGATTGAAACTAGCACCTAACGATCTGCACAATGGCCTGATTCTGTCGCGCCCCTCGCGGGGCGCGCGGATTGAAACACTCCGCTTAAATTCAAAATGACGGGCGAGGGCAGTCGCGCCCCTCGCGGGGCGCGCGGATTGAAACTCGTCATTCAGGATTGAGTTTGGCGCATTGACTCGTCGCGCCCCTCGCGGGGCGCGCGGATTGAAACTTGCAGTAGGCGAGTGTCTTCCAGGAACGCGGTCGTCGCGCCCCTCGCGGGGCGCGCGGATTGAAACCGGTTGTCGTCACCGATAAGAAAAATCCGTTCGGTCGCGCCCCTCGCGGGGCGCGCGGATTGAAACTCCCTCACGTTTGGCTGTCGTGCCTTCCAAAACGGTCGCGCCCCTCGCGGGGCGCGCGGATTGAAACGCTCCTGCGGCCTCGGCCTGCTCCAGTAGGCCGGTCGCGCCCCTCGCGGGGCGCGCGGATTGAAACGCTCCATTCCCGCCCCGCAGACCACGCGCCATAGGTCGCGCCCCTCGCGGGGCGCGCGGATTGAAACCCACATCGTGCGTCTTTAGAAGATCCCGACTACGGTCGCGCCCCTCGCGGGGCGCGCGGATTGAAACATTAACGGTACCAGGGACAAGATAGTAGGACCCGTCGCGCCCCTCGCGGGGCGCGCGGATTGAAACTTCAACCGTAATTTTGGAAAAGCTCTTGCCGTCGGTCGCGCCCCTCGCGGGGCGCGCGGATTGAAACTTTCCATGGTGGCCTAGCTTATCTGGGTGTTGAAGTCGCGCCCCTCGCGGGGCGCGCGGATTGAAACGTGGAGAACTCACCAATGCTCACTTCTCGGGGGGTCGCGCCCCTCGCGGGGCGCGCGGATTGAAACCCCAGCATTTATGGCACACCTCCGATGCCACGCGTCGCGCCCCTCGCGGGGCGCGCGGATTGAAACGCTCTGTTACCAGTCACCTTTGGAGCCTCTATTCGTCGCGCCCCTCGCGGGGCGCGCGGATTGAAACCTCGGCGTCAACTGTCGGGGGCCGGTTAGCCTCGTCGCGCCCCTCGCGGGGCGCGCGGATTGAAACCTCGCCCTTGTAGTATTTCTCTACCGGCCAGGGGAATTCGTTCGGATCCTTCCAGCGCTTAATGACAACTTCCTCGCTGGCGAGGGATTTTCCCTAGGCCTCTTCTTTGGATTCGTCCGGCGTCGGAGGGAGGGGCTTCACGGCTTCAGCAAGGATTTCCACCTCGGCGAGAACCTTTTCCACCTCGGCGAGAATCTCGGCGGCTCCGATGAATTTGTAGTCGTCGAGAATAAAGCGGGCGGATTGGCCGGGCTCGGGTTCATAAACAAGATCGGCGATGCCTTTGTTTTTCCAACGCTTTTTGCTCACTCCACGGATCTTGTCGATGGGGATTTTTTTTCCGTTCGGAAGAATGATACTTCCATCTTCCAAGCGGGTGGTGAGGGAGAGGGACCGAAAGTAATGAGCGCCGATGATCGCCGCGACGAACAGGGCGGCCAGTCCGAGCCAGAGTTGGGTTCGGAGACTGTCCGCAGAATGGATCTTCTTGGGGGGAGATTCACGCCAGCCCCGCTCGCGGGCGAGGGCCAACCAGGCGGATTCGAGTTTGGGCGACTTTTCTCCCAAATCGTCCCGGAGGGCAAAGTAGGCCTCGGCCCGCACATTGTTTTTCGGATAGGAGATCAATCCGTCGTAGAGGAACCAGCCGCCCATCCCTGCACACATAAGGATGAGCAAAAGCATGCGTTGCTTCCATTCCTTGCTGATGATGGCCGTGAGGGAAGGTGTCATGAAATCTGCCGGACCCTACGAAAGGAATGCCCCCGAGGCAAGCCCGGGTGTCGGTGCGCCATCCGAGATCACGCTTGGGCCGGCTGGCTTTCTCTCCAGCTTTGGGAACTCGCCCGCCTTCGGAAAATCGGAAATGAGTGGCCAATCGCGCCGCAGCGGGGTAAGGGCAGGGATGCTGACTTTGTATCTCTTGCGGCACGGACAAACGTCTTTCAGCCGAGCCAACGCTTTTTGTGGGGCCGCCCTCAACCCAAGTCTAACCGACGAAGGTCACCAGATGGCAGAATCCTTCGCCAAGGCATATGCCTCCCAAAAATGGGAAGCGATTTTTACCAGCACCCTCAAACGCACTCTGGAAACAGCCGCTCCGATTTGCAGTGCCACCGCGATCACCCCGCAGCCCCGCGATGACCTCAAAGAAATCGGGTACGGCAAATGGGAAGGAAAGACGGTCGCGGAAGTGAGTAAGGAATACCACGACGATTACCTTCGCTGGACGGCTGACCCCGCTTGGTATCCGCCAACGGAAGGAGAGCCGGCTATTTCAATTGCCCATCGGTCCCTGCGCGTGGTGGAAGAGATCGAGCGGGTCTATGAGAATGGCAATGTCCTCATCGTTTCCCACAAGGCGACGATCCGGATTCTTTTGTGTTCGCTCCTTGGAATCGACGTGGGCCGTTTCCGCTATCGACTCGGCTGTCCGGTCGGTTCGGTCTCGGTGGTGGAATTTGGGGAACATGGACCTCTCCTCAAGCGCATGGCGGACACAAGCCACCTCGACGAAAGCCTGCGCAATCTCCCGGGAACTTAGGAAAAAGCGAAGCGGAAGGCGAAAATCCAGTATAGAATGGAAGCGGCGTCCGGGCCGCAAAAAAGGGGGGGTGTATCCCTGCGAGCTTTTCGCCTTTTCTCCCCCTACTCCTTCAGCCGAATAGTGATTTGACCGGGCTCGATGGTGAAGGATTGGACTCCGGGAAGATGGTCAGACTGGCTGGCTCCGAGAATTTCCTCCAGGAGGTTGCGCCCTTTCAGATTGCCCAGCCATTCGTTGGGGAGGGAAATGCCCCAAATGGTCAAATCGTCGATGACGAAGGAGGGGCGTCCAGAGGGTTCGGTGATGAGGAAGCGAGCCCGGGCCTTAAATCGACGACCGCCGAGAAGCGGAAGGTCTGGATCGAGGTCCGTCTCGAATCGGGCCAGCAAGACGCCGGCGCCGAACTCAAAACTGAGTGACCGGCCCAAGTCGGTGTTGAGGTTGAGGAGACCGTTGATTTCGCGGTCGGTCAGGAGGATTTCTTTTTTTCCGGGTTGGTAGCTGGGCTCGGGAAAACCGGATGCCGTCGCCGCCGGAATCGGAGTTGTGGGTTCGACCCCTTGAATGACGGCGAGCTTCGCTTCGACCGTAGAAATTTCTCCGGGACTGAGAACGACGGGCTGGATCGGTCGGGTGAACCACCACCAAAGCCCGCCAATGATGAGAACCCCCAAAACAAGACCGATGAAGATTCCCAGCCAGGGCACTTTGCACCGGGGAGCGGGAAGAGGGGCGTCGCTCATGATGCCGACAAGATAGCGGAGGGAAAAAATCCTTAAAGGGGAAATAGTTTGATGGCAGCGGAGTGAAGTGTGAAAACTGCCGACGCATGCGATCATCCTCCGAGGATGACTCGGTGGTCAGCTTTCGAAACAGAACCCATTTTGTCCCATCTATGAGAATTCTATTGATCCTCTTTTTGCTCATGACGCCAGCTCTGGCGTCTGCGCCATCTGGCGCCGAGCTGGCGTATCCGCCAACTTTGGAGAGCTATCAAGACGCGGGCGAAACCAACCTCTGGGCGATCCTGAAAGGCCGGGTGGTCAAAGATCCTCTCAATCTGGTCGCGACGGTGATCTTCATCCTCGCCATTTGTCATACCTTTCTTGCTTCGAAGTTCATGGCGATCTCGCACAACTATGGCGACCGCCTCAAGGTCCTCGAGAGCGAAGACGAACCCGGCACAGCCCGCGAGCGAGATCGTCTTCGTTTTCGGTCCACCTTGTTTCACTTTTTAGGAGAAGTGGAGGCTGTCTTTGGCATTTGGGCGATCCCGCTCGCGATTGCCATCACCATATTCCACGGCTGGGATGCCATGGTCGGATACTTCAACGGGGTCAATTACACCGAGCCGATTTTTGTCTTTGTCGTCATGGCCATCGCTGGGTCCAAACCGGTCCTGCGCTTTGCGGAAAATTGCCTCGCTTTGGTGGCAGCCCTCGGCCGCAGTACGCCCGCCGCGTGGTGGTTGTCGATCCTGACCGTCGGCCCGTTGTTGGGTTCCTTCATCACCGAGCCGGCCGCGATGACGATTTGTGCGCTCTTGCTCCTGGAACGGTTTTACAAACTCAAGCCCTCGATGAAGCTGCGCTACGCCACTCTGGGGTTGTTGTTCGTGAACATCTCCGTGGGCGGCACCCTGAGCCACTTTGCCGCCCCGCCCGTCGTCATGGTGGCGGCCGCCTGGAAATGGGATATGTCGTTCATGTTTTTTAATTTCGGATGGAAAGCCGTCGTCGGCATTCTTTTTGCCAACATCTTGTTTTTCGCCGTTTTCAGCCGGGAACTTCTCGGCCTCAAACCGCGGGAGGAAGGCAAAAGCGAACCAGCCCGGATTCCTTTCTACATCACGGTGGTGCATTTGCTCACCATTGGCTGGACGGTGCTCAATGCCCATTCCCCGGCCCTGGTCATCTTCGGACTCTTGTTTTTTCTCGCCTTTGTCGTCGCCACCGACCGGCACCAATACACCATCGCTTTGCGGGCTCCGATGTTGGTGGGATTCTTTCTCGCTGCGCTTGTCATTCACGGGGGCTGTCAGAAATGGTGGATTGCCCCGGTTCTCTCCGGACTGGGCGAATATCAATTGATGTTTGGAGCGATGGCGCTCACCGCGGTCAATGACAACGCCGCCATCACCTACTTGGCCACCCTGGTTCCGGGATTTACCGATTCCCTGAAGTTTGCCGTCGTGGCCGGAGCGGTCGCCGGCGGGGGACTCACCGTCATCGCCAATGCGCCCAACCCGGCCGGGCAGTCGATCCTTTCCTCCCAGTTTGGGGAAAATGGCATCAAGCCGCTCGGGTTGTTTCTCGCCGCGCTGGTCCCCACTGCCATCATGGCGGCCGCATTCATGTTGTTGGGGTAAGGCCCATGGAGTGTGAATCTCCTTTGCAGTTATGGTTCTGAGAGTTTTCTTGTTTTTGTTTCTGTTGGGGTCGCCGCTCTTGGCGGCGCCCCATTCTGAGAACGCGCCACTTTTCCCGAAATCGCTGGAGAGCTATCACGATGACGGTGAGACCTCATTGTGGGCCACGCTCAAAGGCCGGGTAGTGGCGGATCCGCTCAACCTCGTGGCCACGGTGATTTTCTTTCTCGCCATCTGCCACACCTTTCTCGCCGCGAAGTTTCTCGCGCTTTCCCATTATTTTCAAAACCAATTTAACAAATTGGAACGGGACGGAAATCGCCACACGATGCGACAACGGGACGGACTGCGTCTCCGGTCAACGATTTTTCATTTCCTTGGCGAGGTGGAGGCAATTTTTGGGATTTGGGCGATTCCGTTGGCTGCTGCGATCATCCTGTTTCATGGCTGGGCCGCCATGGTCGGATACTTCGACGGGGTCCACTATTCCGAGCCGATCTTCGTCTTCGTCGTCATGGCCATTGCCAGCTCGAAACCGGTTCTGAGCTTTGCGGAAAATTGCCTCTCGGTCGTCGCAGCCATCGGCCGCAGCACGCCGGCGGCCTGGTGGCTGTCGATCCTCACGGTGGGACCGCTCCTCGGTTCGTTCATCACCGAACCCGCAGCGATGACGATCTGCGCGATGTTGCTTCTGGAGCGGTTTTACAAATTGAAGCCGTCGATGAAACTGCGCTACGCCACCCTGGGTCTGTTATTCGTCAATATCTCGGTGGGGGGAACTCTCAGTCACTTCGCCGCGCCTCCGGTGGTGATGGTGGCAAGCACGTGGGGTTGGGATTTGCCCTTCATGTTTATGAACTTCGGCTGGAAAGTGATCCTCGGCATCTCCTTTTCCAATCTCTTGTTTTTCACCGTCTTTCGCCGGGAATTGCTGGGACTGTCCGCCCGCAAAGAGTCGGATGACGAAAAGCCGCACACACCGCTTTACATCACCGTGGTGCATTTGCTCGCGATTGCCTGGACAGTGTTCAATGCCCATTCCCCCGCCTTGGTCATTTTCGGACTCTTGTTTTTCCTCGCCTTTGTCGTGGCGACCGGCCGGCACCAATACACGATCGCGCTGCGGGGCCCCATGTTGGTGGGATTCTTTCTCGCCGCTCTGGTCATCCATGGAGGTTGGCAGAAGTGGTGGATTGCGCCGGTTCTCTCCGGTCTGGGCGAATGGCCTTTGATGCTGGGGGCCACCGCTCTGACGGCCGTCAATGACAACGCCGCCATCACCTACCTGGCCACCTTGGTCCCCGGGCTGACCGAGCAATTGAAGTTTGCCGTCGTGGCGGGCGCAGTCACCGGCGGAGGATTGACCGTCATCGCGAATGCGCCCAATCCCGCTGGACAATCAATTTTGTCGGCCCAGTTCGGCGAGAATGGCATCAAGCCGCTTTCGCTTTTTCTGGCGGCAATCGTTCCGACGATTATCATGGCAGCCGCTCTCATGTTACTTGGATAATTACGATGGTTGTCGCAGACTCAGTTGAATCGGGAAATTCGGTCCGGGTGACTTGGCGGGGTTGGTTGATCTGGATCTCGGCGGCGCTTTTTTATCTGTACGAGTTTTTTATCCGGGTGGCTCCGGCGGGAATGGCATCCGAGTTGCAGGAGAGTTTCCATCTCAGCGCGGCCGGGTTGGGCGCCATGATGGGCGTGTATTATTTCATCTATTCGCCGATGCAATTGCTGGCGGGACCCCTGTTGGATCGATTCGGACCGCGGCAAATTCTCGCACCTGCGGTGGTCATTTGCACGGTGGGTTGTTTATTGCAGGCCATGGGCGGCTCGTCCTTCTTTCTGGGCGCGGCGCGATTTTGTCAGGGATTCGGATCCGCCTTTGCGTTTGTCGGAGCCATGTATCTGGCGGCGGAATGGTTTCCCCGCTCCATGCTGGCTATGCTCTCGGGACTGACGACCTCCCTCGGGATGGCTGGCGCCATCATCGGCGAGACCGGGATCGCCGCCGTGGTCGAACACCTGGGCTGGCGCACCGCACTTTATGCCGCCGCCGGGTTGGGAGTCTTTGTCGCCGGGTTGATTTGGATTTTTGTGCCGCGGGAATCCGCAGCCCAGCGGGCCCGGGTGCAGGCAGTGGAGCTCGAGCGGGGACCCGGAATTTTCAAGGCGCTCCACTTGGTTTACTCCAACCCCCAAAGTTGGTTGGCCGGGCTAGCGGGCGCCGCTTTGTACATGCCGCTCTCGGTCCTCGGGGCTCTCTGGGGGGCAGAATATGTATCTGCCGTGGGCGGAATCGACAAGGTGTCCGCCTCGGGAGCCTTGTCGATGTTGTACGTGGGATGGCTGATCGGAGGACCCCTCGTCGGCTGGTATTCGGACCGGATCGGAAAACGCCGCAACTTTCTTCTCGGAGCGGGGGTGCTCACGTTTTTGGTTTCCTTGGTCGTGGTGCTGGTTCCGCGGCTTCCGCTCTCGGGGTATTATGTTCTCATGCTGGCTTTGGGGTTCGCTTCTTGTTCGCAGGTGGTCTGTTTCGTCGCCGCGGTCGAGCACAACCGCCCCGCCGTGGCCGGGACCGCCATTGCGGCCACCAACATGATGATCATGTTGGTCGGCGGGGTTGGGGAATGGCTTTTTGGAGTGCTTCTGGATCACTTTGGCGGCGGCTCGGACTCGATCTCGGCCTACCGCAAAGCCATCATCTTTCTGCCCGTCGTGGCGGCCCTCGGAACCGTGGCGGCCTTTTTCCTTCGCGAGGGATTCCCGAAACGGAAAATCCCTCCCGGCCCGGAGCCGATGGGATAAACTTGGAGCAGCTTGAACACCTCTGGGGTGCTCCCCACGGTTTGAGCAAAACGGAGACCGTCATGGGAGCCTCTGCTTCAATCGCATAAATTCTGGTTAAACATCTGGGCATTCCAACGCTCTGTCGATGGCCGGTCTGGTTAATCCGAAACTTTTCCGCGCATTTTCTTGGTTTCGCCGCGTCTCCGCTTGCCTTCCACGAGTTTGCGCTTGGTGCTGCGCGAGCGCTTGGCTTTCTGTCGCCGGGCCTTGGAGAGATCGGCAAGGCGGGCCTGGCGTTTTTCGGCCTTGAGGCGCTCGAATTCGTCGAGCATTCGGATGAGGGCGAGTTGCCGATTGGTGCTTTGAGAGCGTGAATCGCTCACCACGATGCGGAGACCGGTTGGGCGGTGAACCATTTCCACGGCTGTACTGACCTTATTGACGTGCTGGCCGCCCGGACCCGAGGAGCGCGTGAAGGTCTCGACGAGATCTGCCGCCCGAATGCCGAGTTGAGCCATGCGTTTCGCAGACATAAGACTCATCTTCTGGGCATTTTCGCGGTTTCACAAGCCCGAGTATTTTCAGGGAACTAGGAACTAGGGGTCAGTGTGCAAATATTGACAAAATGTAAAGGAACTGAATTGCTGGAAGGATGGCTCGGAGTGTGCGAATCGAATACGGCGGGGCGTTTTATCACGTCATGGCGCGGGGGAACCGGCGCGAGGC
>Ga0209702_10010270_pt1 | contig 10092 bp, 9 predicted proteins | sample FRY01_FD_187210 | JGI IMG/M metagenome (GOLD analysis project Ga0209702, IMG submission 187210) | Freshwater microbial communities from Lake Fryxell liftoff mats and glacier meltwater in Antarctica - FRY-01 (SPAdes) (version 2) | ecosystem: Environmental > Aquatic > Freshwater > Ice > Glacier...
AAGCCATGCGCGCGTTGTTGTTATCGGAGGGGGCGTTGTCGGCTGCTCGGTTCTGTATCACCTCACCAAATTGGGCTGGTCCGATGTGATGTTGATTGAGCGGTCGGAGTTGACATCAGGTTCCACCTGGCACGCGGCGGGAGGGTTCCACACGCTGAACGGCGACACCAATATGGCGGCGCTCCAAGGCTATACCATTCGGCTTTACAAGGAGTTGGAGGCGATCACCGGCATGTCATGCGGGTTGCATCATGTGGGCGGGATTACGCTGGCCGACAATGTGGAGCGGTTTGAGCAGTTGAAGGCGGAGCGGGCCAAGCACCGCTATATGGGGCTGGATACCGAGATTTTGGGGCCGCAGGAGATAGCATCGCTGACCGATGGGATGGTCAATCTGGAGGGGATTATCGGCGCGTTGTATGATCCTTTGGACGGGCATCTGGACCCGTCGGGAACAACCCATGCCTATGCCAAGGCCGCCAGAATGGGCGGGGCGGAGATTGTGCTGCACAACCGCGTGTTGACCACGACCCCGACGAAAGACGGCTGGGAGGTGGTGACCGAAAAAGGCACGGTGACATGTGAGCATCTGGTGAATGCCGCAGGGCTGTGGGCGCGCGAAGTAGGGGCGATGGCGGGGGTATATTTGCCTTTGCTGCCCATGGCGCATCAATATCTGGTTACGGATGATATTCCCGAGATTATAGACATCCTGAAATCGGGGCGCGAGTTTCCGCATGTGATGGATCCGGGCGGCGAGAGCTATTTGCGCCAGGAAGGGCGGGGCCTTTGCATCGGGTTTTATGAAAAACCCTGTGAACCTTGGTCGATTGATGGAACACCCTGGGGCTTTGGCCATGAACTCCTCAACGAGTCTTTTGACAAGATCGAGGATTCGGTGAATTTCGCCTACCGCCGCTTTCCGGTCCTTGAACGCTCCGGCGTCAAGCGGGTGATCCATGGGCCCTTCACCTTTGCCCCCGATGGCAACCCGCTGATAGGCCCGGTGCCGGGCTTGCGCAACTATTGGTCGGCCTGTGCAGTCATGGCGGGGTTTTCCCAAGGTGGCGGCATGGGATTGGCGCTGGCGCAATGGATGATTGAGGGCGAGGTGGAGCGCGATCCGCGCGGCTTTGACGTGGCGCGCTTTGGCAATTGGACCACGCCGGGCTATACGGTGCCCAAGGTGATCGAAAACTACCAGATGCGGTTTTCCGTGGGCTACCCAAATGAGGAACGCCCCGCCGCCCGCCCTTTCCGCACCACGCCGATGTATGATGTGTTCGACGGCATGGGGGCAGTCTGGGGCCAGCAATACGGCTTGGAAGTGGTCAACTACTTCGCGCTGCCGGGAGAGCCCCGCTATGAGGCGCCGAGTTTCAAACGCTCCAGCGCATGGGAAGCGACACGCCAAGAGGTGATGGCCGTGCGGGAAGCCGTGGGCATCAACGAGGTGCAGAACTTCGGCAAATACAGGGTCACAGGTCTGCGTGCGCGGGCTTGGTTGGACCGGATCATGGCAGGGCTGATCCCCAAGCCGGGGCGGCTGAGCCTGACGCCGATGCTGGCGGAAAGCGGCAAGATTATTGGTGATTTCACCGTATCCTGCCTGTCAGAGACCGAGTTTCAACTGACCGCAAGCTATGGTGCGCAGAGTTGGCACGGGCGCTGGTTTGAACAGCATGCCGAAGATGGTGTGACCGTCGAAAACATCTCCGACGCGCGCTCCGGCTTTCAAATCGCAGGCCCCAATGCGCGTGAACTTCTCTCTCGCGTCACCCGCGCAGATGTCTCAGGCAAAGCGTTCAAATTCATGGATGTCAAACGCATAACCGTGGGCATGGCCGATTGCATCGTCCAGCGCGTCAGCTACACCGCTGATCTGGGTTATGAAATCTATTGCGACCACATGTCGATGCGCCACCTCTGGACCGTGCTGAACGATGCCGGGGCCGACCTTGGCCTGCGCCCATTCGGGATGCGCGCGATGATGAGCCTGCGGCTGGACAAGTTCTTCGGCTCCTGGGGCCGCGAATTCAGCCCCGACTACACACCTTGCGAGACAGGGCTGGACCGCTTTATTCGTTGGAACAAGGATTCTGATTGGATCGGGAAAGCCCCGGCCATGGCCGAAAAAGCAGCCGGGGCCAAGCGCTCGCTTTGTGCTTTCATCGTGGACGCGAACGAGGTCGACGTGGTGGCATGGGAACCAGTCTGGATTGACGGCACTGTCCAAGGATTTTGCACAAGTGGCGGCTATTCGCATTACACGAAGCAATCAGTCGCCATGGCCCTGATCCCGGCAGCACTGGCCCGCGAAGGGCTGGAGGTGGAGATTGAGATTCTGGGCGAGCGCCGCGCGGCCAAGCTGGTGACAACACCGCTATTTGATGCCGATGGCGCGCGGATGCGGGGGTAGTTCAGCACCACCGACGCAAGGGGGCGCTGCCCCCTGGCCCCCGAGGTATTTAGACCAAGATGAAACAAAAGTCCGCCTCCGGGTTCATCTTGGCTTAAATACCTCCTTCTCTTGGCCTTTAAGTATAATCCGCCCGGGTCAGGGAATATTTCGCCATTTTCTCATTCAAGGTGCGGCGCGGCAGGCACAGCTCCTCCATCACCGCGACGATGGACCCCTTGTGGCGGCGCATCGTGTTGTCGATCAGCATCCTTTCAAACGCTTCGACGTAATCCTTCAGGGGTTTGCCTTCGGTGGTAAGCGTCGGGCCCGCCGCCTCATTATCGGCCATCAACAGCGACGCGATAGAACCGGAACCACGGCGGTTTTGCAGCACAGCGCGCTCCGCGATATTGACCAATTGGCGCACATTGCCGGGCCACGGGGCTTGCAACAGTTGGGCGGCTTCCTGGGCGGCCACTTGCGGGGCATCGCAACCATACTCCTCGGCAAATTGTTCGGACAGGCGGGTGAACAGGGTCAAGATATCCTCTCCCCGCGCGCGCAGGGGCGGGCAAAGGATGGTCAGCGCGCCCAAGCGGTAGAATAGGTCAGGGCGCAAGATATCTTCCAGCGTTTTATCCGGCGCATGTTCGTTCACAATGGCTATAAGCCGGGTTTCGGGCGGGCTGCCCTGTTCGTTGATCATGGTCAGCAGGCGCGATTGCAGCCCGTGGCTCAGGCTTTCGATATCCTCAAGGCACAAGGTGCCGCCGCGCGCCTCCTCCACCAAAGGGATGCCGCCCTCCTCCATCGGGCCAAAAAGCTTGGCGGCAAGTTGGTCCCCGGACCAGGCCGCACAGGAGATGGTTACGAATTTCTTGGATGCCCGCGGCCCCACAGCATGCAGCGCATGGGCAACCAGCGTTTTGCCGGTGCCGGTTTCACCGTCGATCAACACATGGCCGTCGGCTTGGCCCAAATCCAGAATGTCCTCGCGCAGCCGGTCCATTTCCGCCGAGGTGCCGATCAGCTTCTTCATCAGCATCGACCCATCCGACAATTCACGACGCAGCGCGCGACTGTCCAGTGTCATGCGGCGGTTTTGCGTGGCCCTCTTGGTGAGTTCGGTCATCCGGTCCGGATTAAACGGCTTTTCCAGAAAATCAAACGCACCAACCCGCATCGCCTCCACCGCCATCGGCACATCGCCGTGGCCGGTGATCATGATCACCGGCAAACCACTATCAAGGCTCATCAGGCGTTTCAAAAACGCCATGCCGTCCATGCCCGGCATCTTGATATCCGACACCACGACCCCCGCATAATCCGCACCGATCTTTTTCAGCGCTTCCTCTGCCGAAGCGTAAGTTTCGGTTTCAAACCCCGATAGGGCCAGCCACTGGCTGATCGACTGCCGCATGTCGGCTTCATCGTCGACAATCGCGACCTTCATTGCACGCGCCATATTCTACTCCGCTGCTGCCAGTTCAGTGCCCAATATCGGAAGCTGCACCTCGAATACAGCCCCCCCCTCGTCACCATTGCGTGCGGTCAAGCGCCCGCCCAGATCGGTGACAATGCCGCTTGATATCGCAAGACCAAGCCCAACCCCCTCGCCGGGTTTCTTTGTCGTGTAGAACGGCTCGAACATACTCTCCAGTTTGTCGATGCCGTGACCGTTGTCGCGCACCGTCAGATGGACCGAGTGATCGACCACAATCGCCAGATCGATCCGCGGGTCGGCCCGGTCCTTGGTCGCGTCCAGCGCATTGCGAAGCAGGTTGATGATCACCTGTTCCAGCCGCAAACGGTCGGCCATTATCATCACGGGCGTACGCGGCAAGTTGCGGGTGATCTGGACCACGCGGATTTTCAGCTGCGGCTCCATCATCGACAGGGCCGATGACAGGCAGGCGCGCACATCCACAGGTTCGAACGCCTCGCCACCTTTGCGGGCATAGGATTTTAGCTGGCGGGTGATCGCGCTCATGCGTTCAATCAAATCGTCGATGCGCTGGAACGACGACAGCGCCTCCTCCGGCCTGTGGCGCGTCAAGAGCAACCGCGCGCCGGCCAGATAGGTTTTCATCGCGGCCAAAGGCTGGTTCAGCTCATGGCTGACAGCGGCCGACATTTCGCCCAAGGCGGCCAGTTTGGACGATTGCGCCAGCGTTAATTCCGCTACGGCAAGGTCTTTTTGCACCTTCTCGCGCTGTGCAATCTCGCGCTTCAACCGCGCGTTCAGCAGCCGCAACTCAGCACTTTCGCGCTGGAAATTGGCACTTTGTGACCAGGCGCGGCGGGACAGCAGATAGAAAGTCATCGCAAGCAGGATCGCAAAGCCCATGATTTCGAGGGCCAAAACCCCGTTTACCCGTTCGCGCACCGAATCGTAGGCGGTAAAGGTCTGGATGCGCCAACCGCGAAACGGCACCCGTGCTTCGGTTTTCATCACCGCCGCACCGCGCAGATAGGCATCGGGGCGGTTTTGCGCCCAATCGGTCGTGGCCCGCAGCGCGCGCTCAATGGCGGAAGGCGCATCCTGTACCGTCAGCGCTTCGGCCAAGGGCAGCCCGCGCCAGCGCGGTTCTGTCGCCAAAATCACGCGGCCTTCGCTGTCTGTCACCAGAACCGCATCGGTAAGCCCGGCCCAGGCGCGTTCATATTTCATCAGGTCCACCGCGACCACAATCACCCCGACCATCCGGTTATCGGCCAAAACCGCGCGGGAATAGGTGAAATCATTGCCGCCCGTCTGGCGCGGCTGGGCGGAAAATACCGTATCCTTGGTACGCTGCGCATCAACGAAATAGGCGCTGGAACGGTGGAGCGAGCCGAGCAGATTGCGGTTCGTGGCCCCCACCGCCCGCCCGTCGCGGTCCAACAGCAAGATCGAGGCCGCGCCAATTTCCGCCTGAAATGAGATCAACCGCGCAGAGGTGCTGGAAAACTGCCCCTCATTCAATGCGCGGATCAATTCGGGGTCGCGCGCCAGCAGCAAAGGCACCACCGAATTGCGCTGCAACTCCGAAATCAGGTTGCCGGTGTACAGCGCCAAACGCACTTCGGCCCGGTTGCGTGTGGCATCGGTAAAGCGCTCTGTCAGCCAGGTGTTCGTGACCAGAACAACGGCAACCGCCGCCGCAAACAGCCCCGCCACCAACCCGCGCATCGCCCAGGACAGGCGGCGCGATTGGGGCAAACCCTGTGCAGCAAGCGCAGGGGAGGCCGTGGTCGGAAGGTCGGGTTCAACGGACATGCGAGGGAGTTTACGATGGCCGCGTCACGACCTCAAGCGCGGCTGCATCACGCAAGCGCCAAAGCGCCGGTGAGCGAACGAAAAAGCCCCGCACCATCGGTTCCGCCAAGGGCTGCGTCGCTGGCGCGTTCGGGATGGGGCATCATGCCGAGCACGCGGCGATTGTTGGATAAAATACCCGCAATGGCTTGCATGGAGCCGTTGGGGTTTTGGGAATAGGTGAAGGCGATAAGGTCCTCACCCGCCAACCGGGCCAGGGTTTCGGGATCGGCGGTGTAGTTTCCATCATGATGGGCAACCGGGATAGTGACGCGCTGGCCCGGCGTGTAGGCGTTGGTAAAGGCGCTTTGGTTGCTGGCCACTTGCAATTCCACGGGTTTGCAGATGAATTTCAGCCCCGCGTTGCGCATCAAGGCGCCGGGCAGCAGGCCCATTTCCGTGAGCACCTGAAAGCCGTTGCAAATCCCAAGCACATAACCGCCGCGCAACGCATGGGCGCGCACCGCAGCCCCGATAGGGCTTTGTGCAGCAATCGCCCCGCAGCGCAGATAATCGCCAAAGGAAAACCCCCCCGGCACCGCGACCACATCCACGCCGTCCGGCAAGCTGGTATCCTTGTGCCAGACGCGGAGGACTTCGGCCCCCGCATTGCGAAAGGCCACGGCCAGATCGCGGTCGCAATTGGATCCGGGAAAGGTAAGGACGGCGGCTTTCATAAGGGTCCCCTGTGCGTCGATATGCGCAGCGCCGCAATACCGCAAAGCGAGGCACGGTTCCAGCCCCGGCGCGCCCCCTGCCTGCGGGTTTTTGCAATTTCATGCTTTGGACGGTTTACCGACCTGAAAATAACACATTTTCCCCGGCATACTGAAGGTCAATCGGCTAAACCCACCCCCGACCGGAGGCAATCAGAATGCAAGACCTGTCCCTGTTTCAATTCCTCTTCATCCTTGGCATTTTGGGCGGCAGCACCGTGCTGGTCATAAATGTTTTGTTCGACGTCTATATCCGCAAAGCCCCGTGGCAGGGCTGGGGCCCGTTGGACTGACTCTTGTGTCTCTGTGTTATGCGGCCCAAAACGTTACAAAACAGCAAAGAGGCGCCAGCTTTTGCGTGCAATCGCCACCGGAATGCGTAAAAACCAGCGCATTTATGGCCAGTTCTTGCAACCGCCCGCCCAAAACGCTTTCCAATTCTTGAATGCTTTGTGCGATTGCCTTAGCTTGAACCAAGCCACCTGAAATCGAAAGCCGCTATGATGTCCTTTGACGCCCCTGCCCGCAGCCTGATCCGTGAAACTGCCCCCGCTGTGCCCTGCGCGTCGGTGCCGCCCGAGGATTTGATCCGGCAGGCTGAAGCTGCCGCAAACTTCCTCAAGGCGCTGTCACATGAAGGGCGCTTGATGATCTTGTGCCACCTGACCACCGGTGAGAAATCGGTGACAGAGCTGGAGACACTGTTGGGCAGCCGACAGGCCGCGGTCAGCCAGCAATTGGCGCGTCTGCGGCTGGAAGGGCTTGTGGGCTGCCGCCGCGATGGCAAGGCGATTTACTACACCCTGTCAGATCCCCGTGCACAGCGCATGATGACGCTGATACATTCGATGTTTTGCGCCTGAGCGTTTGAACTTCGGGTAAGTGCTTAATCTTCAGGCAAAGCCAAGGCCATGCTGCCATAAGACTTGCAATGTGTCCCCCCCCCCGCCATGCTGACCGAAAGGTCAAATATTGCCGCCAAGGCAACGCTTGAAACATGGGGAATCATGCCGGTCTTTCTTGTCCGCTACGTCCATTTTGTTGAAAAATGGAACGAACGCATTGGCCGTTTGGCGATGTATCTGCTGTTTGTGCTGATGGCCGTGCTGATGTGGGGGGCGTTTGCCCGCGCCGCCTGGCACCCGCAAATTTGGACGGATGAGATGGGGCAGTTTTTGCTTGCGGGCTATTTCATGCTGGGCGGGGCTTACGCTTTGCAAATGGGGTCCGCCGTGCGGATGGATGTGTTCTATTCCGAATGGTCACCCCGCACCCGTGCCATGGTCGATGCCGTCACCATCTTTGCTTTGCTCATCTATCTTGGTGTGCTTTTGTGGGGCGGGATCGAAAGCACCGCCTACGCGCTGGAATATGGCGAGCGTAAATCAGGCCTGTGGCGACCCTATATGGCCCCGGTGAAAATCGTGATGTGTATCGGCATCACCATGATGCTGGCACAATGCACCGCGTTTTTGTTGCGCGACATTGCAAAGTTGCGGGGGCATGAGATCTGATGTCCTATGACATGATCGCGATTCTCATGTTCGGCTCCATGCTGATGATGCTGATGACGGGCCAGCGCATGTTCGGCGTGATCGGCTTTGTCGCCGTGGTATCGGCGCTGTTTTTGTGGGGCGATCGCGGCGGATATGACCTTGCCTTTGCGCAAAGCATGAAGGTGATCGGCTGGTTCCCTTTGCTGACCCTGCCGATGTTCATCTTCATGGGCTATGTCCTGTCCGAAAGCCGCCTTGCGGATGATCTTTACCGCATGTTCCATGTCTGGTTTGGCCGCGTGCCAGGCGGCCTTGCGATTGGCACCATATTGCTGATGGTGCTGATTTCGGCGATGAACGGGCTTTCCGTGGCAGGCATGGCGATCGGGGCCACCATAGCACTTCCCGAACTTCTCAAACGCAACTATGACAAGCGGATGGTCACGGGCGTCATTCAAGCGGGCGCGTCGCTTGGCATTCTTGTGCCGCCTTCCGTGGTGCTGGTGCTGTACGCGCTGATCGCCCGGCAATCGGTATCAGACCTTTGGCTTGCGGGCATTGTGCCGGGGCTGCTGATGGCCGCGATGTTTGTCGCCTATATCTGGATCCGCTGCAAACTGAACCCTTCGCTTGGGCCCCCCCCTGGACGCGGCCGAACTCGACGCGGTGCCAAAGGCCGAAAAATACCGACTGCTGCTGGCAGGCCTGCTGCCCTTCGGGATTTTCCTTGTGATGATGGTGCCGTTTGTAACTGGTTACACAAGGTTGGTCGAAAGCTCTGTGATCGGTGCTGTCGCCTCGGTTCTGGTCGCTGTCGCCAAAGGCCGCATGACACGGGCCGTGTTTGAGACAGCGACCCGCCAAACCCTTGCAATATCGTGCATGTTTTTGTGGATCATCCTTGCCGCATTGGCTTTTGGCGCCGTGTTTGACGGCTTGCGCGCCGTGGATGCAATCAAGGCGCTGTTTCTCAGCGACCTTGGCCTTGGCCGCTGGGAGGTGCTTATCCTCATGCAACTGTCCTTCATCCTCATGGGCACGTTTCTGGATGACACCGCGATGCTGGTGATCGTGGCCCCCCTCTATGTTCCCCTTGTCGCGGCGCTGGAATTTGATCTGGTCTGGTACGGTATCCTTTATACCATGACCTGCCAGATCGCCTATATGACGCCGCCTTTCGGCTATAACCTGTTTCTCATGCGCGCCATGGCCCCGCCCGAGGTGTCGCTGCGCGATATCTACCGCTCCATCGTGCCGTTTGTGGGGGTCATGGTGATAGCACTCGCCACCGTGATGATCTTCCCGCAATTGGCCCTGTGGCTACCCAACACGCTTCGACATTAACAAAGGCGGACAAACCGCCCCAACCCAGCAAGGAGAACCCAAATGACCACCAGAAGAAAGTTTCTCACCACCGGCGCGATCGCCGCAGGGGCCTCGGCTTTGGCCGCCCCCGCCCTCGCGCAAAGCCCGATCAAATGGCGGCTGCAAACCTATGCGGGGGCAGCCCTTGGTGCTGAAGTCATCAAGCCCGCGATTGACCAGTTCAACGCCATAGCCCAAGGCCAGATGGAGATTGAACTGTACTACGCCGACCAGCTTGTGCCCACGGGCGAATTGTTTCAGGCCATGCAGCGCGGCACGATTGATGCGGTTCAATCGGATGACGATTCCATGGCGTCGCCCACCGAAGTCACTGTTTTTGGTGGCTATTTCCCCTTCGCCTCACGCTATTCCCTCGATGTTCCAGTGTTGTTCAACCAATACGGGCTGGGCGAGATCTGGGATGCGGAATACGCAAAGGTCGGCGTGAAACACATCAGTGCGGGGGCATGGGATCCGTGCCATTTCTCTACCAAAGACCCGATCAATTCGCTGGAGGATTTGAAGGGCAAGCGGGTTTTCACCTTCCCCACCGCAGGCCGTTTCCTTGCGCAATTTGGCGTGGTGCCCGTGACCTTGCCATGGGAAGATATCGAAGTTGCCGTGCAAACCGGCGAACTTGACGGCATCGCATGGTCGGGCATCACGGAAGTCTACACCGTGGGCTGGTCCAACGTGACCAATTACTTTTGGCTCAATTCGCATTAGCTATGCACTCTCCAATGCAATAGAACGGAACGTGAACGCAGGAGGCGCGCATGGACCATCACCACTATCTGGCCTGGCTATCTGAGATTG
>Ga0209702_10010271_pt1 | contig 10092 bp, 5 predicted proteins | sample FRY01_FD_187210 | JGI IMG/M metagenome (GOLD analysis project Ga0209702, IMG submission 187210) | Freshwater microbial communities from Lake Fryxell liftoff mats and glacier meltwater in Antarctica - FRY-01 (SPAdes) (version 2) | ecosystem: Environmental > Aquatic > Freshwater > Ice > Glacier...
TTTGGGAACTGGGCAGGTCTCTTTTTGCGTTCTGTGTGGTATACTGGATCGGTTCTATTTGTAGGGCGAATCGTTCGCCCGCAACAGGCGAACTAACAGTTCGCCATACAAATTTGTGGAGTCTGCCCGTGTCGGAAGAACATCGTTTTGATGCCAACGAATTTGATATGGATTTCGAGATGGTAGAAGGCCGCGCCATCGATGTGGCGGAGTTCTTCGGCGAGGGGGGCAACATTGCACCGCCGAGGGAAGATCACCGCAGCGGCTACGTGGCGGTGATTGGCCGTCCCAATGTGGGCAAATCCACCTTCCTGAACCGGGTGCTGGGCCAGAAGATTGCCATCACCAGCAACAAGCCCCAGACCACCCGTGACCGGATTCTGGGCATTCTCACACTGGAAAACGCCCAACTGATCTTTCTGGACACGCCGGGCATCCACAACCCCAAGAACAAACTGGGCAAGCGGATGGTGCAGGTGGCCGAAGACACGGTTTCCAGAGATGCGGATGTTGTGCTCTGGCTGGTGGATGTGAATACGCCGCCCACGGATGAGGACCGGATGATCGGTGATCGTCTGCGCATCCTGCACAAAATCACACCCCTGCCCCTGTTGCTCTTTGGCTTCAACAAAGTGGACGAGTGGAGGAAAGGGGATGAACTTCTTCATCAGCGGGCGGCTGAATACCGGGCTGTGCTGGGCTGGCTGATGGATGAAGAGGACGACGACGGCCAGGAAGAAATACCCATCTATTTAATCAGCGCGGCCAAGGGCCAGGGCATCGACGATCTGCTCATCGATATTCGGGAATTTCTACCCGAAGGGCCGGGCTACTATCCCGCTGATCAGGTGACGAATCTCAACCTGCGCTTTCTGATCACAGAAGCTATCCGGGAACAGGCGCTGAATCTGCTCCATCAGGAAGTGCCCCACAGCATCGCAGTGGGCGTCACCGACTGGGAAGAGCGGGACGAGAATATGACGTACATCGCCGCCACGATTTATGTGGAACGCCATTCCCAGAAGGGAATTGTCCTGGGCCACAAGGGGTCGATGATCAAACAACTCGGCCAGGCGGCCCGCCCACAGATTGAGGAATTGGTGGGCACGAAAGTCTATTTGGAGTTGTGGGTGAAGGTGCTGGAAAAGTGGCGGGCCAAGGAAAATCTGCTGCATCGGATGGGATACAGCGGGTAAGAAGAGAAGAAAATAGTGAATGGTGAATAGCGAATTGAGAATTGTGAATGATCGGCGTCAGTGGCTGATGCCTGACACCGCTACCGTATGCTTTCGGTTCATTCCTCTCCTGTGCTATCATCACCCCAAGACTTGTGGGTGCAGAGAAGAAGTCCGACTTTTTCTGAAAAGTCGGACTTCTCTCACGAAATACGGACACGCAATACGCAATGAATCCGCATACAATACGCGTTCTGGAATACGACAAAATCCTCAGTCGGCTGGTGACTTTCTGCTCCTTTGAGGGCGGGATGGAACTGGCCCGTTCGCTGCTGCCCAGCGACGACCTGCGCACGGTGCAGGAGTCGATGCAGCAGACCGACGAGGCGTGGCGTCTGCTGGACCAGAAGACGGACATCCACTTCGGCGGTGTGCATGACGTGCGCCCGCTGGTCAGCCGCGCTGAACGGGGCGCGAGTCTGCTGCCGGGGGAGATGGTGGAAGTGCGCACAACACTCCTGCGCGCCCGCAGCCTGCGCCAGACCCTTACCCGTCTGGGCCGCCAGTTCCCCCGCCTGGCCGACATCGCCTTTGTCATCGAACCCTGCGACCACATAATCGCCGATATCAGCCGTTGTATCAACGACCGGGGCGAGGTGGTGGACGGGGCCAGCGCTGAATTGGGGCGTATCCGCTCCCAACTGCGGGTGGCCCAGGACAGGCTGCTCAGCACCCTCGACCGGTTGGTACAAAGCAGCGACATCAAACAGTATTTGCAGGAAGCGATTGTCACCCAACGCCAGGGCCGCTATGTGATCCCCGTGCGGGCCGAGCATAAAGGCCACATCCAGGGCATTGTGCACGACCAATCCTCCAGCGGCGCGACATTTTTTATTGAGCCGCTGAAGGTGGTGGAGCAGAACAACGCCGTGCGGGAGTTGGAGTTGGAGGAGGAGAAAGAGGTGCGGCGCATTCTGGCCGAGCTTTCCGATCTTATCGCCGACGAAGCGCCGTATATTATCCGCAACGTCAACACCCTTTCCCTGCTCGACTTCACCTTTGCCAAAGCCAAATACGCCTACGCCCTGAATGCCCACGCGCCGAAGATTCGCGCTTTTCAGGCCAAGCCGCCGCTGATTTCGATGGGGAAAGACGACGACGGCAACGAACTGGACCCCATAGCCCATCCCGGCTCTGTGCTGGACTTCCGCCAGGCCCGCCACCCTCTGCTGGACCAGGAGGCGGTCGTCCCCATCGATCTCTATTTTGGCGACGACTATTATATGCTCGTCGTCACCGGCCCCAACACCGGCGGCAAGACGGTCACACTGAAGACCGTCGGTCTGTTGACGCTGATGGCCCAGTCCGGGCTGATGATTCCGGTGGACGAGGGCAGCGAACTGGCGATTTTCGAGGGCGTCTACGCCGACATCGGCGACGAGCAGTCGATTGAGCAGAATCTCAGCACCTTCAGCAGCCATATGACGAATATCATCCGGGTGCTGGAAGAGGCCGACCCCACCAGTCTTGTGTTGCTGGACGAACTGGGCGCAGGGACCGACCCGGACGAAGGCTCGGCGTTGGCGATGGCTCTGCTCGACAATCTGCGCGACCGGGGCATTACGACGCTGGCAACGACCCACTACAGCGACCTGAAACTCTATGCCCACAACACCCCCGGCGTGCGCAACGCGTCGGTGGAGTTCGATGTGCAGAGTCTCAGCCCCACTTTTGAGTTGAGCATCGGGCTGCCGGGACGCTCCAACGCGCTGACAATTGCTCGCCGCCTGGGGTTGAACCCGGTGATTGTGGACAAGGCCGAAAGTATTGTGCGCCCGGAAGCGTTGGAAGTGGACTCCCTGCTGGACGACGTGCGCAGCACCCGCCAGGAGGCTCACCGGGTCTTGGAGCAGACGAAAGAACGGGAGCGTCACGCCCAGGCCATCGAAGCCGATCTGCGCTATCAGTTGGCAAAGATCGAAGAAGTGCGCCGGGAGGTCATCGCCGAGACCCGTCAGACGATGCAGAACGAACTGGCCGAAATCCGCCGGGAGGTCGAAAACTTCCGCCGCCAGATGGAACGGGGCGGTCTGGTTGGCGGCGAGACTGTCCACGAGCAGTTCCTGGCCGAGGCGCGGGAGATTCTTAACCAGCGGGAAGGTGAAGTGGAGGGTCGGGTGGAGCGGGACGTAGCCACGCCCCAGTCCCCTGCCGAGCGGCTGGCCGGGCCGATTGAAGTGGGGGATCGGGTCTTTGTGCCCAGCCTTCGGGCCAGCGGCGAAGTGCTGAACATCGACTTCCGGGGCGGCGAGGCCAAAGAGGCCGACGTGCAGGTGGGCAACTTCCGTCTGAAACTGCCCATGCGCCGCCTGGAACTACGCAGCAAAGCGCCCAAAGAGCAGCCCCCGCAACCCGCGGCTATCAGAATTCAGATGCGCACAAACCGCAGCGTTGACGGCAACCGGATGGAATTGGACCTGCGGGGCGAGCGGGTAGAGTCTGGCCTGAGCCAGTTGGACGACTATTTGGACAATGCCTATTTGGGCAACCTGCCTTGGGTGCGGATCATCCACGGCAAGGGAACCGGGGCCATGCGGGACGCGGTGCGTAATATCCTGCGCGATCACCCGCTTGTGAGCAAACATCGCTCCGGCGAATTGAGCGAAGGGGGCGACGGCGTGACTGTGGCCCATTTGATGACGGATAAAGAATGACGGGATGACAGGCTGACGCGATGACGAGGTGGTTCGGGATGACCGAATCTCATCTTGCCATCCTGTCATCTTGCCGTCTTGTCACAGCAAAGAGGGGCTGACTGTGATTCCATCCAAAGAGACAATCCTGTGCAGTGTGGGCGTGACGGCTTATAACGAGGAAGAGAATATCGGTTCGCTGATGCAGGCGCTGCTGGATCAGCACGTCCACGATGTGGAGATTGTCGAGATTATTGTGGTTGCCAGCGCATGCACGGATCGCACTGTGCCGATTGTGCAGGAATTCGCGGCGCTCGACCCCCGCGTCAAGCTGATCGAGCAGGCGCGGCGCGAGGGCAAGACCAGCGCGATCAATCTCTTTCTGGCCGCGGCCACCACCGACATTTGCGTGCTGGAAAGCGGCGACACCCTGCCCGACGAGTACGCGGTGGAACATTTGGTGCGGATGTTCGCCGACCCGGAGGTGGGAATGGTGGGCGCGCAGAAAGTGGCGGTCAACACGCCGGATCACATCGCCGGGCTGCTCAGCCACATCCGCCTGCGCATGGAACACACCCTCTGCCTGGAAATCCCCCGCCTGGGCGAAATGATCGCCTTCCGCAAAGTCTTCGATCACATCCCTCCCGATGTGGCGATGGACGAGGCGTTTGTCGAGGCGATTGTCGTCGAGCGGGGGATGCGGGTGCAGTACGCGCCGGATGCGATTGTCTACAACACCGGGCCGGATACTGTGACCGATTTTGTCAAACAGCGGCGGCGCAACCACGCCGGCCATCTCTATTTGAAGCATAAATATGGCTATGCGGTCAGCAGCATTCAGAACCGCCGGGTGCTGAAAATCGCCTTCAAAGAAGTCTGGGGTGTTGTCCAGTTCTTGTGGGTCTTCTTCCTTCTGGCCGTGCTGGAAAGTTGGAGCCGTCTGCTGGGCTGGTACGATTTCGCCGTCAAAGGCGACCGCCACGTCGTCTGGGATATGGCCTGGAGCCAGAAGCAGAACGTGCGGGATGTGAAGGCGCAGAACGGCGAGAAGGCAGCCAACGGGCAGGCTGTGCGCAGTACGAATGGCAAGAGTCCGGTGGATGTGGTGAGAAGTGCCTAGCCGAACCACTATCCTCAACCTCCTCAAAATCGTCGTCGGTCTGGGACTTCTCTACTTTCTCTACAGCCGTTTGGAAAACCCCGCCGCGCTCTGGCAGCAGACGCTGGCCGCGGACCGCTGGATGCTCCTGCTGGCCCTGCTCTCCCACGCGCTGGCCGTAGCGTTGAGCGCGTCCAAATGGTGGCTGCTTCTGCGTGCCCAACAGATTCCTGTTCCCCTGCCCCGTCTGCTCGCCTTTCAGTGGATGGGCATTTTCTTCGACAATTTCTTCCCCGCCCAGGTGGGGGGCGATGTGATGCGGGGCTACAATCTGGCGCGGGACACCCACCGCACCGCCGACGCCGCGGCCAGCGTTCTCATCGACCGCTTCACCGGGCTGACCGCGTTTATGGTGGCGGCGGCATTTTCGTCCACGACAATTCTGCTTACCGGCGGTCTGCCTGTGCCAGCTTCCAGCGAGGAATTGGCCTTTCTACGCTTTGTCGATCTGCGACTGATTGCCATCGGCAGCAGCCTCGTTGCCCTGGCTCTGCTGACTGCCCTGGCTCTGCTCCTGAGTCGGCGCACAAAAGTGCTGGTCGAGCGTATTCTGACCCGTTTGCCGCTGGGCAACCGGGCGTTGCCCGTCTGGCAGAAACTGGCCGCAGCGATCAACGCCTATCGCCACGCCTATCCGGCGATGCTTGTGGCGGGGCTGGTCAGCCTGCTGATTGTCGTCGTCACGAGTGTCACAATTTGGCTGCTGGCCAATGCGCTCGCGCCGGGCAGCATCAATTTCGTGCAGGTGCTGGTCATCAACCCGATTATTGCTTTCCTGGCGGTCATTCCTCTCTCTCCCGGTGGCCTGGGCGTGCGCCAGGTGGCCTTTGCCGCGCTATTTGTCACCGTTGGCGCGGGCGCAGAATTGGGCTTCCTCGTCGGTCTGCTCCAACAGGTGATCACGTACCTCGTCAGCCTGCCGGGGTTGATTTTGTGGGTACGCGGGCAGTCTCAAAAGTGATTTTGACAAAACATTCTTGGCATTGATCCCGCCTTCGACTATACTACCCACAGAGACGCCGCATGCGTCGTAATGTATAGCCCACTCGAACTATTTTCACCACAAACCACAACAATACAGCCCGTGATTCCCTGGCGAGGTGGCTGTTTGTTTCAATTTCCTTAAAACGTTTTTGTCGTTTTCCTACCCAGCCACCACAGGAGCATCCGATGACCACCAAAGCCTTTTCCTCCCTCGAAGTCTGGTTTGTCACCGGCAGCCAACATCTCTACGGCCCGGAAGTCTTGCAGCAGGTGGCCGACGACGCCCGCACGATTGCCAGCAGCCTGGACGCCTCACCCCAGATTCCCGTCAATGTCGTCTTCAAGCCAGTGGTGAAGACTTCCGAAGAGATTCACGCCATCTGCCAGCAGGCCAACGCCGCGGCCAACTGCATCGGCCTGGTGATGTGGATGCACACCTTCTCCCCGGCCAAAATGTGGATCGCCGGGCTGATGGCGTTGCAGAAGCCCTTCGCCCAATTCCACACCCAATTTGGCCGGGACATCCCCTGGGATTCCATCGATATGGACTTTATGAATCTGAATCAGACCGCGCACGGCGGGCGGGAGTTCGGCTTCATCGGCACACGGATGCGATTGCGGCGCAAAGTCGTCGTCGGCCATTGGCAGGACGAGGAGGCCTTGGCCCGGCTGGATGTGTGGAGTCGCGCCGCGGCGGCCTGGCACGACAGCCAGCACGCCAAGTTTGCCCGCTTTGGCGATAATATGCGCCAGGTGGCCGTGACCGAAGGCGACAAAGTGGCCGCGCAGATGGCCTTTGGCTACAGCGTCAACGGCTACGGTGTGGGCGATCTGGTGGAACACGTCAATGGGGCCAGCCAGGCCGCGGTGGATGCACTGGTGGCGGAATACGAAAACGAGTATGTGGTGGCCGAGCCGCTGCGCAAAGGCGGCTCCATGCGCGCCTCTCTGGCTGATGCCGCCCGCATCGAATTGGGTATGCGCTCCTTTCTGACCGACGGCGGCTTTGCCGGTTTCACCACCACTTTTGAGGATTTACACGGCTTGACCCAACTGCCCGGTCTGGCCCCCCAGCGGCTGATGGCCGACGGCTACGGCTTTGCCGGGGAGGGTGATTGGAAGACCGCCGCGCTGGTGCGGGCGATGAAAGTGATGGGTACGGGCATGACCGGCGGCACGTCGTTTATGGAGGACTACACCTATCACCTGCACCCCAACGGGATGTCCGTCCTGGGCGCACATATGCTGGAAATATGCCCCTCCATCGCCGCGGCCAAGCCGTCGCTGGAAATTCATCCGTTGGGCATCGGCGGCAAGGCAGACCCGGTGCGGCTGGTTTTCAATGTGCCGGAAGGCCCCGCCCTGAACGCGTCGCTGATGTATATGGGCAAGCGTTTCCGCCTGCTCATCAACACAGTGGATGTGATCACCCCGGAAGCGCCTCTGCCCAAACTGCCCGTGGCCCGCGCCCTGTGGGTTCCCCATCCCAATCTGAAACTGGCCGCCGCAGCCTGGATTCAGTCGGGCGGCGCGCATCACACGGGCTTCAGCCAGTCCGTCACCGTCGAGCATCTGGAAGACTTCGCCGAAATTGCCGGGGTGGAGACGCTGCTCATCGACCAAAAGACGGAAATGCGCGAGTTCAAGAAAGAATTGCGCTGGAACGATCTCTACTACCACTTGGCGCAAGGGCTGTAGTAGGCGATTGCTCTACAATCAATGCCTTCTGGCCCAAAGAAACGTGCTGCGTGAAACGTGATATCACACGACCTTTTTCACGGTTCACGTCTCACGTCTCATGTCTCACGTCTCACGTTTTGACTGCACATTTTCATGAACACCCTACCGCTGGAGTACTTCCTATGCCCTCCTCTCGCCGCTTTGAGATTCTGGCCGAGCGCCCCATCAACAAAGAGACATTCGTCCACCCCTGGCCCGAAGCCGGGCTGGTTGTGGCCGATAGCCCTTTCGATCCCAGCCCCAGCCTGCGCCTGGCAGATGGCCGGGTCGTTGAAATGGACGGTAAGCAGCGGGCCGATTTCGACGCACTGGACATTTTCATCGCCGAGCACGGGCTGGATTTGTCCGTGGCCGAAGAAGCGTTGACAACCCCCTCTCTGGAAATCGCCCGGATGCTGGCCGATATTAATGTGCCTGCCGCGGCAGTCCGTCGGTTGGCAATCGGCTGCACACCGGCCAAACTGGCCGAGATCATCCGCCCAATGAATGTGCTGGAAATGATGATGGGGCTGGCGAAGATGCGGGTGCGGCGCACGCCGGCCAACCAGGCCCACGTGACCAACTGGAAAGAGAGTTCCGCGCTGCTGGCTGCGGATGCTGCCGAAGCCGCTCTGCGCGGTTTCGCCGAAATCGAGACGACTGTGCGCATCGCCCGCTTTGCCCCGGTCAACGCCCTGGCGATTCTCATCGGCTCGCAAACCGGGCGGGGCGGTGTGCTGACCCAATGCGCGGTGGAGGAGGCGTTGGGGCTGAAAATCGCGATGAAAGGGCTGACCAGCTACGCCGAGACCCTTTCTGTCTACGGTACAGAGCGTAGCTTTGTGGACGGGGACGACACGCCCTGGTCCAAAGCCTTCCTCGCTTCGGCCTATGCATCCCGCGGCGTGAAAGTTCGCTTCACATCCGGCACCGGCTCCGAGGCGCTGATGGGCCACGCCGAGGGCTGCTCGATGCTCTATTTGGAGGCCCGCTGTCTGGTGATGACCCGTGGCGGGGGCAGCCAGGGGGTGCAGAATGGCTCGATTTCGTGCATCGCCCTGCCCGAATCCCTGCCCGGCGGCGTGCGGGTGGTGCTGGCCGAGAATCTGCTGGCTTCAATGCTGGGGCTGGAATGCGCGGCGGGCAACGACGCCCTGGCCTCCCACTCGGACATCCGCAAGACGGCCAAACTGATGCTCCAGTTCATCCCCGGCGCGGACTTTATCCACAGCGGCTACAGCGCCGTACCCAAGCGGGACAATCTCTTCGGCGGCGGCAACTACGACGCCGAAGATTTCGACGATTACAACGTTTTGCAGCGGGATATGCAGGTGGACGCGGGGCTGATTCCCATCACCGAAGACGAAGCCATCGCCATCCGTCGCCAGGGCGCAAAAGCGATGCAGGCGGTCTATGCCGAGCTGGGCTTCCCGCCCATCACCGACGCGGAGGTGGAAGCCGCCGCGCTGGGCCACAGCAGCGACGATATGCCCGACCGGGACCTGCTGCCCGATTTGGAGGCCGCAGACCGTTTCCTGGGCGGGGACGCGGATATGCTGACGGTCATCGGCGCGTTGGAGCGGCGGGGCTTTGGGGATATTGCCGCCAATATTTTGGAGATGGGCCGCCAGCGCATTATCGGCGATTATTTGCAGCCCTCGGCCATCTTCGACCGGGACTTTCGGGTGCAGAGCGCCATCAACGACGTGAACGACTACACCGGCCCCGGCACGGGCTATCGGGTGGAGGGCAAGCGCTGGCTGGAGATTCAGGGCATCCGCCAGGTACGCTCGCCCCAGGAATTTATCGCCGATCAGGTCAGCGGACCGTCGGCCAAACTGGTGGAGATCGGCCCCTTTGCCCGCCAGAGTAGGCCGGAGGAGGTAATCGTCGCGGTCGGCCCGGCCTTTGGCGGCGCAATGACCCGCACCATCGGCGGGCTGAAACACGAGGACGTGCTGGCTGCCATCTGCACGGGCATCGCCAGAGAGGGGCTGCTGGCCCGCATCCTCAAAGCCTATCGCAGCGCAGATTTGGCGGGCATCGCCCAGGCCGGCGCAGAGATGAGCGGTTCGGGCATCGCCGTCGCTATCCAAAGCCGGGGCACGACGATGATTCAGAAACGGGGGCTGGCCCGGCTCAACAATCTGGAACTCTTCCCCCAGTCGCCCAACCTGACGCTGGAAACCTACGAAGCCATCGGCCAAAACGCGGCCCGCTATGCCAAAGGCGAGCAGGCCCGCCCGGTGCCGGTGAAGGTGGACAATTGGGCGCGTCTGCGGCTGATCGTCAAGACGGCGCTGCTGCATCGCCGGGAGCTGGACGAGGAGCGGGATCAGCCGCCGCAAGAGATGATTTTTGA
>Ga0209702_10010272_pt1 | contig 10090 bp, 7 predicted proteins | sample FRY01_FD_187210 | JGI IMG/M metagenome (GOLD analysis project Ga0209702, IMG submission 187210) | Freshwater microbial communities from Lake Fryxell liftoff mats and glacier meltwater in Antarctica - FRY-01 (SPAdes) (version 2) | ecosystem: Environmental > Aquatic > Freshwater > Ice > Glacier...
GCACCCGGAAAGGCAGTTGGATGGTGCATAGGAGGTATGATGCAATTTCATAAAGATGGTAAACCTCAGTTGATTGTGGGTTCTCCGGGTAGTTTTGGTATTCTCCAGTCTGTTCCCCAGGTAGCTATGAATAATATAGATTTTGGAATGAATATTCAGGATGCGATCAGTGCTCCGCGTTTCAGATGGAAGGATGAATTGGGGTCGGTTCCCGCTAAGGAGATTATTATGGAAACCAGAGTGGCACCCAACGTAATTAAGTCATTAAGAGGGATGGGTTATGTAATTGACACTAGCTTGGGCGATTGGTCAATGACCGTTGGTGGCGCCCAAGGTATTACAATTGATCGAAAAACCGGCTGGCTGATGGGAGGTGCAGATTTGAGAAGAAATGGCTATGCAGTAGGTTGGTAATTCAACCAGTGTTGGTTTTTAAACTATAAATAAATCATAAAATAATATGAAATCAGAAAATAATAATCCACGTAGAGATTTTATAAAGAAATCTATGTTTGCTGCAGCCGGAATGAGCATTATTCCGGGTTTTGTACTTGGTAAGGATGGAGAAATTACCTCTGTAACTGAACAGTTGTCAAGAGCATTTGCCGGTCAGGATGGGATCAAGAAAATAGCATTTATTACACATATATACAGAAATAGCGCCCATGCCGACGTTATCGGGACTAAATTATTTTTGGGTATTCCAACCGATGAGGGTATGGTAGCACCCCAGATAAAAATAGCTTCGTTATATATTGAACAGATTGGTGCAAACGATACTGGTGTTAGAATTGCAAAAATGAATGGCACACCGATTTATTCGACGGTTGAAGAAGCATTAACCCTTGGAGGTGATAAACTTGCCGTAGATGCTGTAGTCTATGTTGGTGAGCATGGCGAATATCCCTACAATAGATTAGGTATGAAATTATATCCCCGAATGAATTATCTTGAAAGGATATTCAGAGTGTTTGATGCATCTAAGAGATCAGTGCCTGTATTTACAGATAAAGCACTATCTTACAGCTGGTTAGATAGCAAGTGGATTTATGACCGCGCAAAAGAATTGGAGGTTCCAATGATGGCCGGATCGTCTTTGCCATATTGCTGGAGAGATAAAGAACTAGTACATCCGATAGGTGTTAAAATATCTGAAGCAGTAGCTATTGGTTATGCCTCACTGGATGCTTATGGATTTCACGTAACTGAAATTCTGCAATGTATGCTGGAGCGAAGAGCAGGTGGCGAAACCGGTGTTAAAAGCGTTGAAGGCTTAAAAGGAGATGATGTTTGGAAAGCTATTGACTCGGGTAAGATTTCACAAAAGCTGGTTGATGCAGCTTGCGATACCATACAAGATAAGGAAATAGGGAATATGCGCGAGATTGTAAAGACCCCTTATGCTGTTATTGTTAATTATGTAGATGGGACTAAAGGAACAATAATGATGCTCGACAAATATGTTAAAACAGGCTGGGCTTATTCCGCAAAAACCTCAAAAGGAATAGTTGCAACTGAATTTGTGCTCGCTGAAGGTCCAAATTACTCCCACTTTAGTTATCTTACCTTAAACATTCAAAAGTTTATTTTAAGTGGGCCTGTAGCGGCCATTGAAAGAAACTTATTAACTAGTGGTATCATTGATATGGGAATACGTTCACTTGAAGAAGGTAAAGTGAAGCAGACGCCATTTTTAAATATTAAATATTCAGCTGCCGGATATGAGTCGATAAGACCTTCTGCACCTCGTCCAACGGGACAAAGTATCAGTCGTTTTCACCCTAAAGAATATGACTTTATGATTCCTGATGCCTTTAAGTAAGAAGGATAGCTATTTGTAAAAAAAATTACAAATAGCTGATGCTTTTTTTTGAAATATACCACAAATAATACGCGTTTAATTTGGAAAATCAGTAAAAAGTCAAGAATATGCATATTATTTATTCATTACAGTTTTAAAAGCAAAATTCAATAAAAATGAAAATCAATTTCAAAATTCTATACAGGGCTAATATTCGCACAAAACTACTTGCAATTTTAGGTCTGGCTTTCTTGGTTACAATAAGTTTTATTAATTCAGCAGGTACGGGTGGCTTGCCTCAGGGTGATGCCGATAATGGCGGTCTTGCACTTCCTAGTGATTTTGAGGCGGTAGTAGTAGCTGATTCTCTTGGCCGTGCCAGACATCTTGCGGTTAATAAGAATGGAGATATTTATGTTAAATTAAGGGTGCCTGATGCACAAAAACGTGGTAGTGTAGCGTTAAGAGATAATAATAATGATGGTAAAGCAGATATTATTAAATATTTCGGTAGTTATCCGGATACAGGAAATTACGGAACTGCTATGCGTATTCATAATGGGTATCTGTATTACAGTACCGCAGGTGAGGTCTTAAGAACTAAACTGACTCCAGGGAAATTAGTACCTGAAGGCAAAACAGAAACTATTGTTATTGATAACTACAAAAGAGGAAAATCTTCTCATATTGCTAAGCCTATTGCTTTTGACAATAAGGGAAACATGTATGTACCTTTTGGTTCTCCAAGTGATGTTTGCCAGATTGATGACAGACAGCCCGGTTCAATGGGCCAAATGCCATGCCCTGAATTGAAGGAACATGGCGGTGTTTGGAAGTTCAGCGAGAGTAAATTGAACCAGAAGCAAAGTGATGGTACCATGTATGCAACTGGTATACGAAGTATTGTAGGTATGGCATGGAATAATGCGGACAATTCTTTATATGCAATGCAGCATGGACGTGATGATCTTTCTAGGACATGGTCTAATCTTTATACCCCATGGCATAGCGCTTTATTGCCTTCTGAAGAGTTCCTGAAAGTTCCTGAAGGTTCTGATTCAGGATGGCCATACTACTACTATGATTTTATGCAGGGTAAGAAATTATTAAACCCTGAATATGGTGGTGATGGTAAAAAAGAAGGGGACGCTTCTAAATACAACATGCCGATTATTGGCTTCCCTGGACATTTTGCTCCAAATGATTTACTTTTCTATACAGGGAATCAATTTCCTGAACGTTATAAAAATGGTGCATTTGTCGCATTTCATGGTTCAACCATTCGTGCTCCTTATCCGCAGGGAGGTTACTGCGTAGCCTTTGTTCCTTTTAAAAATGGAAAGTTTTCAAGTGAATGGGAATTATTTGCGGATGGATTTGGCGGGGTTGATACTATCGTTTACACTTCTGATGCTAAATATCGTCCGATGGGTCTTGCACAAGGTCCGGATGGTTCCCTTTATATGAATGACAGTGAAAAGGGAAAGATCTGGAGAGTCATGTTTAAAGGTGACAAGACCAAATTCGGCACCAGCCAACTTGCAGGAATGGCAGCCCGTAAATTAACATCACCAAACGTTAAAACTCCTGACTTTGAGAAGGACAATCTGATGAAAGGTCAATTGGCCGCAGGTGCTAAATTATACAATACCTATTGTGCAACTTGCCACCAGCTGAATGGTAAAGGTGATGGAACACGTTTCCCTCCCGTTGCTGAATCTGAATGGGTAAATGGCGATAGGAAAAGATTAATTGAACTGGTGATTAATGGTATTTCAGGTCCAATCACTGTCAAAGGTGTGGGATACAATGGAGCCATGCCTCCTCATGGATACCTTAAAGATACAGAAATAGCACAGATCTTAACTTATGTCAGATCCAATTTTGGGAATAGTTCAAGTGCTATTACAGCGAATGAAGTATCCAGATACCGTACGAAGCAATAATAGATAAATAAAAAGCATGAAATTTATTAGCTATTTGTTATTTATATCTCTGCCTTTCTTGATGAAAGGTGGAGATATTCTTGTTCATGAGAACCTCAACTCAACAACAGTGCCTAATTCTATTAAAAACCCCGCAGTTAAAAGTTATAAGGTTTCTAAACTAAAGAGTCCGTTGAGAATTAACGGAGACTGGGATAAGCCACAATGGAAGAAAATAGAAACAATCAAGATCGAAAATTATATGGGAACAATTCCACCGTTTAAACCGACGGTTGAAGCCAAAATGATGTACGACAATGATAATGTTTATGTTATTTTTCGTGTAAAGGACCGTTTTGTTCTTAGTCTGGTACAGGAATACAATGGCAATGTATCAGGTGATTCCTGTGTTGAGTTCTTCTTTTCTCCTGATTCCAATTTCCCCTTAAAGTATTTTAATCTCGAAATTAATGCCGGTGGTACACCGCTAATTTATTATATTTCAAATCCCTGGACAGAATTTGTAAAACTCGAGTCCACTGAAATAAAAGAAATTGAAATAGCACACTCTTTGCCCCCAAAGGTTGATCCCGAGATTGCCGAACCTGTTACCTGGACTATCGAGTACAGAATTCCCATTTCAATGTTAGCCAAATTCTCAAATGTCACCCGTCCGGCATCTGGTGTCGTTTGGAAAGCCAATTTTTATAAAACAGGCAGTCAGACATCAAATCCCAATTATATTACTTGGAATTTTGTGAATAATCCTAAGCCGAATTTTCACCTTCCTCAGTTTTTCGGAACGCTGATATTTCAGTAATTTATCTATAGTGCTTGGTTCAAAGGAGATGGAAAAACTGGCAATTATAGGCTCTGGTACCATGGGTCATTCCATTGCTTTAAATGCCGCATGGTATGGTATGAAGGTCAAGATGTATGGTGTGGATGAGAATGATATTCAAAAGGGAATATCAGGTGTCACTGATAAATTAGCCACTCTTTTTACAAACGACCTAATCACCAAAGATCAGCAAAGTCAGATCCTCAAAAGCATCACAGGTACAGATTCACTTTCAGATACTGTGGATGGTGCTACTTTTGTTATTGAATGTATCCCTGAAGTTCTGGAGCTCAAAAATAATCTTTTTAAAAAACTTGACGAAATGTGCAACAAGGAGGTTATTCTTGCTACAAACACTTCAGGTCTAAGCCCAAGCCGAATCGCATTGAATTTGAAGCATCCCGAAAGAACATTAGCTACGCATTTTTGGAATCCCGCTCATCTTATTCCTTTGGTAGAAGTATTAAGAGCTGAATTTACGGATGATAAAACTTTCAACAGGGCAATTGATCTGTTGAAGTTAATGAACAAAAAGCCTATCGAGGTCAAAAAAGAAGTACCAGGATTAGTAGGTAATCGTCTTCAGTTTGCACTTTTTAGGGAAGCTCAATATCTACTTGAGCAGGGCGTTGCGAGTAAAGAAGATATTGATGCTGCAGTAACCTACAGTATCGGTAGAAGATTGCCAGTCACCGGACCACTGCTTTCTGCAGATATGGGAGGTCTTGATGTTTTCGCTTCCATTTCTGATTACCTGTTCAAAGATCTAAATAATGCTGATCAGTCATCTGAAAAGCTGAAAGAGCTGGTTTCCAAGCACCATTTTGGACAAAAAAATGGAGAAGGATTTTATTCATGGGATGATAGGTTTTCGGAAGAAATGAATCGCAAAAGGGAGGAGCAGCTCATCCGATTTTTAAAAGAGGATATCAATTAAAAAAAGAAATATTTAATCTTAAACAATGTGATCCAATGAAAAAGGTTTCGTATTGATAAATTAACATCAAAATTAACATGAAAAGTTTAGACTATTCCAAATCAGCCGAATTACTTGAAAGGGCAAAAAAAGTGCTTGCCGGAGGCGTTTCTTCAGAATTTAGAAAATATAATCATCCACATGCGATATTTTACACCCATGGTAAGGGAAGCCATCTATTTGATGTGGATGGGAATGACTATCTAGATTTTACATTAAGTCAAGGACCACTGATTCTGGGCCACTCACACCCTCATGTATTAAAATCGGTAAATGAATATTCTGAGCTTGGACAGCTTTTTGCCGGACAGCATATTAAAGAAATAGAGCTTGCTGAAAAAATTAATAGGTTGATTCCTTCTGCAGAATTAATGCGTTTTTGCTTGGACGGTTCTGAAGCTGTTCAAACCGCTTTAAGAGTGGCAAGGGCTAAGACAGGGAAACAAAAATTTCTTCGTTTTGAAGGACATTATCATGGCTGGCTGGACAATGTTGCATGGGGGATTTCGACACCATCTGCCGAGGCACTAGGTAGCAGAGAGCAGCCGAATTTTTATCCATGGTCTTCAGGAATACCGGATCAATCTAGGGATGAATTCATTATACTCCCATGGAATGATATTGAACTGGTTAAGAAAACTCTTGTAGAACATCACGGGGAAATTGCAGCAATAATTACTGAACCAATTATGTGTAATAATGGTTGTATCATGCCTGAGGAAGGTTTTCATGCCGGTTTGCGCAGTTTATGCGATCAATATGGCATTGCTCTCATCTTTGATGAAGTGATCACCGGATTTAGAATGAGCCTTGGCGGTTCACAAAAGTATTTCGGAATTACTCCCGACATGTCGATTTTTGCAAAGGCAATGGGTAGCGGATATCCGATCAGTGCCATTGTCGGAAAAAGAGAATGGATGGTATTGATCGAAGAGGCAAAGGTGATTCATGCGGGAACAATGAACTCAAGTAATCCAACAATTGCTGCCGCATTGGCAACCATTGAGGTACTCGAACAGGAAAATCCATACGAAAGAATGTTCAGACTTGGCAATAAGCTGATGAATGGTCTCAGAGAGGCAGCTATAGGCAATAATCATAATTTGCTGGTTCAGGGTCCGGGGCCGATGTTCAATATCGGTTTCACTGATCTTAAAAAGGTGAAAGATTATCGTGATACTTTGACTTATGATAAGGCAAAACTTGGTAAATTTATTTCTGCAATGCACGATGAGAGGATCAGAATAATAGGTAGGGGCTTATGGTATATCAGTACTGCACATACTGAGGCCGATATTGATCATGCAATTGCAGTGTCTCAGCGTGTTTTGAGTACTTTGTAAACTATAGTTTTTCTGAAGGAATTTATATTCCATTAGAAATTCTTTTAAATTGGGGTCTAAACGAAAAATATGAATATTGGGAAGCTTTTGGAGGCTATTCTGCCAAAAGAACGAATAAAATGCCGCTTAATTGACTTGGTTGCTTATGCATCTGATGCTGGGTTCTACTACCTTAGGCCAAAAGCGGTGGTGCAACCTGTTAGTGAACAGGAAATTATCTCACTACTTGAATTTTCTCACCGGAGTAAAATTCCTATGACCTTCAGGACCGGTGGAACCAGCTTATCAGGTCAATCAATAAGCGATGGTATCCTGGTCGATTTGAGCCAGTACTGGAATCAATTACTTATTGAAGATAATGGCGGTCTAGTACGTGTGCAGCCTGGAATTACAGGTACGATGGTTAATACCTTTCTTAAAAAGTATAAACGCAAAATAGGGCCTGATCCATCGAGTATTGACGCGGCTATGATTGGTGGGATTTTGTCCAATAACTCAAGTGGGATGTGCTGCGGGGTTAGTCTGAACTCCTACCACACCACCAAACACATTCGATTTATTCTGCCCTGCGGTAAGAGTTTTTCAACCGAAATCGAGGCAGATTATCACCGTTTTAAGGAGGAATGTCCTGAAATCTATTCCACCCTATTGAATTTAAAAAATCAGATTGCTGAAAATTCTGTCCTTTCACAAAGGATCAGAACCAAATATCTCACTAAAAATACTGTCGGGTATTCTCTGAATGCATTTATAGATTACTCTGATCCGCTAGATATTCTTTCGCACCTGCTGATTGGTGCAGAAGGTACACTTGGCTTCATCGCAGAGGCGGTAATGGAAACTGTACCGGATTACCCATATAAATCGACCGCATTTATTTATTTTGAGACTATTTATGCAGCCTGTCAGGCAATTGGCCCCTTGACTATATCAGGAGCTGAGGCTGTAGAATTAATGGACAGAGCATCTTTAAGGTCTATTGAGGATTTGAAAGGTGCCCCGGAAATATTAAAAACTTTACCTGAAACCGCTGCCGCATTATTAATAGAATATCAGAGTAACAGTAAGGAAGAACTACAAACTAAAATTGACAGCCTCCTTCCTCATACTAAGTCATTTTTACTGCTTGAGCCGATTAAATTTACTGAAGATCCTTATGTTCAAGCTTTTTATTGGAAACTACGTAAAGGAATGTTCCCTGCTGTTGGTGCTGTTCGTGCTAGGGGTACTACCGTAATTCTCGAAGATATTACCGTTCCGGTGGCTAAACTTGGAGATGCCATTCTCGACCTTCATGTCTTATTCGAAAAGTACGAGTATGAAAATGCCATCATTTTCGGCCATGCTAAGGACGGTAATATTCACTTTGTAGTAACTCAATCTTTTAATTCTGCAGAGGAAGTTGTTCGGTACGATAAGTTTTTAAGGGAAGTTGTTGAGCTGGTGGTCCATAAATATGATGGTGCGCTAAAGGCGGAGCATGGTACCGGTAGGAATATGTCGCCATTTGTGGAAACTGAATGGGGCACTGAAGCCTATCAGATCATGAAGAGTTTAAAGCAGGTGGTAGATCCAATGAACTTGCTGAATCCCGGAGTCATTCTCAATGAGAATAAAAACGCACATTTACAGAACCTTAAATCTTTGCCAAGTGTTGAGGAGGAAGTCGACAAATGCATTGAGTGCGGTTATTGTGAGCATAAATGTCCAAGCCGAAATATAACCCTAACACCAAGGCAGAGGATTGTGGTAAGACGTGAACTTGCAATATTAAAATCTAAAGGTAATCATGCTGAGCATGATGAACTTGTTCAACAATTTCAGTACGATGGTCTTGAAACCTGCGCTGTTGATGGTCTTTGTGCCACCAGCTGTCCAGTTGATATTAATACCGGGGATCTGGTTAAAAGGTTGAGGAGAGAAAGTCATTCCGGTTTTTCTAATCAAGTGGCTCTTTGGGTTTCAAAGAATTTCCGTGCGGTAACCTATATCGTTAATTTTGCACTTGAGACTGGTACATTCATCAATTCAGTCTTTGGAAAGAGTTCCATGAACCGAATTACCGGGGGGATAAAAAAGATTCTCCCGGCATTTCCGCTATGGAGCAATCAATTGATTGTAAGTGGTTCTATTTTAGGAAATTATAAGAATTCTGTTGATTCCGAAATTAATAAGGGTTCAGCAGTTGTTTATTTCCCGACCTGTATTTCCAGAGTGATGGGTGGTACCACAGGTAAAAAGAATATCCCGAATACATTTTTAAGCGTATCATCTAAATCAGGGATTCAGGTAATAATTCCTGAAGGAATTGAATCACTTTGCTGCGGACAACTTTTCTCCTCAAAGGGATATAATCTTGCTTATGCAGATAAGGTTAATGAAACTATTGAAAAACTCTGGACAATTACCAATGGTGGAATGTTGCCTGTTATTCTTGACGTAACTTCCTGTTCCCATACCTTACAGCAATGCCGTCCGGTATTAAATGAAAGTAACAAGGCGAAGTACGATCAATTGAGTATTTTAGATAGCATTGACTATCTTCATGATTATGTGATTCCGGCTTGTGGGCCTATTGAAAAGAAAGGAACAGTGGTTCTTCACCCGGTATGTTCTTTACAGAAAATGGGTCTGGAGAGGAAGTTTGTTTCAGTAGCTTCTCATTTTAGTAATACCGCGGATGTTCCGGTGCATGCTGGATGTTGTGGAATGGCGGGAGATCGTGGGTTTCTATATCCTGAACTGACTGCTTCAGCAACAGCTCCCGAAGCAATGGAAGTCAAAAAGGGCAAATATGAAGGATATTATTCTTCAGGTAAGACCTGTGAGATTGCCATGTCTGAAGCAGTAGGCAAGAACTACGAATCTGTTCTTTACCTTGCTGATGAATGTATTAAGGATTAGACAGAATAAATCCATTTAAGCAATTAATGGAGGGGATTATATGAAACCGAAAAATGTTTTGATAACCGGAAGTACTAGCGGAATTGGTCTTGCTATTGCAAAAGAATTCGCAAAATCCGGTTACAATCTTGTTTTTCATGGACTGGAGGAGGATGGTGCTGAGATAGCCACTGAGATTGGAAAGGAAAATCGAATCGATACTTTTTTCTCCTCGGCAAACCTGCTTAATCCTGATGAGATCTCATTGATGGTAAAAGAGGCAAATGCTAATCTAGGTAAAATAGATATTTTGGTGAATAA
>Ga0209702_10010273_pt1 | contig 10090 bp, 8 predicted proteins | sample FRY01_FD_187210 | JGI IMG/M metagenome (GOLD analysis project Ga0209702, IMG submission 187210) | Freshwater microbial communities from Lake Fryxell liftoff mats and glacier meltwater in Antarctica - FRY-01 (SPAdes) (version 2) | ecosystem: Environmental > Aquatic > Freshwater > Ice > Glacier...
AAAGATATGCAAGTCCAGCGGTCTTGACCTCGTGGTGGGCGGTGGAGTTTCGCGTGACTCGATCGATTGCTTGCGAAAGATCCGCCAAGTCCACCTCACTCGCTTTGAAACCCGCAAGGTGGTGTTCACCGCGAGCGCTCTAGACAATGATTCGATCGCGGATGGATTGCTGAATGCGGTGCATTTCGAGTTGTTGTGGCTGCTGAATAAGCGTGACTACTACGGTGCAATCGAGCGTGAGGACGCTAAGCGGATCGAGATGCTCGATTCCCGGTGGAAGGTGCTTCAACAGGATAAATAACTAGGCGGTTTCAAGTTCCAAGTGCAAAAAGTGCGGCGTGATGTGACTTGAAATCGAAGGCGTCGAGTGTGAACATTTCTGCCGGGCAGCGGTAGCCCATTGATTTGCGTGGTCTGGTGTTTAGTTGCCAGGCAATCTTATCCAACTCTTCTTGGGTGAAGCCGCTCAAATTGGTGCCCTTGGGTAGGTACTGACCTAGCATCAATGAAAACACTAACTTGAATCGCCCTGGGTTTGATGGAGACTCTGGTATACACCAAACATGGGCTGGCTCAACTCAGAGCGCCCTAGTACAATTAATTTGGTGAACGCACAGACCAAGATCAGTCTAGTTCTGATTTCTGTTGGTTTCGTCTTCTGGTTCCTTCCTGCTGCACCTGATCGATTTGAGATTGCGAATGAATTCTCATACGAAATTGATGGTAAATCTCAAGATATGGGGGAAGAGTCTCGTATTTGTAACATTCTTGAGAAAAAGAATGGAGAGGTACGAATTTCGATCTTGGTGACACCGAACGCGCTTCGAAACTTCCAGAATATTTTCCAGACGAGCGACGTGAACGCTGGTATCCGGCTTGAAATCGATACGAACGGTGTAACTGGGGTGATAGTCGGTGTAGAGACTCCTGACCACTTCCTAGCAGCGGGCTCATCGTCACTCCTAAGTATTGGAAAACAGTCCAATATAGAAATAAATGTCACGCATGATTCCGGAGTAACAATTTCAATCGACGGCGAAGGTTCGCGGGTAAGTGGTGTTGTTAAACCAATTTGTGACCGAGTTCGTATCGGCATTGGGTTCGATGATACCCGTGGTTTTGATGGAACGGGCAAAATCACGTTCGTGACTGGATCAATCGAACCGATATTTCTGATTCCCAAAAGCGTCAAAACGCTAGGTCAAATTCTTGTAATTTTAGGGTCGATGTTGTGGGCAATCAGAGGTATATCCACTCGAAGCGGCAAGAATCCATCCGATGAGAACGACCAAGGCGTCGACGTTGGTGATACAAATCAAACCAAAAATGGACAACGACTTCTCTACTATATTTCTCTCAATGCGCTAATCGCTCTGCCGTTTTACGCATGCGCTTATGTTTACAGTGCGTACATTGGAAATACGCTTCTGCAAAACGTGCTCTCTTTTCGTGCAGATGATGAGCCGCCGCTTCCAGAGTTGTTGACCATGCCACTCGTACGACCATTGGGTCTCCATTACTTCGGCGATTTTTTGCAAATATGGACGAATACCAAGTACCTAGGTACGGGCGGTTACTATGGTTTCAGTCAAATTTTCATGCAAGTTCTAAGCCGTTTCAGTTACTGGTTGGCCTTTGTAATGATGCTTTTCTTCGCGATCTGGTTGGTGTACCTGTGCGGGCAAAAACTTTTCCCAACGCTGAACAGGATTTGGGCACTGGGAATAGGAGTCGCAGTTCTTGTATTTAATCAGCCAATTTTGTCTGCAGTAGACAGAGGACAAATTCACCTAGTTATGGTACTCCTACTGTGTTTTGCGTTCGCAAGCCATATTTTGAGCGGCGAAATTGACCGTGGGATGCTCCGGAATGCCGTACTTGTTGGAATGGCCGGATCAATGAAACTTTTCCCTGGCGTCTTTGTATTTTATTTTGCAATTCGTCGTCAATGGCGTTTGTTTTGGATCTCACTGGCTAGTTATTTTTCTTTTTTGATTATTGGTTTATTCTGGACAAGTGACAAACTTTCAACATTCCGTTTGAAGTCGGATGATCTGTATATGTCTGACAAGTATTTTTTGGATACCATTACATACAACCACAGTCTGAAAGCTTTTGGTTTTGCAATTAAGCATCAGTTCCATGGACTTGTCGGTGATGTCGGGAATTTTATATTTTCGCATGTGTCGTTGATAAGTCTGTTGCTTCTAGTCATCAGCCTGGGGATCATGTATTTTATGCAGCCCATCCCATTCCGTATTTTGTGTGTACTAGCAGTACTCTCAACATTTATACTTCCAATCACGGCGTCATATGCGATGTCAGCTTTTTTGGTACCGATCTGCGTTTGGATTGTTGGTGGAGGCACCAGTAAGACTATTGATAAGTGTCTGTTGGCCCTATGTATTTTGCAGCTGATGCCGAAGCAGATTTCATTAGATTTCAGCCCCATAGCAGATGGTACAACCACCTTTAATAACGTGATTACTCCAATTGTTAGCCTTTTAATTCTCGTGATTGTTCTCACTGCGGCTTTCAATCGCGATCCTCAAAGTTCTCTAGAGCACAATGTTTTTACAGGTCAATCTCAGCACTCTGGAAGAAAATTTCTTGGCGACTTTAAACAAAGACCTGTAAAGATATTAATTGCAGTTGTGTTTATTTTTCTCAGCGTGTTAGCGCCAAAGTCTCTTTCAATACCTGGAAGTTATGTATCTCATCTCGGCTCATCTCAGACAGGTACGTACGATTCCTCGAAAAGTATCACAGCGAAGGATTTTGGAAATCTTGGAGATCCGCAAAAGCCTTTGGATAAAATTAAGATTTCTCTAGCGTTCGTTATCAAAGATCGAGCGAAAAAAAATACCTTTGTCAATTTGTTTTCGACTTCAAATATCGAAAAAAGAGGAATGAAATTGGATTTGGATATGTATGGCAATCTATTTCTGACAACGGAAGTAAGAGATGGAGAAAATCAGCGTCCCTATGTTTCTCTCATTGCACAGGAATTGAGTTTTGGAGAACTTCACCAGTTCGACTTCATGTCTGACTCGATTAGCGGTCGCTATAGTCTTTCTGTGGATAATCAGCCGCAGAAATTCAGAAATTTAACCACAGGAGCAGATTTAGACCCTATATTTGTTTTGTCTGACTTAAGTTTCATAAGAATTGGTGGGGGAGAGATTCCATTTTCTGGGAAAATCCAGAACATCAACTTTACTGCACTTCAGGGAAGTAGATCTTTGGATATTTTTTGGCCTCGGTTTCTGGTTATTATCGTTGCATTCTCCGTAGCTTCTAAAGGGATTCGTTTATTTGATCGAAAGGACAGACTGGAAGGGGATCTATATGAACACAGTTCCATTTAATAGATCTTTTTGGTCCGAGAACCAGTCTCGTTATGTGGAGCGTGCCATGAAGTCTGCGCACCTGTCTGGTGATGGACCTTTTACAAAAGAAGTCTCTAACACATTGTCAGAAGTTCATGGCGGAAGTCCCGTTCTGCTCACAACATCTTGTACTGCCGCACTTGAAATGTGTGCACTACTTCTGGATATTCAACCTAGCGATGAAGTCATAGTCCCGTCATTCACATTTGTATCCTCAGCCAATGCTTTTGTTCTTGCTGGAGCAACAATTGTTTTTGTGGATATAGATCCATTCACATTCAACATTGATCCAATTGAAGTAGAGAAAGCAATTACAACTAAGACAAGGGCTGTGGTCGCTGTTAATTATGGAGGTGCTAACGCGGTTACTCCAGAGTTGAACCGGGTCATCCTCGAACATGATTTGATTCTGATTGAAGACAATGCGCACGGCCTGTTTTCAAGTTCAGATGGACGTGCTTTAGGTACAAATTCTGCACTCGGTACCTTAAGTTTTCACGAGTCCAAGAACGTGACATGTGGAGACGGTGGAGCACTAGTTGTAAATGATTCGAGATTTTTTGAACGTGCAGAGATTATCCGTTAGAAGGGAACGAACCGAAGTAATTTCTTTCGCGGAACTATTGATAAGTACACATGGGCTGGCTCAATCCGACTACACGAAACGCAGTGCAGACTAGAGCCTCCAAGATTCCCAGGCCGAATCATATTGCAGATCTCACTTTCGGTAGAACCCCCATTTTAAGAGGACCCACTGTCCGAAATCTTCGCAACAGCCCAAAGATGAGATTTCCGTATATCTCAATTACCAAATAGCCTGAACTGAGAGCACCTCATGATCAACAAGTTCCTACAAAAAAAAACCAAACAACTGATTCCGCCACTCTCTATGAGTTTGGTGGCTGTTACATCCATTTTCTTTTTTAAAGTTCCAATACCACATGGATATTTTTACGGCGATGACTACCTCCTATATGAAGCACACATTACACCGTGGGGATATTCCTCCAGTTTTTGGTCGTCTTTTTATCAGATAGGCGGTGGAAAATTTCGTCCACTTTTTACCTCAGTCATTAGTCTCCTGCTCTCCTGGCATGGGAATAGTTACTCTCAGTTTCATCGAGATGCACTTTTTCTTCTGTTCATCTGTTCAATTATCTTCGCAATCCTTTGTTACCAATTGACACATAATTTATTAGTCTTTGTATTTTCACCATTGATAATTATCTCGTCTCGATTTATTTGGTATAACCAAAGTCAAGTTCATGGCATAATGGAATTACTTGCACTGATGTGGTTTCTCCTTGCGCTCGTGTTGATGTTCAGATGGACCAGCACTCGGAAGCCCATTTTCCTCATAATGGCCTCCTTGGCGTTCGCTTTCTCTTCATTTACACATGAGAGATATCTCTTAGCTCCCATAGCAGTTTGGGTATTTTTACTATTCTGTGCGGCACCAAAGAAACTTCCGAAAATCAAAATCAGTGGAACGTTGGTTTTACTGATTGGGCCAGCACTTAACTGGTTTCTCAAGGTAAAGGTTTTAGGAATTGATTTCTTAGCCGGCGGTGGAGAGACTCCATTTCTAAAGTCTTCGGGATTATGGATCATCCATCATGCCGGGATGGGAATCTTAGGAATCTTAGGATTTTCGAATGGCTCCATTGACCATTTTTCGCCAAACGGATGGGGTTTGTTCAACGAAAATGGCAACTCTCAATTTCAGGATGTCAATCGGTGGATCAGAATCACCATTGTTTTTACCTTAATTATTTGTACTTTATGGTTTGTCAGGCGACAAGCCAAGACAAAAATTCTTTCAGATTGCGCGATGCCACAAGACCAGTTCCTTAATAGAGGAATTTTAGTATTTCTATTTCTAGCAACTCTACTGCCAGCCAGTACCATCATTTCGCGTACAGAAGGCCGTTGGCTTCAAGCACCAGAAATATGTTTTTGGCTAATCATGTTTAGTTTGATTCCTAGAATTAACAAAAAGAGTGCCTCCGCTTTACTGATAGGCGTCTTTGCGGTGAGTCAAATAATTTCTATTTCCACTCGGCCCTCAATGGCGACATATCTTTCCGGTCAGAATTTAGCTCTTGCAATAATGGCATCAACTGAACAAAATGCCCCTAAATCAGGGGCATGGAACTTGGTCATTACAGGCAAGGATTTACAACCATGGCTATTTGCTTATGGACGTGTCTTTTTTCAACTAAAAAATCCACCGCAAAACTTTCTAATTAACAGCGAGAAATGTCCGAATCCCTGCCTACAGTTTGATTTAACACAAAGCAAGATCAAGGCATTCTGGCATCCGAGTACAAGTATAATTAATCGACGAATGTAAACGAACTAGAGCGATTACGCCAGGATTTTCAGTGGAATTGCAAACTTGAAGAAGGCTCGACTTTCTGCTTCAGAAGGCCGAGGCCGCCAATACGAAGCTCGAAAACACCTTCGCTGATGCCCTCATTCCACCTATTGAAGTTGCACACGGCGACAGTTGGTGGACCAACGTTCGTAATGAATTGATATTGAAGGCACTTAAACCCTGGCACATAAAAGGGGCACTTTGGGAGCTTGGATGTGGTACTGGTAACGTTGGCCACTTTCTCAAAAATCACTCTTATGACATCGTTGGGATAGAACCATCTCCCGTGGCCGCCGAATTGTCCAGCAAAAAGGGCATCCTCACCTTGAGGGGCGCAATCCAGGATTTTGAATTGCCTAAAAAGTCGCTCAATGGAATCGGTCCTTTTGATATTTTGGAACATTTAGACGAACGCACAGAATTCCTAAAATATTTACACGATCTCTTGAGTCCGGAAGGAATACTGGTAGTGACGGTGCCCGCTTCTCAATTATTGTGGAGTCAGTCGGACGTTTTGGCTGGCCACAAATTGAGGTACACAAGCCGAGTTTTGAAGACCGATTTGACTAATGCTGGCTTCAAAATTCTCTACATGAAAAAGATGTTTGCGCCTCCCTTTTTTCGATTCTACTAAGGAGAGCTATTCCTTACAGGCTCGGTTTCCGAAAGGACCCAAATACGGTCGCTACTTTAGGAAAAGATTTTGGGTTAATTGGTAAAAAAATTGAGCCAGCCCATGTTTGGTGCAGTGCCTGATATGCACCGTGTTTTGTGTAGTCGGATTAATTGATTTTACTACTGTCATCTACCAAGGAGGACAGTATGGCAAGACGAGAACACGATCCGGGGCTTCGCCGACGGGCAATCGATTTGCTTGAGAGCGGAAAGGCTGTTCGAGAAGTGGCCGAGGAACTCGGGGTGAGTGGCCAGTCGATCTACACCTGGAGACGTCAATATCTCATTGACAGTGGTCAAGAGCAGGGACTGACAACAACTGAAGCGAACGAGCTCAAGGCTGCGCGTCGCCAGATCAAGCACCTGGAAGCTGATCTGGCTGTTCATGAGTTGGCCACAGAGTTGTTGAAGGGAACCACCAACCCAAAAGCCGGCGGGCGGCCATCGCAGTGATGGTCGCCCGAGGGCATTCAATTCAACGGTGCTGTCGAATACTTGACGTGCCGGAAAGCAGTTTCTACTCGGAGCGCCGCCGTGTCCCGTCGGTGCGCAGTGTGCGCCACGTATGGCTCACTGATGTCATTCGTCAAGTGCACACTGATGCTCGTGGCGTTTACGGAGCAAGGAGGGTGCACGCGGAACTGACGAAGGGTCTGGGGATCAATGTGAGTCACGGTACCGTGGCGCTTCTTATGCAACGTGCCAATATTCAAGGCATCACTGGACGCCGTAAACGTCACTATGTCCCACCACTGACCACGGCAAAGGATCTGGTTGATCGACAGTTCTCTCGAGATCTGCCTAACCAGCTTTGGGTCACCGACATCACCGAGCACCCAACTCCTTGCATTCCAGTGGTCGTCGCAACACTTTGGATTTATTGCAACTCTAGAAGTGAATCTAGGCGCTCCGCTGGTGTGTCCCAATTGAGCCCTTTTCTCGGTCGAGTATTGAGTTCGTCGGCGACGAATTCGAGGACATCGACGCTGTGACGTGAGAGATCGGTTCCCTTTGGAAAATACTGTCTGAGTAAACCATTCGTGTTTTCGTTGCTGCCCCGCTGCCAGGGGCTCGCCGGGTCACAGAAGTACACATCAATGTTGGTCGCGGTGGTGAACGACTTGTGCTCCGACATCTCAGCACCTTGATCCGACGTCAGCGTTCTTCGCAACGGTGCGGGAAGATCTTGCATCGTGTGGACGAGTCCGTCGCGCACTGCTTCTGCGGTGCGCCCTTTTTCTAGGTGAACGAGCATGACATATCGGCTTGCCCGTTCCACGAGGGTGCCAATCGCGGACTTGTTCAAGTTACCCACTATCAAATCGCCTTCCCAATGCCCGGGGACAGTTCGACCATCCGCCTCGGACGGTCGAAGGGCGATAGATACCATAGGGTCAACGAATCTTGTTGCTCGACGAGCAGCGTCGCGACGAGGTTTACGTCTAGTTCGGCCGTACCTAGTCACCGGAGTGATTTTGCGTTGCAACGCTCCAGGATGTGGCGTGTAGATCGCCTGATAAATGGTTTCAGTCGCCACGCGCATCTTGGCATCGTCGGAGAAGTCCTTGCGGAGTCGATGGCTGATCTGCTCCGGTGACCTTCTTCGCTGGAGATTGGTGACCACATAATCGCGCAGCGGCCCAGATGCCTGCAACTTGCAGATTCTCGGTCGAGGCCGCCGCGCAGCGGCGGCGCGATGAGCACCGTAGGGCATATAGCCAAGTGATGACGATGCGTTGCGGCGCAGTTCACGGCTGATAGTCGAGGGCGCGCGGCCAAGCTCTCGGGCAATGGAGCGAATCGAATGACTACGTCGATGCAGATCGTGCAATCGCTCCCGCTCCCGGAGTCCGAGAAATCGAAAACTGATAGGACGTTCAAGTCGGTCAAGGTCGACCTTCTCCCCGTGGAAGTGGGCGGTTCGTGGCTTATTCACATTCGCCAGTATCTCCGCAATTCGATACTTGATCACCCGACCATCGGGATAGACGCGACCCCCGTAGAACTGACGAATGCCCTTATCCCAGTCGGACGCGCTTCGCTTATCGGTGCCGACTCGCTCCATTGCCTCGGCTCTGCTCAACCCCTCGGAACGCAGCTTGAGGAATTTATCCCTCTGCGTCCTGACACTCTTGCCGGTGAACACACCGGCTTGATGAGCCCACTTGTAACAAGTGATTCGAACGAAGCCCAGCTCACGGGCAACTAGTGAGACGTTGCCCTTGACTTTGAGTATTCGAATAAACGTGGCCTTCTCCTCATCGGTGTAGAGGCGAGGTCGCCCGCGCGGAGTCGACAGACCCGCCAGACGGATCCATCGATAACCAACATCGGGGCTCACACCAACATGCAATGCCGCTGCTCGAACCGTGCCACCACGATCCAGCCTTCGAAAAAACTCTTGTTTCTGTAACTCCGACAACAGCCAACCCCCTTAGGTCAGGTGTTGCGACGACCACTGGAATGCAAGCCACCGGCCTCCGACCGCTTGAGACACACCAACAGCGTCTGCGGCCGCCTCGCTTGTGATCCCCGTCGCGACGATCTTCCAGAACTCGCGCTCGATCTCGCGGCGATGCGCCGGCGCACCTGGCGACTTCATCGACGAACGCCCCGTCAAACCCCCCATCCACCCCGCTGGCCTGCCCATACACAACCACCTTCATCTCAAGGTGTTGCGACGACCGATTGAATCCACCCAATTCACGTCTTGGGGTTTTAGCGAGCGTGCCATTAACTATGGGCTTCTGCCCTCGATGGGAACCATCGGTGATTGTTTCGATAATGCCGTTATCGAGTCATTTTGGAGTCGTGTCCAAGTCGAGCTTCTGGATCGTCAGTCCTGGAAGACTCGACTTCAACTCTCAACAGCCATGTCCGATTACATCGAGATGTTCCACAATCGCCAACGACGGCACTCAGCGCTAGGCATGCTTTCACCAGTCGAGTTCGAACTCGAGTTACAATTCAAGCAATTGACAGTGGTGTAATTAAAGAAATCTGCCTACACAAAACACGGTACATACCAGACACTGCACCAAACATGGGCAGGCTCATGGCTGGTTGGGGTTCAGGTAATAATCGTAATGGGTCGAGTGCCAAGACAGTGTTGACTGATGCTGGTTCTATCCCAGTGATGATACCTCGGGATCGTAATGGAACTTTTGAGCCGAAACTGATTCCTAAGCGTCAACGCTGTTTGAATGGGTTCAACGATTTGATTATTTCGTTGATTTCGCGGGGGATGGCCACTCGTGATGTGCAAGACCATATCGCCGAGGTGTATCAGGTGGGAATCTCGCCAGAGTTGGTATCCAAGATCACTGATTCGATACTCCCAGAGCTGCGGGCCTGGCAGTCGCGGCCCCTTGATAACACGTACCCACTTATGTACTTGGATGCAATCGTGGACAAGGTTCGCACCGACGCTCACGTCGTTAACAGGCCGCTATATATCGCCCTGGGAATCGATTTGGAGGGCTGCAAACATGTGTTGGGACTATGGATCAGTAAAGGCGACGAAAGCGCCAATCAAGACGATAAGTACCTCCTAAAAAGATGGCATTATGTGTCGCGTATGCTTTGGCTGATGAGGAAGAAACTTGCGATGTTGTTCGTCGCGGTATTAATTACAAGCTGCAGCGGTAAT
>Ga0209702_10010274_pt1 | contig 10090 bp, 4 predicted proteins | sample FRY01_FD_187210 | JGI IMG/M metagenome (GOLD analysis project Ga0209702, IMG submission 187210) | Freshwater microbial communities from Lake Fryxell liftoff mats and glacier meltwater in Antarctica - FRY-01 (SPAdes) (version 2) | ecosystem: Environmental > Aquatic > Freshwater > Ice > Glacier...
GCCGTCGACCGACATCAGCACCACGCCCAACGGCAATGAGTTCATCGCAGTGCGCATCTGCTCGAGCGACAACTCAATTTCCTTGATCTTGGCGTCAGCCTGCTCTAGGGCGGCGACCTCCTTGCGTTTAAACCGAGCCAGCACCAAAAACCTCTTTCGTCAGCCGTCAAAAACTATCAGTGTCAGCGACAACGCCTAGCCCTGATCGTGAGTCACATATATAAAGGTGATACCCACTCGCTGCTGTATGGCCTTGAGTTCACCTTTGGCTCATTCACCAGCGCCCGCGCCGCCGCGATCAATCGCAGCACCGTCGTCTTACCCGACCCCAACGGCCCCAGTACCGAGAAGAACTCCCCCGCCCTCACCGCCAAGTCAACGGGGTGCAGCGCAACTACATCGCCAAATTTTTTGGATACCCCCTCGAGTCATACCGAGCTACCGTTACTGACCATATTCACGCCCCAACGCTAATCCTGGACGAGTGGGTCATTTGAATAATATAAAAATCCGAACCATTCGGGTCTGCTGTCGATCTGATTGAAATTTTAGCCTGTGGTTTTCATTTAGAAATTGATCTGCGGTTTGGGAGGAAGGCCCCTGTTGCGTACTGGAAAACGTACCGAGAACTGCCAACCAATACCGGGAACATAAGTGTGGCCCAATAGTCGACCCTCTTCAAAGAGCCACGGGTTGTCATTGTGGAATTCTCGATACGAGTCATTGCTCACCACAACACCACCACGGTCCGAGACAAGGTTCAAAATGAATCCATCCGCTTTACCGTTGATACCTGGCGGCACAACCGTGACTCGATCGTCAGCCATCATTTTCTTGAAGAGCTCCTTATCCTGCGGCTGAGAGTCCTGATCCACCAAACGGGGCAAAGATGCATCTGCTACAAGAATAATCAATGCATCTGGGAACTTAAGCACCAATTGCTCCCTGCATTTTTCAAGCTTCTGCACATCAGGTGCCGCACCTGGACTCCGTGCAACATTTGATGCATCAACAAAAATCAATTTCTTGTTACCATCCACCTGTCCGATTGACGCTGCAATCAATTCAGCATTCTGTTCAACCTTTTGCTTACTAAGTGCTCCGTCAGGAAAATGCATCGGCGCCGACACAACTTGTCGAGCTGCTTCCACTGATTTCAACAACTTGGAAATTTCAGCTTCAGTAGCAAACTTTTTAGTTGGAGCGAGATCACTAAGGGTTGCTGTGATACGCGCAGATTTATCGGCGATTTTTTCGGCTGCAGGGGTGACTTGCTCAACAACAGCCGCCATGGCGAGTTGCGCAGTTTTACCCAATTCCTCTTGCACGCGCCTGCATGCAGTACGCACAGCCGACTTTGAGCCAGATTCAAGAGTGGCATTCATCCGAACTTTCATCCCAGTGCCACGCTCCGCTGCAGCGCTTGAGAAAACTGCCGCCATCGATTTAGCTATCGCCTTATCTGTTATTCTGTGCAATTCTTGGCGCCTCGAATTCAGGTCAGATTCGACTGCCATTTTGATTACTTCCAGTGCAGTCTCAACCGACTCAGTTACGTCAGCCATGAGATCAGACATAAGCCTGGTTAAGACATCCTTCAATTCTGGGTCTTCTGTCCCAAACTGCATCAACGAAGTTGAATACGTGGCGAGTACAGCACGTAGCCCACCTCTTGCCTCGTTTGTGAGACTTGGTAAATCTTTCCCAAAGAAATCGGTCCAAGGCGTCATGGAGTGCTTGATTACAGGATCGCTGAGTTCTTTGATTAGGTCGATCTCGCCTTTGGTTGCTGAGTTATATCGACCCCCACGTGACGCAGTTGCACGCATGGTCGCCCAATGTGTCGAAGACCACCGGGAAGTAGTTAACTCAACTGCTCGTACTACCGCCGTTTCATCAAGCGCTGTACCTTGATCGAAGCGCTTTACAGCTTCTTGAAGTGACCTCCTGAGTTTTGACATAATCTTATTCGTGTCACTTTTAAGTGTTTCTTCAGAATTCACTGCTGTTTCAGCAAGCATTGCTTTCGCAGCAATGCCTTTACTATTTCTAAGCGCAATCTCAGTTTGCACAGCACGAACAAGCGTGGCCAACTCGGCAACAACTTCTTCCAAGGTGGATACCAACGTATAAGCATTCGCCTTGGGGCCAGCTTCAATAGAAAGACTCCTCAAGTGATTTCCTAGAGCGAGAATATTCGTCTCGTATTTATCTTCAAAGATCACAGGCACCCGAGATTTAGCTGCCCCGGTGATTTGCAAATAATTTGATGCTGAAACCATGAATGCTGGACTCTTGACTAAGGCTTCTATGATCGCATTTGACTCAGCCGTTTTATCGCCCGAAGTTGCAATGGATTGCGCAACGTTTCGAAGGTTGATACGAAGTTCATCTTCTGCAAGCTCATTTCGCCTCAAAGCAATTTCAGAGTTAGAAGAATCGTCTGGCATTTTAAAATCCGTTGGATCAATTGTGGAGACGTCATCAGAATGCGTGCCAACGAACGTGAGCGTTGAGATGCGTCCGCCCGCCATGAGACGATTCAGAAGGTCTCGTGATTCCAGTACTTGCGTCAATTCCTTCCCCAATGACCGCTTCATGTTAAATACCACCCAAACAAATTTGGCTGATTCTAGGAATGACTTCGTCATCTCCTCACGCGCTTCATTTGGGTCGTTTAAACCGGGAAGATCAACCAATTCACCACCATGATCAAATGCCTCAAACGGACCTTCAATTGTGACGCTTCGTACGATGGGCCAAAATGACTCTTTGGATGTCAAATAGCGACTTATTCCCTGTCGCAAGTCTTCCGTGTTGTTGTATCGAAATTCTATAACTTGCTGTTCGAAAGCATCCTTGATCTCAGCAGGTTCTACCAGCACTTTGGTGTCACCATCTTTTGCAAATTCTTCAAAAGCAGCATCACCGTAGATGGCACGAATGCGCGCGCTCTCAACATCGGAGATAACGCTGGTGTTGATATATGAATGATCGCTGTCATCACCCTGCTTTGCAGATTTCACATCTTCTGCAGCGAGTTCAACTTGCTTTCGCCAGGTATCACGAGGAACTATTTCAATTGCTGCCGTGTAGTTCGTTCCCGCTTTATAGCGAACGCGCGTTATAGCTGACGTGCACACGCTGATTGGGTTTGTTGGCAAAACCACCGCTCCGATTAGTGAATTCACTAAAGTGCTTTTTCCAGCGCCTGTGCCACCCAGTAGCGCTACCGAAACGGGATCCGGATTAGCGAGTTCATTACGACATTCCTCAACCCATTGCTCAACAATTGCAACATCTTCAGAATGCTCTTCTCCGAGTACCCCTTTATAGATATTTATCAGATGCTGTGATGATGTGATGCGCTGTTCGATTTCTGCAAAGAGCTCGTTAACAGTGTTGATTATCTTCGGATTTGTCATATTTTCCTTAATATTCCAGACTTTGTTAACTATAGAACGAGGGTGTGCGCATAAAAGTACTTAGAAATGAACTTTTTGTGTACGGTGGCAAACCTCTTTACGATCCTTCCCCAAACGGAGAGGACTTTAGATCTGAGTGTGGAATCTGTCGAAATAGACCTGCGGACGAGCGCAGAACCGTCTGTTTCGCAGCGGGTGGAACTCATTTTCAAAGATTACACACATGCCGAACAATAGAAAATGGTCGATCCCTCGTGGACGACGGTCACTGCACCAAAACCCCATTGCAGACGGGTTTTAAGGACATCGTCAAATACGATAGAAAGTGCTACAAGAGCTGTGCACTTCCGTAGCGCTAGATCAAGACAATGATTCGGACTGGGTTTCCCGGAGGCTCCGGGAAACCCAGTCCGAATCAGTTATAGCAGAGTGACTTTTCACTCAGCCCAACATGGATAGTTATGGTAGAACCGAATAAGGGATAACCACCAAGTGTTATTTCTTTTTGGAGATAGTTCTTTTTCATAGTGTCTTTCCTCGGATGCAGATTTCAAATCCGGCACTATAGACACAGTTGTTGTATGGTTTGCAAAACGTCGGAATCAAGAAACTCAAAGTCGGAGGATTATGAACGACGTAAATCGGGAAGATATTGCATTGAAACTTATTGAGTTGCTGGCGCTAACACCGCTCCAAACCGCAAAGCAGTTAGCAACTGAGCTCGCAATTCCGGGTGTCGACAAATCGACAGTTAACTCAGTTATGTATCTGGATAAAGCGAAGCGGTTCACAAAAGATGATTCTCCTCGACCGCAGTGGGAGCTCTCCCGAAGCACGATTGCTGTAGGGACATCGCCAGTTGAACCAGTCCAAGAAGATCACTCGTTAAGTCATCCAACAACACCTGGATATAGGTATGAAGTAGGAAACCTTCGTGCTTGGCAAGAAGCGGCCCTAGAGGCTTGGGAAAAGAACAATTGCACAGGAATAGTTGAAGCCGTGACAGGGACAGGCAAGACCCGCTTAGCTATGGCTGCGATAGCCCGCGAGCTCAACCACGGGGGCAAAGTTGCGATAATCGTTCCTTCCCGAGAGCTTCAACGACAATGGGATCGTGAAATCAATCTGTTTTTCGGATTAGCCGACATTGGTCTGCTTGGTAACGGTCATTCTGATTCACTCATCGAAAATGACATCCTGATCGCAATTGTAAATTCGGCTAGTCAGCACGAACTTGGACTAAACGATGGCGAGCTAGGTCTATTGATTGCTGATGAATGTCACCGTCTTGGTGCTGACAAATTCCAGTTTGCCTTAGAGGAACATTTCGTAAATCGACTTGGGTTAAGCGCAACGTGGGAACGCGCAGACGGAGCGCACGAAACAATTCTGGCACCATATTTTGGTGACGTTGTCTACACCCTTGGGTATGAGGATGCAATGGCTGGGGGATACATCTCCAACGTCAAAGTTGCTCAAATTGAAGTAGAACTTTCAGGGCCAGAACAACGCGACTTTGATAGCTTGTCAATTGCTATACGCGAATCTCGATCTGAGCTGCAGCGACGATTTGGGATTCCACTGGAGCCATATGCGAAGTTTATGGAGGCAGTTGCTCGCCTAGCGATGTTTGGCGATCGAAGTGAGGGTATTGCAGCAAAAAGGTATATGTCGTCGGTAAACAAGCGTCGTAAGTTGCTAGCCAACACACCTCAAAAATATTCAGTATTAGGGTCACTTGTTCCGGCAATGAAGGCGTCCAATAGGGCGATTGTGTTTACGGAGACCATTAGTGGTGTGGGCGCGATTCACGCGCTGCTAAATCGGCATGGAGTCAAGACAGAGCAACTCCATTCCGGATTGTCTACGTCCGAGCGAATTGCTGCATTGCACAGCTTTGAAACCGGTTCGTGCAAAGTGATTGTGGCCGCCCGAGTGTTGGATGAGGGCATTGATGTGCCTGAAGCAGACCTTGCGATCATTGTTTCAGCAACAAAGACTCGTCGACAGATGATTCAAAGAATGGGCCGCGTATTGCGACCCAAGAAGGATGGTCGCGCAGCTCGATTCGTCCTTGTTTATGTTGGTGGCACGTCTGAGGATCCTTCAAACGGTGCACATGATGCATTCTTTAATGAAGTTATTGAAATATCACAGGACTTAAAAGTATTTAAGCAACCTGTTTCTGAGAGCGAACTCACCAAATTCTTGCAACCATAGGATTATCAAACATGGAACCAATCAAACACGTAGTAGTCATTGAACTTGATAACACCTTTGAAAAGTGATTCGGACTGGGTTTCCCGGAGCCTGCAAGAAACTCGGAGCTGTTTAAGGACTATCTTTGGCTTTCCACCGAAAACCGGGAACGACAAGGCCTAACATGGCGCTCAACTGGCCGCGCGATAAATCGCCGTGCGCAGGTTAACTTGGACATTATGCGTCTTAAATCCATGGGAATTTCGCAATGGCCATAGTTTTTCAGTACGGCTCAAACATGTCTGTTGCTCGTCTCAATGATACGAAACGCCTTGCTGGTGACGCCAAGCCAATCGGGATTGCCGCAACTGTTGAACCCTTTGAGCTTGCATTCACGGTGTGGAGCAAGACGAACAGCTGTGCTGCTGCTGACATAATTCCTAACAAAGCTGGCAGAAACATTTATGGGGTTGTCTATGATATTCCCGACTTTTTGCTCTCAAGAGAAAGTGCTGAGAAACAAAACAGAAAGTCGTTAGACGCCATTGAGGGAGAGGGAACGAACTATATTCGCAAAACTATCCAGCTCATCAAAACTGATGGCACGCAACTCAGCGCAATAACCTACGTCGTAAAAGAGCCACGCACCGGCCTCAAGACATCTATGGCTTATGTTCAGCACATTCTCGATGGTCTCAAAGAGCATGCTATGCCCGATGAATATCGCCAGTATGTTGTTTCGCGAATCATTCAGAACAACCCAGAATTACAATCACTCTTGGTTGGCCATGACGCATAACACTACGGTCAGCAGGAACTGGCTTACAGCCAGCTCGTTACCTTGCATGTTAGACGGCCCAACGAGTGCTAACCCGAAGATGTCAGGTACGCGATCTTGAACGGGTATATCTGATGGCCTCCAACTACAACGAGATCCGCGCCGACAACGAGCGCCGCTATGGCACTGACATCGGGCGAATCGGCCCGATGCTGCTGGCTGATCGCTACGACGACCGCACCCACTTCATCTTCGAGTTGCTGCAGAACGCCGAGGACGCTCTCGCCCGTCGGTCGAACTGGGGCGGTCAACGATCCATTCGGTTCCATCTCACGGACGATGAGCTGAGGGTCACCCATTTCGGCAAGCCCTTCGACGAGGCGGATGTGCGCGGTATCTGCGGCATCGCCGAAAGTACGAAGGAACTGACCGCGATCGGACACTTTGGGATTGGCTTCAAGTCGGTGTATGCGTTCACGGAGCGGCCAGAGGTTCATTCCGGCACGGAAGATTTCGCCATCGAGACCTACGTGTGGCCGACCGCCGCACCGCCCGCCGCTCGCGACCATGACGAAACGATTATCGTCATCCCGCTTAAGGCGCACGGTGCCGCAGACCGAGCGGAGATCATCGCCGGCTTGCAGCGCCTCGGTGCCGGCGCCCTCTTGTTCCTTCGACAGATAGAGGAGATCGAGTGGAGCGTGGAGTATGGACCTTCGGGCCGCTACCGTCGTAGCCCGCCGGAAGAGCTCGGGGATGGTGTTCGGCGTATCGTCGTCATCGGCCAAGAAAAGCACAGGCCGGAAGTCGCGGAGACTTGGCTGCTGTTTTCCAAGCCTGTTGTCAACCCTGACGGCAATTCCGTGGGCCATGTAGAGATCGCCTTCTCGGTAATTAACGACGAGAACTCCACGCGAGAGCGGCTGGTGCCCGTCGCCCCATCTCCGCTGGTCGTCTTCTTCCCGACGGTGGTCGAGACCCACCTGGGCTTCCTGGCGCAGGGCCCATACCGCACGACGCCGAGCCGCGACAACGTCCCGCGGCACGACGAGTGGAACCAACACTGCGTGAAGGAAACGGCTGGCCTGCTGGTCGATTCGTTACATTGGTTGCGCAATCACTCCCTGCTGGACACCGGTACGTTGCAGACCCTGCCGCTCGACCGCGCGAAGTTCGGCGAAGGTGTGATATTCGCGCCGCTGTTCGACGCGACGAAGCAAGCGCTCGCCACCGACCCGCTCCTGCCTCGCTTCGGTGGCGGCCACGTCGCTGCCCGAGGCGCCAGATTGGCGCGCACGCAGGAACTGCGTGAGTTGATTACTCCGACGCAGTTGACCGCGCTGTTCGGCGATGACGAAGAACTGGCGTGGCTGAGTGGCGACATCTCGCAGGATCGCACGCCCGAGTTGCGCCAGTACCTGATGTGGGAACTCGAGATCGCTGAGATCACGCCCGAGGCGGTCCTTTCGAATCTCGATACCGATTTCCTCGAGGCTCAGGCCGACGAATGGATTCTCAGGCTTTACGAATTCTTGAACGGGCAGACGGCGCTACGGCCTAAGGCCGCCGCATTGCCGTTGATCCGTCTTAGCGATGGCACTCATGTCAAGGCGCGGGATAACGACCAACCACAAGCCTTCTTGCCGGGCGTCATTAAAACGGATTTCCCCACGGTGCGCAGATCAGTCTGCGGCACGGAGTTGGCACTGTCGTTCTTGAAAAATCTTGCGCTGGGCTATCCCGACGCTGTAGATGATGTTGTCCTGAACGTCCTACCTAAGTATCACGCTGCCGAGGTGGACCTTGACGACGTCGAGTACGACGCAGATATCCGTCGCATGGTCACCGCGTTCGCGACCGACTCGAAGGAACAGCGTGAGAAACTACAGGCGGCGCTTCGTCAAACCCCGTTCGTCATGGCGGTGAATTCGGGAGACGCAAGCGAACGCTTCTCGAAGCCGGACGAACTCTACCTCGCGACCGATCGATTAAAGTACCTGTTTGCAGGCGTCCCCGATGTGCTGCTTGTCAACGACCGATATGCATGTCTGCACGGCGAGGACGTACGTGATCTCCTCGTAGCCTGTGGATCGGTTCGCAACCTGAGACCGATAGAGGACAACTCGCTCTCGAGGGAAGAACGCAGGACACTGCGCACTACTGCGGGCCATACAGAAACATCCTTTCGAAACGACAACATCACGGACTGGATGCTCCTCGGACTCAAGGATCTACTTGAATCGCTGAAGAAGCTCGAGGTCAAGGAGCGCCGCGAGAAGGCCTTGCTGCTCTGGGAGGAACTGGCGAGTCTGGAGGAACGTCGTGGAAGTGCCGTATTCGCCGGTGAATACACGTGGACGCATTTCGGAAACCACCACACCTCATTCGATGCCGCCTTCGTCCGAATGCTAAATACTAAGGAATGGATTCCAGATGCAGACGGCAACCTGCAGTGCCCGCAGATGGTCTTGTTCGATTCGCTTACTTGGAAGCAAAACACGTTTCTGCAGTCGATAATTCAGTTCAGGCCCTCGATCATCGATCAGCTCGCAAGAGAGGCCGGCATCGAGCCTGGCGTACTCGATCTACTTCGGAAACACGGTGTTACCAGTGTGGCCGAGTTGGTCGCTCGGCTTGGGCTTAAGGACGAACCGGAGAAGGGAGACGAGGCTGCTGGCGCGGCTCCGACTGCCCCGCCGGTTCACGTCCAAACTGGCCCCGAGCCCGCGCCGTCAGGCGCCGATGACGGGAGCGGCCGCGGAGCCAGGGCGGAATCGGGCGGTGGGCGCACGCAAGGCGCGGGCGGGCGCGACGATGGACAAGGTGAGGGCCAAACCAATGAACCGGGGCAAGGCGGAAAGAGGCGTACACCGGGAAGCCCGGGCGGCCGACCATTTGTCTCCTACCTCGGGACGCACCTCGACGAGGAGGAACCAGATCCCGATGGTCTCGACCAACTGGCCCGTATGGCGCTTGAAGCGCGAGCCATCGACCTCATCCTTACCAGAGAACCGAACTGGCAGCGCACGCCCCCCTTCAACCCTGGCTACGACCTGTTCAAAGCTGGACCCGATGGACAGCCGAACCTCTGGTGCGAAGTGAAGGCGATGACCGGCAGCCTTCACGATCGCCCAGTCGGACTTTCGCACACGCAGTTCAATTGGGCGCGCGAGCACGGGGCAGACTACTGGCTCTATATCGTCGAGCACACGCCCGACGAGGACGCCCGCATCGTTCGCATCCAGGACCCGGCGGGCAAGGCGCGAACCTTCACGTTCGACCACGGCTGGATCGATGTTGCTGAGCTGGATGGCACGGCCGGTTGAAGGGGCATCTAACACCAGCATGCAGCCGACGCGGAAGAAGCCGCGCGCGGCTGATGCTGGACATTAGATAGCAAAGAGATGCCATACTCGCATGAAGCAAGAAATTACTGAACCGCACCGACAGCAGACCCGTTCGTAAAACCCAGACAAAAATATAGGTATAAAAACAGGGGTATTAAAATACTGTAAATAGTTAAAGTGACATTAAATATTTTGTTACCGCAGGCCAATTTGAAAATTTCTTTTTCCCAAAATGGATGTGGCGGCCCTTGAAATTCTCCACACCATTTGCTTTTCGGTCATCGATGAGAAAGTCACCATCATTTAGGTTTTTGTGATGGGTAAGAATTAGTCGTTTATAG